>WBZU01001314.1_pt1 | contig 18893 bp, 19 predicted proteins | sample 5204311 | NCBI WGS metagenome assembly WBZU01 (sample SAMN12344359, study PRJNA552823) | activated sludge metagenome | biome: Activated sludge suspended growth; feature: Nitrification reactor; material: Wastewater; isolation source: activated sludge from nitrification reactor of wastewater... | reverse complement strand
AGTGCATACAAAAACCTTAAAAGGCAAGAAATCCTGCTGCATGTCAAATAAGGCGGGATTTGAGAATTATGGGCGATATCGCACACCATGTCAAGTCCCACGATGCCTGACCCCGCCTGAATGTCGAAAACCACCGACGGCGGCGCTATTGTGCTCACCACCGACTACCCGTACACCGCGGATGGGAACCGGCGCTGGGAGCCGTTCACGCCGTGGGTCGATCCGATGGTCGCCATCGGCGCGCTCGGAGCGGTGACCGAGCGGCTCCGCTTCTTCACCAACATCTACGTGCTGCCCATGCGCAATCCGTTCCCGGTGGCGAAGGCCGTTGCGACGGCCAGCGCGTTCACCGGTGGCCGCGTGTCGCTCGGTGTCGGCATGGGGTGGTGCGAGGAGGAGTTCGATCTCCTCGACGCTCAGTTCCGCAAGCGCGGCGCCCGCGCCGACGAGATGATCGAGGTGCTCGCCAAGCTCTGGTCGGGCGAGTGGGTCGAGCATCACGGGCAGTTCTACGACTTCCCCCGTCTCGAGATGACGCCGGTGCCCGCCGGTCCCGTCCCGATCCTCGTCGGTGGTCTGTCCGACGCAGCGCTTCGGCGGGCCGCTCGCAACGACGGTTGGATCTCCGACCTCATCAGCACCGACCAGGCCGCCGAGTACCGCCTCAGCCTCGACCGCTACCGGGAGGAGCTCGGACGGACCGGCGACTTCTCGATGATCGTCTCGCTCAACGACGCAATCACCGTCGACCAGTTCCGGCGCGCCGAGGACGTCGGGGTCACCGATCTGCTCACGATGCCCTGGGCCTACTACGGCGGGTTCCGGCTCCCGTTGCAGGAGAAGCTCGACGGAATGAAACGGTTCGCCGACGACGTGATGGGGCCGCTCAACGCGGCCTAGCGCGCCGCGAGCACCGCGACTCCGTCCCCGGTGAGGTCCGGCGCGGCGCCGATTCGTCCGAACATCGCGAGGGCGACCTGGAGGGCGGGGCCCTCGACCACGGCGCCCTGCCCGCCGGACCAGTCGAGATCAGTGGCGACGAACCGAACGCCGCGCAGTCGCCGGAACGGCACGAACACCGGCTGTGCCCTCCGGCTCAGGCCGAAGTCGAGGATCTCGCGGAGGTGCGGCTCGGGGACGTCTCGCCGGAGCCCGAGGGGGTGGCGGGCGTCCTCGCCATGGATGACCGCGTCGGTCAGCGGACCGGCCGGGCCGACGACGGGCGGGATGAACGGATCGTCCGCCGTGCGGCGCAGGCCGTCGATCAGCTCCTCGGTCGAGGAGCTCGCGAGGCGCTCGGACCACGCGACCGTCGCAGCGTGGAAGCTCGGCTTCCGAAGGAACTGCTTGGCGATGTCGGCGTTCGAGAGGAGCGCCGGCGTGGCGAGGTGGGCGAGCACGTCGCGCACGGTCCACGCGGCGCACAGGCTCTGCGTGGCCAACTGCGCCTCGTCGAGTGACGCGAACATGTCGACGAGCGCCAGGCGCTCGGCGCGGCTGTGATCGAGGAGGGGCGAGCGGGGCATGTGACCTCCCGTCTCGGAGCTACAGGAGGGAACGCAGGACGTCGCGGGTGGCGTCGGCTTCGGCCCCGCGGCGGCCGACCTCGACCGCGACGAACTCGGTGACGCCGATGTCGGCGAGCGCCCGGATCTGCGACGTGACCTCATCCGCAGAGCCCACGATCGCGACGTCGGCTGGGCCGTCGACGCCCTCGCGGTCGAGCATCGCCCGGTAGCTCGGGAGGAATCCGTACATCTCGAACTCCTTCGCGCAGCGCTCGCGCGCCTCGGCGACGTCGTCGGTCACGGCCACCGGCAGCGCTGCGACGATGCGGGGCGTCGGACGGCCGGCGTCGGCGGCAGCGGCGGTGATCGAGGGGATGATGTGGCTGGCGAGGGTCTTCGGGCCGGTCATCCAGGTGGCGGTGCCGTCGGCGACCTCGCCGGCAAGCCGCAGCATGCGCGGGCCGAGGGCCGCCACCACGACCTGCGGGGCCGGCACGTCCTTGGGGACCGACAGCGCCATCGACGCCGACAGCGACTCGCCGGTGTGGGCCACGGCGTCGCCGCGGAGCAGCGGTAGGAGGATCGCGAGGTGGTCGGCCATGTGCGCGGCCGGGTGCTCGAAGCTCATGCCGAACATGTTCTCGATGACCATCTGGTGGCTGACGCCGATGCCGAGCGTGAGCCGGTCGCCGGCAGCCGCCTGCACGGTGAGCGCGAGCTGCGCCATTGTCACGGGATGACGGGGGTAGGTCGGCACCACACCGGTGCCGAGCCCGATACCGGGCACCTCGCGCCCGATGACCGCGAGCACCGACAGCGCCTCGAATCCGAAGATCTGCGGCTGCCAGTACGAGGCGAAACCGTCCTCGTGGGCCTTGGCCGCCGTGGCGACGAGTTGGTCGAAGGAGCCACCGCTACCGGCGGCGGAGTCGAAGATACCGATCTGCATGCGCCGCAACCTACCCCTCCGGGACCTCGCCGGCTTTCGGTCGCGGAAACGCCCGCTCAGCGGGAGAAACCGCGACCGAAACCGAGCGGGTCGTGAGAGGACGGCAGGCGCCGAGCGGGAACGGGGCGCTCGTGCCGTTCGGGGCGATGACGTTCATACCGCCGACGAACGAGGTGACGAAGGTGCGACCGTCGGGCAGGGTGACCTGGTTGTCGCCGAAGTCGGAGCCGAGCGTCGAGAACCGCGTCGACACGCCGGTGTCCGGATCGACCTGGTAGAGGGCAGCGGTGCCGATGCCCTGCAGCGCCAGCATCCTGCCGTCGGGTGTCCACTTCACCGATACGGGGAACGAGAGTCCGCGCTTGCCGGGTTCCGACGGGAACGTCAGCGGCAACGCGCCGGTGACCCCGGTGGCGGGGTCGATCCGGATCACGTAGCCCTCGCCGGTGAGTGCCGTCAGGGGGCCGCCGACCGGCGCCCAGATCGCACCGTCGGGACCGAATGCGAAGCCGTTGAGATCCGGGAGTCCGGCGGCCACCACCGTCACCTGGCCGGTGGCGAGATCGATGCGATCGAGACGGCCGACCTCGCCGGAGCCGTACCCGACGATCACGGCCGACCCGTCGGGCGTGAGGGCGATCGGGTTCACCCCGGTCTCCATCTGCGCGAGCACCGACACCTGACCGGCGTTCTGTCCGGACCTCGTGATGCGGCCGACGACGCCGGTCGGCGGCGATGTGTAGATCAACGACCCGTCGGGCGCGAACACGATGTCGTCGGGGCGGGCGATGCCCCGGTCGGGCCCGATGCGCTCGAGGATGCGTCCCGACCCCGGGTCGATGCGCAGCAACTGACCGCCGAAGAGGTCGCACAACCACAGGTCGGTGCCGTCGAAGCCGACGCCGTTGGCCCCGATCGGGCCGGTCTGCGGCACGCTCCCGTCGGGGAGCGTCGCGGGCGGCACACACGACGAGACGAACAGGGCGATCGTCAGCAGCGAACCGGCGAGGGTGGCGCGACGACGTCGAGGGCGAGGGATCCCAGCAATCATCACGACATCTTGCACCATCTGGGACGCGTTCGACGTCGGTGGGTGCTCAGTCGCGCAGCTCGACCCGCGTCGGCGGAGCGGCGACCCTGTGCGCAACGGCATCGGGCGCGGTCGACAGACGCACGTCGACGGTCGCTCGGAGGTGATAGGTGCCGGGGAGGACGATGGGATCGGCGCCGGGCTGCACACTCTCGGTGCCAGCCGTGACCGGGATCATGGCTGACCCTCCGGGCCGGACGGTGATCCCCGTCACGATGGGGATTGCGCAGATGGACGTCACGATGACGGTCGAGAACGAGCCGTCGCCCATTCGCGACAGGCGACCGTAGCTCCGGCCGGTCCGGACCAGTTGGAAGTTCGGATCGAGGGGCTGGAGGCCGTCGACGCGATTGACGGCGAGGGCCGAGGTCGTCGACGACAGTGCAACGCCGAGGTCGCCGCAGTTGCGGGAGGGCGTCCTCGGGACCGCCTGCGACACCACGATCGACCGGCCGGTGCGATTGGTGACCCGCACCGTCGCTCCGATGGAGCCGTTGCGGTCGAACACCGGCTGCGTCGGCGTCGCCGTCATGGTGACCCCCTTCGGCGCCGGCTCGGCGATCGCCCATGTCGGCGCCACGAGGAGGCAGCCATCCGGGTTGCCGGGCACCCGCCCGAGTCGCTTCGAGCCGATCTCGATGTCGATGGACGCCCCGAACTCGGCGCGCAACGCGGTCGCCGTCGCCGTGTCGTGCGCGTCGAGACGAACCGACGGCGGCGATCCGATCGCCACCGGGAGGTCTCGATCCGCCAGCCGCTCGAGCACGGCCAGGTCGTCGGCCGTCGGTGGCCCCGACGGAGCGGTGTTGCAGATGGCGGCGGTCTCCGCTGGCGGGAGCGGCAGACACCCGCTCGAAAGCGCGGTGCAGCCGAGAACAGCGAGCACGACCACGCGTGCATGAAAACCCTTCATCGGCGCATGGTACGCCAACGCCCGGCCGGAGTGGCCGGGATGGCTAGACGAGCGCTTCGACCGTGGCCTGCCCCCGCTCGGCGAGCTCGAGTTCCTCGGCGGCCTGCTGCTCGGGGCTCGCGGAGCGGGTCGGGAGGTACTTCCAGGCGATCACCGCAGCGAACAGCGTGATGCCGGCGCCCACGAGGACGGCGAGCTGCATGCCGCCGACGTATGCCGAGGATGCGGCCTCGCGGATCTGGTCGGCCAGGGCCGCCGGCACGCCGGGTTGCGCGGCCACGCCCCGGGCCTGACCGATCGAGTCGCGCACTGCGGCCTCGGCTGCGGCCGTGAGTCCGGCCGGCGGGGAGATCAGGTGGTGGTAGCGGGCGGCGAAGATCGAACCGATCACCGCCACGCCGAGCGCACCGCCCGTCTGGCGGGTCGTGTCGTTGACAGCGGACCCGACCCCGGCTTTGTTGCGGGGGAGTGAGCTCATGATCGACTCGGTTGCCGGCGCCATGATCGTGCCCATGCCGAGACCGAACACGACCCGGACGAGCGAGCCCCAGAGCACCGAGCTCATGAGGGCGGTCGAGGCGTAGCTCATCAGCACGAGGCTCAGCACGACCAACCCCAGCACGACCGTGTACTTGGTGCCGATCCGCGCCGCGATCTTGGGGGCGTTGGTGCCGGCGAGCATGATGCCGATGGCGACAGGCGCCGTCATCATGCCGGCCTTGAGCGGTGAGTAGCCGAGCACGAACTGGAAGTACTGGGTGAGGAGGAACGTCGAGCCGAACAGCGCGAAGAACGTGAGGGTGATCGTGCCGGATGCAGCGGTGAACCGGGGGTCCTTGAAGAAGGAGACGTCGAGCATGGGGTGCGCCGCCCGACGTTCCCACACGGCGAACCCGACGAGGAACGATGCGCCGAGCAGGAAACCGGCGATGACGACCGAGTCGCCCCAGCCCCGTTCGGGCGCTTCGATGATCGCAAGGAGCACACCACTGAGTCCGAGGATCGAGAGCACGGCGCCCAGCGGGTCGAGGTGGCTGTCGCTCTTGTCGCGCGACTCGGGAACGACGGCCATCGTCATGACGATGGCGAGCACGCAGATCGGCACGTTGACGAGGAACACCGAACCCCAGAAGAAGTGCTCGACGAGGATGCCGCCGGCCAACGGGCCGATCGCGATGCCGAGGCCCGACACGCCGGCCCAGATCCCGATGGCCTTGGCGCGTTCCTTGCCGGTGAAGGTGTTGGTGAGGATCGACAGCGTCGACGGGTAGATGAACGCACCGCCGATGCCCATGAGCGCCCGGAAGATGATGAGCGTGTTGGCGGAGTCGGACAGCGCCGCCACGGCGGAGAAGCCGCCGAACAGCGCGAGGCCGATGAGCAGCATGCGCTTGCGGCCGAGCTTGTCGCCGAGGGTGCCGGCCGTGAGAAGGAGGCAGGCGAAGACGATCACGTAGGAGTCGACGATCCACTGCAGCTGGCTGCCCTCGGCGCCGACTGATTTCACGATCGAGGGGAGGGCCACGTTGAGGATCGTGTTGTCGATTCCGATGATCGACAGGGAGAGGCAGAGTGCGCCGAGTGTCCACCAGCGCTTCTCGTGCGCCTGCTCTGGAGTGATGGAGAAGGCCATCCGGCGATGGTAACTAACTGGTGAGTTAACGGGCAACGCCGGTAGGGTGTGACCTATGGCTCGTGACGCCGCTGCGACCCAGCAGCGCATCATCGACGCGGCGACCGACGAGTTCGCCGCCCACGGCATCTCGGGTGCTCGCGTCGACGAGATCGCCGCCAAGGCCGACGTCAACAAGCGGATGCTCTACTACTACTTCGGTTCGAAGGAGCAGCTGTTCCGGGAGATCCTCCGCCGCAAGCTCGCCGAGCGGGTCGCCGAGGCGGCGGGAAGTGTCGAACTCAGCCGTGCCGACCGGCTTGCCGAGCGGCAGGCGCTCCACCTCGAGGACTCCTCATGGGTGCGGCTCCTGATGTGGGAGGCGCTGGAGTACGGCGCCGACACCGAACTCGAGGACGAGGTCGGCCGCGGCGAGATCTACGGTCAATGGGTCGCCGCCACCGAACAGGCCCAGGCCGATGGTGAGGTCGCCGCCGACCTCGACGCCCGGCAACTCGTGCTGACCGAGCTCGCCCTCACGTTGTTCCCCGCGGCGTTCCCGCAGCTGACGCGTCTCGTCAGCGGCACCGAGCTCGACGATCCCGAGTTCCTGGAGGCCCGCCAGACGTTCCTCCGTCGATTGTCGGACCGACTCGCCGGGCCGTGACCCGGCCTCGCTCATGCGTCGACGATGCAGAACTCGTGGCCTTCGGGATCGGCCAGTACGACGTAGGTACCTGATTCGTCGGTGACCGGGTCGGCGAGCTGGGTCGCCCCGATCTCGACGGCCCGAGCGACGGTGGCCGAGACGTCGGTGGCACCGAGATCGAGGTGAAGGCGGACCTTGCCCACCTTGGGCTCGGGCACGCGTTGGAACGCCAGGCGTGGTCCGCCCGCACCGGCGGCGAGTCCGCCCCGCATGGCGGGTTCGATCCACGCCCAGTCGGCGTCGCGCTGGTGGAGGTCGCACTCGCACAGGTCGGCGTAGAAGCGGCCCAGGGCGGCGGGCTCCGCGCAGTCGACGACCACCTCCCAGAGGAATGCCGGCGACGGATCGGTCATCGGACGAGTCTGGCAAACTGGCCGCGTGAGCACACCCCCATCGACCGTGAGCATCGTCGAGGTCGCTCCCCGCGACGGCCTGCAATCCGATCCGACCCTGCTCGGTACCGACGCCAAGGTCGAGATGATCACGCGGGCCGTGCGCGCCGGCATTCGCCGGATCGAGACGGTGAGCTTCGTCAACCCCAAGCGTGTGCCGCAGATGGCCGACGCCGACGACGTGATGGCGGCGCTGCTCGCCGACACCGAGACCAGGGCGCTCGGTGCCAGCTACATCGGGCTCGTGCTCAACCAGCGCGGCCTCGACCGCGCCGTCGAGACCGGGGTCGACGAGATCAACGCCGTCGTCGTGTGCAGTGACACGTTCGCCATGAAGAACCAGGGCCAGGATTCGCAGGGTCTGCTCGACACAGCGGCGTCCGTGGTCGCCGGCGCTCGGGCGCACGGTCTGCCGGTGTCGGTCACGATGGCAGCCTCGTTCGGCTGCCCCTACGAGGGCGAGGTGTCGCTCAACCGGCTGGCGTGGGTCGTCGAGCAGGTCGTCGCCGCGGGGCCCGACGAGATCGCCCTCGCCGACTCGATCGGCGTCGCAGTGCCGACCGATGTCGCCGCCCGGGTCGCGCTCGTCCGCGACATCGTCGGCGACGCTCCCATCACACTGCGTTGCCACTTCCACAACACCCGCAACACCGGCCTCGCCAACGCCGCGGCCGCGCTCGACGCCGGCGTGCGCGTGTTCGACAGCTCGCTCGGTGGCATCGGCGGCTGTCCGTTCGCCCCGAACGCGACGGGCAACGTCCCCACCGAGGATCTGCTGTACATGTTCCACCGCATGGGCTTCGACAGCGGCGTCGATCTCGACGCGCTCGCCGCCAACGTGCCGTGGATCGAGGACGTGCTCGGCCACTCCGTTCCCGGCTACCTGTCGAAGGCCGGCAACTTCCCCGGGGCCCTCCGGGCGTCCTAGCCGCCGGCCCCGTTCTCGCACGACCGCCACAGCGCGTCCGCCGGTCCGTCCTCGACGAGCGAGGCGAACCCGCTGGCGAACTGCGGGTCGGTCACGCTCCACACCCGGCCGGGGTCGAGGTCGATGTCGGTGGGGGACCCGTTCCAGCAGGTGGTCGAGTGGAACCAGGCCCCCTCGAAGTGGACCACGCCGGCGAGGCTCCATAACACGACCGTTCCGGCAGCGAGCGCGCCGCGCCCCTGCAGCAGGCGGAGTGACCCGACCACGGCGATCGGGAGTACGAAGGGCAGCGACTCGATGAGGAACCGGGCACCGTAGGAGTGGCCGGCCCACCAATGGTTGGCGAACCCCGACACCGCCAGTGCGTATCCGAGGGGAACGAGCGGGCCGACGAAAACAAGACGCCGGGTGACCCGGCTCCACGAGCGCTGATCCGGGTGGGTCAGGACCGCTCCGATCGTGACGATCTGGGGCAGGGTGAACAGCAGTCCCCGCGACGGGCTGACGAGGTTCGCCAGGAACGCCTCGATGAACTCGCGGTGCCAGCCGATCCGTCCGGCCGCGTAGTACTTCGGTACGGCCACACCGACGAGGGCGAGGTTGGCCAGGACGCCGGCAGTGAACGCTCCTGCCGCGCCGGCGGCGTAGGTGAGGGCCGACCGTTGCCCCATCACGAGCGCGATCAGGCCAATCGCCACGACGGCGACCGCATTGGTGGGGCGCGCCCAGTAGGCGGCACCGGCCAGGGCTCCGACGCCGACGAGTCGGCCGTCGATGCGACGGAGGGTTGGGCTCCGCTCCACACGGAGGAGGACGAGGAGCGCGCCGGCGAGGAACACGAGCGACGGCCCGTGCTGCCAGAGGCCCCGGGAGACGGTCGACCAGAGCGGTGTCGTGAGCCCGACGGCGAGCGCCAGGGCGAGGAGCGGCGGACGTCGCCCGGTGGTTGCGGCGACGCGGGTCGTACGGTCGATAAGGGCCTCGCTGACGAGGGCGATCAGGAGCGTCGCCCCGGCGGCGAGCAGGCTGCCGCCGATCAGCTGGATCGGCCAGGTCCGGTCGGTGCGGATGAGTTCGTCGGTGTCGGGGGTGCCGGCCACGGCCGAGATGGCGTCGACGCCGAGCGTGACGGGGACCGCTGTGGCGGCCGTGACCCATGGGAAGTAGTCGACGAACCGGTCGCCCTCTCGGGTGAGGCCGTAGTGGGACAGCACTGCGGGCACGTTCAGATACTCCGTCAGGTCGAGATCGCCGTCGTGGACGAGGCTCCTCGCCGTGGGAACGACGAGGAACGGGTCGCCGTGCGGAATGACGTTGGGCGAGACGCAGAAGACCACGAACACCACCAGGAACGTCGCGGTCCGGCTTCGGAGGACGCGCCGGACACGACCGGTCTCCGACGACTCGGGCACCGCATCAACATAACGGTCATCGCCCGCCCGGCCCGGTGACCTGCACGATCCGGTTCCCGGCCACCTGTCGAAGGTCGGCAACTTCCCGGCGGGTCTCAGGCCAGCGAGCTGATCAACTCCCACGCTGCTTCGACGTGGTGGCGTTCGGTGAGGTGGGACCCGACGCAGAACCGCAGCGCCGACCGTCCGTCGAGCACGGTCGGGGTGACCTGCGCTCGTCCACTCGCGTTGACCGCCTCCACGAGCGCCTTCGTGGCGTCGTCGCCGTCGCGGTGGGCGAGGCAGACGAGGTTCATCGACCGGGGAGCGATCACCTCGAAGCGCTCGTCGGCGCGCACCCACGACTCGAACTCGGTGGCCAGTTCGATGTGGCGGCGGATCATGTCGGCGATCTGCTCGGCTCCGTCGAGGCGAAGGACGAACCACACCTTGAGCGAGCGGAACCGCCGACCGAGCGGCACCTGCCAGTCGCGGTAGTCGATGACCGCGCCGGCCTCTGCCTGCGCCGTGCGGAGGTACTCGGGGAGGATCGAGAGCGCCCCGAGCAGGGGAGCGCGGTCGCGCACCCAGAAGAACGAGCAGTCGAAGCCGACCCCCATCCACTTGTGGCCGTTGGTCGTGTAGCTGTCCGCGAGGTCGAGCCCCTCGTTGACCCAACGCAGCTCGGGGCACAGCGCCGCGACACCACACATGGCACCATCGACGTGCAGCCAGGCGCCGGCGGCGGTGCAGACCGGCGCGAGATCGGGAACCGGATCGAACGCCTCGGAGGAGGTCGATCCGGCGTTGGCGCAGACGAAGAACGGCGTGAGCCCGTCGGCGACGTCGGTGGCGATCGCAGCCGCCAGTGCGTCGGGGACCATCGCGAACGCGTCGTCGTGGGGCACCACGCGGATCTGGTCGATGCCGACCCCGGCAACGCGAAGGCCCTTCTCGATCGACGAGTGAGCCTGCGCCGTGCAGTAGGCGACGAGCCGGTCGGCGGCGACACCGGCGCGCTGGCGGGCGGCCAGGATGGCGCAGAGGGTCGCGCTGGATGCGCTGTCCTGGATCACTCCGTTGCCGCGGAAGTGGTCGGGCAGGTCGAGGAGGTCGACCATCCAGTCGAGCATCAGTGTTTCGAGTTCGGTCACCGCCGGGCTCGTCGCCCAGCTGAAGCCGTTGACGCCGAGGCCCGAGCTGACGAGGTCGCCGAGGATCGAGGGGAACGTCGTGTTGGCCGGGAAGAAGGCGTAGAAGTTCGGCGACTGCCAGTGCGTCAGGCCCTCGAGGATCGGTCCGTCGAGATCGCGCAGCAGCGCATCGAACGACTCGGGCGCCGCCGGCGGTGTGGCGGCCAGCCGGCTACGTACCTCGCCGGGTTCGACCTGCGACAGGACGGGAAGGTCGCCGACCGTCGCGTGGTAGTCGGCGATCCAGTCGATGAGCTGGTGGCCGGCGTTGCGGAACTCGTCGGGTGTCATGGCGCCCATTCTGCCCGGACGCGACGAGGGCGCCCGGCTGGTGCCCGGCGCCCTCGATCGGAGTTGGTCGTAGACCGGCCTACAGGCCTTCGTCGGTGATGAAGTCCTTGGCGATGGTGTCAGCGTCGTCCTTGTCGATGTCGTAGCGCTTGTTGAGCGCCGTGACGTTGGCCGTCGTGAGCTTCTTCGACACCTTGTCGAGGGTCGCGGTGTTGCCGTCGACGAAGCTCTTCGTGCCGACGGGCAGGATGTTGTCGGCGTTGAAGATGCCCTGGTCGTCCTCGAGCACGACCCACTTGTTGGCGGCGATGCCGGCGTCGGTGGAGAAGAGCACGGCGACGTCGATGTCACCTTCGGTCAGGGCCGCCTTGGTGAGCGGGCCGCCGAGGTCGAGCGGGACGAAGTTGGCGGTGAAGTCGAGGTCGTACTTCTCCTTGAGGGCCGGGATGCAGCTGGCGTTGGACGGGCAGTCCTGGGGACCACCGAGCTTGAGGTCGGCGGAGAGATCGGAGATCTTCGTCAGGCTCTTGTCCTTCGCAGTGTCGGCGGTGACGACGAGCGAGTTGGTGTCGACGGCATCGGAGGCCGCGCCGGCGGCGAGGTCGATCTTCGCGAGCTGGGCGTCGAGTGCCTCGGCGGTGGCGACGATGTCGGAGCTCGCCTCGCCGGCGTTCTTGTTGAGGAACTCGAGACCGGAGGCCGCGTACTCGGGGATCAGGTCGATGTCGCCGGATTCGAACGCGGCGTAGATGGCCGAGCGTTCCTTGAACGACTGGTACTTCACGGTGAACCCGTCGCTCTCGAGTACGTCGCCGTAGATGTGAGCGACGATCTCGGACTCGCCGAAGGCCTGGTGGCCGATCGTGATCGAGCCCTTGTCGTCGCCCGAGGCGGTGTCATCCTCACCGCAGGCGGCGAGGGTGGTGAGGGGGAGCACGGCGAGGCCGAGCACCAGCGCAGTGCGCAAGGTCGGGCGCTTGCGCCGCGAGGTGGAAGAGGTCGGGATCGGCATGGGGCTCCTTGGGGACGCCGGTTCGGGTTCGAGTCCTGTCAACGGCGAGGAGTCCGTCGTCATTCCCCCAGCCAGTTCACGATGTGGAACCGGCCCTTCACATCGTGAGAAATGGACGCTACTGCTCGGATTTCCGCCACCGCAACGACCTTCTCGACGCCAGCCGCAGCGCGGAGTCGATGACCAGCGCGGTGGCGACGATCACCACCACACCGCCGTAGAGCATGGGGTCGTCACCGTTGGCCCGACCGACGGTGATGAACCGGCCGAGGGTGTTGTACCCGACGAACGCCCCGAGGGTGGCCGTCGCGATGACCTGGCTGGCTGCGACCCGGAGACCGGACATCAAGAGTGGCGTCGCGAGCGGCAGCTCGGCATTCCAGAGGATCTGCCACCCGCGCATCCCCATGCCACGGGCAGAGTCGATCACGGCATCGTCGACCTCGGAGACCCCGACCAGCGCGCCGATGAAGAGCGGGGGAACGGCGAGCGCAATCATCGCGATCCACGTCGGCCGGAAACCGATGCCCCAGCCGGCAGCCACCACGAACGCCAGCACTGCGAGCGACGGGATGGCGCGAGTCAGGTTGGCAACGGCCACGGCGAGGACGCGGCCGCGCCGCAGATGACCGAGCACCAGCCCGATCGGGACAGCGAGGAGGCCGGCGGCGAGCAGCGCCGTGAACGACACCCACAGGTGCGTGCCGAGCCGTTCGCCGATTCCGTCCTGGCCCGACCAGTTGGCCGAGCTGAAGATGAACTCGAAGGCGGAGCCCATCAGGCCACCTCGGCCCGGCGGGCGCCGCGAGCCGATCGTTGCCACGGAGAGATCAGTGCCCCGAGGCCGACGAGCAGCGCGTCGACGATCAGCGCCAGCGCGATCGACAGCACGACCCCGACGACGATGAGCGTCGGGAAGTCCCGCGTCAGACCCTCGTCGATGAAGTCCCCGTAGCCCCCGAGGCCGAACAGGCCACCGACGGTGACCAGACCGATGATCGTGACGGCGGTGACGCGGAGGCCGGCGAAGATCGCCGGCAGCGCCAGCGGCAGTTCGACCGAGAACAACCGCTGCGCCCGGGTCATGCCCATCGCATCGGCGGCGTCGAGCGTCGCCCGGTCGACCTCGTCGAACGCGACGACGAGGAACGGTGTGAGCACCACGAGGCTGTAGGTCGTGAGCGCGATGGCGGGCACGGTGTACCCGATCCCGAACACCGGGATGAGCGCCGCGAACAGCGCGACAGCGGGGATCGTGTAGAGCACCGTCGTGGCCGTGGTGATCGGCCCGTTGGTCCATCGCCACCGACGGGCGATCGACGCGAGCACCGAGGCGATCAGGAGGCCGGCGCCGAAGGCCACCAGCGTGAGCAACGTGTGCTCGACCGTCCGTTCGACGAGGACGTCGGTGTGGCTCCCGAGCCAGTCCCAGCGGACGAGGGGTTCGTCGACGGCAACCACGGTCAGGCTTTGAGGAGATCGGACAGATCGGCGAGCGTGAGTGAGCCGGCGATGCCGACCTCGTTCCGAACCGCCACGCAGGTGACCCCCGCAGCGAGCATCGCGTCCACGGCATTGCGACCGCTCAGGTCGCCGTCGAGCTCGATGGAGGTGCCTGCCGCGACTGCGGCGGCCAGTTCGGGGGTGGCGGCCTCGAGCGGAAGCTCGCCGAGGCGGCGGAGGGCGAGGCGGCGGAGCTGGCGATCGGCGCCGAGGAATGACTCGACGAACTCGTCGGCGGGGGCTGCCATCAGCTCGTCGGGCGTGGCGTACTGCGCCAGCCGACCACCGTTCGCGAACACGGCGACGCGGTCGCCGAGGCGCACGGCTTCGTCGATGTCGTGGGTCACGAGGACGATCGTGGTCTCGACCCGGCCGTGCAGCGCGAGCAGTTCGTCCTGGAGGTGGGCCCGGACCACCGGGTCGACGGCGCTGTAGGGCTCGTCCATGAGCAGCACCGCGGGACGGGCGGCGAGTGCTCTCGCCACGCCGACGCGCTGCTGTTGACCGCCGCTGAGCGCGGCGGGGTGGCGGGTGAGCAACGACCGGTCGAGGCCGACGAGGTCGACGAGCTCCTCGACCCGTTCGGTGATCTCGGGCTTCGACCAGCCCAGGAGCTTCGGGACCGTCGCGATGTTCTGCGCGATGGTGCGGTGCGGAAACAGCCCAACCTGCTGGATCACGTAGCCGATGTCACGGCGCAGCTCCTCGACGGGCACCGACGTCACGTCGCGTCCGCCGACGCTGATCGTGCCGCCGCTCGGTTCGATGAGCCGGTTGATCAGTCGGAGGGTGGTGGTCTTGCCGCAGCCCGACGGGCCGACGAAGGTGACCAGCTCGCCGCTCTCGATCGACAGGTCGAGGTGATCGATCGCCGGAGCGCCGTCACCGAACGACTTGCTCACCCCGACGAACTCGATGGCTGCGCCCGACTCGCTCGACATCGGTCGGACCCTAGCCGCGACCTTCTCGATCGGAACTGCCGTGTTACCTCAGCCGTCGGCCGGTCGCATCACATCGAGGTCGACTCCTCCATCGATGCCGTTCACCCGTGCCCGCCAGTGGGCCTGCCAGATGAGCCATCCGTCGACGTCGGGCCGACGGAACAGGCGGCGTTCCCAGAGGTGCGACGTTCGACCTCGGCGACGAACCGCTGCACCTCGGAGCGAACCTCGACGGCGGACGGGTCGCACGCTCCGTCGAGGTCCTCCAGGTCGACGACGGGCGGGAGGTCATCGGGACCGGACGGGGCCGTCTCCAGGAAGTGGTCGGCCTGCGCTGCTGCGTCGGAGCACAGCGTGAAGTAGTGGTAGGCGCCGACCTCCAGACCGGCCGCCCGAGCGGCCGTCCAGTTCGAAGCGAACCGGCGGTCGCTGACGTCGCGTCCCTCGGTGGCCTTGATGTACGCGAAGCCGATGTCGTCGCCGGCGACACCGAAGCTACGCCGGTGCCGGTGTGGCCGTCAGAGCGTGGTGCCCCGCTATGACAGGTAGCCGCGAATGCGGGTCGCCTCTGCGACGCGACCGAGCCCGATGCCGTAGGCGGCCTGCCGAAGGGTGCACCCGTGCTCCTCGGCGAAGCGGTGGACGGTCACCGACGCGAGCTTCATCCGGTCCGAGAGCTCGGCGTTGAACCGCTCGAGTTTCCACGTGAACTGCTGGATGTTCTGGGTCCACTCGAAGTACGAGCCCGTCACGCCACCGGCGTTGGCCAAGATGTCGGGGATGACGGTGATGCCCTTCGACTCGAGCACCGCGTCGCCGCTCGGGGTGACGGGGTAGTTGGCCGCTTCGAGCACCACGCGGGCCGACACGTCGGCAGCGTTGGCGGCGGTGATGACCTCGCCCATCGCCGCCGGAGCGAGGAAGTCGCACTCGAACGCGAGCAGCTCGGCGTTGGTGATGCGATCGCCGTGACCGGCATCGACGAGGAGCCCACCGGTGTCCGCGTGCGCCTTGAGCGCCGGGATGTCGAGGCCGCCCTGGTCGGCGACGCCGCCCGACACGTCCGACACCGCCACGACCTTGGCGCCCCGCTTGTACAGCTCCCACGCCATGTGCCGGCCTACGTTGCCGAACCCCTGGATGGCGACGCGCTTGCCGATGAGCGACAGGTGGTGGTGCTCACAGAACGCCTCGAGCACGTAGACGCATCCGAGGCCGGTGGCGGCCTCGCGGCCTGGGGCACCGCCGAGGGCGAGGGGCTTGCCCGTGACCATTGCCGGGCTGTACCCGAAGCGGTCGGAGTACTCGTCCATGATCCACGCCATGACCTGGGCGTTGGTGTTGACGTCGGGAGCGGGGATGTCCTGGTAGGTCCCGAGGATCGAACCGATCATCAGTGTGAAGCGCCGGGTCATGCGCTCGAGCTCGTACGGGCTCAACTCCGACGGGTCCACCTCGATGCCACCCTTGGCCCCGCCGAACGGGACGTCGACCAGCGCCGTCTTCCAGGTCATCAGCGATGCGAGGGCGCGAACCTCGTTCTGGTCGACGCTCGGGTGGTAGCGGATGCCGCCCTTGTAGGGGCCACGGCTGTCGTTGTGCTGCACACGGAAGCCGCGGACCATGCGCACCGCGCCGTTGTCGAGGCGAACGGGGATCTGGACCGCGATCTCGCGAGCCGGTTCGCGGAGCGCGACGCGCATCTCGCCGGACAGTTCGATGACGTCCGCGGCGGCGTCGATGTAGAGGTTGACCGCCTCGTGGGACGGGGGATCGTCGTGACCTGTGTGTTCCGTGCTCACGTCGTACGCCGCGTCATTTGTCGGACGGCGCGAGCCAGGGCCGCACGGTCACCGACGACGCCGACGGGTCGTCGGGATCGAGATGGGCGTCGACGTGACGCGGATGGTCGGGTTCGCCGTCGGCGTCCTGCACGATCGGTGCCTCCTCACGCTTGACCGGGTCGAACACGTCGCGCAGCCCGAGGGCCATGCCGTTGAGGACGGCACCCATGGCGGTGTTGCGACGGAACTTCTGCACGCCCGACGACGGGAGGATCTCGCTCCGCTCGTCGAGGGCCTCGGCGAGCTCGGCCTCGTACGCCTCGTCGAACTCCTCGAGCAGCGGGTCGTCGGCCGCGACGATGGCCGTGGTGTGCGCCGGCTCCGACTCGTCGGGTTCGTCGGGTTCGTCGTAGACGAGGTCCATGGGGGCCACCGTACCTGCCGGCGTCGCCCGTCGCGCCGCCACCTCCGCACCGAATTCTCACAACTGAGGGTGCCCGGCTGCCTTCGGAGCGTGGGGGCGGTATGCAATGCTCGGCGGCGATGAATTCCCCGATCATCACCGGTACCGGCATCGTGAAGCGGTACGGCACGAACACGGTGCTCGACCACGCCGACGTCGAGGTCCACTCGGGGGTGACGGGGCTGCTCGGTTCCAACGGGGCCGGCAAGACGACGATGCTCGGCCTGTTCCTCGGCCTGCACCGCATGGACGAGGGCACGCTCTCGGTGCTCGGCCACGATCCCCGCGTCGCCGGGCACAACGTGCGAGCGCGCATCGGGTACTCACCCGAGCACCACAACCTTCCACCCGACCTGCCCGCCACGGACTTCGTGCAGCACATCGCGGAAGTGCACGGCATGCCACCGACCGATGCCGTCGGTCGCGCCTCGGACGCGTTGTGGTTCGTCGGCATGGGCGAGGAGCGGACCCGCCCGCTCGGCACGCTGTCGACCGGTCAACGCCAACGGGTGAAGTTGGCCATGGCGATTGCCCACGACCCCGAGCTGGTGATGCTCGACGAACCGACCGACGGCCTCGACCCGACCCAGCGGGAGACCATGCTCGACCTGATCCGACGCCTCTCGTCGGAGTTCGGCATGAACGTGCTGCTCAGTTCCCACCTCCTCGACGAGGTCGAGCGCACCTGCAACCAGGTCATCATCCTCAAGGACGGCAGAGTGACGGCGTCGGGTGGTATCGACGAGCTGAAGGGGGCGGGGAAGGGCCTCACCGTCGAGGTCGACTGGGGCGCGACGGAGCTGGCCGACCGATTGCGGTCGCGCGGGCTCACGGTCGCCCAGGAGGCGAGCCGTCTCGTCGTGACCGCCGACGCGTCGCTCGGCCCCGTGAGCCAGGACGACCTGTTCCGAGTCGCCCGTGACGACGTCAGCGACCTCGACCTCCCCCTCCGCCGCCTGCAGAACCGCACGGTGTCGCTCGAAGAGGTGTTCCTGGAGGTCGGCACATGACCGATTTCCCTCCCGTCGCCGCGCCGAACCCGCCGCAGGCGGGAAGTGCGGCGCGCATCTTGGACCGCGGGTACCGCCGCTACGACGGCGAGCGCGGTGGCATCGGTTCCTCGATGCGCAGCGTCATCCGCTACACCGCCCAGCGCGTGCTCGGCATCCACCGCAAGTTCCGCTTCAAGGTGATGCCGATCCTCACGATCGTCATCTCCTACGTGCCCCACATGGTGTACGTCGGCATCGTCGTCCTCACCAACCGGCTCGAGAACGAGCAGGCGCAGATGACGGGGCCGGGCGCGATCCCCCAGGGCGCCGGCCGGCTGTTGGCCAACCAGCTCATCCAGGACTACCCCGGCAGCTACCTCAACATCAGCGCGGCCATCATGCTCTTCGCCGCGTTCATCGCGCCCGAGGTCCTGTGCACCGACCGGCGGACGGGCATGCTCGGGCTCTACATGGCGTCGCCGCTCAACCGCTGGAACTACCTGGCGGCCAAGGCCCTGGCCGTCGGCATGGTGTTGCTGACCGTCACCCTCGGTCCGCCCCTCCTGTTGCTCATCGGCTACTCCACCCAGGGATACGGCCCGTCGTCGGCCGCCGACTGGGCGTCGACCATCGCCCGCGTGCTGGCGACGGGGGTGGGCATCGCGTTCTTCCACACCATGCTCTCGAGCGCCATCAGTTCGATCACGACCCGGCGGGCGGCGGCGTCGGCGGCCTTCATCGCCCTCCTGACCGGCACCGGTGTGCTCGTGCCGCTGGTGATCGAGGAGGCGGATGCTCCCCGGTGGCTCGGCATGTTCGACCTCGTGCGACTGCCGACCGAGTTCGCGTACCGCGTGTTCGGCCAGACCTCCGACATCGGCTATTCGACCCGGCAGTTCGGGTACGGGTTCCAGGTGCCGACCGACACCTGGGTGATCTACGCCGGGTTCTTCGGGTGGACGGCGTTGGCGGCCGTCGTCATCTGGGACCGATATCGCCGTGTGCAGGTGACCAAGTGACCACCACGCCCGAGCTCACGGGAACGCCCGCACCGGCACCGGCACCGTCACCGCCGGCGTTCGCCGAGTTCCGCGGGGAGTCGTCGATGGTTGCGGTGCGCCACGTCAGCAAGTGGTTCAAGGGGCTGGTCGCGGTGTCGGACGTGTCGTTCGACGTCGGCCCCGGCGTCACCGCCCTGCTGGGCCCCAACGGCGCCGGCAAG
>WBZU01001020.1_pt1 | contig 18903 bp, 21 predicted proteins | sample 5204311 | NCBI WGS metagenome assembly WBZU01 (sample SAMN12344359, study PRJNA552823) | activated sludge metagenome | biome: Activated sludge suspended growth; feature: Nitrification reactor; material: Wastewater; isolation source: activated sludge from nitrification reactor of wastewater... | reverse complement strand
ACCCCAGTGCAATATTAAGTCTTAAAACATAATCCTTCACCAGATCAAGAAGATTCTGATCCACAGGATAATCTTCCACTACATATCTAAGATGATGAGGATTTCTCGGCTCATAAGGCATTATAAGTACATCTTTTCTGTCAATGCAGTAACATCTGAAGTACTGATCAAATGTTATCTCTTCCTGAAGCATCATTACAAGCTGCTCAGTCTCATTGTATTTTTCAAAAAAATCTGCAGCATCCGTAACCTTATATACGCTTTTCCATCCGCCGCCGGAAAATGGTTTGAAGTATGCTGGAAATCCTATGTATTCGAAAATTGCTTCCCAGTCAAGAGGGAATGAAAGATTCCTGAATGAATTTGAATTAGTATCAGGCGGATTCTGATTCGAAGGAAGTAAAACTGTCTTCGGTACCGGTACTCCTACTTTGAGCGCAAGTGCGTTATTAAAAAATTTATCATCCGCTGACCACCAGAATGGATTGTTAATGACAGCAGTTCCGGCTATAGATGCATTCTTCAGAAAACCTTTGTAAAATGGTACATCCTGTGAAATTCTGTCAAATATAACATCGTATCCGCAAAACTCTCCCTGTATTACTTTGTCAATTGTTACAAATTCTGCCGTTATTCCGTCTGTATTCTTTTCATTAATCTTATCTACAAGCGCCTGAGGAAATGTGTTTTCCTGTCCGAATAAAATTCCGATTTTTTTCATTAAATTTTTTTTGCTCCTTTTATTATGCTGATTTTAAAATTATTAAATAACTGATTCCTTTATTTGAACCGGAATAATATTACTTAAATAAAATGAATGGTTTTATATATAAAAATAACAAATTATTAGTTAAAATTATATGAATAATTTCTGACAATTGGTATAATTTTATCATATCCTTCCAAAATAAATTATCAATGCTATAAATGTTTTTATATCAGAATATAAATTATCTTTTTAAACAATTTATCAGACTATCCTTTAAAGTTTATCCCGAAGAGATGATACAATTATACAATCTTAAAAATATTAATAATTTATTTCAGTAAAACGGATATTTACATTGGGAAAATAGATTTTTACATCAGAAATAGTATATCTCGATCGGTTAAGAGTATATCTTCTCCGGTTATTAGCATATCTTCTCCGGTTATTAGTATATCTTCTCCGGTTATTAGTATATCTTCTCCGGTTATTAGCATATCTTCTCCGATTATTAGTATATCTTCTCCGGTTATTGGCATATCTTCTCCGATTATTGGCATATCTTCTCCGATTATTAGTATATCTTCTCCGGTTAAGAGTATATCTTCTCCGGTTATTGGCATATCTTCTTCGGATTTAAGGATGTTTGCTTTTAATATGAGGTTATCCTAAGGGGGAATAATGTTAATAAAAACACTTGAATTTTTTTGTAAAAATGCAAAAGTTATAATATGTCAGGTATAAAATAATTGATAGTAAAGTCTGCCCCGGAATATTAAATTGAAAAAATTCTTTAAATCAGAAAGTAAAATTATTTTCAGATACTCCTTATTAAATCCTTGATATTACATTCTAATGAGATTATATTTGAACAGAAATGAATAAAGTAAAACTACATATAAAATTTGTTTTGTTGTTTTTAATAACTTCAGGACTTCTCTACGGAGCTGTAACTCTTCAGTATTTTACTGCAAGAGATGCTGCCAACGGAGTCTTGGTAGAATGGAAAACTGGTGATGAAGGCGGAACATCTAAATTTGAAATTGAAAGAAGCGCTGATACTCCGGATAATTTTATATTTATAGATTATAAAAATGCAACCGGTAATAATTCGTATTATTCTTTCCAGGATAATTCAGTGGAGTTTGGCAGTGATGTAACTTCATCAATTTATTTTTACAGACTGAAGTGTCTTGATCAAAACGGTAATTACACATACACAAACCATATAACCGTATCCCATACAGTATCAGGCATAAGAAGCACCTGGGGCAGTATTAAAGCAATATTCAGATAGATATTTAAACAGTCATCTCTAAACTAATTAAAATCCGAAGGGAGAATTTAAATGTCAGAGTCTACAAGAAATCTAAGCGTCACACCCGAAGAGATACAGCAAGGCAAAACCATGGCTATCATTTCCTATTTTATTTTCTTTATTCCTTTGTTGATGGATGATATGAGGAAGAATAAATTTGTGATGTTTCATACTGAACAATCAATTGTAGTATTAATTTGCTATGTTATTTCAAGTATTATTGCAAGTATAACCTGTGGAATAGGTATTGTCCTTTGGATTCCGTGTGTTATACTGCTTATCTTGGGAATAATGAATGCAGCTAACGGTGAAATGAAGCTTTTGCCTGTTGTCGGTCAGTACGGTGAAAAGTTCAATCTCGTAAAATAGTTTTTTAATAATTTTATACTTCAAGCAATCTGTTCAGTAATGAGCGGATTGCTTTTTTAATTTTTTTATCATATTTGTAAATGAGTTGGTGAGTTGAATTCAAAGGCGAACTATTGAAAGTTTATTTCGTAACACAAATAAAACTTCAAATTAAAATCAGATTATGAATACAATGCCTACTGAATTACAAACCGCAAAAACATTTTTTTTAGTATCTGCAATAATAAATATTCTCGGTTTTCTCGGATGGGGGGGCTCTACTATAATAGGAGGAATTGCGTCATGCGGTATCGGCTGCCTCCTTGGGTTTCTTCCCGTTGTAAATATTATAAGTTCTGTAATGGATTTCATCGCTTACAATAAACTCAATACTCTCAATCAGAAAGGCACTTTCAGTACAATCCAGACTGCAGCTGTGTTTCAGATCGTAACGATTATTACCGGTAATATCGTAAGTTTTATTTTCGGAATAATCATAATGTCTTATCTGAATAAAGATGAGGTAAAGAATTATTTGCATGAAAAAGAAATTTTTTAACTTTCAACTTATCACTTTCAAATAATTTTTATGTTCGATAAACTAGAAAAAGTCAAATCCAGATATAATCAGATAGCTGAGCTTCTTATGAATCCTGATATCACTAATGATCAGAATGAATTCAGAAAATTAAGGAAAGAATATTCTGATCTTGAGGATGTAGTGAATAATTACAACGTTTACCTGAAGACAAAAAAAGAAATTGAGGAAAACAAACAACTGATCTATGATACAAATGAAAGTGAAATGAGAGAACTTGCCAGGGAAGAGCAGGAAAGACTTGACAATAAATTATCTTCTGTTGAAAGTGTCATCAAGGAACTTCTGATTCCGAAAGATCCTGTTGATGATAAGAATGCTATCTTTGAAATTCGAGCCGGTACCGGCGGAGAAGAAGCGTCTATTTTTGCTCACGATCTTTACAGAATGTACACAAGATATTTCGAACTAAAGAGATGGAAAGTCGAAACAATTGAATTCAGTGAATCTTCAAATCCAGGCGGGATTAAAGAAGCTGTTCTGAATGTAAGCGGAAAAAGTATTTACGGAGATCTGAAATATGAAAGCGGAGTGCACAGAGTTCAGAGAATTCCTGAAACTGAAACTAAAGGAAGAGTTCATACTTCAGCAGCATCTGTAGCGGTTTTTCCCGAAGCTGAAGACTTTGATCTTGTTATAAATGATAATGAACTTAAAATAGATGTGTTCAGATCAGGCGGAGCAGGCGGACAGAATGTAAACAAAGTGGAAACAGCGATCAGGATTACTCACCTTCCTACAAATACAGTCGTACAGTGTCAGGACGAACGCTCACAGTTAAAAAATAAACTCAAAGCAATGAAAGTTCTGAGGTCAAGACTCTATGAACTTGAACTTGAGAAAAGAGACAAAGAACTTATTTCACAGCGAAAAAATATGGTAAAGTCAGGCGACAGAAGCGATAAGATTCGCACTTATAACTTTCCGCAAAACCGGCTCACCGATCACAGAATAGGTCTTACTCTTTATAATCTCTCTGATGTAATGGAAGGCGATCTTGATGAAATAATTGATAAGCTGAAAACCGCTGACAGAGCTGAGCGGCTTGGTGATGTCGGATGATTTGGGAATTGCGAACCTGGAAATTAAGTAACTACACAACAGATATTTTTTGTAAATTAATGGGCAATTTACTCAAAACCAGTTCTTTTAAATCTAATATCTTACTTGCCTGATCAATATCTAAACCAACTATGTTACCTTCAATATCATAATCCAATACAATTCCATTTGATATTTCTTCACTTGTTACACTTGTTTTAGAAGATAAGTCAATATATAATGAATCAGTTTCCGGATAATAATTTAACTTCATAATTTAAAACTCCTGTCTGGAAAAGCGTTATGAATAGTTAATTTGTCTTTTAAAGTTATTACTCTGATAATTTTATTTCCAAATTCCGGAACAATACCCAAAACCTTATTCTTTCAGAATCTTGTTGATCAATTTTTAAAGGATTTTCAATGATTCTAGTACACCATTCTTTTCTAATATATGGTCTTTTCTTTAAAACCTGATTCTCGAAATAATTAGTATATTTATACAAGTTTAAAATGCAAATAAATAACAGTAATACTTCCTGATTGTTCTTTCTTAATCAAAATTTATTTTAAACTAATTTAAAAAGAGCGGGTACAATGTTCAATATAGAAGAAATTACTTTTAATATTAATTATTTATTCTTTTGAACTGTAGTTTGTATCTTTTTAAATTATATAATATCTCTTTGCATTTACAATTTTCCGTAATAAACCAGCGTATCATATTCCATTGCAACTTCGTCGTTCACACTATACTTCTCAAACATATTTTTTAAGTCTTTAATCATTTTATCGTAATTTTCACCTTCGAGAGGAATGTAAGATGAAGAAAGCAGTCTGCCTTCAAGTCCTTTGTAATCAAGCGATTGCCGGTAATCAAAAATCTTCTTTCTGAATATATTGGGAGAATAAAATTTACTTATAACGATATCGTCTGTATTTGTCGAATGATTTACTTTTTCATAATCGGTTCCATATATTTTTAATAAATCATAATAAGATTTCATAAAATCATTTGATTCGGTTTTTTCATTCCAGAAAAGAACTACGTATCCTTCCTGTTTAAGAATTCGTCTGAATTCTGATTTGCATTCCTGCTTATCAAACCAATGAAATGCCTGCCCGGAAATTATCATATCAACACTATTACTCTCAAGTGTAGTAATCTCGGCAGTTCCGTTTATGCTGATAAATTCCGGATACTCTTTGAGAAAATTTTCTGCAGCTTTCCGCATTTCATTATTAGGTTCAATTCCGTAAACCTTATTTCCATTGTTTAGAAATAATTTTGTAGATATACCTGTTCCTGATCCTATATCTGCAATAACTGTTCTGTCGGAAAGAGAGCGTTCCTTCTTCAGAAAGTCTATTATCTCCAAAGGATAACCTGGTCTGTATTTAATGTAGTTTTCAACCCGGTTTGAAAATCTTTTAGTACTGTCTGAGTTAATCATATTGACAAGATAAGTTTTAATTATAAATATTTTCAGATATTTTTTCTTACTGAAACCGCGATTTTGATAAAAAGGAACGCCGTTTAAAGTTAAATTCATTTTTAAAGATTCAGATAAAAACAATCATTGTAAAAAATTCTCAAATTTAGTATTTTGAAAGTTACAATTTTACGGGCAGTTAGCTCAGTTGGTTAGAGCGCTACGTTGACATCGTAGAGGTCATTGGTTCGAATCCATTACCGCCCACAAGACAATTTCGAATTACGAATTAAAAATTATGATTTATTTAATTCTTATCGAAAAATTGGCAGTAGCTAAAAATTAAGTAAAAGAATTTTAATATATATTGAGCGAAAAAATTAAAATAACGTTTCCGGATAAAAGTATAAAAGAATTTGAAAAAGGTATAAATTCTTATGATATTGCTGCGTCTATCAGTAAAAAGCTTGCAGATGATATTCTTGTTGCTGAAGTTAACGGGAAGATGAAAGATCTTTCTGCCCCTGTCAGCGAAGATTCTGAAATAATTTTTCATAAATTCGATTCTGAAAAAGGAAAAGAAGTTTACTGGCACACTACATCACATATAATGGCGCAGGCGATCGAAGAGTTGTTTCCCGGCGCAAAATTTGGCGTTGGACCTCCGATTGAAAGCGGATTCTATTATGATATTGATTCTGAAAAAAAGTTTTCCGAAGAAGATCTCGCGAAAATAGAATCTAAAATGCTGGAAATTTCAAAGAGAGACCTTAAGCCGGTCAGAAAAGAAATGAAAAGAACCGATGCGGTAAATTATTTTAATTCAGAAAGAAAAGACCCGTATAAAGTAGAGATACTTGAAACAATCGCAAAGGATGAGGAAAGTGTTTCGCTTTACAGTCAGGGTGAGTTTACAGATCTTTGCAGAGGACCGCATTTACCTTCTACTTCAAAAGTTAAAGCTGTTAAACTGCTTTCAGTTTCCGGTTCATACTGGAGAGGCGATGAAAAAAGACAGATGCTTCAGAGAATATACGGGATCTCATTTCCAAAGCAGAAGGAGCTTGATGAATATTTAAAAAATCTTGAAGAAGCGAAGAAACGGGATCACAGGAAATTAGGTAAAGAACTTGAATTGTTTTCATTTCATGAAGAAGGTCCTGGTTTTCCTTTCTGGCATAATAACGGAATGATCCTGCTTAACAACCTGAAGGAATATCTCAGGGAAAAATTAGCTGAACTTGATTATCAGGAAATAAATACTCCGATCATACTTAATCAGAAACTTTGGCTTCAGTCGGGTCATTATGAGAATTACAAAGAGAACATGTATTTTACAGAAATAGATGAAAGGGATTTTGCGGTTAAGCCGATGAATTGTCCCGGAAGTACAATGGTATACAGGACATCAATGAAGTCATACAGGGATTTGCCTCTCAGATTGTTTGAATTTGGATTGGTTCACAGGCATGAATTGTCAGGAGTTTTATCCGGACTTTTCAGAGTGAGAAGTTTTACTCAGGATGATGCGCATGTTTTTTGCACTCCGGATCAGATTGAGGAAGAAATCAGCATACTTATTAAACTGATATTTGATGTTTATAATACATTTGGATTTAACGATGTACAGGTTTATCTTTCTACAAGACCGGAGAAATATATCGGGTCGCTTGAAGTATGGAACAGCTCCGAAAAATCACTGGCTTCAGCGCTTGAAATGGCAGGAGTAAAATATAAGATAAACGAAGGTGACGGCGCTTTTTACGGAGCGAAAATAGACTTTGTGGTAAAAGACAGTTTGAGAAGGGACTGGCAGCTTGGTACAATACAACTTGATTTTTCAATGCCGGAAAGATTCGGATTGGAATATATTGGAGCCGACAGTAAAATTCACAGACCTGTAATGATACACAGAGCTGTATTTGGTTCCTTTGAAAGATTTGTAGGCGTACTGACAGAACATTATGCAGGATATTTTCCTTTATGGTTAACTCCTGTACAGGTGAATATACTTCCGATAACAGATTCGCATAAGGAGTATGCAAAAAAAATATATAATGAACTTAGAAAAGACGGATTCAGAGTGAATATTGACAACAGAAATGAGAAAATAGGATTCAAGATAAGAGAATCTGAGAATAAAAAAATTCCATATATGATAGTTATCGGCGATAAAGAAGCGGAAAGTAATAATATTTCAGTCAGACAGCATTTAAAAGGAGATATCGGAAAATTTGAATTGAATGAGTTTAAGGAAAAGATTAAATTACAGTCCTCGAAAAGAGAAGATTACAATTAAATAAACAAATATAGATTATTAAAGGCAAACAGCAAAAGGAACGCACAAACAGTCAGATACGTGCGCCTCAGGTCAGAGTGGTGGATGAAGACGGAAATGCACTCGGAGTCATGTCAAGTTATGAAGCGTTGCAGATAGCTGCGGCAAGAGGACTTGATTTAGTTGAGATTTCCGCTACTTCTAAACCGCCGGTATGTAAGATAGTGGATTACGGCAAGTTTAATTACGAGAGGCAGAAGAAAGAGAAGTTAGCAAAGAAAAATCAGCATGTCATGCATATAAAGGAGATAAGATTTAATCCTAATACTGACACACATGACATTGATTTTAAGACAAAACATTTGAGACAATTCCTTATAGAAGGTCATAAGGTAAAAGCTTATGTAATGTTTAAAGGAAGAATGATTACGCATCCGGAGATAGGAAGGAAATTAATGAGTGATATAGTAGAAAAGTTAAATGATATAGCAAAACTCGAATCTCCTCCGCGAATGGAAGGAAAACAATTGTTCGCTTATTTTTTACCGGATAAAAATAAAATACAGATTCATAAGGATAATTTATCCAAAGAGAAAAAGCAGCTTGTTAAATCTGCTGAAAAAAAAGTAACATTAAATCCAATTACAGAAGAAAATAAAACTATAGAAAAAGAAGATGCCTAAAATGAAATCAAACAGAGCCGCTAAGAAGAGATTCAAAGTTACCGGCACCGGAAAAGTAAAAAGAGAAAAAGCCTACAGAAGTCATATTCTCACAAAAAAATCCAACAAGAGAAAAAGACAGTTAGGAAAAGCAACATTGGTTTCCGTAGCGGAAACAAGAACAGTTAAAAGGCTTATTCAAGCATAATTATAAATTTTTTTAAGGAGAAAAAATGCCTCGTTCAAAAAATAAAGTAGCATCGCACAAAAGAAGAAAGAGAATACTCGAAGAAGCAAAAGGATACGTTGGCGCAAGGAGCAAATTATATACTGTTGCAAAAAATTCAGTTGAAAAAGGTCTTACTCACGCTTACAGAGACAGAAGATTAAAAAAGAGAGAGTATAAAAGCCTTTGGGTAACCAGAATCAATGCAGCAGCAAGATTAAATGACACTACTTATTCGAAACTGATAAACGCTCTGAACAAAAAAAATATTGATATAAACAGAAAGATCCTTGCTGAACTTGCATACAGTAATTCTGAAGCTTTCAGCGAGATTGTAAAATTTGCTTTAAAATAAATTTTATTTTTTTTCAGATATTAAAATAAGGCGGATATGATTATTCGCCTTGTTTTATTTTTACATGTAAACAGAATCTATGCTTGATAAAATCGAATTAATAAAATCAGAAGCTTCTTCCGAATTTGCTTTGATAAAAGATGAAAAATCTCTTGAAGATTTTCGTCTGAAATTTCTCAGCAGAAACGGTATTCTTAATTCTTTGTTTGAAGAATTTAAGGAAGTAAGCAAGGAATCAAAAGGGAAGGTCGGGAAGACTCTTAACGAACTTAAGATTTATCTGCATAAAATTTACGATGAAAGAAAAGAAAGTCTTGAATCATCCTCAGGAAAGAATACAGATTCTGCGGACATTTCTCTGCCCGGTTTGAAATACAATAAAGGAACAAAGCATCTTATTAATACTGCATTAGATGAAATTCTAAATATTTTCGGAAGGATAGGATTCAGTATTTACGAAAGCGATGAAATAGAAGATGAATATCATAATTTTGATGCGCTAAATACTCCTGATTATCATCCGTCAAGAGATATGCAGGATACATTTTATATTGACAGTAAAGGTAAAGACAAACAATATCTTCTGAGAACTCACACTTCGCCCGGTCAGATAAGAGTTATGGAAAACAATACTCCGCCGATCAGAGTTATCGTTCCGGGAAAAGTTTACAGAAACGAAGCCATTAGCGCAAGATCACTCGCCTTCTTTCATCAGTTTGAAGTTTTATATGTTGACAAAAATGTAACTTTCAGAGAATTGAAAGGCACTTTGAATTATTTCGCAAAGGAATTTTTCGGTGAACAATTAAAAACAAGATTGAGACCTTCTTTCTTTCCATTTACAGAACCATCCGCCGAGTTTGATGTAGAATGTTTTCTGTGCAAAAGTAAAGGATGCAGAGTATGCAAATACACCGGATGGCTCGAAATAGGCGGCGCGGGAATGGTGGATCCGAATGTATTTAAAATTATCGGTTATGATCCTGAAATCTATTCGGGTTATGCTTTCGGAATGGGACTTGAAAGAACTCTTATGATAAAATACGGAATCCCTGACATCCGGCTTTTTTTTGAAAATGATGTCAGATTTCTTAAGCAATTTTAGATAAAATTATTTTCACATAATTTTGGTATTATCTATATACAGTATTAAATAAATTAAAAACAAATTCAAAAGGAGAAGTAAATGTTAACAAAAAAAATAACGGCGATGCTTACCATAGTAATCATTTCCGTTTTACTTGTTGGTTGCGGGGAAAAGAAAGAAACTTCGACAACTGATACTAAATCTACAGATAGTAAAACAACAGACACCAAAACCACAACAACAATTACAAAAACCGATACAGTAAAATCAATTCAAACTCAAACAACAGAAAAGAAGGACAGTTCAATGGAAAAAAATAAATCACTGGAAAAAACAGATCAGACAAAGTCTTCGAATGGAGACATTGTTAAGATGGAAACAACAATGGGCACTATAAAAATTAAATTATATTCCGATAAAGCTCCTCTGACAACTGCGAATATTAAAAAGCTGGTGAATCAGGGATTCTATAACGGAATAATCTTTCACAGAGTCATTGATGGATTTATGATTCAGGGCGGAGATCCTACAGGTACTGGTACAGGCGGCTCAAAAGAAGTTGTTCAGGATGAATTTGCTCCTGGTTTAAAACACTCTAAACCGGGAATGCTCTCAATGGCAAACAGAGGTCCGAATACCGGTACTTCACAGTTCTTCATAACTTTGGCTGCAACTCCGTGGCTTGACGGCAAGCACGCAATATTCGGTGAAGTGATTGAAGGTATGGATGTTGTAAATAAAATCGGAAAAGTAAAAACAGGACCTAATGATAAACCTGTTACAGATATTAAGATGACAAAAGTTACTTTGACAGATAAATAAAAAACAAAGAATTTTTTATCAAAGCTGTTTCGGAAAATTTTCTGAAACAGCTTTTTCTGTATATGTTACATTTTAATCTTCCAGGCTTTTAAATCATCAATAAGACTGTAATCAGTCAAATCGTAATGAACAGGAGTAACTGAAATATAATTCTCGCCTATTGCAGTCTGATCGAATTCAAGATCAATATCCAGAATATTCATTTTACCTGTTAGCCAGAAGTATTCCCTGTTATTCGGATCATGCCTTGATTCATAATGATCATCCCAAACGGATTTTCCCTGCTTGGTTATCAAAACTCCTTTTATTTCATTTCTGCTAACGGCAGGTATATTGACATTAAGTAATGTTCCTTTTGGCAAACCGTTTTTCAAAACTATCCTTGCAATCTTTGAAGCGAATGAAGACGCAACGGAAAAATCTTTGTATGTAAAACTTGCAAGAGATATTGCAACAGAAGGTATTCCGAGTATTGTTCCTTCTGTAGCGGCTGAAACTGTTCCGGAGTAAATAATATTAATCGCAGTATTTGCTCCGTGATTAATTCCCGAGATCAGCATATCTATCTTTTTATTTTTCAGAATATTCCTTACTGCAAGTTTTACTGAATCAGCAGGAGAACCTTCCACTGCGTATCCGTAATAATTTTTATCTATCAGATTTTTTCTGTATCTGATTGGATTAGCAACTGTTATCGAATGTCCGACTGCGCTCTGCTGTGTATTTGGCGCTACAACGATCACTTCAGCGAATTTTTTAATTGATCTCCATAATGCTTTTATACCGTCTGACTCGATACCGTCATCATTGGAAATTAATATTACTGGTTTTTTCAAAATTGTTAAGTTTATGTTTTTATTACGTGATTATTTTTTGCTGATAAAAAATTTAATTTTACTCTGATGATTCTTTGGTTTTCTGAAGTAAATTCCAGATCATTGTTTTCAGCTCATCCAGATTTTCCCCGCTTACCGATGAAATAATAATCTTCTGCTCTTTGGTTTTCATTCTTGTAAGTTTCTTTTTTAGTCCATCCGAAATTGCGTCAGCTTTTGTGAAACATATTATCCCCGGCTTATCTATAAGATGCGCTTCGTAAGTTTTCAATTCCTTTAAAAGTATTCCGTAATCTTTTAGAAATTCCTTCCGGGTTTTTGTCTCATCAAGGTTGGTCGCATCAATCAAAAAAAGAAGTATTCTTGTTCTTTCAATATGTCTTAAGAACTGAAATCCCAAACCTTTTCCGCTGGAAGCTCCTTCAATAATACCGGGAATGTCCGCAACTACAAAGGAATCATACTCTTTATATCTTACTATTCCCAGATTTGGAGCGAGTGTCGTAAAAGCATAATTCGCAATCTTGGGTTTTGCAGATGAAATTTTAGAAATTAAAGTTGACTTGCCTGCGTTTGGAAATCCGACAAGTCCCGCATCGGCAATAAGCTTTAACTCAATCTGTAATGTCTTTTCCTGACCCGCCTCACCCGGCTGTGCTTTCCTCGGCGCCTGATTGGTGGAATTTTTAAAATGCGTATTTCCTTTTCCTCCTCTACCTCCCTTTAAAATAATTTTCTCCTCGCCGTCTTTAAGCAGTTCATATAAAACATTACCTGTATCGAAATCTTTAATTATGCTTCCGCAAGGAACTTTGATTAATATATCTTTGCCGTTTTTACCGGTCTTTAATGCTCCCTCTCCATGATGCCCTCTTTCGGCTTTGTAATGTGCTTTGTATCTGAAGTCTATTAATGTAGAAAGTTGTGAAGAAGCTTTGAATATAACATCACCGCCTTTGCCCCCGTCGCCTCCGTTAGGTCCTCCTTTCGGAACGAACTTTTCTCTGCGGAAACTAACACATCCGTTTCCTCCGTCTCCGGATTTTGCATAAATCTTTGCATGATCTAAAAACAATTTTTACTCCTGTCTTTTAAAGTACTCATTTAATATGTTTACAAATTTCACTACTTCCTTATTGTAAATATCCACTTCGTTTGAAATGAATATTTCCTTCAGATGATTCGATGCCTCAAACCATGTTTTGTAACTGCTTAATTTATCAAAAGACCTTTCTCTCTTTAATATGTCTGAGTTATAAATCCTGTCAAGAATCTTTTCACTCTGCTTGTCATCAAATAAATCTTTTATATTTTTTATATGAAATGATATATCAGTCTCTGCTTCCGCATCTGCTTCATGACTATCTTTCTGCGCTTTTGAAAGTTCTTCGGAATATATTGGTATCTCTTCCTTTGTTTTTAAAACTTCATCAGTCAATTCGACTTCGACTTGTTTCCCTGCTTTTATTATTTCGCTGTCTACTTTCACTTTTTCGGGAACGTCCTGAATTACTGTGTTATATACAGGCGATGAAGATTCTTCCTTTATTGCGGAACTATACTTATCCGTAAGAATTTTAATTATGTCTTTTAAACTTATTTCATCATCATCAGAAAGATCTTTTATACCTGTGAATTTTTCCGTAAGCTGATGATATGACTTATCTTCCAGAAAAATTTTTATAAATGAATAAGGAACGGAAGATTCGAGATTGTATTTTATTTCCGATTCATACTTCAGTAAAAATATCTGAAGGAAGAAATTTTTAATCTTAATGTTGGAGATATCATTTGTCAGTTTTTCGTAAATCGCTTTATTCGCGTTATCAATAATCGAAATCAGTTCAGTCTTTGTGACAAATATAGGTGAGCTCTCATTTATAAAACTCTGAATTGAATCCGAATAAAATTTATAAAATGGAAAATAGTTAAGTTTGTTTAATAAATCGTTTGGAGGTCTTGATTCAAAATTTTTAAAAAGAAATGTCTGAAGAGTCCATTTCGGACGTATAGCATAGTTGAAATAAAGTTTGTTTGATTTGGAAATTAACTCAGCTATTTCATCTCTGCCTGAATGCGGATCGAACTCGATTAAAAAATAATTTTTGGTGAAATCCGATATATCGCTTTTGACTATCTGCTCCTTTGTGATCTCGCTGAGTGTAATTACTGTATCGGTTTCGCGGTCTATTTTATTTTGTACAAATTCTTCAAACATGTTTGTTAAAAATAAATAAATATTTAAATAATAATAATATCTGAAAATAATATTTTCAGCTACAGCAATTTTCCCAGTCTTTCCTTTATGAGTTTATCAGCTTTAACGGCGTCTAAGTGTGCGCTGCTCTCAGTCCCGGCGCTTAACTCTTTTAAAATTTCCTCCTGTATTTTACCCCGTTGAAATGCAACGGAATAAGGAATTCTGCTGAAAGTAACCATAGAATATTTCGGAATAAATGTATCGGGATACTTTTTGTAAAGTTCAGTCTCTATTTTTTTTCTGAGTAAAAATTCTTTATCCGAAACAAGGTCTCTCATTTCAATAAAGTTTTCCTGCGCAAGATCTGCAATTGCATCCGAATTTATCTTTCGCTGTTCCTGATATTCATTCAATATTTTCTTCCAGTCCGTTCCGTATTTATCAATACATTCGTTCAGACAAGTGCAGTCTTCAAACGCTGCATTCATTCCCTGTCCGAAAAAAGGAACTATCGCATGGCAGGCATCACCGAGCAAAGCTATCCTGTCTTCATAGATCCAGGGAAAGCATTTGACCGTCATCAGTGTCCCTGTCGGATTATTAAAAAAATCTTTTTTGAATTCAGGTATCATTTTGTAAGCATCCGGAAATTGTTTTTTGAAAAAAGTATCGGCTCTTTCTTCTGTATTCAGATATTCGAAACTGTTTTCTTCTCCAAGCGAATGATCATAAGCCAGAAATAATGTGCATGTATAGCTTCCGTCAGGATTGGGCAAAGCGATAAGCATGAATGATCCTCTCGGCCAGATGTGAAGAGCATTTTTTTCCATAAGAAAACTTCCGTCCTCTCCTGATGGGATTATAAGCTCTTTGTAACCGTAATTTTCGTAATGCTGTGCAAAATTAAATCTCGGTATCTTCTGCATTTCCATTCTGACAGCAGAAGTAGCGCCGTCGGTTGCGATTACTATTTTTGATTTAACAATTGTATTCTCTCCTGTCAGTTCGTTATGAAAATTTATATCATTATTTTTGAAATCAATTCCGCTGCAGCGTTCATTGAAATGTATTTTAACACCGGGATTCCGTTCTGCAAGTTCCATAATAGATATATTAAGATCAGCTCTTGATACAGCATTGATATATTCCGTATCGTCTTTACCGTATCTTTGAAATGACAAGTCGCCTTCAACAGGATGGATCATTCTTCCGTACATCGGAATTGCAATTTTCTTTATTTCATCATATAATCCTACTTCTTTCAAAGCATGAATGCCGCGTGTGGAAAGAGCAAGATTGATTGACTTGCCGCCGCCTTTGCCTGATTTGCGCATATCAGGTCTTCTTTCGTAAACACTGACCTCAAGCCCTTTCTTTGCAAGATAAACTGATAATAATGAACCCGCAAGACCTGCGCCGATTATGGTTATTTTTTTCAATAGGATATAAATTGTTTGTGAATTAAAAAATAAGATTTTTATTTTATCAAAGATATATTAAAGAAACTTGAATCTGAAATAACTTATTTATTGTCTCCGCAAAAAACTTCGTAAAACTTCCTGACATCTTCAAAGGTATTATACAGCGGGACAGGCGCAACTCTTATAACATCAGGTTCTCTCCAGTCGCATATCACACCTTCTTTTATAAGTCTGTTGTATAAATCTTTTCCTCCGGCTTTCACTCTTAAAGAAAGCTGACATCCTCTTTCATTTATTTCTGAAGGAGTAATGATTTCAATATTAGCGTCATTGTTTTCTTTTAGAAGAAACTCAAGATAAGCTGTAAGTTTTTCACTTTTGATCCTTAAGTTTTCAATTCCCGCTTCCTCGAATATATCAAGCGAAGCATTCAGAGCAGCAAGCTGAAAGACAGGCGGATTGCTGACTTGCCAGCTTTCTGCAGTCGGTATCGGAATATATTTATGATCCATAAGAAATCTTGTTTTCTTGTCATGTCCCCACCATCCGAGAAATTTCGGAAGAGAACTGTCTTGAAGATATTTCTCATGTACAAAAGCTCCGCCGATCGCTCCGGGTCCGCCGTTAAGATATTTGTAGTTGCACCAGACTGCAAAATCAACATTCCAGTCGTGAAGTTTTAGAAGCATATTCCCTGCTGAGTGCGCAAGATCAAATCCTGCAATGCACCCTTTCTTATGTGCTGCTTCAGTAATTTTTTTTATGTCAAATGCCTGACCGGAATAATAATTTACTCCTGCAAACCAGATAAGCGCTATTGAATCTCCTTCTCTGTCAATTAATTCTTCTATGTCTTCCGTTCTGATCTTATCTTCTCCGGAGCGGGGATTCATTTCAATAAGAGCTTCGTTTTCATCAAATTGTTTTTTACCGGCAAACCCTGCATGAAATTTTATCTGTGACTGAACAGCGTAGTGATCTGAAGGAAAAGCGTTTGATTCAATTAATATTTTAAAACGTGAACTGTCAGGACGGTAAAAGGAAATAAAAAGAAAATGAAGATTTGCAGTAAGAGTATTCATGTTGATTACTTCCTCCGGCAGTGCGCCGACTATCCGTGCAGTTTTTCCGGTAAGTAATTCATGATAAGGCATCCATGGATTCTTTGCATGAACATGACCTTCAACGCCAAGAGTTTCCCAGTCTTTAAGTTCCTGTTCAATATATGATCTGACTGTATTTGGCTGAAGCCCGAGAGAATTTCCCGCAAGATAAATTACTTTTTCTCCGTTGGATTTATCAGGGATCAAAAATCTGTCCCGGAAAGTTTTCAAAGGATCCTTTAAATCCGATTCGATGGCAAACTGTTTATCTGAACTGAATTCTTTCAAAAACATTTTTTAATTGTGATATAAAAATTAAACTTTATAACCTCTTAGAAACTTTCCCATTTTTACAGGATTACCAGATGCGCTTAGAAATGCTTCATTCACTTCTTCAAAAGTTTTCTGCCTGTTGTAAATGAGTTCATTGATCAGCTCGTAAGTATCTTCGTAACTGATGAATTTATTATAATAAGAATGTACGATTTCGCTTGCAAGCTTCGCCCTGTTATCAAATATTTCAATAAATCTTTTGTCCGGTTCATCTTCCTTTGCATCAAAAATAATAATGTTAAAATATCCTCCGACACCCATATTGTACTTAGCTGCTGCAATCGTCGCTCTTAAAAGCTGTATCATTCCTTCAACCCTGTCAATGCTGTTTCTTCTTTCATCAAGAGTTTTGCTGCTGACATAATCCGAAAATATTATCTGCGCAGAGTCAGAGCCCGATCCTACAGTTTCAAAAATCGAACCGGCCATCTCCATGTTCATTTCGGTTTTAAGAGAAAGTTTACAGATCTTAAATTCCTCGTTTGCATCAAATCCGCAGATGATAGCTGCATTCAGAAAAACAGAATCAACCTCTTCTGCATTTCTCCAGTTCATCAGATCATAAACTTTTTCTTTAAGATCTTTCTGCGTAATATCTATTTTCTCTTCCTTGTTTTTCTGATAAAATCCCTGAGTATAATCGTTAGTGTCAAAATTAAAATAACCTTTTACGATATCATTAATATGTTTGTGCTTCACAGAAAGCATTGATTCAAAACCCATTTTGCAAATTTCATCAATGGTCTTGAAATTTTTTGACATTTCCGAAGATTTGTTCTGCATGATTTCAAACTCCTTAAGAAGTTTCTGCTTAATGGATTTTCTTATTTCATCACCGATAGCAGTTGTACCTGTTCCTCCATACACAGCTTCAAGTTTTACATTTTCACGGATCACTTTAGGAATTATTTTCTGGATCTTGTCTGATGACATCATTATCCTGACAGAGCCGATGGTTGTTTGCTCATCGCAGCACATAGCTCCTGAGTGTGAATTAAATTTTATAGCATTTACAACAGTCATGATTTTAATTTAAAGAATTTAATTAATAAAAAATTATACTTTGTATCCTCTTAGAAACAAATTAAGTTTTCCGGTATCAGAAGCATTGCTGAAAAAAGCGGCTTCCGCTTCGTTAAAGTTGAATTCGGATTTACTGTACACGATCTTCTCCGCAAGGTCGTGACAGACATCTTTCGGTATAAGATTATGATCGTATGCGCCTACTATCTCCTTCAGCAGTTGTGTCTTTTCACCGTTAATATCAAAGAATCTGTCGTTGTGATTTTTTCCGTTTCCGTCAAGGTATATGATATCATAGTAACCGCCGATCTCGCTGTTTTTGATCGCCGACTGATTTGTAATTCTGACAAGCTCGACAAGTCCGAGTATTTTATCTATGCCGTTCCTTCTCTGATCAAGCTCAAGTGAATTTATCATGTTTGCAAAATCAAGAGAAGTGCTCGTAGATCCGGCACCGACAGAATTATAAAGACTTGTCGAAAGATACAGATGCGTCATGCCTCCGTAAAAATCAAATGCATTAAAACCTGATTCTGCATCAGTTCCTATTATTATTGCTTCCACTTCCTGAATGTCTTTCATATTCGAGGCTTTCATCATAATTATTTCCATTGCCTTGGTGACAATTTTATCATCCTTTATCTCGATCTTTTTTCCTTCCGAAAAATAAAATCCTCTGTTAAAGTCATCTATTGTGAATCCGAGAAGTCCGTAAAGTTTTTTGCTGACCTTTTCGTGTGAGATTTCCTGAAAAACTCTTAAAGCAATTCTCGCGACATCTTCGACCGTTCTGAAGACAGGACTGTCGCTTCCTCTCCTTTTGTATTCCGAATATTCCGACTGCAGCTTGGATTTGATCATACTTATTACATCTTTGACAACAGAGAGATTTCCCGCACCTCCGAATACCGCTTCTAATCCGAATTCATTGCTCATTTCTTCTGTAATAAGCGACTGCAGATTATCGGCTGTATGAACTCTCCTTCTTCCGCCGATAAAAAATTCCTCATCGGTAATTATTGCTCCGGATTTGTAACTGAATTTTAATGAATTTACCAGACCCATTTCATTTCTTTATTTAATTATTAAATTTTATTTTTTAATTTTAAATCT
>WBZU01001312.1_pt1 | contig 18909 bp, 18 predicted proteins | sample 5204311 | NCBI WGS metagenome assembly WBZU01 (sample SAMN12344359, study PRJNA552823) | activated sludge metagenome | biome: Activated sludge suspended growth; feature: Nitrification reactor; material: Wastewater; isolation source: activated sludge from nitrification reactor of wastewater... | reverse complement strand
GTTTGAAGCCGTCGCCAATGATCCCCAACAGTCCGACAGCGATCGCGCCTCCGCCCGCACAGCGCTCGAAGATATCGTGGCTGCCAGTCAGGTCGAGGCGGGTGAAAAAGCCTTGGATGCGGGTGATTTAATGGAAGCCAAAAAGTGCGCGGATGCCGCATGCAAGGCACGGCCTGATGATGCGGATGCGTTGTTGCTGCGTGCGCGAGTCCAAGCGGTCACGGGGGAATCGAGCGCCGCTGTGAAGGAACTGGAGGCTCTGAAGGCCAAAACGCCGACGGGAAAGCGATTCGACGGCCAGGGCGCATACGCCACCGCGCTGGCGGCGAACACGCGGTATGAGGATGCGATCGCAGCATGGCAGGAAGTAGCGGACTCCAGCCTCTTCACCTCTGAGGAACGCGCGGACGCACGTGAGTCGATCGACCGGCTGAGCGAAGCTCACATGGGCAGCGGCAACGCCGAAGCCATGTATGGGAGCTTCGAAGAAGGCGAGTTGTGGACATTTAAATCACGCCTTTCAGCGGATCGACACGGGCGCAATCGCTGGTTTTTTGATGGCGAGCTGGATGCCGTGGATCTTGATCCACGTCTGTTCCCACGCGGTGTTTCCGAAGAGCGATTCAATGCTGCTGTCGGCGTGGACCGCGTGCTAAACGATCAATGGCGGGGGCACCTCGCTGTGGGTGGCTTCGAGGATGGAGCCTTTGCTCGTGCCGGAGCCACTCTGAGCACCTCCGGTGGCGCGGAGTGGTCGCTTGATTTCGCCTGGAACGATCTGGCTCGCGACACTCTCCTTCTTTACGCCATGGATGGCCGCCAGCATAGTGTGGAGGCGAATGTAGTGATGCCGCTCGGCAAACATTTCATCGTGGATGCTGCTTTGAAGGGCAGAAAGATCGATGCTGATGGCACTGACATTGGGCATGCCATTGGCACGGAAACGCAACTGCGCTGGCACCCATTCGGCCTGACGGATGAATTGTATCTGGCCTATGCGCTCGAACTGAAGGATTTCTCTGGCGAAGAAGCTGCCTTCGACCGCGCAGCGCACCGGTTCTTCGGGGCATCGTCTCCATTCGTCCCAGGAGTTTACGATGCGGTGCCGGATCGGATCAATCGCCATGCGTTGCAGGCTCATGGCAGCGTGCCTCTCGCCCCAGGGTTGACCGCGGTGGCCATGGCTGAAGTCGCCTGGCGTCAGGAAACGGATCAAACGGAATACGGTGCGCTGGCGGAGGTGAACTGGAGCGTCAATGCCCGCACCCGCGTGAACGCGCGTATCGAGTTTTACAGTGGCGGTGCCGGGCCGAACGCAGGTTCAAACGTGGTGATGGCCACATTGGGCACCACCTGGAAGTGGTGAGCAAACCTCGACCTCTGTGAGCGATAGCCTTACGAGCCTGCGTCGGCGGTTTCGTGCACTCGCCGATGAGGCGCAGGCGGCCAACGCGTTGCGCTTCTTCAAGACTGGACCCGGACAGTATGGGGAAGGGGATCGCTTTCTTGGCATCAAAGTTCCGGTGACACGTTCGTTTTTGTCTGGAACCGATGCTCTGTCCGAGGTGGACGTCCTTTCCCTTCTGCACTCGCAATGGCATGAGGAGAGATTGCTCGCGTTGCTCGCTCTCGTTCGCAGGTTTCAAAGAGCCCGCTCGGATGACCGTGCGCGGCAGCGAATCGTGACGCTCTACCTGGAGAACACGCGCTGGGTCAACAACTGGGATCTCGTGGATACAAGCGCTCCTCACATTCTCGGCGAGTGGCTGCGGGACAGAGACCGCAAGGTGCTGAGCACGCTGGCGGCGTCGGTGAATCTGTGGGAACAGCGGATCTCCGTGCTGGCCACCTTCGCACTCATTCGCGCCGGCGAATTCTCCGACACGCTTGTCCTTTGCCGGCAATTCCTCACGCACTCGCACGACCTGATGCACAAAGCATGTGGCTGGATGCTGCGGGAAATCGGTCAGCGTGACCCGGCTGTTCTCACCGCCTTTCTCGATCATCACGCCCGCCGCATGCCGCGCACCATGCTGCGCTACGCGATTGAAAAGCTCCTTCCTGAGCAGCGCGCTCATTACATGCGCTGAGCCTTCTTCGCTGATGAGGCGTTGTCAGGCAGTCACGGTGCCGTCCATTGATCGTAGAGAAGTCTGGCAACAAGAGCAAAGACCACGGTGAGGAACACCCTGCGCACGAAGCCCGCGCCGTGCTTCATGACGAGCCCGGAACCAATACGTGCGCCAATCAACTGACCTGCGATCATCGTGCCTGCCGCTGGCAGAACCACGCAGCCCTTCAGAGCAAAAACAACCAGCGACCCCAGATTGCTCATGAGATTGACTGCTTTCGTGTAGGCCGTGGCGCGTGTGAGTTCGTATCCCAGCAGCGTCAACAAAGCGATCGTCCAAAACGATCCCGTGCCCGGACCGAAGAAGCCATCATAGAATCCGATCACCGCACCGAACACACAGGCGAACGCGGCGGCGGACATCTTGGGAGAACTGCGTTTCAGTCCAAAGCCAGGGCTGATCAGCGCGTAGATTGCGATCGCCAGCAAGAGCCACGGGACGATCTGCTTGAGGGCGTCGTTGCTCACATGCGTCACCACCCACGTGCCGGCCATCGCAAAGGCAAACGACAACCCTGCGGCGAGGCGCACCTGACGCCATTCGATCAGACCGCCTCGCGCGTAGTTCCACACAGCGAGCAGGGTGCCGCACGAACTCTGCATCTTGTTGGTGCCCAGCACTTGATGCGACGGCAACCCGGCCCACATCAGCGCCGGCACAGAGATCAAACCGCCGCCCCCCGCTATCGAGTCAATGAATCCAGCGGCCAGTCCGACGAAGAACAGTATGACCAGGGACAGGGAGGAGAGTGACATCGCCACACTTGGTTTCACGCACTGGCATGCTTTGCACGCACGAAAAACCGCCGCCCTGTATTGACCACAGAAGCGGCGGTTTTCGGATATTGCGTCCCGTCAGACGGGTCTTTGTGTCTTTAGAGGAATGCGGCTAGTGGCAGCAATCCTTCTTGGCGGGAGCGCCTTTCGAGCAGCAGTCTTTGGTTTCTGCATCGCAGGAGCCTTTGCCGGCCTTCATGCAGGAGCAGGACGTAAGTGACAGCATTCCGATGGCGAAAGCGGCAAGGAAAAGTCGCGTCATAGTCGTCGCAAATAATTGGTTTCAATGAGCATCGAGGGCGAATCCCCGGTGCCGTTTACTTCCCCGAGCGAACGCCCATGTCCACCATCGGAGGCGGAGCGGAGGCAGCAGGCTGGGTGGATTTGCAGGAGGCGATGGCCAGAACGGCTGCCACGGCGAGGAGGGAGTATTTCATCATGTGAGTGTGCGGTGAATAACTAGAACAAACCCTGTTTGCCAGAACTCCTGGCACCGGGTGATTTCGAGACTATCTGGAAACTTAGGTTTTGCAAACAATCTTATCACTCTTGTGGAAATGCATCGCGGGAATCTAGCCACCCACCTCACTCTTGCCTTCATTCGGGTGTTAGGTGAGTGATGCTGCCCGCCACCGAGAGAAGCCACACCATGCACCCGCTTCACTCTCCCGCCCCCCAATCTCAGCGAACCACCAAACCGGGAGAAGCCGCGCCTGCCCCGTGGCAGTCCCCCTGGGCGCTCGATGCGGATGACCCACCCGCACCGGCCCGCGATCGACCGTCTCTGCGCGGGAAGCCTGCTGAGACGCAGCCTGGTGCCGTTGCGGTTCCTCGCGAATCTCCAGCACCCACCATCACCACGCGCACGGAGTCTCCGCGAAGCCAGCCTTACGCAGCCCCCACACGCGAAGTCACTCCCGTGCTGGCACAGCCCGCAACACCAGGTCCGCTCCCAACGGCTGCTCGCGAGATCGAACCGCAAACTCGCGAGCGAACCCCTCCGTCTCCTCAGCGCAGCGACTCTCTTAGCAAGCATTCGATCATTGCTCAAATGGCCGCGCGCCGTCAGCAAGCGCGCTTGGTGCGCCTTGCTCTCTTCGCGGTAGGGGTGCTCGGTCTCATGATCTCGGTATGGTTTTACGCCAGTGACACGGAGCCACCCAATGATGCCGATCTCACACCCGCCGCTCCGGTGTTGAAAGCCGCTGTGGCTCGGCCACGTGCGCCCGATCGTCTCCGTCTGGCGCTGGAATCCGCCGTTCCGCTGAGCGCCGATGACTCGACGGGCCGCCAGTTGTGGACTTGGGATACCCAGCGACTCGGGGTTGCTGTGCAGGCGAACGCAGCTGCGCTCGACAATCTGCATGACCTCCTGTCGGAAAACGACTGGCAGCCCTATCACGCAGCGTGGCGGGACGACGACATCGGCAGCCAGCGCAACTGGGCCGTTCTCGGCGCAGCCAAGGAAGCCGCTGCGTTCTACTTTGCACGCACGGGTGATGACCACGCCGCGCTGCGGTCAGCCCTGGATCTGGCGGCGCTTGCGCGGCATCTTCAATCGCTGCACGCGTGGCCGACCTTTTATGCGCGGGGCACCGAGATGCACATGCGCGCCTGTGAGACACTGGCCGAGCTGCTTCGAACATCGCGAGCCACCCCATCACAGCTGGTCATCGTGCAGGAGGCCTTCGCGCGGCTTGCGCCCTCAGACAATGTGCTCAGCACTGCCATGAACACGTATTACCGTTTCGAGCGCGGGCTCATCGCCGGCACCGATCCAACGATTGATTCGAGCATTCCTCCCCTCGTGAAGCAGCATCATTCGCACCTGTTCTTCAAACCGAATGCCACGCTGCGGATCTTCGCCTCCGGCTTTCGCAGCCTGCGCACCGAAGTCCTCAAGACCCCATACGCCAGGTTCCCAGCGATTGCGGCGCTTGTCGGCACCGAGGGGGCGCCCCTGGCAGTCGCCGGCACGCCCAACGTGGTCGGCATGAAGCTGGCCAATCAGCGCCTCTGGCCTTACGCGCGGCTTGTGGAGTTGGAAGGCCTTGAACGTGCCCGGCACGTCATCGTCACCACCATGTTCGCCGCACGCCGCTACATGTTGGATCGCGGACGGCTGCCGCCCTCTCTCAGCGCCCTGGTGCCCGACTACCTGGCGGAGCCGCCGCTCGATCCGTTCAATGGCAGGCTTCTCGGGTATCACTCGGAGCGGGGCGTCATCTACTCGGTCGGACTCGATAGCGTGGATGCCGGCGGGCACATCATGCCGCGCCCACTGGAAGATGGTTACGAGCCCTCCGCGTCTCTGAAGTGATGCCCGCAAATTGGTCGGGTCACTGAAATTTCACATCCACCTTCGGCAGCAATGCCTTGATCTTTGCCTGTGTTTCCGCCGGATAACTCTGTGGCCGGCGAATGAGTTTCAATTCCTTGAGAAAGGCAAACCCCGCCAGATGCGGCAGGCGAGCTTCCGGCAGATCGAGTCCTGCGATCTCGATCTGTTCCAGTTGTTTCAGATCGGTCGCCAGCTTCAACCCATCATCAGTGAGATGATCGCAATGGGTTAGCGTCAGCCGCCGAAGCGATCGCAGCGCCTGGCACGCAGCTATGCCCTCGGCCGAATCGAGGCCGTCGCCAAGTTGCAGATACTCGAGCGGCAGCTCGCTCAAATAGGAAAGCGCCTTCGATGTGGCGTTCGCCGTGCCGATTTCCAGGCCCTTGAGCTTGTGCAGTCTGGCAAGGTTCGCCGCGCCGGCATCCGTGAACTTTGCATGAGCCAGGCTGATGCTTTCCAAATTCGGCAGGTGATCGCACAATTGCCTCAAGCCCTCATCATTGATGCTGCTACCGCGATGGCTCACTTTGATCAGTCGCGTGAAACCGTCGAACTTCTCATAAGCCGCACCTGTGATGGCCGTGCCGACAAAGGAGAAAGTTTCCAAGTTCTTCAGGCCCGCCAGTTGCACCATGCCGGCGTCAGTGAGCTTTCCATTGTTCGTGAAGCGCAGAGTCTTGAGGTTCGTGAGTCTCGCAATGTGCGGCATCCACTCGTCGCCAAATTTAGTGGAGATGATGTTTAGCGACTCCAGCGCCGTGATGTGTCCGAGATGCTCGAAGAACGCCGCATCATACGGGTCGGTGCTGCGCTTATCGTGCGGACCGGAGTTTGGCACGGACAAGTCGACCAGCTTCAAGCTCAATCCATCATCGGTCTTCTCGACCTTGCCCTTCGCCCCCTCAACAATTCGGGCGACGGCATCGACGTGCGGATCGAGTGCAAAGACGGCGGAGGTGGAGACAATCAGAACGGCGGTGGCAAAACGAAGGATCATGGCAGATCCTGAGTAACGTGGCAGCGTGGCAGTTCTTCCCCGCCAACCCATGGCACCTGCTCGTTGGAACGGGTGTTGATCGTGATCTTCCACGCCTTGTCTTGCTTCGCCATGCCGCGCAGAACATCATCGCCTATCCACTAGAGATTCTTCGCCAGCCCATCGCCGCTTCCGAACATCAATCGCGCGGGGATGATGCTCTGAGTGGCGTCACCGCGCAGAGCCGCGAAGGCCCGGATCAGTAATAGACGCAGATGTCGCCGAGAGTGCATCTCAGACCCAGGGGCTGGCGCATGACGTGGAGTGTTTAACAACACAGTCGTCGGAGCCAATGAGTGAAAGGCATGACCCGGCCACGCAGCTACACGATCTCGCTCACCGGCCCGAGACTATCGACGAGCTTCTCGGTATTCACGTCCATCTTTTGGAGCATGGTGAGCAGCACGTTGTTGAGCCGGGCTTTGTCGTCCTTTGGTCTTCCACACAGGGACTTCCATTCGTCGTGGCTCAGCGTGTAATCTTCCTTCAGGTGCGGACGGTTGCAGTCGAGGGGCTGGCCGTGTTTGAAGCCAAGGCCTTTGCCGCCGGCGAGGAGGATGGGGAGGTTGCTGTTGCAGTGGCTGTGACCGTAGCTCATGCCGCTGCCGAAGAGCACCATCGTGCGGTCGAGCAATGGCTCGTCGCCATCCTTCACGTTGGTAAGTTCATTCAGGAAGTGCGCGAACTGCTGCATGATGAAGACATCGCTTTTCGCGAGGCGCTCCAGCACGACGGGGGCGCCGTTGTGATGGGCCAAGTTGTGACGCGCTTGCGTGATTTGAATCTCGGGAATGGCGAGGCCGTTACCCTCGGTGCCGTTCATGTAAGTCACCACGCGCGTCATGTCCGTGCGCAGCGCGAGCACGATGAGGTCGAACATGGTGCGCCAATACTCGCCTGCTTGAGCTTTCGGCACGTAGCGTTAGAAAGACGCAGCGAGCCTGGGATCAAGCTTCGGCTTTGGCACATCGAGCCAGGCATCGAGCTGCTCGGTGCGTTGCTCCACATCGCGCACGGCGTGGAGGTATTCGTCGAGTTTGGTGCGGTCGTCTTTGCCGAGTTCGCGACGCAATGCGTTCGCATCTTCCAGCACTTCGTCGAGCACGCTGCGGCGCTTCTGGAGGCGGGTGCGCTGGGCCGCGATACCGCCAGGTTCTTCGCCAAAAAGGCGATGGAAGATCGTCCTCGGATTGTCCTCCGCAGGCAGCGGCACGCCATCGCGCGAGAAGGCCAGCGTGTTGGTGCCAAAGGGGTGTCCCGTGCCCGATGAGATGGAAAGCTCCAGCGACGAGAAGCGCGTCTGCTGCCCGACGGTCTCCGCCATCATCTGGTCGGCAGAGATCATGTTCTCATACTCCCGCCCGCTCTGCGCATCAATCTTCGCACCGGTGAGCCAGGTGTCCGCGCAGACATGCGCCCGGCCGAGACCATTCGGATGATGCAACCCGCTGAAGACGGTGAAGTCCTCGCGATGCTTCTCCAGCGGCTTCAACGACGGCGACAGCTCATAGCCTTTGCCCGACTGCTTGCACTGCCAAGTCGTGCCGTTCACGCCGTTCGGGATGTAAACGAACACACTGCGCTTTGGCTTCGCGGCGGCAGCGGCGATCGCACGCATCGGGATCATCGTGTCGAGCAACGGCAGCGCCGCGGTCGTGCCGGGGCTGCGCAGGAAGTGACGGCGGCTCAGGAGCCAGCGTTGAGTTTAGATGTGCGACATGAGGTGAGTTCCGTCAGAACGTCCATCCACACCTTATATCGCGGGGATTCCGTTCGATGCCACGGCCGCCGCTTGTCACTTCGCTTTCTTCTTCCGCTTCTTCTTGGCGGCGTCGGCGACACTGTCGTCCTTGAGGGAGTCGAGCACGCCTTGCAATGTTTTGCGCGCGGTGGTCGCGTCTTCGTCGGCACTCTCGGGATCGCGGCGCGACTGCACATAGGGCGCATCGCGCATGTCAAAGAGTTCGCCCTCGCCGGTCAACTTCCAGCGCTCGGTGCGCACGTAGCGATTGGCCCCAAGCTGCACATAGGCCCATTCGCGTGGAGTGCCGGATTGGCCGCAGAGTTGCGCGGCGAAGCTGTGGCCGTCGCGCTTGATCGCGGGATTCGGAGTGGCGCCGCCGAGTTCGCAGAAGGTCGGCAGCATGTCGGAGAAATCGACGAGGTCCTTGAGCACCTTGCCCGCAGGCGTGGTGCCCGGCCAGCTCGCGATGAGCGGCACACGGCTGCCGCCTTCCAGCATGGTGTGCTTGTGGCCTTCGATGTCGCGACCATCAATGGTGCCGACAGGCACGCTGCCATTGTCGCCGCTGAACACGAAGAGCGTGTTCTCGCGGATGCCGAGCTTGTCGAGTTCGACGGTGAGCTGGCCCACGAGCTTGTCGAGGTAATGAATGTTGCCGCCGTAGAGCGATTCGTCGGTAGCTTTGCCAGCGTCCTTCTTGTTCTTCATCTTCTTCTCGCCGCCCGCCTTGTCATCTGGGGTCGGCATGATGGGCGCATGGATTAGTGGTGTCGGGTAATAGACAAAGAACGGCCCGTCTTTGTGCCGGCGCACGAAATCGAGCACGAATTGCTGCAACACATCCGGACCATACTTGCCCTCGGAATCCGGCAGCGGTTTGCCGTTCAGGTTGTAGTCCGGGTTCCAGTAGCGATCGGGCTTCGATTTGTTGCCATCGGCGTCCTTTTTCTTCTTCCTGCCTTCGCTCTCGCCCTCCTCGGGCGAGCCCGCACCCCAGATAAGAAACTCATCAAAGCCCCACTTCGCTCCGTCTTCCTTCGTCGTGAAGTAGGTCAACTGCCGCCACTTGCCCGCCACCGCTGTGCTGTAGCCAGCTTGCTTCATGTATTGCGCTACGCAGCCGTCCTTCTCCGGTGTGGCCTGCGCGCCGAGACCGTTGTCTTTAACACCCGTGCGGAAGGCATAGCGCCCGGTCATCAGCATCGCACGCGATGGCGCGCAAAGCGGTGCCGCAAAACAATACTGGAAGCGCGTGCCGGACTTCGCGAGCGCATCGATGTTCGGCGTCTTGTAAGCGCCGCCGTAGCAGCCGATGCCGGGGATCCCGAGATCATCCGCAAGCATGAAGATGATGTTGGGCTTCTTCGCCTCAGCTGCGGTGGCCGGGATGGAAATCGCCAGGAGAGAAAGGAGAACAAAGAGCTTCATGGAGAGTGAACCGCAATCAGTGCTGGATTTAGGACAAGGAACTCGGCGTCAACGCGCGAACGTTCGCTTTCCTTCTCGCCTCCGGGAGAGAATGAATCTTTTGCTCAGGTGTTGGCGTTCATAGAAAGTCGCCATTTCCACCATGAACACACCCCTGAGCCGACGCGATTTCACCACCCAGGCATCGACCGGCGCATTCGGTCTGATGGCAGCATCCATTTTCGGTGCAAATGATGCGCCGCCGCCGCATGATCCTGCCGACAAACGCCTGATCGCGCTCGGTCTCAACGGGCTCGCCCGCGCGCACGCGATGAGTTACTTCGCCGACGGTCATCGCGCTGCCGCCCTGGTGGCCGCGCATCTCATGATCGAGGAAAACCATTTGCCGGACGCTGCACGCGTGCGCATCGAGCAGTTATTCGATCTGAACTGGGCGAAGTCGCCCCTGTGCCAGCCTTTCCCCGATGAAGATGCCGATCCCTCGCTGGTCAGGAAGATCGGCGAGACCTTGATGGAGGCGCATGGATCGCTGCGCGAGGTGGGGCACAATGCCATCTTTGCCATGCATGCGATTCGTGGCTTCCGTTTGATGCCGAACCTCGCCACGCCGCAGCGCATCGACGGCGTGTGCAAACTGATCCGCGCGATCAAGCCCTGGCACGATGATGTGCAGCCCACCGAGGACATCAACCCGCCACCGTTCAAAGATGGCGCAGCCGCTTCGACTTTCGTCCTGCGCGAAGCGAGCGCAGCGGTCGACACATGGAAAGGCCGTGGCCAGGGGTTCACGGGCCACATGCTGACGTTTGGACAAGCACTCGTTGAACTCGCCGAGATGGGCGATGCTGATTGGGCGGAGAGCTGTCGTGACGCGTTCCGCAAATATGTCACCATCACGCGCAAAGGCCCGACTGCCGATGACAAGGTCTATGCCGAGCACAAGCCCTCAAAGCTCCGCCCCAACAGCGCCGAATACTGGCAGAAGCGCGGCGACAAGCAGGTCGATATCGGTCACGCGTTCAAGTATCCCTACAGCTACTATGACCTCCTGCGCCGCGTGAACGACGACAAGCTGAAGCAGGAGCTGGATGCAAAGGCGTGGCGCGTGTTTTGATCAGCGCTCCGGTTGCGGTCGCAAGTTCATCGCCAGCTTCCGGAAGTCGCGCACACGGTGAAACGTCGCGTAGTCCGCATCGTGCTGGTTCGGTGCATTCACGCTGGAGCGACAAAGGATCGCGAGATCATCGCCGTCGATCACAGGCCGCGCATACATGAAGGACTGTGAGAGCTTCGGCGCCGCCGCGATGCAGCCAGCCGGGAACCAGTTCAGCGCATCAAGGCTGTAGTGCAGCATCAGAAAGCGACGGTCACCGGCGCTGCCTTTGAAGTTGTCGAGCTTTACGTTAACTGTGTTCTCGCTGTCAGAGGGCAGATTCGACGTGGCCCAGTAGAGCTTTGATGATTCATCCCAGAGCACGCAGAACTTCAGGTTGCCGCCGGGCATGGAATTGAAGCGCGTGAACTTGAGATCGAGCTTCGTGCCATCGTCCTTCGCATCGAGCACGGCGCAAACGTTGCCCGTGGTCTGCCGCTTGATCTTCACCGTGGAGAGCACGCGCAGCCTGCCATTCACTTCGATCACATTGGGTTCGAGGTATTGATCTGATTGCGTAGCAAACTTCGGACTAAACATCGCCTCAGGTGCGCCTGGGAACTTCACCGGCTCGGAAATGCGCCATGCCGATGGACTCAACACATCACCGCTCAGATCACCCGCGACGAGTCGAGGTCCACGCTTGGACCCAAGCGCGAGATCATCGATGGCCCAGTAGATGCGGCGGTCGCGCAGCACCATCGCGGTGTGGCAGTTCCAGTAGTTGCCTTTGAAAAGCGTCACCGGATCGGACCACGACTTGCCGCTATCATTGCTGCGCAGAATGAGCAAATCTTCGTTTCGAGCCGTGGGCGGCCCGGGTTTGTTGGCAAAGAGATACAACACGCCGCGGTCCGTCCACGGCACGGCCGAGTAGAACGGCAGGTCCTTGAGCGCCCGCCACGTCCGGCCGTGATCATCGCTGCGCAGGATGTGCGTCACGCTTTGCGTCTGTCGCCGCTCCTTGCTCCACTCCTCGCGCGGCACCACCGGCACGGCAGCGACGAGCGCGCCATCATCAAGCCGCACGAGGCCAGGGCCCTCCACATACTGTTCGCGATCGGTGTTATGAAACACTTCGACGTAGGTTTGCGCGAGCGGTTCGGCGCGAGCGATCGTTGCCGTCAGCAGCAGGAGGGCGAGCAGTGGTCGGCGCATGTTCATCAGTGAAAATCAGATTTGCGTTTCCAGCACCCAGATGGCGTTCGGACCGCGGCCGCGACCGTGATAGTAAAAGACGAGCGCCTTCTTTCCCTCCATGGGCAGTAGCCACGCGTAGCCAAAGTCCGTGTTCGGATCGCCATCGATCTTCGGCAGTTCGAGCAACGCGCGGTCGTGTTTGAACTTCAGCGTCTTCGCATCGCCGCGCCAAAGATGCGCGCTGCCCGGCAATGGTCGCTCGAAGGTTACTGCGATTAATTCACCGGGCTTCGAGGGATTGACCATGGCGAAGGGATGCGCGAGCGACGACGTGTGCTTGCTGACCGCCATGATATTGAGCAGCTCCGTTCGCCAGGTGGCGCCCCAATCATCCGAGATCGAGACGAACTGCCGCGCTGCCGCAGGACCACGACCGCGGATGAAGACGAGCAGTTGATGGTCGCGCCGCACAAGCACCGGCTCACCCGCATTGAGATTGTTCACCATGATTGGTGCTCCCCATGTGCGGCCATCGTCCTCGGAGATGGATTGCCAGATGCCGGTCGTAAACGGCTGCGAGCCCGCGCGATAATGCCCCGTCACCATCAGCTTCTTGCCGGGCAATTGCACGATCGTGCCCGTGGTTGATCCCGTCTTGTTCGGCCCGAGCGCAGAGGTATCAACCGGCTGCCAGGTGCGGCCACTGTCCGCACTGCGCCATCCGAAGATGTGATTCGTCTTCGACGTGTGCCCATGTGCGAGCAAGAGCACCGAGCCATCGTGAGCGAGACCGAGCGCCATGTTGCCGCTATTGGTGTAATCCTTTCCCGGATCAAACTCACGCAGCACCTGCGGCGTCGTGAACGTCTTCCCTCCATCGGTGGAAAGCGAGACCGCCGGGCAGCTTTCGTCACCGTGATGCGTGCCCGCGAGACAGCCGAGCACGATCGTGCCATCGGTCGTGCGCACGGCTTTCGGCCACGCGAGATGCTCGAAACGCGGATTCTCAGGCGGAGCCACCGCGACGCGCACGACATCACCATTCGGCGCACGTCCGGCCCACGGCGGATTCTCCGCCATGCTCGCTGTTGTGATCGAGAGAAAGATGAGAGCTGCAAGGCAACGCATAGAATCAAAGAGGCAGTTCAAAGCCCTTGCGATACACCTTGCGGATCATCGCATCGGCTTCGGGTGCGTTCGTGGCTTTCATCGCGGCGCTATCCCACTCGATGCGTTTGTTGAGGCGGATCGGCAGGACGCCGGTGAGCAATGCTTCGGTGTAGGGCGCGGCGTAGGCGAAGTTGGCCTTGGCGTCCTCGGGCTTGTCAGCGAGGCAGGCGTTCACCCATTCGAGGCGATGACCGGGGCTGCGTTCGATGCTGCGCGGTGGCATCTTGAAACTCTGCATCTGCGACTCCGGCACGATGCGCGGCGTGCCTGCCCATCCTGGGGCGATGATCGAGCCGTTGTCGCCGAGGAAGAGAATGCCGTTGTCGCCGATCTTGCGATCTGCGCTGAAGCCCGGCGGTGGCGCGGGTTGCTTGCCACCGTCATACCACGTCAGCTTCACGGGGCCGCGATTGCCTTTGGCGGCGAAGTGCCAGGTCACGATGCTCCAGAGCGGGAAGCTGTCTTTGTTCTTCTCCGAAGTCTCAGCCTCCACGGAGATCGGTGCGCCGAGATCGAGCGCATACCAGGCGGGGTCCGCGTTGTGCACCATCATGTCACCCAGCGCACCGCAGCCGTAGTCGAACCAGCCGCGCCATTTGCGCGGCACATAGAGCGGATGGTAATCGTGCTCGGGCGCTGCACCTTGCCAGCGATTCCAGTCGAGCGTCTCCGGCACCGGCAGCTTCTCCGTCGGACGTGGCTTGCCTTGCGAATCCCAGAAGGTGCCGGGCCGATCCGACCACACATGCACCTCCTTCACCGCACCGATGGCACCGGCGTCGATCCATTCCTTCGTGAGTCGCAAGCCTTCGCTCGCGTGGCCCGTGTTGCCCATCTGCGTCACCACCTTGGTCTCCGCCGCCACCTTCGCCATGATGCGCGTCTCCTCGATGCTGTGCGCCAGCGGCTTCTCGCAATACACATGCTTGCCCATGCGCATCGCCGCGATGGAGATCGGCGCGTGCCAATGATCCGGCGTGCCGACCATCACCGCGTCGATGCCTTTCTCGGTGGCCAGCATCTCCTTGTAATCGCGATAGAAAGGACGCCCCGGATACAGCTTCGCCATCGTCGTCTCGTGCTTCTGCTCCACATCGCAAAGTGCGGCGATATGCACGTTCGGGAAGGTCGCGAGGTCCTTTGTCACTCCCCCGCCCTGCCCGCCGATGCCCACGCTGCCGACGTTCAACTTCTCCGACGGCGGCGGCACGCCCGGTGCTCCAAGCACATGACGCGGGATGATGTTGAAGCCGAGAATCGCCGCGCCCGAGGCAATGAAGTCGCGGCGCGTGGGGGTGGGTTTGAGATGTTTCTTCATGAGGTGAGGAATAGGTTAACGCTTCACAAACAACGGACTCGTCACCAGCGATTCAATCAGCGACCTGAGCTTGTAGTCTTCGCTCTTCGCCTGCTCGACGATGCGCTTCAGCTCTTCGCGATCGGAGAAGATCATGCCGCGACGCAGTGCATACGTGGCAAGTTTGTCAGTGACGGCTGCCGCGAACTTGTCGAGATCGCTAAGCAGGATCTTCTTCAGTTCTTCGGGGCCGGAGAACTTCCGTCCATCACTGAGCGTGCCGCTCGCATCGAGCTTCGGGTCTTCGCCAACGCCCGATGGCATCGTAGTTGTCGAAAGCGATGCCGGGCGGATCGATCTTTGTGTAGCAGGCGTTGCAATTCGGGTCAGCGCGATGCGCTTCCAGCTTCTCGCGCACGGTGGTCTTCTTCGACTTCGCATCCGGCGTGCTGAGCGCGGGGACGTTCGCTGGCGGCGGTGGCGCGGGTTTGCCGATGATGGCATCGAGCAACCACACGCCGCGATGCACGGGACGGTGCCGCGTGCCGTCGCTGGTAAGACTGAGCACGGAGCCCTGCGTGAGCAACCCGCCACGATGATCACCGGGCTTCAGTGACACGCGCTGCATCTGATCGCCACGCACGCCGTCGATGCCGTAGTGCATGGCGAGGCGTTCGTTGAGCATGGTCCAATCCGAGTCGAGGAACTCGCGCAGGCTGCCATTGCGATGCAGCACCTCGGTGAAGAAGCCCACGGTCTCCGCGACCATGCTGTGCTCCAGGTTGTCGTCGTAGTCGGGATACAAGACTTTGTCCGGTGGGAACATGCCGACGCGGCGCAGTTGCAACCACTGACGCGGGAAGCTCTCGGCAAACGCCTTGGCTTTCGGGTCGGCGAGCATGCGCTTCACTTCGGCGGCGAGGTTCCAGGTGTCGGTCGTGTAGTTGTTCGGCACGATTTCAATGCGCACCTGGTCAGCGATGCCGCGCGCTTCGTATTCTCTCTTGTGATCCTTCCAGCGCATATCCCACGCGGTCCACACGAGGTTCTCGCGTTTCGGTTCAGGTCGCAACGAAAGCGCCTCATCGAGCACCATTTCCGCCGCCGCGAGATACTTCTCCACGTGCGCGGGCGAGAGAGTGAGCACGGAGCCGATGCGCTCGAATCCCTTCCAATCCGGATCTTCCGGCAAGCCCGCCGCACCCTTCGGATCAAAGGTCACACCGAGCAGATCGCGGATCGTGTTCGCATACTCGTCGCGAGTGAGTTTGAGAAAGGCCACCGTGTCGGCACCGGTAGCTTGCCGTGCCGCTTCGGCTTCGCGCAGTTGTCCGGCGATCCAATCCGCCACCGCATTGATGTCCTCCGGTTTCGGACGCGGCTCCTTCTCTGGCGGCATGTCGCCGGAGTTGATGCGGTTCATGGATTCCTCCCAGTGCCCCATGATTGCCGGCGATGCGAAGTCCACGACGAGATCATCCAGCCGCAGATCGCCTTTGTGCTTCTTCTCGTTGTGGCACTTGTTGCAGTGAGCTTCGAGGAAGGCAGCGACGTTCTTCGCGGGGGGAGTCGCAGAGAAGGACGCAAGGGACAAAAGCGATACAAGGGGCGCTGTGACAAGGAACTTCATGGCGGACAAGGCAAGGGCATCACTTCTTCGCTTTTGGTTTCTTCACCTCACTCACCCGCTTGATCGTGTCCTCGCCGACCCAGATGTCCGTGCAGGTGGCGGGCTGGCCGGGAGTTCGGCGGTGGTGTTGACTTGGATGAGGTCGCCAATGGCGAGGCTGGCGAGTTCGATCCGCTGGTCCAGTTTCCACAGCCGTGTGTCCTTCGATACGCGCAAGATGCTGTGACCGATGGGCTCCGGGCGTTGCATGTCGCCGTTGTAGTCTTTGACCTCGGGCAGCAGCCAGGAGATGTCGATGCGATTGTCATCCAGGTGCAGCGCGTCGATCCGAAGCGTGACGTAGTTGCTCACGCGATGGCTGAAGTCATCGCTCACGAGGCCAGCTTTCGTGAATTTGCCGGCGTCATCTTGATACAGATGGAAGCGACAGCGTGTGCCGGCGGGGATGTCTTCGAGCTTCGCGTCTTTGCCGAGATAGCGAACCTTGGCTTTGTCGATGAGTGAGAATGCGACGCTCTCCGGTGCTTTCCACGAGCAGTGAGGGCGGGGTGCCCTCACTGCGGGTGAGTGCGCCATGCACGACATGCTCGGAGAATGGCGGTGGTTCTTCTCCAGGCTTCAATTTGAACCAAGGCAGATGCGCGTTGCTGTATTCAGTGCGGAAGGGAAACTGCTCGGGATACTCCTTCGCTACGTTTTCGACGAGTTCCTGATCGAGCATTCTGCCAAAGCCGTAGCCCATCAAACTCTCGCCGTAGAACTGGTCCTGCGTCTTCCAGCCATCCAGAAACACACGCACGATGCGGCCGCGGCGAAAGCCTTCGAGCATGTTCGACACCCGCGCGGTGATCTGATAGCCGCTGCAGCCGAAGCGTTCCGTGGGCACCCTTGTCACGCTCACGATCGAGCCACCCTCGCCGTCCACCGGCGGATTCCACGTGCGCAATTCGTCATTCGCCACGCAGACCTTCACGGACTTGTCTTTTACCAGTGATGCAGAGTAAGCCTTCTCAAACTCTGCGGGATTGCCGGAGAAGAACGTGAGCGTCACTTCCCTGCCATCGGTCTTGTCGATCCACGCCGCGATGCCGCGCCTCTTGGTGAATTCCTCGAACTTCGTTTGCTGCACTGTATCCACAGCCTCGCCCGACTCGGTGGTGAGCAAGGTCGTATCGTCCAGCATCACGAAGGTCATCTTCACGCCGAGAGGCATCTCGCGCAGGTCCGCCTCGCCGCCGCGATACGTCATGATCGCATAGGGCGGCATGGTGAAGTCGTGGCGCCGGCCTTTATCGTCGCGGAACTGCCCGGTGCGATGGACGTAGTCCACGCTGACGAGTTCGCCGCCAACGCGCGTAGCGTGATCGAGCGAAGGAAAGTCGCTGCTGGCGGAAAGAGGGCCGCTGAAAAGGGAGCCGCTGAGGACAGCACTGAAGATCAAGAAGCGCATTCGAATCGGAGCATCGAACACCAAGCGTGGATAGCAAGGCCAAGAGGACAAAGAGCGCGCCGCATCATTCCTTTCCGAAGTATTCCTCCTCCTTCGGCAGAGCGATGACTTTCCACGTCGGAGGATAAAAGCGCACGACGCGTTTGGGACGATAGCCTTCGAGCATGAGGTCCATCTTGAGCTTGAGCTGGATGCCGCTGCTGCCGGGTTCGACGGGAATCTTCTTCACCTCGAGCACGAGACCGCGTTTGCGGTCGTTGACGGGATCGTAGGTCATGAGCGTGTCGCGCGCGACGGCGAGGCTGCCCACGGGCTCGATCGGCGGCGGACTGCCATCCTTTGGGGGCGGCGCATTCGGGTCTTTGATCGTGATCTCGCCGAAGAGCTTCGCGTCCACGTTGTCGAAGAAGGTCGCGGTGACGATCTGCTGCCCGTCATCGACCGACGTGACCCAGCCGGGCAGGCCACGCTCGCGGATGTGGTTGCGATGCCGCTCGAGTTGCTGCGTTGTGGAGAGTGCTCGTGCTTTGTCATCGATCCACAGCTCCGTGATGCGTCCCGGGCCATAGAGCGTGACCCAGGTGAGATTGAACAACACCGTCTGTCCTGCCTTTAATGCTTTCAGATCCGCGAAGCCATTGCCCTGGAACACGCGCGTGCTGGTTTGCAGATCAAAGCTCTTCGCCTTGCCATCGCCGGCGGGCTTGCCGTTCTCCACGAGCACGGCGTTGAGCTTCATCGTGTCGAGATCGACGCTTTCGATTTTCCACTGTTGTTTCTGCCGAGCGTGGAAGGAGAACTCGTCCTCGATGCGGAAGCAGCGGCGGAAGTCGAACTCCGGGGTCTTGCGCCGATACCACGTGTCGGGCGGAGGCGTCTTGTCGTCGGGATCAGTGAGGTAGAACAAGCCGCGCAGGTGCGTGCCAAGCGGGATGTCCTGCAACGCCGCCGGCGCGCCGTGATACCAGATCGCCCCATACGGCAGCATGCCCGCGTCGAGCGGCAGATCCCACACACCTCGGTCCTGGCTGTCGTTTCGATCCACCCGCATCTGAAACCGCCGCTCCAGATGATCCATCTTGATCAACTCGCCCGACACCGCATGCGCACTGCCCTCCGGCGGGAATTGCCCTTCGATTAGCTGATACCAGTCCGGCTTGTCGTCAGGTTTCCTGTCCTTCGCCGCCTTGCGCTTCTCATCCGCCTTCACCGGGCCATCGGCATCGGTGCGGAAGCGGGGTTTGTCCTCGGCGCGGAGGAGGACAGTCAAAGACAGGAGCAGGAGGAAGCCAAACCGCATGGATAAACAAAGTGGAAAATGATCTCGTGTCAGCCGCGAAGGTAAGCCATCGTTTCGAGCGACGGATAACGCCCGACGCGCAGGAGGGCACGGCGCAGCAGCAGGCGATCACTTCCGTTTAGATCTAGCAACTGAACTGTTGCTTCTCCTACATTTGAGATTGGAACGATGCGTGCTCCCGAGAAACGAAAATGCTCTGTCCAGACATCGCGTCGTGGATGATAGAGGCGCCCAAGCTGCCGTGGCCGGCCCACCAAGGCCCCCACATCCGTCCCTTTGGCTACATTGCAGCGCAAGCAAGCCAAGGCGAGG
>WBZU01001310.1_pt1 | contig 18926 bp, 17 predicted proteins | sample 5204311 | NCBI WGS metagenome assembly WBZU01 (sample SAMN12344359, study PRJNA552823) | activated sludge metagenome | biome: Activated sludge suspended growth; feature: Nitrification reactor; material: Wastewater; isolation source: activated sludge from nitrification reactor of wastewater... | reverse complement strand
AGGCCAGACGATCGCCGTCGTCGGTACCGGATGGGGAGACGACTGCCATGACGTCGGTGACCCCCCGGCGGGGGAGGGCCCACTGGGCATCCCGCTCGAGGGGATCCACGTCGTGCTCGTCCAGGGGGACCGGGAGTGGGAACTGTGGTCGGGTGCGGCCGGCGAGGACTACGGCTTCACCGCTTCGGTCGTCGTTCCCGTGGACGCAGCCCCGGGTACCGCTCAGCTTCTCGCTCGGCGACCGGACACGGCGGTGTCGACGTTCGATCAGACCCTTCGCATCAGCGATGCGGCACCGGTCACGACGACATCGCCGCCGACCACGACCCGGCCGAAGGAGCCGGAGGAGTCCACTGCGAGTCCGGGCTCCGCGCCGTCGTCGGGAGGTGTGTCGATCGGGTGGCCCGTCGCGATCGTGGCGGCGGGAGCGATCGTGGCGGTCGCGATCGTGGCGGTCGCGATCATCGCTCTTCGTCGTCGCCGCCAACGCGACGTTCTGTAGTGCGAGATCCAGGTGAACGCCTGGATCTCGCACTACAGAACGGGTGGGGGTGGACCAACGAGGCGTGATGTACGTATGTAGGATACGTACATGCCAAATAAGACGATCAGCGTTCCCGATGACGTGGTTCCGATCATCGACAGGCTCGACATACCGTTTTCCCGCTGGGTCACCGAGCAGCTCCGTCGGCATGCCGCCCAGACGGCCATGCCGTTGTCGGAGCAGCTCCTGGCTGACGCGGCGCTCACGAGATCGGAGCCCGGACCTCGGCGGAGTGCGCGGGCGATCGGTGAGCGGATGGCGAAGTCAGCTCCGTGGTAGCGCGTGGCGACGTCCATTGGCTCGATCTCGACAAGCGCCGACCGTGCGTCATCGTGTCCTCGGGCGATGTCCTCGGAGTCGACGTGTGGCAGACCCATGTCGTGCCGGTCACCTCGAACGTGGATCGGGCCGGTCTCGCCGGCAACGTCTTGCTCCCCGCCGCGACGACGGGACTCGAGCGGGACTCGGTCGCCGTACCCCTCGGGCTGGAGCTGGTCGAACGAGAATGGCTGGTCGAGCCGGCGGGGCGACTGCCCCTGGATCTCATGCGGGCGATCGACGACGGCATTCGCCTGGTCCTGGGGCTCTGACCGTCTCGTTGCGTTCAACGATCAGGTCGTCGCCGCCAGAGCGACGTTTCGTAGTGCGAGATCCAGGTGAACGCCTGGATCTCGCACTACAGAACGGGTGGGGGCGGACGAACGGTGGCGCGCGGCGTGTGTCAGGTGAACGCAGGGATGCCCGTGATCGCCTGGCCGAGGATCAGCGTGTGGATCTCGTTCGTGCCCTCGTAGGTGAACACCGACTCGAGGTTGTTCATGTGGCGGATCACCGGGTACTCGGTGGTGATGCCGTTGGCGCCGAGCACCGACCGCGCGGTGCGGGCCACCTCGAGCGCCATGGCCACGTTGTCCATCTTGGCGAAGCTGACCTGCGGGGTCGCGAGGGTGCCGGCGTCCTTCATGCGCCCCAGGTGCAGCGCCACCAGCGTCCCGCGCTGCACCGCCACCATCATCTCGACCAGCTTGCGCTGGGTGAGCTGGAACCCGGCGATCGGCCGGTCGAACTGGATGCGCTCCAGCGCGTAGGCCAGCGCCGCCTCGTAGCAGGCCCGCGCCGCACCGCAGGCGCCGAAGGAGATCCCGAAGCGGGCCTCGTTCAGACACGACAGCGGACCGCGCATGCCGACCACGCCGGGCAGCACCGCATCTGCGGGGAGGCGGACGCCGTCGAGCACCAGCTCCGAGGTCACCGACGCTCGCAGCGACACCTTTCGGTGGATGAGCGGGGCCGAGAAACCCGACGTGTCGGTCGGGACGACGAAGCCGCGCACGGCACCGCCGTCGGGTCCGTCCGGATCGGTGCGAGCCCACACCACGGCGACGTCGGCGACCGACCCGTTGGTGATCCACATCTTGGCGCCGTCGAGCACCCAGTCGCCCGAGGCGTCCCGGCGAGCGATCGTGCGCATGGAGCTCGGGTCCGAGCCGGAGTCGGGCTCGGTCAACCCGAAGCAGCCGATCAGCTCGCCGGCGGCCATCCCCGGCAACCACCGCTGCTTCTGCTCCTCTGAGCCGAAGGCGTGGATCGGGAACATGGCGAGGGATCCCTGCACCGACACGAAGCTGCGTACACCCGAGTCGCCTGCTTCGAGCTCCAGGCACGCCAGGCCGTAGGCGGTGGCCGAGGTGCCGGCGCAGCCGTAGCCGTCGAGGTGCATGCCGAGCAGACCGAGAGCCCCGAACTCCTTGGCCATCTCCTTGGGGAACGTCCCGGCGTCGAACCACTCGCCGACGTCGGGCAGGATCCGATCCGTGACGAACTGGCGGACGGTGTCGCGCAGGAGACGCTCCTCGTCGTCGAGGAGGGCGTCGAGGGCGAGCACGTCGTGGGGATCGACCGACTGGCCGAGCGGCTGGTGCGACATGGCCCCGAGGCTACGCGTCGCGGCGGCGTCCTCCACGAGCGGTGTCGTCGTCTCCGTCGCGACCTCGGCGATACCGCTCGCGCAGCAGGGCGATGTAGCCGGAGCCGGCCAGGAGCACCAGGACGACGACGAGCAGCAGGATCACCAACGCTTCCTGCACCGAGGTCATGGCCGTAGCCTCCCACCTCTCCTTCGATCGTTCGACTGCTCGGCCGTCCCGGTCGACGCTGTCACACCTGCGCCCGTCCCCGCGTGGGGGTGGCGATGGCTGGTGTCAGGTCGACGTGCCGATCGCACCGGGTGAGCACGACCAGCTCGACCCTGGTGTCGTCGCGCTCGGGCATCGGATCGTCGCCATCGGGATTGAGGTGCAGCTCGCTGCGCTGGTGCTCGGCGTCCGAGTCGCAGTGGTGGACGATCCGATAGCCGAGAGCGATCGAACCGTCCCGGGCTCGCAGATCTGCCTGCACCGACCGGAACGACAGCCCGGCTGAGGAGGTGCCACCGGACATCGGCATCAGCCGGATCTCGAGCGGGTGCGTGCTGCTCGGGCTGATGAGCTCCTCGATGACCTCGGTCAGGTTCGGATCAGCGGCGAACTGGGCGAGGAGCATCGCGATCAGCGCATCTCCGACGATCAGGTCGTCGGAGAACCGCTGGCTCGCCAGGTAGCGGTTCGGGCGCTGGCGTAGCTCGGCGACGACGGTGTCGGGTTTGTCCGAGCCGGAGCGCGGTGGTCGGAGAGCGAGCAGGGTCAGCAGCACGTTCGCATCGGACGCCGCGGGTGGGAGGCGGTCGTCTCCGAGCACGATTGCGTGGTCACATCCGAGCTCGGAGCGGGTGGTGTCCAACCAGCGTTGCACGCCGTCGACCCTCTGGACGGCGACGGTGCCGATGTTGGGCAGGCGCAGCTCGGGTCCATCGGGTGCTGAGGTCACCACGCTGACCCGCGACCCGGGTGGGAGTCGCCGGTCCAGTGCGCGGACCAGGTGCTCGCCCCGATGGTTCCAACCGATGAGCAGCACATGTTCCGGGTCGGTGAGGGCGCCTGCGCCGACGCCTCGTGGTCCGGTCTCGGCCGGTGCGTCGGGGTCGAAGACAGGTGCCGACGCGTCGTCCTGCAACGAGACCAGCAGCTTGCCGGCAAGGTCCTCGTCCCAGTCGGGCCACAGGTTGGTGCGATGCTCGCTGTCCTCGGTGTCGACGGTGCCGATGATGATGCCGTTGCGCATCGCCGCGACGGCCTGGCCGAAGGTTCGTTGCGTGGGGCCGGGTTCGATCAGATGGAACTCGGCACCCTTGAAGTCGAGGATGTCGCGGTAGATCGCTGCGAGCCCGGCGGTCCGCGAGACGTCCGCGGCGAGGCTCGACTGGAGCGAGGCCACATCGAGGATCACCAGCTCCATGTCCGAGTCGCTGGTTCGTGCATGCAGCCGGCCGGCCAGTCCCGAATCGGATCGCACGCTCTCGGGGAGCTCGACGACGACGGCCGGATGCTTCCGAGCGGCGTACTCCGTGGCGCCGTGAACGTCGGCATCGCGGTTCGGAAGACAGGCCGACACCGCCAGGGTGGTCTTGACCACCTCCGCGGTCGCCGGGCACATCTCATCGAACCCGTGCAGGACGGATGTCATGCCGTCCGGAGGATCCGGAGCGAGGATGATCACGGCGTCGGCACCAGTGATGGCCGCGATGCGATGGAGGTCGCGGGTGTCGGTCGGACTCCCCGTACGCACCTGAGGCCAGTCGCGGTCCGTCGGAAGCCGTTGCCGGTACGACAAGGTCGACGACGAGGGATCGATGATCGTCTCGCGTCGGAACTCCTCGATCCGCTCGGTCATGTCCTCGTAGGTCATCGGCGCCATCACCAAGACATCAGGCGGTTGATGCGGGAGGTGGGAATCGGCGAGCTCCTCGAGGAGCCGTAGCGTCAGGTCGGTCCAACCCAGCACGAGGTAGTAGGGGACGCGATCGGACGCATCGCGGCGCTGCCGGCGCAGCCGTACCGGATCGCGGCCCCGTTTGACACGGTCCACCCTGCGCTCGACTTGGTTGTTGACGATGGAGATCAGCGTCGAGATCAACAGGAGGCCGAAGATCGTCGTGCCGAGCCCGATGACCGCCGCGGCTCCGTGGTCGGTGGTGATCTGCCCCGGGTCGATGGTGCGGACCAGGGCCTGCCACCCCGCTTCGACAGGGCCCTGATCCCGACCGCCGGTATCCGGAATGGCGTGCAGGGCCAGCATCGCGATCGCCGACACCGCTGCGACCGCCACGGCCGCGATCGCCAGCAGTCCGATCACATGGAACTGGCCACGGACGAGTGACCGATCGATGCGTCGGTTCAACCGCTCCGACCACCGTTGAACGGACTGCCCCGCCCTCTCGCCTCCCACGGCCATCAGGGTACGGACCCTGGCCTGCTCGCTCCAGCGGATCGGATCGTCGCGTGAGCGGGGACTTCGACGTCAGCCATCGCGGAGGGCCGGGATCGGTCGGCCCGTCACCAGCGCTCGGGACGGCGGCGGCGTGCCCTGCGCCAGCTCCGGCGCCAGTCCGCGGTGCGGGCCGGATCGAGCCGGGCCGCCATGTGCAGCTCGCCGGCCCGGAACGCGGTCGCCGCGTCGAGCTCGGGACCCGACACGGCGACGAAGTGCTCGATCCACCGCTGCAACATCAGGGCCTCGTGGCGCTCCACGAGCCGGCGGTGCAGCGCATCCAGGCGGTCGGCGGCCTCATCGGCCGACGGCCCGAGCACGGGAGCCGAGAGTCGGGCCGTCGTCGCGGCACGCCGGACCGGGTCGTCGAGGGCGCGGGTGGCGTCGTCGGACGCGGTGGCACCTGGACCGGCGTCGTCGACCCGGGTCACGGCGTCGGCGAGCTCTGACCACAACGTCGTGTTCAGCTCCGTCAACGGTTCCGCAGAACGGCACCGACCGTCGACGTCGGCGGCGAGCTCGGCTCCGCTGGCGAGCGTGACCAGATCGCCGAGAAGGCCCCGGAACCAGGGCTGGTGGAGGATGGCCGACACCTGTCGCCCCTGGAGGTCGAGTTGGTCGTCGAGTCGGGTCACGAACCGGTCGGTGTGCCCGAGAGGAGCCAGACGACGACGCAGCGAATCGAGGTCGTGCAGGTCGGCCAGCACCTGGGCCCACAGGTCGATCTCGGTCAGCATCGGACCCACGACATCGGCGTCGAGCACGGTGAGGAACGAGCGCACAGACGACCGCAGTTGATCGGCGGCGTCGAGGGCGCCGGCGAGCACCGTCACGTCGGGTCGCCAACGGGGGGTCGGCGGTTCCCGATCCGGTCGGTGGGCGATCGGCTCGAGCATCGACACCTCGGCCCGCAGGAGAGGATCGTGGGCCAGCAGGTCGGCGATGGGCGCGGCCAGCGCGGCCCGCACCACCTTGTGCAGTCGGGAGCGTGGGCCGAGGTGGGGGACCTTCGGTGCTCGGATCCGACCCGGTCCGAGTGCCTGCTCCAGCTTGTTCGTCGCCGCGGTGGGCCGCAGGCCGGACCGATGGGCCCAGTCGGTGACGCGGTCCCACAGCTCGTCGCTACCGGCCCACTCCACCTCGAGCTGATCGAACTCGGCGACGCCGTCGGCGGTGAACGCCGTCACGTGGTCGCGGTCGACCCGCACGCCACGGGGGAAGTCCTCCGGAGCGTCGCTGTCGCAGCTCTGCCCGCCGCCACTGCTCTCCTCGACGAGGAGAGTCGAACACCGGTCGGTCACCAGGTGCGCCACTCGCTCGAAGGGCTCGGAGCACGCCAGCCCCGACACGATGGCCAGCACGCGCGACGGGGGCGTGTCGGGACCGCCGGGCTCGTCGATCTCCACCCGGGTCCGCTCGGTGCCGTTCCGTCGTCCGGGCGGGGACGACGCCCGCGCGTGCGGGACGGGGATCTTCACCGTCCAGCCGTCCTCGGTGCCGTCGTCGGAGCGCCGGTGGCGCACGGTGATCCCCCAGGCCCGGAGGTGACCGGACCGGGTGTCCCAGTAGTCGGCGACCAGCTCGATGGACCGGCGCGCTCCGACCGCTGCGCCGAGGCCCTCGAGGTCCGGCTCGAGGGCCGCCTCCAGGTCGAACTTCATCTCCCTCTCGATTCCCATGCCACTCCCTACCCCAATCGACACCGTCGGTGCGGCCCGGAGCACGTCCCACCGGCGTTTCCCGGCCTACCATCGGGGGTCCGAACCGATGGGGATGTTCGGACCGGGAGGGAACCATGGGCCGTCACCACCTTCGAAGCGCCACTGTCGCCGTGCTCGGGGCGGTGCTCTTCGTGGCCGCGGCATGCACGCCGACTCCGCCGCCGCCGACCGGTCCGGTCGACCCCGCCCCGCCCGAGATCCACGACGTCCGCCTGGTGACACCCCGGACCGAAGCGCCCGTCACCGCCACGTTGCGGTGGCGCATCAGCGACCCCAACGGGGACGCGCTGACGTGTCGGATCGACCTCGACGGCGACGGCACCCACGATCGCACCATCGCCCCGTGCCCGACCGCCGGCGACATCCTCGTCACCTACCGGACCGCCGGCACCGTCGTCGCGTCGCTCGACGTGTCCGACGGGACCTTCGACGCCCCGACCTGGACCACCGATCCGCTGTTCGTGACCGCGGGCCCGTCCGAACCGTTCGACATCACCCTCCACTTCGACCCGGCCACCGCTCCCGAGTACCGCGATGCCTTCGCCGCGGCGTCGGCACGCTGGGAGCAGGTCGTGGTCGACGGCTGGAACCCCGAACCGCTGGTCGTCCCCGCCGGCTTCATGGGGTGGATCCCGGCGTTCGACGGGACGGTCGACGACGTGCTCATCGCAGCGCGCGTCGTCGAGCTCGACGGACCGGGCGGTCTCCTCGGTCAGGCCGGCGCGCTCGCCAAGCGGGCGAGCAGCGGTGAGCCGTACTTCGGGTTGATGGAGTTCGACGCCGCCGACCTTGCCGACTACGCGGCGGCCGGTGAGCTCGTCGACCTGATCATCCACGAGATGGGCCACGTGCTCGGGATCGGCTTCAACTGGGTGGGCGAGGGGCGCGTCGACGATCTGCTCACCAACCCCACCTACAACGGCCCCGCTGCCAACGCCGCCTGGCACGAGCTCGGGGGGACCGGCCAGGTCCCTGTCGAGGACCAGGGCGGCGTCGGGACCCGGGCGGCCCACTGGCGGGAGTCGACCTTCGCCAACGAGCTCATGACCGGCTACGCCGACAGCGACGAGCGCCTCAGCCGGGTCACGATCGGCGCCCTGGCCGACCGGGGCTACGGAGTCGAGCTGTCCGCGGCCGACGGCTACACGCTGCCCGCCCCCTGGGCAGGCGCTGCCCGTCGGGCCGCTCGGCCGCCGCAGCACACGACCCCGGTGGCGCTGCTGCCGGAGGGGTTGTTGAAGGGCTGACCCCCTCCACGGGTACGCTCCGCGTCGTGGCCCGATCTGCGAGCAAGGTCCCCCCGGCCGATGTCGAGCTCCGCTACCGGACGGTCCACGGCTATCAGCGGGCGTACCGCGTGGTCGGCTCGGGTCCGGCAGTGCTGTTGATCCACGGCATCAGCGACGACTCGGAGAGCTGGTTGCCCGTCATGGGTCGTCTGGCCGAGCACCACACGGTCATCGCCCCTGATCTGCTGGGTCATGGCGCATCGGACAAGCCCCGCGCCGACTACTCGGTCGCCGCGTTCTCCAACGGGATGCGGGACCTCCTCGACGTCCTCGACATCGAGAGGGTCACCGTCGTCGGTCACTCGCTCGGTGGTGGCGTGGCCGCCCAGCTCGTCTACCAGTACCCGGAGAGGGTGGAGCGCCTGGCGTTGGTCAGCGCCGGCGGTGTGGGACGAGAGGTCAGTCCGGTTCTGCGGGCCGCGGCCGCCCCGCTGTCCGAGGTCGGGATGCTGCCGCTGATGGTTCCTGGTGCCAACGAGGTGATCGGAGCGGTGCTCGGAATCCTGGGTCGGCTCGGCTTGGACATCGGTCGCGACGCCGGCGAGGTCGCCCGGGTGCTGAGGGGCATGCCCGACCGGCGCCAGCGAGTGGCGTTCACCCGTACGCTCCGTGCTGTGGTCGACCGTCACGGACAGCTCGTGACCATGCTCGACCGGGCCTACCTGGCCCAGGCGATGCCGGTCATGTTGGTCTGGGGCGACCACGACGGGATCATCCCCGTCGAGCACGCCCACCGGGCCCATGCGGCCATGCCCGACAGCCGCCTGTCGATCTACCCGGGCGCCGGTCACTTCCCGCACCACGCGGACCCGGAGCGCTTCGTCGAGGAGCTGCTCGACTTCATCGCCACCACCGCGCCGTACCGCAGCGACACGGATTCGCGGCGGCAGATGCTGCTGCGGGGACCGGGAGGCGTGGCCCTCGACGAACCCGACGAGCCCGCTCTGTTGGGCTGACCCCTCAGCTCGGACCCGGACCCGCCGACAGGAGGTCCGTGGCACGACGATCGACGACAAGCTCCATCCTGGCTGCCGGAGGCCGACTCCCGGTCCTGGTCCTGCGTCGGGACCCGACCGACTCGGTCCTGATCGAGCAGCACCTGGAGCGCTCCAACCGACTCGACGTCCAGGTCGTCCGGCCCGCGGACCTGGTGCGCACCCCGCTGCGCTGGCCAGCCGATCCGAGGATCGTCCCGCTCGCGGTCTGCGTCCTGTTCCGCGACCGGCCGGGCTCGATCGCCGCGGCCAGCCGCCTGGTCGAGCACCTGGGCGACGTTCCGGTGGTCGGAGTGCTCGACGCTCCCTATCCCGATGAGCCGACCGCCGAGATGGCGGCCGAGCTGGTCACCGCCGGTGTCGCTGACGTCATCGACATCGACCACCTGTCCGCGCACGTCCTGGAGCAGGTGCTGCTGGGCGCGATCGACCGCAGCGTCGCGGGCGTGGTGCACCTGGGTGACTCGGTCGCCGTGCTCGACCACGAGCACCGCCGCGCCGCCCGCTGAGCGGCCGGTCGGGTTCCGGTAGCCTGCGCCGGGCCCAACGGGGGGCACCGGACGAGGCAGGAGACGGCGTGCTCCAACTGACCGAGGAACACCACCTGTTCCGCCAGACCGTGCGCGAGGTCGTCACCAACGAGATCGACGCCCACGCGGACGAGTGGGAGCACGACGGCGACTTCCCCGCGCACGACCTGTTCCGCCGCTTCGGCGAGCTCGGCCTGCTGGGCCTCGAGTACGACCCGGCCTACGGCGGCGGGGGAGCGGACCACACCTACACGATGATCCTGGGCGAGGAGCTGGGCCGCTCGGCATCGCTCGGAGTGTCGATGGCGCTCAGCGTCCAGACCGACATGGCCACCCCGGCTCTGCACCGGTTCGGTACCGCCGAGCTCAAGGAGCGCTACCTGCGCCCCGCGATCGCCGGCGAGCACGTCGCCGCGATCGGCGTGTCGGAGCCCGACGCCGGATCCGACGTGGCCGGGGTGCGCACCCGGGCCGTGCGCGACGGCGACGAGTGGGTCATCAACGGCACCAAGCTGTGGATCACCAACGGCACCCAGGCCGACTGGATCTGCCTGCTGTGTCGCACCTCCGACGAGGGCGGCTACCGGGGCATGAGCCAGGTGATCGTCCCGACCGACACGCCCGGCTTCTCGGTGAGTCGCAAGCTCGACAAGCTCGGGATGCGGGCATCGGACACCGCCGAGCTCAGCTTCGACGACGTCCGGGTGCCGGTCGCCAACACGATCGGTGAGGCGGGGCGCGGCTTCCAGCAGCAGATGGCCCAGTTCCAGAACGAGCGGATGATCGCCGCGTACCAGATGGTGGGTGCCACCGAGCTGGCGCTGGAACGGACCGTCGCCTACCTGCGTGAGCGTCAGGCGTTCGGTGCCCCGCTGATGGCCAACCAGGCGCTGCAGTACGAGCTGGCCGACCTGGCCGCGGACCTGGACCTGGTCCGTCACCACAACTGGGCTGCGGTCGCCGCCTACCTGGATGGCGAGGACATAACCCGCCAGGCGACCGTCGCCAAGCTCAAGGCGGCCCGTCTGGCCCGCCGGATGGCCGACCTGGCCGTCCAGTTCCACGGCGGGATGGGCTACGTCGAGGAGAACTGGCCGGCCCGGTTCTTCCGCGACACCCGCCTGTGGTCGATCGGCGGTGGCGCCGACGAGGTCATGCTGCGCACCCTCGCCCGCATGAACGGCATCGTCGGCGACTGAGGGACCGCGAACCATGTCCGGGGACGCACGATCCACCGCGCCCGTCGGGCCGTCCGGCGGCGACGCCCACGAATCCCACGACGCCCACGGTGGTCAGGGGGGAGCCCACGGCTCGCCCCGGGCCCGACGGGCGGGAGGGGCGGCCCTCATCGTCGGCGCTCTCGGGGTGGTGTTCGGCGACATCGGCACCAGCCCGCTGTACTCGCTGCGCGAGACCTTCGAGCACCACTCGATCCCCGTCGACAACGCCAACGTCATGGGCGCCTGCTCGTTGGTGCTGTGGTCGCTGATCCTGGTGGTCAGCATCAAGTACGTCCTGTTCATCCTGCGGGCCGACAACCACGGCGAGGGTGGCATCCTGGCGCTGACCGCCCTGGTCGTCGGCGACAACGCAGCCCGCAAGGTCACCGGGACCATGGCAGTGCTGCTGCTGCTCGGACTGTTCGGCATGGCGCTGCTGTACGGCGACGGCGTCATCACGCCGGCGATCACCGTGCTGTCGGCGACCGAGGGCCTCGAGGTGGCGTTGCCGGCGCTGAGCGCCTGGGTGCTGCCGTTGGCGGTGGTGATCCTGATCGCCCTGTTCGCCATCCAGAACCGGGGAACCGGCACCGTCGGCAAGCTGTTCGGGCCGGTGATGCTGATCTGGTTCGTGGTGCTGGCCGTGCTCGGGGTCAGCCAGGCGGTGCGCGAGCCGCGCATCTTCACCGCGATCAACCCCCTGTACGCGGTCGAGTACCTGACCAGCAACGGCTTCGACGGGTTCCTGTCGCTGGGTTCGGTGTTCCTGGTCGTCACCGGCGGCGAGGCCCTCTACGCGGACCTCGGCCACTTCGGTCGCCGGCCGATCCAGCGGTCGTGGTTCCTGGTCGCGTTCCCGGCGCTGGTGCTCAACTACTTCGGTCAGTGCGCCATGTTGCTGCGCGAGCCCGAGGCGATCTCCAACCCCGTGTTCCTGATGGCGCCGCAGTGGGCTCGCTGGCCGCTGGTCGTGCTGGCGACCGCGGCTGCGGTCATCGCGTCGCAGGCGCTGATCTCGGGGGCGTTCTCGATGACGGTGCAGGCCATGCGTCTCGACTACCTGCCGCGCATGACCGTGCGCCACACCTCCGCCGCCCACGCCGGACAGGTGTACCTGCCGCTGGTCAACTGGCTGCTCGCCGCCGGATGCATCGGGCTGGTCCTGGTCTTCCAGGAGTCCTCGGGGCTCGCCGCCGCGTACGGGATCGCGGTCACCGCGACGATGTTCGTGACGACGCTGCTGTTCTACAAGCTGTGCCGGCTGAACTGGGGTTGGTCGGCGCCGCGGGCGCTGGCGCTCTGCCTGCCGCTCGGGGCGCTCGAGTTCGGGTTCTTCGCCGCCAACATCTTCAAGATCCCCGCCGGCGGCTGGTTCCCCCTGCTCGTCGGCACGCTGATCATCATCGCCATGACCACCTGGCGGACCGGCCGTCGGGTGGTCGCGGAGCGCCTCGAGGTCGGGCGGGTGCCGATCCGCGACTTCATCGCCCGCCTGCCCGAGGACATCGCCCGGGCTCCCGGCACCGCGGTCTTCATGTTCCGCGGCGACGGGGTCGCTCCGCCGTCGCTGCTCGCGAACACCAAGCACAATCGGGTGCTGCACCGGCGGGTGATCCTGCTGTCGGTGATCACCGCGACCGAGCCGTTCGTCCCGGCGTCGGATCGGGTCGAGATCGTCGAGTTCGGTCGGGGCCTGTGCCAGATCACCCTCCGTCACGGGTTCATGGAGGAGATGAGCGTCCCCGATGCGATCGACGGACTCGAGATCGGCGGGTCACGCCTCGACGTCGGCGAGGTCACGTTCTTCCTGGGTCGCGAGACGGTCATCCCGAGCGAGGTCGTGTCGATGGCTCCGTGGCGGGAGCGCCTGTTCGCGTTCATGCTGCGCGCCGCGTCCTCCGCGTCGCGGTTCTTCAAGCTGCCGCCCGAGCAGGTCATCGAGGTCGGCTCCCAGGTCGAGATCTGACCCCTTCCACCCACCCGCCGCCCCGAACCCCAACCCCCACCCCGCGTTCTGACGACAAGTCACGACACTGGCGGTACTCAACTGTCATCGGAACCGGAGATGGCTCCCGGGAGGCCCGGCGGGCCGGGGTAGGGTGCGGGCCAGCAACCGAATCCGGGGAGCTCGGGGAGCCGGGCTGAGAGGGTGGCCGATCCGTCACCGACCCGTACGAACCTGAACTGGGTAATGCCAGCGGAGGGAGAAGATGGGCACCTGCACCCACGTGGTGTTCGCCGGCGGACCGATCCCCGGCCCGGACACACGGTCACGACTGTCCGCCCGCCTGGCCGCGCTCGACGTCGCCCGGGTGGTCGCCGCCGACAGCGGACTGGAGCTGGCCGACGCCCTCGGCGTCGACCTGGTCTCCGGACGGGACCGCGTCGTCGGCGACATGGACTCCCTCGCCGGTCCTCGGCTGGGCGCGGCGCTCGAGTCGGGGATCGACGTCGATCGGTTCCCCGTCGACAAGGACGCCACCGACCTGGCCCTCGCCCTCGACGACGCGGCGGCCGCGGCGGGCTCGGGTGACCGGCTGCTGGTGATCGCCACCCGGTCGGGCCGCCTCGACCACATGCTGGCCACCGTTCCGCTGCTGGCCGCGGCTCCCTACGACGACTACGAGCGCGACGCCTGGGTCGACGACGACACCCTGCACGTGGTGCGGGGTCTCCGCCGCCTGACCCTGCAGCCGGGGGCCACCATGTCGGTCCTGCCGATCCACGGCGACGCCGTCGTCACCCTCCGCGGCGTTCGCTGGGAGCTGCGGTCGCAGCGCCTGAGCGCCGGGACGAGCCTCGGGGTGTCCAACGTGGTCGAGCAGCCGCGCGTCACCGTCGACGTCGTCGAAGGCACCGCGCTCGTCGTCGTCCCGCGACCCGAGCACGATGAGGAACCCGAGGAGGTCCGATGACCGATCACTCGACCACCCGTCGATCGATCCCTGGCAATCGGCGACTCGCCGTCTTCGGGGTGTTGCTGGTGGTGGCGCTGGCCGCCGCGGCCTGCGGCGGCTCCGGCGGAAGCGACGACTCGTCGTCGGGCTCGGACGACACGGGTCGCGTGGTCCGTCTGGTCACCTACGACTCGTTCGCCCTCCCCGAGGACGCCGCGGCCGAGTTCCAGGAGAAGACCGGGGCCCGCATCGAGGTCGTCGCCGCCGGTGACGCCGGCGCCATGTTGACCAAGGCCCTGCTCGCCGCCGGAGCCCCCGAGGGCGACGTCATCTTCGGCATCGACGACTCGCTGGCAACCCGGGCCACGGGCCCCGACGGCCTGTTGACGCCGTTCAGCCCGCAGCCACCCGGGAGAGGAACGATCGACAACCGGCTCCGGCTGCCCGGAGAGATGGGGGAGCAGCTCACGCCGGTCGACCGCGGCGACGTGTGCATCAACGTCGACAGCGGGTGGTTCGCCGACAAGGGCCTGGCCCCGCCAGCCACGCTCGACGACCTGGTCGATCCCCGCTACCGCGACCTGCTCGTCGTGACCAGCCCGGTGACGTCCTCGCCGGGCCTGGCGTTCCTGGCCGGCACCGTGGACGAGTACGGCGAGCGCTGGACCGACTGGTGGGAGCGGTTGCGCCGCAACGGGGTGCGGGTCCGACCGAGCTGGGACGACGCCTACAACACCGACTACACGGTGTCGGGAGGTGATCGACCGCTCGTGCTGTCCTACGCGTCGTCGCCGCCGGCCGAGGTGGTCTTCAGCGAGGGGACCCGGAACGAACCGGCGTCGACGATCATGGGCGACTCGTGCGTTCAGCAGGTCGAGTACGCGGGCCTCCTGGCCGGTGCCGAGCACGAGGATCTCGGCCGGAAGCTGATCGAGTTCATGCTGTCGCCGGCGTGGCAGGAGGCGCTCCCGCTCACGAACTTCGTCTTCCCGGCGGTGACGGGGACGCCACTGCCGCCCGAGTTCCAACGCTGGGCCGTGCTCCCGGAGTCGTCCCGACACGTCCCGGCCACCGAGGTCGGAGTCGAGCGAGACGAGTGGATCGAGCGGTGGCGTTCGATCATGGAATGAACCGTCGGCGCCCGGACCAGCCGGTCGGCCGCGTGGCGGTGGCCGCGGTCGCCGTCGCCGTCGCCGTCCCGGTCGTCGCGGTGCTCGGCCGGGCGTTGCGGATCGACGGCGCCTGGAGCCTCGACGCGCTCGAGCGGATCCTCTCCAACGGCCGGACCTGGCGTCTGGTCGCGGTCACGGTCGCACAGGCGATCGTCTCGACGGCGTTGACCGCCGTGATCGGCGTTCCGCTCGCGTGGGTGCTGGCCCGGTTCCGCTTCCCGGGTCGGTCCGCGGTGCGCACCGCTGCGATGGTCCCGTTCGTGCTGCCGTCGGTGGTGCTGGGCTCGGCCATCGCATCGATCCTCGGGCCGCGGGGCCTGGTCGACCTGCGCGCCACCTGGTGGCCGGTGCTCGTCGCCCACGTCTGCTTCAACCTGGCCGTGTTCGTACGCGTCGTCGGAGCGGCCCTCGACTGGCTGGACCCGGCGATCGAGGACGTCGCCCGGACCCTCGGCGCGACCCCGTGGAAGGCGGCCCAGCGGGTCATGCTGCCGGCGGTGGCGCCGGCGATCGGCGCCGCCGCGGTGGTCGTGTTCCTGTTCTGCCTCACCAGCTTCGGCGTGATCGTGATCCTCGGCGGCGGGTCGGTCAGCACGCTCGAGGTCGAGATCTGGGTGCGGGCGACCCGTCTGTTCGACCTGTCGGGAGCTGCGGTGCTCGCCGGCATCCAGGTGCTGGCAGTCGTGGCCACCCTGGCGTTGCACGCCCGGTTCGCGCGCCGGTCGGTCCGGGCCCGACGCGGCGGACGTCGATGGGCACGCCGGCCGGACTCGGTCGGTGAGTGGACGCAGGTCCTGGCCGCGGTGGTGGCGGTCGCGGTTGTCACCGTCGTACCCATCGCCGCCCTGGTCGAACGCTCTCTGCGGCTGTCCGACGGGACCCACGGCCTCAACCACTGGCGCCACCTCGGCGCGGCCTCCGCGGGAACGGGCCTTACCGTCTCGCCGTGGGACGCGGTGCGGGTGTCGATCCTCTCGGCGCTGGCGGCGACCGCGATCGCCGTCGTCGTCGGCGTCCCCGCGGCGCGACTCGTGGCCCGACGCCCGGGTGGGGCGGCCGACCGGGTGATGCTGGTGCCGCTCGGCGTGTCGGCCACCACGATCGGGTTGGGCCTGCTGCTGGCGGTGGGTCGACCCCCGGTCGACCTGCGCCGGGCGTGGTGGCTCGTCCCCGCGGCCCAGGCGCTGGTCGCGGTTCCGCTGCTGGTGCGGGCGGTCGCCACGGCTCTGCGGGAGCTGCCGCCCTCGGTGAGCGACGTGGCGGCGACGCTCGGCGCCGGTCCCGGCCGGCGGTGGTGGCGGGTCGAGCTGCCGATGGTGCGCGGCGCCGTCGTCGCCGGAGCGGGGCTGGCCTTCGTGGCCAGCCTGGGCGAGTTCGGCGCCACGGTGTTCCTGGCCCGGGCCGACCGACCAACGGTCCCGGTGGCCATCGAGCGGCTGATGTCGCGGCCCGGCTCCGCCGGGTTCGGTCAGGCGATGGCGTTGAGCTGCGTGCTCGTCCTGCTCTGCGGGGCGGTCCTGGCCGTGGTCGACCGGGGCGTCGATGCCTTCACCGGGAGCAGCTCTGACCCCGCTTGAGGCGATCCGACGTCAGTCCTCGGCGACCCAGGCGATCGCGTCGGTGAGTCGATCGGTCGGGAACACCTCGAACTTGCCCGGGATCATCCACCCGAACACGGCCGCGAGGTGGCGGACCCAGTCCACGTCGGTGACCAGCGCGAGCCGGTGCCACTGCTCGTGGTGCTGCAACGGCAGCTTGGCGTCCTGCCACATCGCCCCGGAGCTGTAGCCGTCGAAGCGCTCGCCCAGCACGTAGACCAGGCGGACCGGACCGGAGTGGGCCTCGATCGCCGGCACGAGCGTCGTGACGTAGTCCTCGGCGTGGACCTCTCCGACGGCCTCGAAGCCGAGGACGCCGTCGGGCATGTCGGGCAGTGCTTCGATCACGCTTGCTCCGTTCCTCGGGGAATCTGGGGCTCGGAATCGACAGGCTATGTCGATTGGGACCCCGATATTCGGAGGGTCGGTTCAATAGGCTGCACGAGCGGACCGGCAGCTCGGAGGACCACCATGCCCATCTCGACCGGGTTCAACCACGTGGCCACGCTCACCACCGACATGGACCTGACCGTCGGCTTCTACCAGCAGGTCTTCGGTGCCGAGGTCACCTTCGAGGTGGCCCGCACCGACGACCATCCGTGGATGAAGATCGTCGACATCGGCGGGGGAGCAGCGCTCAACATCTTCGAGGTGGACCCGTCCGAGATCATCGGTGAGCGCCGTCGACAGGGTGCACGGGGCGCCATCGACCACTTCGCTCTGGCGGTCGACTCACCGGCCGTCCTCGAGCAGATGCGCGACCGCCTCCTCGACTCCGACGCCCAGGAGGTGGGGGAGATCCAACAGCTCGGCCACGAGCTGTCGCTGTTCTTCCGGGACCCCGACGGCATGGACCTCGAGGTGTGCTGCCCGGCCGACTGACCGGCCCGGTTCGATCTCCGGGCAGACTGTCGGGCGTGGACGTGACCGCCACCCTCGCCGCCGACGTGCCGATCGACGCCCTGTTCGAGGTCGTCGCGGACCTGGGCACCTACCCGGAGTGGTTGGACATCGTCGGGAGGGCCGAACCGCTCGACTCCACCGTCGGAGAGGACGGGACCGATGGGGACGCGGCCTGGTCGGTCGACCTCAAGGGTCAGGTCGGCCCGTTCCGTCGCTCCAAGCGGCTGCGGATGGTCCGGGCGTCCTTCGACGACCCCGACGCGACGGGCCGCGCGAGCGTGCGGTTCGAACGTCGGGAACTCGACGGGCGATCCCACAGCGACTGGGTGCTCTCCGCCGAGCTCAGCACCCCGGCCGGGGACGGCGCTCCGGAGCTGCGCATGCGGTTGCACTACGGCGGCAACCTGTGGGTCCCGCTGCTCGACCGGATCCTGACCGACGAGATCGAGCGATCCCGGCCCCGGCTGGTCGCCTTCGTCGAGGGTCGGGCGGGCTCGTGAGCGACGGGAGCGCTCACGGGCCGGCGTCGAGGCCGCACCGGTGATCTGGGCCGGCGGCAAGCTGCGGGTGTGGCCCGGCCGACCCGCTCCGCTCGGGGCGCACTGGGACGGCGCCGGCACCAACTTCGCGGTGTTCTCGGGTTCCGCCGCCAACGAGGGTGGAGCCCCCGACGAGCACGGCGGGGTGACCCTGTGCCTGTTCGACGAGGACGACGCCGAGATCCGGATCCCGCTGCCCGAGCGGGCGGGTTCGGTCTGGCACGGCTACCTGCCCGACGTCGGCCCCGGGGTCCGCTACGGGTACCGCGTCACCGGACCACGCCTGCGTCCCGGCGACCTCCAGGACCCGTCCAAGCTCCTGCTCGACCCGTACGCGAGGGCGCTGACCGGCTCCCTGCGTTGGACCGACTCGGTCCAGCCGGCCTCGGGCGACGGGTCGGCGGCGGACTCGGCTCCCGACATGCCGCGCTCGGTGGTCGTCAACCCGTGGTTCGACTGGGGCCAGGACCGTCGTCCGAACACGCCGTGGCACCGCAGCGTGCTCTACGAGGCCCACGTCCGCGGCATGACCCAGCGGCACCCCGACGTCGCCCCCGAGCTGCGCGGCACCTACCTGGGCCTGTGCTCGCCGCCGATCATCGAGCACCTGCTCGCCCTGGGCGTCACCGCGGTCGAGCTGATGCCGGTGCACCAGTTCGTCCACGACCGGCGCCTGATCGAGGCCGGCCTGCGCAACTACTGGGGCTACAACTCGATCGGGTTCTTCGCGCCGCACGACACCTACGGCGTCGAAGGCGGCGGGCGGGGCGCCCACGTGCAGGAGTTCAAGGTCATGGTCAAGACCCTGCACGAAGCCGGCATCGAGGTGATCCTCGACGTCGTCTACAACCACACCGCCGAGGGGGGAGCCGGCGGACCCGTGCTCAGCTTCAAGGGCCTCGACAACCCCGGCTACTACCGCCTCGACCCCGAGGACCCCTCCGCGTACGTCGACTACACCGGCACCGGCAACAGCTTGAACATGCGCCACCCCAACGTGCTGCAACTGATCATGGACAGCCTGCGGTACTGGGTGCAGGACATGCACGTCGACGGGTTCCGCTTCGACCTGGCCGCCACGCTGGCCCGCGAGCTGCACGACGTCGACCGGCTGTCGAGCTTCTTCGACCTGATCCAGCAGGATCCGGTGGTC
>WBZU01000947.1_pt1 | contig 18936 bp, 24 predicted proteins | sample 5204311 | NCBI WGS metagenome assembly WBZU01 (sample SAMN12344359, study PRJNA552823) | activated sludge metagenome | biome: Activated sludge suspended growth; feature: Nitrification reactor; material: Wastewater; isolation source: activated sludge from nitrification reactor of wastewater... | reverse complement strand
GGCCGCATACCGCTCGGGTTCGTTCCTGTACATGGGTGACGCACGCAATGCCCGCGTGACCCTGAACTATGACTTCTAAGTCCTAGTGCTTCCCCGGCCGGGTCGCGCCTCTGCGCGCGGCCCGGCCCTTTGCGTTTTGAACCGCTTTGCCTGACTGGCCTTGCGCTCCTGGTTGGCAACCGCCCGGAGATGACGCGGACCGGCACTCAGGCCCTCCAGGACCCGGAGCCGTCATGCACGCCCAGCCCATGCCTCCTCTCGACCCCACGCCCTTGCCCATCTCACGACGCCGAGCCCTTCAAGCGCTGACCGCCGGCGTCGCCGCCGCGACCCTGCCACGGCTTGCCCTCGCTGGCCAAGGCGGCAACCGCGCCCTCATCGGCGCCGCCTGGCGCGGCCCGCGCGCGGACGATCCGAATTTCGCCGGCACCCTGGTCGCCGACTGGGAGGCGCGCAAGCTGCGATTCGGCTACCAGGTGCCCCTGCCCAGCCGCCCACACGGCCTGATGGCGGAGGCTGGCGGTGGCATGCTCGTGTGTTGCGCACGCCCGGGCACCTGGCTGCTGCGCTGCGACGGACAGGGCAAGGTCGTGCAGCAGCTCGACGTTCAGGGCGAAGGCGACTGCCGCCTCGGCGGCCACGTCGTCACCGCCGCGGACGGGGCGCACCTCTACACGACCGAGACCGACTTCGCCAGCGGCAAGGGCAAGATCGGCGTCCGCGACCGCCGGACGCTGCGCAAGCTCGCCGAGTGGGATACCCACGGACTCGATCCGCATCAGCTACTGCTCGACGGCAAGGGCAATCTGTTCGTCGCCAACGGCGGCATCCCGCGCACCTTGCAGGACCGCAAGTTCGACCTCCACCGCATGGACGCCTCGCTGGTGCACATCGACACGGCAAACGGCCAGCTGCTTGGCAGGTGGAAGGTCGCCGATCCGCGCCTGAGCCTGCGCCACATGGCCTGGAGCCGGCCGCCGCAGGATCCCGACGCCCTGCTGGGGATCGCTATGCAGGCCGAGCACGACCTCGAGGCCGACCGCCGCCGCGCCCCCATTCTCGCGGTGTTCGATGGCCGGACGCTGAATGTTCCCACGCACGAGAACGACGGCATCGGCTATGCAGGCGACATCGCCCCCGCGCTACACGACGGCTTCGCGCTCTCAAGCCACCAGGCCGATGTCACCAACCTCTGGCACCCGGGCCTCCCCGATAAGATGCGTCCGATCATCCAGCTGAGGGCGCCTTACGCGCTCACCGGCTGGCACGGCGCCGCAGACGGTGGTGGCATCCTGGTCGCCACGGCATACGGCCTCGGTCACTGGCACCCGAGCACACCGCCGAACCTGCTCGCCTGGCCGGAGCCGATGGCGCTCGACAATCACTGGATCCTGATCGAAGAGGCATGATTCCGGTATCGACCGGCGCTCACCTGCAAGGGTAGCGCGTGCCATCACCGCCTCCTGAACGGCCAGCATGAGCACATCAACGACCACGACCACCTCGCCCCACCAGCCCCTGACGCGGATTCCGCCGGACATCCTATGCGCGCGCGACTACGAGGCGCTCGCGCCGCGCTTCCTGCTGCCGGCACATCAGGCCTACATCGCGGGCGGCAGCGGTTTCGAGACTACATTGCGCGCCAATCGGGCGGCTTTCGATGCGGCGCAGATTCTGCCGCGCCTGCTCCGCGACGTGACTGCGGGGCACACCCGAGTGTCGCTGCTCGGCCAGGACCTGCCGCACCCGATCCTGCTCGCGCCGCTTGCCTTCCAGACGCTGGCCCACGCTGGCGGCGAACTCGAAACCGCACGCGCCGCCGAGGCGACCGACACCTGTCTGGTCGCCAGCACGCTGTCGTCACACCCGCTCGAGGACATTGCCGCCGCGAGTCGGTCCGAGAAGTGGTTCCAGCTCTATTTCCAGCCACTGCGCGAGAGCACCCTCGACCTTGTGCGCCGTGCCGAGTCGGCAGGGTATCGCACCCTGGTGGTAACGCTCGACGCCGCGGTCCAGAGTCCCAGTCTGCGTGCCCGCCGGGCGGGCTTCGCCATGCCGGCAAACGTGAGCCCGGCCAATCTCGCTCATCATGCCCAAGCCCCCCAGGTCGCGATCGAACGCAGCCAAAGCCTCATCCTCCAGGGGGTGATGAGCGAGGCGCCCACATGGCACGACCTCGAGTGGCTACTCCAGCAGACCCGCCTGCCCGTGATCGTCAAGGGCGTGCTGCGCGCGGACGATGCCTTGGCGCTCAAGCAGTCGGGCGTAGCCGGCGTGATCGTGTCGAATCACGGTGGGCGCAGCCTCGACGGCGCACCAGCCAGTCTCGACATGCTGGCGGCGGTGCGAAGGGCCGTCGGCGAGGACTATCCGGTACTGCTCGACAGCGGGGTCCGCGCCGGCAGCGACATCTTCAAGGCGCTCGCCATGGGCGCCGACGCGGTCCTGATCGGCAGGCTTCAGGTCTTCGCCCTGGCAGTCGCGGGCGCGCTTGGCGTGGCCCACCTGCTCAAACTGCTGCGCGAGGAACTGGAGCTCTGCATGGCCCTCGCCGGTTGCCCGACGCTCGCGGACATCACCGCCGATTGCATCCTGCAACGCAACGGCTTGACTCACGCTCACCCCTGACGCTCCAACCATCAGACAAATGCTGATCTCAATCGAACACGTCCTCAGCAAAGAGGAAGTCCGCCAGTTCCGCCACCACCTCGACCAGGCGCAATGGGAAGACGGCCTGCAGACCGCCGGCACGCTCGCCAGCCAGGTCAAGCGCAACCTGCAACTGGCCGACGGCGCGGAGCTGGCCACCAGCCTGGGCAATCACATCCTGCGCACGCTCGCCAAGCACCCGGAGTTCATCTCCGCCGCCCTGCCGCAACGCATCTACCCGCCGAAGTTCAACTGCTACCGCGGCGGCGGCAGCTATGGTGCGCACGTGGACAGCGCGCTGATGACGGTGCCGGGCACCGATGTGACCGTCCGCACCGACGTCTCCGCGACCCTCTTCCTCGCCGAGCCGGACGAGTATGAGGGCGGCGAACTGGAAATCGAAGGCCCCTTCGGCGTGCAGTCGGTGAAGCTGGAGGCGGGCGACATGGTGCTCTACCCTTCGACCAGCCTGCACCGAGTCACCCCGGTCACCCGTGGCGCACGCATCGCCAGCTTCTTCTGGATCCAGAGCCTTATCCAGGACGAAGGAGCACGGACCTTGCTCTACGACCTTGACCAGTCGATCCAGAGCCTCACGGCTTCCGGGCGCCGGGACGACCCCGACGTGCTGCGCCTCACCGGGGTCTATCACAACCTGCTGCGGCGCTGGGCCAGCCCCTAGTCTCGGAGGCCCCCGCACTGCGGGGGCCTGCTGCCGTCAGCGTGCCGGCCGGCACAGGCGGCTGCGGGACCAATCCTCCAGCATCAGGCGTTCGTAAGGCAGCAGCTCGCGGGAGAAATTCGCCCGCGCAGCTTTGCGCAGGTACTCCATGTCGGACACCTGCTCCTGTCGCTCGGCAATCACCTGCCCGCGCCCATCGGCGAGCACCCAGTCGAGTTCGATTCTCGGCGCGCCAACCTCGCGCAGAACGCGCAGCTCGATCGCATCGGACCTCGACCAGTCCACCTCGCCGGCGAGGTCGACGTCCATCACCTTGACTGTCAGTCGTTCGTCATCGCCCACGCAGGGTCGGGCGGCGGCCCTGATGTGGCGCTCCAGGATCGCGAGCGTGCGCGTGCGAGCCCCCTCCGAGGCTCCCGCATCTGCATAGCGCCCCGGTTCGGCAAACGCTACCGTGACGCCGGCACTGGCCGTGGCGGACGCAATCGACAGGAGCATTGCGGCCACAGGAAGGCTGAAACGCTGGCAGATGGTCATCGGAGCACCCCCGGACGCAGGAAAAGCCGATTTTTCGAAAAAATAATTGATATTGATTCGCATTCTATTGAATGATAGCGTCGTGAACGTCCAATTCAAAGCACTCCACCTGGCTTGCGCAAACGCAAAATGACGAAAGCCCTCACCCGCATCGCCTCCTCTTCCCCCGGCCGCATCCGCATCCGCGATCTGGCCTTGCGCAACCGCAGCCGCATGGAAGCCGTCGAGCAGGCGCTGCAAGCGATCAAAGGCATCCACGGGGTCACCACGAACGCCGCTGCAGGCAGCGTCGTGCTGCATTACGACCCGACCTCGATCGCGCCGATCGAACTCGAACATCGCATCGATGCGATCGTGGACGCCGCCCTGGCCGCGCCGGGCAAGCCAGGACGCCACACCCTCCGGCGCCATGCGAACCGTGCCGCCAAGCTCGGCATGCTGGGCAGCCTCAGCGCCTCGCTCGCGCTTGCTGCAGCGGGCAACAAGCGATGGCATGCCGTGACCGGAGGCGTGTTCCTGGCCTGTCTTGGTGTGCATGTGGGCTTGCATCGCAAGGCCGTCTTTCGCTGATCGGCGCCGCGCAGGGACGGCGACCACCCGGCTAGCCGACGTGTTCGGGCGCGCAGACCGCAGCGATGCGGATCAGACTGCGCGCAAGGATGACCCCGCGAGCCCGACCCTCGGCGGAGTTAGGCAGGTAGATCTCCAGCCCGAGGTAGGCGAATGCCGGGCTGTGCCACACCTCGGACGGAATGACCGTGCGCGCCTGCACGACGCCCGCCTCGCCCAGCGGCACGATGCGGACCTGCTCGAGCGGCGCATCCGCGCCCTGCTCGTCCAGAATGTCATGCAGACGCGTACGCAGGCCTCCATCTCCGCACAGGAGGTCAGCGCTCGGCCCTTCGTCGTCGAAACCCGAATGCAGGTCGATCAGCAGCCGGTGCGAAGGCCCCAGATAGGGTAGCAGCTGCAGGTACAGGGCCCGATGAAGCGTGCCGTAGCGAAACGACTGATCCGGCAGCGGCCGGCGCCCCGACAGCCCATCGGGGATCTCCAGCACATCGACCTCGCCGATCGGCAAGCCGCGCACGACTTCGCGGCCGAAGGCGAGTTCCTCACGGTGGATGCCGATCACGACCAGCGTGCGGGAGCGCTGCACGATGCATCGGCCTCCGGTGTCAAGCGGCCGGCGGTTCGCCGGCCCACTCGTAGATTACCGTGCTGGCCGGATCGCACTTGCAGCAACTCGTGCCGCAAGCTGCCGCGGCTGCGACCCGGCGCACACGCCCCTTGCGCTCGAGCGTGGCGAGCATCGGCTCGAGGGCCGAGCTCGTGCTGTCGAGGCCGATCGCCATGTCGGCGAGGCTGGCGCGGCGGCGATCGCGCAGGTAGTCACTCAGGCGGGACAGGATCATCACCGCCGCCTCAGGCCTGCTGTGCCAGGGGGAAGCGCCCGCCCGCCTCGCGCGCACCGTAGCGGCGCAGTGCCCACAAGGACAGCATCAGGCATGCGCCCACGCCAGCGATCCAGGCGAAGGACGAGCCCGGATGCTGCGCCCAGGTCGCTGCCTGGTAATAGACCGTCGCCACGCCCCAGCCCAGGCCGGTGGTCCATGCGGTGACGAAGGTGGCCCAGCGCGCACCCGACTCCTGGTAGATCGCCGCGATCGCCGCGGTGCAGGGCGCGTAGAGCAGGATGAAAAGCAGGTAGGCGAAGGCGCCGGCCGCGCCGTCGAAGCGCGCCGCCATGGCGCCGAAGGTGCCGGTGGAGACTTCCTGCTCCTCGGCCACCGCGGTCTGATCGCTGAGGTCGCCGACATCGAGGCCGATCGGGTCCGCCCACGCACCGAGCGCGTCGGCGAGGTTCGCCGGAATGGTGGCGAAGGCCGCGGCGAGGCTGTCGGCGAGGCTGAAGGCCTCTTCCTCGCCCGCTTCCTCACCCGCATCCTGGGCCGCGAGCGCCGTGTAGGCGGCGTCCAGCGTCCCCACCACGGCCTCCTTGGCGAGGACGCCGGTGAAGATGCCGACCGCGGCCGGCCAGTTCTCCTCGGTCAGGCCCATCGGCGCGAATGCCGGGGTGATGCTGCGGCCGATCTCGGCGAGCACCGAGGAATCGCTGTCCTCGTTGCCGTAGCTGCCGTCGGTGCCGACCGAGTTCAGCACGTTGAGCACCAGCACCATCGGCACGATCACCCGCCCCGCGCGCACGATGAAGGCCATCAGGCGCTCCCAGGCGTGGCGCAGCACGCCACGCACGGTGGGGAGGTGGTAGGGCGGCAGCTCCATGATGAACGGGGTCGGCTCGCCCTTGAGCAGGGTGTTGCGCAGCACAAGCCCGGTCATCACCGCGACCGCGATGCCGATCAGGTAGAGCCCGAAGACCACGTTCTGCGCCCCGGACGGGAAGAAGGCGGCGGCGAACAGCACATACACCGACAGACGCGCGCCGCAGGACATGAAGGGCGCCATCGCGATCGTCATCAGGCGGTCGCGGCGATGCTCGAGCGTGCGCGTCGCCATGATCGCCGGCACATTGCAGCCGAAGCCGACGATGAGCGGCACGAAGGACTTGCCGGGCAGGCCCACCCAACGCATGAAGCGATCCATGACGAAGGCCGCACGCGCCATGTAGCCCGAGTCCTCGAGCACCGACAGGAACAGGAACAGGAAGCCGACCACCGGGATGAAGGTGGCGACGACCTGGATGCCGCCGCCGATGCCCTGCGCCAGCAGCACCGTCAGCCACTCGGGCGAACCGAGGCCGGTGAGCACCGCGGCCACGCCATCGACCAGCAGCGCCCCGGCGAACTGGTCGAAGAAGTCGATGAAGGCGCCGCCGATGCTTATGGTGAACAGGAACATCAGATACATCATCAACAGGAAGATCGGCACGCCAAGTGCCCGGTTGAGCACGACGTGGTCGATCCGGTCGGTCAGGTCGCGACCGGCGCGGCCGCTCACCGTGACCGCGGCCGAGGCGACGCGGTTGGCGAGGCCGTAGCGCGCATCCGCCACCATGATGTCGATGTCGTCGCCAAGCTCGCCCGCGAGCCGCTTCGCATCGGCTGCGGTGTCGGCGCCCGCGGCGCTGCGCGCGAGGTCGTCGCCCTCGAGCAGGCGTACGGCCAGCCAGCGGGTGGACGTCCCCGCCGCCTGCGCGGCCGACTCGAGCCGCGGCAGTAGCGCGGCGACTGCCTGCTCGAGCGCCGCCTGGTAGTCCACCCGGGCGCTGGCCGGCTTGCGCGCCTTCACCGCGGCGAGGATCGCCGCCTTGAGCGCATCGACGCCGCGCCCCTCGGACGCCACCACCGGGACCACCGGGCAACCGAGCTTGTGCGCAAGCGCCTCGACGTCGATCGCGAGCCCCTTGGCCTGGGCCACGTCGACCATGTTGAGCACCACCAGCAGCGGCACCCGCATCTCGACGAGCTGGGTGGTCAGATACAGGTTGCGCTCGAGGTTGGCGGCATCGACGATATTGACGACGAGTTCGGCCTCGTTGCCATGGACGTAGTCGCGCGCGACGCTCTCGTCGAGCGAGACCTCGCGGTCGACGACGTCCAGCGAGTAGGTGCCGGGCAGGTCGACGACCTCGAAGCGCAGGCCGTCGTGGCGGTATTCGCCGCTCTTCTTCTCGACCGTGACGCCGGGCCAGTTGCCCACGCGCTGGCGCGAACCGGTGAGGGCGTTGAACAGGGTGGTCTTGCCGCAGTTCGGGTTGCCCACCAGGGCGATGAGGTGTTCGTTCTTCATTGCGGGAATCTTCATCACAGCTTGTCGACGTTCAGGGCATCGGCTTCGCCCTTGCGCAGGGTGAGCGCGAAGCCACGCACGCGGATCTCCACCGGGTCGCCCATCGGCGCCACGCGCACGACCTCCAGCTCGGCCCCCGGCGTGAGCCCCATGGACAGGAGCTTGCGACGGTAGGGACCACCCGCCTCGGCAAAACCACTGATCTTCGCGCGGTCACCGACCGCGAGTTGCTTGAGCATCATCCGACCTACTCCAACTGACGTGAATGCCGGGCCAAGCGGCCCGGCACGGTTCGAAAGCGTCGCGGCTCAGCCCTGCAGCCGCGCCACGAGGATCTTGTGCGCCATGCCGCCGCCGAGCGCGAAGCGCGTCTCGCCGCGCCCGACCACCAAGCCGCCGCCCTGGCGCTGGCGCACCACGAGCTCGCTGCCGACATTCAGGCCGAGTTCGGCGACGCGCAGCGCCATGCCCGACCCGCCAAGGATCGCAACGACGCGGACGGCTTCACCCTCGGCAGCCATCGCCAGCGGAAAGGCATCGGAACGGTTCGGGCTGTTCATGCGGACACCTTGCCGCGCCGGGTGGCCGCCGGCCCCGTGCGTCGATCGCGGGGCAGGCCTGCCCCGGCGAGCGCGCGCAGCAGGATCGCGATCGTGGTGCCGTTGTGCAGGGCAGAGGCCGCGATCGGGGTCAGCAGGCCGAACGCGGCGGCCGACAGGATCGTGGTATTGAGCCCCACCGTGAGCGTGAAGTTGCTGTCGATCAGGCGGCGCGTGGCGAGCGCCAGCGCCTTGGCGTCGGCGACGCGGGCGATGTCGTCCTCGAGCAGCGCAAGGTCCGAAGCCAGCCGCGCAACATCGGCGCCGTTGTGCATCGAGATGCCGACGTGGGCGCCGCTGAGCGCGGGCGCGTCATTGACGCCGTCGCCGACGAAGGCGATGCGCGCGCCTTGCGCGGCCAGGCGCTGCAGGATATCCGCCTTGTCCTGTGGCAGCAGGCCGGCATGGAAGTCATCGAGCCCGAGCGCCTCGGCCATCGTGCGTGCGCGCTCGGGATGGTCGCCGGTCAGCATCAGCACGCGCTTCACGCCGAGTCGGCGCAGTCGGCGGATGGTCTCCGCGCTGTTGGCGCGCAGGCCGTCGCGCAGCGCCAGCACGCCGAGCAGCTCGCCACCGAAGCCGATGTAGAGCAGCGTCTTGCCCTCGAGGTGGAGCCGGTCGATGACCTCGCGATGCTCAGCCACGGGAATGCCCTCGTCGTCCTCGACGAAGTGGCGCGAGCCGACCACGATGCGGCGCCCATCGATGACGCTGGCCACGCCGTGGGCGACGATGAACTCGACCTCCTTGTGGTCGAAATGGCGCGGGCTGTCCAGACGCCGGGAGGCCTCGACCACCGCGAGCGCAAGCGGGTGGAAGTAATGCTCCTCCACCGAGGCCGCCAGGTTGATCAGGTCCTCGGGCGAATAGCCCGGCTTGAAGGCGACCGAGTCGGTCACCTCGAGCTTGCCGGTGCTCAGGGTGCCGGTCTTGTCGAATACGAAGGTGTCGGCCTCCGCCAGGCGCTCGAGCGCCTTGGCGCCCTTGACCAGCATGCCCGACTTGCCGGCGGCGTACATCGCCGATTTGAAGGCGACCGGAGTCGACAGCTTGAGCGCGCAGGAATAGTCCGCCTGCAGCACTGCCGCGACGCGTTCCCAGTCGCGCGACACGAGCCAGGTCGCACCCGCCAGGCCCAGCACCATCGGCACCAGGCGATCGGCCATGCGCGAGGCTTCGAGTTGGGTCTTGCTCTTGACCGCAAGCGACTGCTCGACGAAGTCCGCGATGCGGGCTGCCGCGGCCTGCGCGCCAACCTTCTCGGCGTAGATGCGCAGCCGGCCTTCCTGGACCAGCGTGCCGGACAGCACCGCGTCGCCACGGCGGCGCGCCACCGGCACGCTCTCGCCGGTCATGGTGGCCTCGTTGACCATGGCCTCGCCACCCAGCACCGTGCCATCGACCGGGATCACGGTGCCGGTGGCGGCGATCACCGTGTCGCCGACGCGGACCTCCGCGGCCTCGATCTGGATCTCGGCACCGTCGCGCTCCACCCAGATCTCGTCCACCGCGGGTTTCAGCAGGTGCTTGAGCAGGTCGTCGGAGCGGCGCTCGATCGAGGACTCCAGATATTCGCCAAGCGCGAGCAGGAAGGAAGTGGTGTTGGCGGCAAGGTAATCGCGCCGCCCGATCGAGATCGCCACCGCCATCGCCTCGAGGACATGCGAGGTGACGCCCTTCTCGAGAAAGTCGTCCACCGCCTCGCCCAGCAGCGGGATTGCCGTGCCGAAGGCCACCGGCGCCTGCAGGCCGGGCTGCAGCGAGCGGGTCGCCAGCAGGGTCGCCGCGCTCAGCGCGACCGGCGCGACGCTGGGCTCGCCGTTGCGCGCACCCGCCTTGCGGGCTTGCGCCGGCACCATGCGCAGGATGTCGAGGGCGATGCGCTCCGCGGAGGTTTGCGCAGCGTCGAACTCGACCACCAGCGCGCGCGGGGCAGCGTTGATCCGCACCTTGCGCACACCGTCCACGGTCGCCACCGCCCGCTCCAGCGCATGCGGGTCGGCCGGCGCCCCCGGGCGGCAGGCGTAGCGCCAGCGCGCACGACCATGTGTGGCATGCACAGGCTCCAGCGCGGACACCCAGCCGCCGCTCATCATGCGTCTCCGTGCTGCTCCGCTTCGACTTCGGCGCGGATGTCGGCCATCTGCTCCTTCATCTCCTCGAAGCCGCCGGCCACACCGGCATAAAGCTTCATCGCCGACTTTACGATCTTGCCGCGCAACTCCTCGTCGCTCAGCACCCAGGCCGCCGCGGCACCAATCAGGGCGCCGAGCAGGAACTGCTCGCTGTTGCGCGTGCGCAGGAAGGCCGGCATGCCTTGCAACAGGCCACCGTCGAGGCCGGCCGGCCCGAGGCCCGCCTGAAGACCCGCCTGAAGACCCGCCTGCAGGCCGCCCGGCCAGGCCCCGGCACCCGGGCCGTAGCCCGCGCCGGGGCCCTGCGCGAACGCGGCCTCCGCCGCGTACATGCCGGCAGCCGGGTCGGCGCCCATGCCGTCCATCCCGTACTGGCCATACTGCCCGCCCTGGCCCTGGTTCATCGGCCCACCAGCGCCCTGCCCGCCCTGCATCCCGCGGTCGCCACGGCGATGGGCCTTCTTGTGTTTCTTAGACATCCTTCTTCTCCTGTACGGCTTTCGCGGAATCGCGCAGCAGTCGTTCGATCAGCAGCACGCCGGCTGCACCGGCCGCGGTCGCGACCAAAGCCCCGGTGTAATCCTGCCGGCGTACCGCCATTGCAGCCTGGCTGCCCGCGGCCAGCGCGGCGCCACCCTGCAGGGCGTGACGCAGCACCCGCTTCAGATCGACTGCGCACGCCGGCGCGGGGTGATCCTGGAAAGCGGACACGCAGCCGGCGGCGACGAATCCCTGGACGAAGCCGCCGCCCGCGGCGCGGCTTACCGTGACAACCGGCGCCGAGGGTAGATGGGGCAGGATCGGGGTTCTCATGACTCGGCGTCCTCCTTGCGTGCGGCGGCGTCCGCCTTGGGCGCGGCCTTCGCGGCACGCGGCGCACGCTTGCGCGCCGCAGGTGCGGATGGCTCGGCGGCCTCTGCCGGCATCGATTCGCCGTCTTCGTCCGCCTCGGCGGCGGTCAGGCGCTTGCGGGCGCGCGCAGAGGCGTGCTCGATGGCTTCCAGGCTAGACACCGTGGCGTCACGCAGCTTGTCCTGCGCCTTGTCCAGCCCGGCCTTGGTCTTGTCGGTCTTGATGAGGCGGAGGGCGACGGCGCCGGTCAGCACCCCTGCGACGAAGGGAAAGAGCGGGAACATTTCAGTTCTCCTTGCGATGACGGCCGATCCTGTCTTTCAACAGATAGACTCCTGCGCCCCCTGCAACCATGCCGGCCAGCATGGCGGGGTGTGCACGGCGCAGAAGCGGACTGAAGAGGCCGAGCGGCCCGGCATGGGGCCCGAGCTGCGAGAAGGCCGTCTCGAGAAAGTCGGACAGCGGCCCATGCCTCACGTAAGCCTGCTGCGGCGGGATGCCGTGGGCGGCGTGGTAGCTCTCCTGCGCCTGCGCAGCGGAGGCAGCCTGACGGAAGGCAGGCAGGTGGTTCTGCAGCGAGGCCGCCTGCAGGCGCTGGAACACCTGACGGACTTCCGGCTCCGCCACCTGGGTCAGCAGGTACGCGTACAGGTGAACGTTGGAGATTTCGCCATTGACCGCGCGCTGGCAATTGGCCAGCCAGGTCGGCTCGACGTTGGTTTCCTGCGGGAAGGGATCCAGCGGGCGCGGGATCCCGAAGCGCTCGCACAGCCCGAGCAATACCGCGATGTGTTGTTCCTCGGAACGGACGATGTTGGCGAAGGGAGGACGTGCGCCGAAGGCTTCGGCCACGCGCGCATAGAAGCCGCGCGCGGCGTACTCGTCGTACAGCGCGATCCGCACCGCCTGGTGCACCACCGGATAAGGCGCGCGCGGGTCGATGCGTTGCGTGCGCAGGATGAACTCATCGTAGTTCTGCATTGCCGATCTCCCGGTAGCTGTCGTGCAGGATGCGCTCGAGGACGGACGCACCCTCGGAGGCCGCACCGGCGAGGAAATCCCCCCACGCGTGCTCGGGGATCACCTCGGGGTCGTAATGGACGGTGCACGAGCGCGCGAGCAGGTTTACCTGCACCGAGTGCACGCCCGGTGTACGGTCGAGCAGCGTTTGGAAAGCTCCGGCCTCGACCCTGGGCACGTCGATCGAGACCGCCCGACCATCGAGCTTGAGCCGGATCCGCCCGCGGATGTGGTGGGCGATGCGCACGTCGCGCAGGAATCCGCGCAACTCCTTGAACGAAACCATCGAATCCTCCCGTCGCGGCGCGCGCTGGCATGGCGACCGGAGTCACGCGCACTAACCCTGCCGTACAGAAGCCGCGGCAATTCCGCGGGATTCCTGGCTGGCTGGAGCGGCTGGCTAACGAATCCGTGGTGAAGGCTGGAGGCGCACAGACAGCGTCGCTGTCCGGTCGGCGCGCCGAGACGCCTGCATGTGATATGCAGGGAGCCTACCCCCGCATGGCACATCCGATCTTGATCATGATCAAGCTCACCACTCGCCCGTCACCAGACGCCGCTCGCTCAGAACTCCCAGGCCACACCCACGTTGGCGATGGTGCGATCGTTGCCGCGCCCGACCGCGCCCGAGACCTTCACGCCCTCGGCGATCGTGTAGCGCAGGCCGACCTGGCGGTCCGGGCCGGAATGCTCCGCACCGAAGGTCTCGACGACGAAGTCGAGCTGCTCGGTGAGCGGCAGGTCGAGACCGACACCCCAGAAATTGACGTCCTCGTCGTCGCGCGCCCACTCGCGGCCAAGGTTGACATGCACCCGCGGTCCCTGCTCGAACGCCCAGGTCGCCAGGCCGGCGAGCGCGTCGACACGGGTCGAGTCCTCGCCGCTGACGCGCTCGCGGCCGTATTCGTACTTCAGGCCGGCCGACAGCCCGGTCTCGGACTGCAGCGGCACCCATTTCACCGCAGCGCCGACGGCATGGATCTTCGCGTCGGGGTCGGCATCGCGATCCTTGGCACGCCCGAAGCCCACCTCCACCTCGACGTTGTCGATCGGACCGAAGCCCGCCGCACCCTCGTAGCCGCGCACCGCATCGTCGCGACTCCAGCCGAACTCGAGCTTGGCGCCACCGCGCTCGAGCGTGCCGGCGTCATCCACCGCCATCGGGCGCTCGGCAAAGGCCGGAGCGGAGCAGAAGGCGAACAGCGAGACCAGCACGATCGGGCGCAGCCCGGACTTGCGATGAGACATGACGATTCCTTTGCAGGGAGGGGTTGACAAAGACGGGCCGCCCACACGAGCGGCCCGAAAAGGATGAGAGATCCCCGGCGACCGGGGCTGCGAGACGATCACCCGCCCGCAGCCCGTCGATACGACAGGAACGCCGGACGCTAGCGCCTCGGACATGCCCGCATGCGCCCGGGGGGAGTTCTTACTTGACGACCTGGCCGGAGACCGAGAGGTAGGCGCGGCCGTGCTTGAGCACCGCATCACGATCGAGCTTCTCGGAAGCGATGTGCACCTCTTCGAGCGTGCCGGCGAGTGCGCTCATCTCCTCGTTGATCTTCTTGAGCGCGTTCTCGAGCGTGTAGGTGAGTTGGTGCACCTCGGCCATGTCCGAGTCGGTGACCTTGCCGTCGAGGATCGCCTTCAACTTGAGGTTGTACTCGTTGAAGTTGGCGACCGCCTGCGCCAGGGTCGCGGAGGGCTTGCCCTCGAAGTGGGCACTCCGCTCGCCCGCGCCCGACGCCCACACGGGGGTGGCAAGCGGGACGAGAGCCAGCGTGGCGGCGAGGATCAGGCTTTTCATGGGGAATTTCCTTGTATTCGGCACCAGCCCCGAGGCAGGGGGGAGGATCGCTGCGGCCGGGCCGTGGTGGAGTCGTCGATAAATCGTATCAGCAATGCCAATCGTTATCATTTGACAATCGTCAACATTGCCACGGATTGCGGCCTATTTCGCGCGCCGCGGACATCCCTTGCAGGGCTTGTCCTTCTTGCAGCATTTCTTGCTCATGAGCTTCTCCTCGTGGAAGGAAACGGATGGGCGCCGGCGGACAAAAATGCTCAGTGCAGCGCCCGCGGATCGTGGCCGCAATCGCCTGCGTCACCCAGCGCCGCATAGGCCTCCCAGTCGCCCACCAGCCGGGCGGCACACTCGCGCACGCACGCGGAGAGGCGGGGATCGCCGCCGATCACGCGGAAATGACTGGCGATCGCCTGCGCCAGGGCTGGCGACCGCCGTGCCGGAAAGCGCGACAGCAACTGCAGCACGGCAGCCAGCGCGAGCTCGGGATCGGTGTCGTACTCGGGCCCCTCCGTCGCCGCGCCGCTGCGCCAGCTGGCCGACGCTTGCGCGCTCACAACCGCACCGCGTAGTACTCGACGACCTGCTGGACGTCGACCGGGAAGGGCACCTCGTCGGGCGAGGGCGTGCGCGTCACCGTCGCTGCGAAAGCTGCCTCGTCGAAGGCAAGCCACTCGGGGCGAGCAAGCGCCGGCTCGGCGAGCGACTCCGCCACCACCGGGATGCCGCGCGCACGCTCGGTGAGCTGGATACGATCGCCCGGCCGGATGCGGATGGAGGGGATGTTCACCGCCCGCCCGTTGAGCAGCACGTGCTTGTGGCGGACGAGCTGGCGCGCGGCCACCGCAGTCGGCGCGAAGCCGGCGCGGAACACGAGGTTGTCGAGGCGGCGCTCGAGCAGCTCGAGCAGCTTGTCGCCGGTCGGACCACGGTCGCGCTTGGCCTCGCGGAACAGGCGCTGGATCTGCTTCTCGCCCAGACCATAGTTGAAGCGCAGCTTCTGCTTCTCGATCAGCTGCACGCCGAAGCCGGACTTCCGTTTCGGCCGCTGGCCGTGCTGCCCGGGCGGATAATTGCGCTCGCCCAGCGGCTTGCGCGACAGGCCCGGCAGCTCGGTGCCAAGGGCGCGCATCACTTTCAGGCGGGGGCCGGTGTATCGGGACAAGTCGTTCTCCTTGAGTCAGTTCGGAAAGGCAGCCACGGAGGCCGAAGCAGGCATAGAGCGCACGCGAGGACGTCGCGAAGCCGGGGCCGTGCGAGCGGCGCCCGCGCACTGCGGAGGACGCGGAAGGGAGATCACGCGGTCGAGCTCTTCGCACGACGTCATCAACTCCGGATCCAGGGCTCCGCCATCCAGGCAGCGCAGCAACAGCGCCGCCTGGTGGGCAGCACGGGGGCAGCCGGTATCGAGATAGCGCGAGACGTGGGCAATCACGCCGGCGAGCAAGCGGGTCTGCTCATGCGAGGAAGGCTGGGTCATCACGCTCTCCGTTTTGCGAATGATTCGCAATATCGTTAAAATCCGGGCGGCTGTCAAGCGCCTGGATCGGTGCTGGTCCAGGCACATCGAGGAGGCGTCGTCTGCAGCACATTTGAGCTAGATCAGTAAAAGTCATAATGCGACCCATTATCGTTCTAGGCTTACCCCGCCCTCCGGACACCCGAGTTCATGGACTGCGCCACTTCGCCCTCCTCCGCCGCTGCCGCCGCGCTGCGCACCCTGGCCCTCGTCGGCCACCCCAACGTCGGCAAGTCGGTGCTGTTCCACCGCCTCACCGGCACCTACGTCACGGTGTCCAATTACCCCGGCACCACGGTCGAGGTCTCGCGCGCCACACCGCGCTTCGACCGCGAGGCCTCGCTGCTCGACACCCCGGGCGTGCTCGCCCTGCCATCGCGCAGCGACGACGAGCGCGCCACCATGCGCGCGCTGCTCCATGAGGACATGCGCACGCTGATCCAGGTCGGCGACGCCAAGAACCTGCGCCGCACGCTCAACCTCACCGCGCTGCTGGCCGAACTCGGGGTGCCGATGGTGATGGCGCTCAACATGACCGACGAGGCCAAGGCGCGCGGGGTCACAGTGGATGCCGAGGCCTTGTCGGAGGCACTCGGCGTGCCGGTGGTGGCGACGGTGGCGACCGGCGGGGAAGGAGTTTCCGCGCTCACCGAAGCGCTGCAGCGTGCGGCGGTGCCGGCACCACTGCTGCGCTACGACCCGGTGCTCGAGCGCGACATCGCCCGCGTCGAGCAGCTCATCCTCGCGCAATGCCCACATCCGCGCCTGGCCGCACGCGGGCTGGCCATCCTCGCCATCGGCCGCGACCCCGAGGTCGAGGCCTGGCTCGCGGCGCAAGCGAACAGCGAGACCGTGCGCGCCGCGCTCGCCGAGCTCACCGCGCCCATCGGCCGCGACTCGCTCCCGGCGCGGCTCGCGCGCGAGCGCGGCGGCGCCGCCGAGGCGCTCGCGCGCACCGTCACGCAGCAGGCTGCCGGCAAGGACCGCACGCTGTCGATGCTGCTCGGCCGCATCGCGGTGCACCGGCTGTGGGGCTGGCCGATGCTGCTCGGCGTGCTCTATCTGGTGTATCTGTTCGTCGGCGACTTCGGCGCCAGCACCCTGGTCGGACTGCTGGAAGAAGACTTCTTCGGCGAGGTCCTCAACCCCGCGGTCACCGAGTTCGTCACGAGCCACATCTCCACGCCCTGGCTGGCCGACCTGATCGTGGGCGAATACGGCCTGTGGACCATGGGCATGACCTACGCGCTCGCGCTGATCCTTCCCATCGTCACCACCTTCTTCCTCGCCTTCGGCGTGCTCGAGGATTCGGGCTACTTCTCGCGCCTGTCGGTGATCGCCAACCGCATGTTCGCCGCCATCGGCCTCAACGGCCGCGCGGTGCTGCCGATGGTGCTCGGCCTGGGCTGCGTGACCATGGCCACGCTCACCACCCGCATCCTGCACACCCCGCGCGAGCGCCTGATCACCATCTACCTGATGGCGCTGGCGATCCCGTGCTCTGCGCAACTCGGCGTGGTGCTCGGCCTGCTCGGCGGCATCTCCTTCGGCGCCACGCTGATCTGGGTGCTGGCGATCGTCGGCGTGCTGCTGTTCACCGGCTGGCTGGCGAGCAAGGTCGTGCCGGGCCGCCGCGTTCCACTCGTCACCGAACTGCCGCCGATGCGCATGCCGGTGCTCGGCAACGTGCTCAAGAAGACCGGCGGGAGGCTGAAGTGGTACCTGATCGAGGTGATCCCGCTGTTCCTGATCGGCACCCTGATCATGTTCGGGCTCGACCGCAGCGGCGCGCTGCCGTGGATCATCGAGGCCGGCGAGCCGCTGGTGGTGGGCTGGCTCGGCCTGCCGCCGGAGGCGAGCGCCGCCTTCGTGATGGGCTTCCTGCGCCGCGACTTCGGCGCCAGCGGCCTGTTCGCGCTGCAGAGCGAGCTGTCGATGATCCAGGCCGTGGTGGGCATGGTCACGATCACGCTCTTCGTGCCCTGCATCGCCAGCCTGATGATGATCATCAAGGAGCAAGGCATGAAGGTCGCCCTGCTGATGCTCGCAATGATCATCCCTACCGCCTTCCTGATCGGCGGCCTGCTCAACCACGGCCTGCACCTGATCTTCTGAGGAATCCGCGCCATGAACGCCGCCCCCTCCAAACCCCTGCCCCACGAGCGCATCCGCCTGATCGGCACCCCGGTCGGGCGCATGGTGCGCATCGACGACTTCGACGACGAGATCGACCCGCTGCAGCGCGAGCAGCTCCACGCCTACGGGCTCTCCGCCGCGCACGCGGTGAAGGTGCTGCAACAGCAACCGATGACGGTGCTATTGTGCGAGCACGTCGAGCTCGCGATCGAGCACGCGGTGTCGCGCCATATCTGGGTGCAGCCCGCCTGAGCGCTCCAACCTGCCTTTGCAAACGTTGCGCGCGGGAGAACTGCAGACAAGACCGACGCCATCCTCCATACTATACGGTATGGACCGAACCCCGCGTGGGACGCCGGCCCGACCAGTTTGTTTGACAATGAACGGGAGAGGAAAAGGATGTCGCAAAACGCATATCAGCAAGGCCTCGACAAGAACGCGGCCAACTACGTGCCGCTGTCCCCGCTGAGCTTCATCGAGCGCACCGCCATGGTCTATCCGACGCGCACCAGCGTCGTACATGGCACGCTCGCCTACACCTGGAGCGAGACCGACGAGCGCTGCCGCCGCCTGGCGAGCGCCCTGGTCGCGCACGGCGTGAAGAAGGGCGACACGGTCGCGTGCATGCTGCCCAACGTGCCGTCGATGTTCGAAGCCCACTTCGGGGTGCCGATGACCGGCGCGGTCCTCAACACCCTCAACACCCGGCTCGACGCCGATGCCATCGCCTTCATGCTGCAGCACGGCGAAGCCAAGGTGCTGATCACCGACCCCGAGTTCGCCGGCGTGGTCCGCGCCGCGCTCGAGCTGCTGCCGGGAGACAAGCCCCTGGTGGTCGACGCCCTCGACCCCGAGTATCCGGGCACCGAGCGCATCGGCACCGTGCTCTACGAGGACTTCCTCGCCGGCGGCAACCCCGACTTCCAGTGGAAGCTGCCCGAGGACGAGTGGGACGCGATCGCGCTCAACTACACCTCCGGCACCACCGGCAACCCGAAGGGCGTGGTCTACCACCACCGCGGCGCGTATCTCAACGCCGCCTCCAACATCATCAGCTGGGGCATGCCGCAGCACTCGTCCTACCTGTGGACGCTGCCGATGTTCCACTGCAACGGCTGGTGCTTCCCGTGGACCATGGCGGCCAACGCCGGCGTCAACGTCTGCCTGCGCAAGGTCGACCCGGCGCTGATCTACGAGCTGATCCGCCGCCACAAGGTCACCCACATGTGCGGCGCGCCGATCGTCTACGG
>WBZU01001309.1_pt1 | contig 18961 bp, 32 predicted proteins | sample 5204311 | NCBI WGS metagenome assembly WBZU01 (sample SAMN12344359, study PRJNA552823) | activated sludge metagenome | biome: Activated sludge suspended growth; feature: Nitrification reactor; material: Wastewater; isolation source: activated sludge from nitrification reactor of wastewater... | reverse complement strand
GTCGATCGTGGTTCATGCCAGCGGCGCCGGCACCGTGTCATCCCACGCACGCTGCTCGGCCTCCCACGCAGCGAACGGCACGTTCTCGATCACGATCGGCAGGGGCGGGGCCAGAAGCTCCAAGACGCATCCCGCGTCGAACTCCAGGGCCGGAAGGTCTTCTCTCCAGTAGTTCGAATTGCGCATAGCAATCTCCAGACGGCGAAAGACCACGAGGGATGAGGCGTAGCGCCGCCAAGCCCGCCCGTCATGGTAGACGGGGGCGCCTCATCTCTCGTGGTCTCTCAGGTGAATCGGTGTACGCTTGGCGGCGAGCGGCCAGCATACACCTAAGTTGAAGTGTGGAGCAAGTGCTACTTAAAGCACTGCCCGCTCTTTCCGTGTCAGAACTCGCGGCATCCGCTTCACAGCGTCGAGTGCCGCTTCGCGCAGGCTCATCACTCGCCACACACCGTCAACCTTCAAAGCGATCTGGTCCGATCGCGGCCGCCGGCCGTTGACCATGCCTGGCTGCCGCAGCAACAAGTGTACGGTCTGCCCGTACAGGTTGAGGGTCACGTGGCCGATCTCGGCACCGGGTGACGGCAAGTTGTCCGGGCTGGGCGGGCAGTAGCCCTCCGGCGGCTCAGGCTTCGGGTGACGGCGACGTGAATAGTGCTTCATTTTTAAGCGCTTACTTTGCAAAGTAAGACTATATCACGTTAGGCCCTTAAGCCCCGCCAGCCAACGCATCGCCGGCCAGCATGCCGCTTCGCGGGTCCGATGCCGCAGCCAGCAGTGCGTCGTGCGAAGGCCCGACCACTTCGTCAGGGTCGATGCCTGCGTAGCGCATCACTTGGCGCCAGCAGTCGTCAAGGCTGCGGCGGTGCTTGTTCTCAAGGGGCCGTTGTGCCACTTCCGCTCGCCATCGACTCACAGCCCATTCACGCAGCGCAATCAAGACACGTTCGCGTTCTGCATCTAGCGCCGCTTGGTCGTACAAGTAATGCACGCCGCTTAGCCACGCGGCTTTCGGCACATGGTCTGGCATTGGTATGTGCCACCGCAAAGACCCGGCGCACACTTCCGCCACGGGCCTAACCCCTCGGTCAACGGCGACACTTGCCGGCTGGTCACTCTCTGCCATCTTCCACCTCCTGCGCAGCCGTCAGGTGCGCGTTACCTCGAACGTTCGGCTTTACGCGCTGACCGTGACGATGCGGTCGGGATGCACCTTCTCGGCAAGCTCGCTCAGCGGGTCGATGCTCTCGTGCGCGTGCTCCGGCATCGGCGCCACGTCGAACCACTCGCCGTGCTCGGTCACTCGCTCGTAAAGCCAGGCCGCAAAGTTCTCGGGAGTCACTTCCTCGCCGGTCACGCTCGCCAGCGCCGGGAACTGCTCCAGCAGGTGCGGTTTGCTTTCCGTCATCACGCGGCCGAGCTGGTGCGTCCACACCGGCTCGCCGGCAAGGTACTGCGCGAGGCGGTAGATGTCGTCCATCTGGCACAGCAGCTTGCCGGTGGTCATGGTCAGCACGGCGCTGAGGTGAAATCGTTCAGTCGTCATTTCGGTTGCCTCCGGCCACAGGCCGAACTGTTCGCTGCAGGCGACCCGCCACGGCGGGCCGCCATCTATCGCTCCGGCTGCAGCGCGGCGCCGTAGCGGTCGCCTGAGCTATGCGTTAGGCCCCGGGTCGTCGTCCAAGATGTCGGCGTGCCCGCATGGCATCGGGTCGTCGTCGATGGCTTGACTGCGCACAGACAGCGCAGCGTTCCAGTGCTCGTGCTCGCTCGGAGGCAACCGGAGCACCTTGCACACATCCATGTAATGCACCCATGCCCTAGTGGCGCAGCGGTCGCGCTCTGCGGCCAGCATCTCGCGCACTGCGGCGGGGCTGTACCAATGCCCAGTTTCGTCTTCCTGCGCGCCATCAATGATGATCATCATGCGCGGCTGCCCCGCGCGCTCCGGCGCCAGGCCTAACCCCTCGTTCGAGGCGACCTCCACCGGCGGGTTTTGCTCAGGCATCTTCATCCTTTCGTGGCGCCGGTTGCGGCGCCTCACCTCGAACGTTAGGCATCAACCAATTCCCACCGCGCCCGCATCCGCTCAATAGCATCAGCCGGCACGCCGTGGCAGTTCGCCCACTCTCCACGCGCTTCGATCACGCGCACCGGCACCCCGGCAGCTTTAGCGGCATCAAAATAGGGCTGCATTTCCCAGCGCCGCGTGAACGTGTTCGCAACCACGCACCTAGCGCCCCGCGAAATGCTGCCCATAGCGTGATCCAGGCACCAGGCGTGAGCTTTCGGCAGCTCGGCCGGGTCAAACCTATAGGCGCCGTCGCGCTCAAAGTAGTGGTCGGCTTCGTGGTGTTCGTAGCCAACCAGCGCAAGCACGCGCGCCATGGTCGTCTTCCCGCTGCCGGGCAGCCCGCGAATCAACACCAGTTCCATCGTTCCTCCACAGTTGATGCCTAACCCTTCACTCCAGCCGACCGCCTGCGGCGTCGGCTGAGTTCAAACGTTAGGCGCTTGACTCACGCACACGGTCTAGCCACTCGCGCAGACGCTGCACGCCGATGCGCTGCAGTTTCGCCTTTTGTGCCTCGGTCAGCCGCACCGGCACCACCACCACCAGCTTCTCGCCGGGCGGCAGGGCCGGGCGGCCCGGCTTGCGCTTGTCGGAAGGGCTCACGCCCGGCTCCCCGCATACACGCGGCGGCGCATGTCATGCGCGCGCTCAGCGTTGATTTGCTGTGCATTGATGTGGAATGCGCGCTCGGCGCGCTCGCGCAGGCATTGCTCGCGGTCGGCAGCGAACTTGGCATCGGCGGCCTTTATCATGTTGTTGAGGTCAGTGGTGGAGGGGGTAAAGAGCTTGGTCATGGTTGGCTTTCTAGGTTGGGTTGCGATGTGGTTACTGTAATACCGCAATGGCAGTCCTGCAAGCACTTTTGTGTAACACCGAAACGCGCCTAACAGGCCGGTCGAAGCGACGCCTATCGGCGCGCCTCACCGGCATCGTTAGGCATCAACCCAACGCCATACCCACTCGTCAGACACGAGCTCGTCGTACTCGGCCTCCAGCTTGCCCCGCTCCACGCCCAGCGGGAACAGGGAACCCACGACCGGCATGCCGGCCTCGCGCAGTTCGCGCAGCACGAGCATGCCGCGGTGCACCTCGCTGTCGAACTTGAGCAGCCTGGCGGCCGCGATTCGCACCTCAACCATCACACACCTCACAAAGAAGAAAGAGTTGAAGACCGTTGCCCGAGATTCGCCGCTCTGCTTTAAACCGACCGGCGTTTGCGCAAGGAGTTCCGGTTGGAGAAAGCGGGCCGGAAGCTCCGAAGCGTCAAGGGCCTGTGTACCACGTGGTCACTTCGCGGCTATCTTCGTCGGTCCCGCTGACTTGCGGCAGGCCCGTGCGAACTCGCACTGGGCGCAGCCGTCGTTGAGATCCTCGCGGCGCAGATCGATGCGCAGCTTGCGGGCTCCGCGCTCGATCTTGATTGCCGTGAGGGACTTCATGCCTCGCCGACCGCTGGCGTAGTGCCGCAGCATGTCGTAGCTGATGCCGGTCAGCGCGCTCAGTTTGCGCAGCACGCCGACAGGCAGGTTGGTGATCTTGGTTCGCATGCTTGCATCGTAGCATCTGCTCCGGTATCCTACAAGGCAGCAGGCATTGACCACCGGCCGTTTTCCCTCCCTGACGGCTCGCCTGCTTTCCCAACCCGCCACCTCGGCGGGTTCTTTTTTGCAACAGACTGCGAAAAACCACTTGACGAGTTGTGGAGCGATTGCTACGCTTGCGCTCAGTTCCCGTTGCTAACCGCACTGTGAAGTGCACTCTTTCTCCCAACCCACCACAGAAAGGTGATCATGTCCGTCAAGATCGAATTCGTCTTCGCTTCCGTGCAGGAAGCGGCCAACGCGCTGGCCAAGCTGGGCGCCCCCACGACCGCGGCCCCGACGCCGGCCGCGCCGGAGAAGGCCGCGACCACCGCGAAGGCCGAAACCAAGAAGGAAACCGGTGGTACCCCGGCTTCGTCCTCTGCAGCGCCTGCCGCCTCGCCGGCATCTGCGGAACCGAAGGCCGATGCCGCCGAGAAGGCGACGCCCAAGGCTGACGCGCCGACCTACGAGAAGTCGGGCCTGCCCGAGAAGATCAAGACCGCGGTCGGCAAGGACAAGGCCGGCGTGGTCGCGCTGCTCAAGGAATTCGGCGTGAGCAAGGGCCCCGAGCTCAAGCCCGATCAGTTCGCCGCCTTCGGCGAGAAGATCGACGCCCTGCTGGCCGGCGGCGACCTGGCGTGAACCTGACGCCGATCGCGAAGGCGCTTACCGCGGCCGGCATCCGCCGGCCTGCGGTGGTGCTTCGCGGGACGCTACACCCCACCCGCGTGCGGCGGGCCTACCTCGCCGCATGCGCCTACCAGAACCGTCACTGGATGCTCACGTGACTGAACACGCCAAACTCTCGCCCAGCGGCAGCAAGCGCTGGTTCGCCTGCGCCGGCAGCCTGGTGCTTGAAGCACCCATCCCCAACAAGAGCAGCACGTACAGCGACGACGGCACCGCGATGCACCACGTCGCCGCGCTGTGCCTCACCGAGCACTGGCGCGCGTCGAAGTACGTGGGTCAGGACATCCCGGTCAACAGCCGGCACGAAGAGCCGCGCTTCGTCGAGTTCACCGACGAGATGGCCGAACTCGTGCAGGGCTACGTCGACACCGTGCGCAAGATCGGCATCGGCCACCGCATGCTGGTCGAGACCCGCGTCGACTTCTCCGAATTCGTGCAGATTGAAGACCAGTTCGGCACGGCCGACTGCATCATCGTCGATCTGGAGCAGGGCGAGCTCGGTGTGTACGACCTCAAGACCGGACACACGCCGGTGACCGTGCCCGGCAACACGCAGGCGATGTTCTACGCGCTGGGCGCGCTGCGCTACTTGATGGACGAGGACATCGCCACCTCGGTGGCCGACCCGTTCGAATGGGCGCAGGAGCAGGGCCTCGACACGGTGCGCATCGGCATCTACCAGCCCAAGGTCTTCACCTCAGGTCTGGAGGACTGGGTGTGCACGATGGAGGATCTGCGGCAGTTCGCCACGCTGGCGCGCAGCAAGGCCGCAAGTGTGCGCAACGCCGAGGCGATGCACGGCAAGATTCCGATGGAAGAATGGGATCGCACCTTCCTGAACCAGAACCCCAACGAAGAAGAGTGCGCCTTCTGCCGCGCCATGCCCACCTGCCCGAGCGCGCAGCGCAAGGTGATCGAAGTGGTCGGCGCCGACTTCGACGTGATCACCGACGAGACGACCGTGGCCAAAGACCTCGTGAACGCTGCCACCCCGGTGAGGGATCTGAGCACCAAGATGCAAGCCGTGGGCTTCGTCGAGGACTGGTGCAAGGCCGTGCGCGCCGAGACCGAACGGCGCCTGCTCAACCGCGAGGAAGTGCCTGGCTTCGGCTTGGAGTTGGGCCGCCAGGGCCCGCGCAAGTGGAAGGACAAGGACGAGGTGACCGAGATCGTGCGCAAGCAGTTCCGGCTCGCCGAGGCCGATGTCTTCAACATGAAGCTCAAGAGCCCCACCCAGTTCGAAGACACGCTGCTCAAGCCGGCCGAGGGCCAGACCAAGCCCGTGCTCGGCCCGCGGCAGTGGAAGAAGCTGCAGGAGCAGATCACGCGCAGCGAGCCCAAGCCCAGCGTCAAGCCCGCCGGCGCGATCAAGAAGCCCTACACCCCGCCGGCGCCGTCCGACGAGGACTTCACCACCGTGGCCGACGCGCCGGCCGATGAGGATCTGTACTGATGGACAACCAACACCGCAAGATCGCCGGCTATCGCGAGCTCAGCCAGGCCGACATCGACATGATGAACACCATCAAGGCGATGGGCCCGCAGATGGAAGAACTGCTGGCCCAAGTCGCGAGCCACTTGGTGGAGCAACGCCGTGCCGCGCACGTCGCCGATGACCAGGGCGTCGAGAACTCGCGTCTGGACCGCGCGCAGCCCGAGCGTTGGGCCGCGATCGCGCGCACCCATTTCCAAGAGGGTCTCATGGCGTTGACTCGCGCCGTGGCTCAACCCACGTTCTTCTGAGTCGCTGAAAGGAAGCAATCACCATGGGTCTGAAACTGATGCTGCCCGAAGTGCGAGGCTCGTTCCTCGTGCTGGGCGAGCCCGAGCAATACCAGGGCGCCGGCCCGTTCCGCTGGTCGTCGACCGCGTTGATCCCCTACGAGAGCGCGCTGCTGCAGAAGATCCGCGACGCCCTCAAGGAAACGGCGAAGCAGAAGTGGGAGAAGAAGTGGGAGATCCACTACGAGGCCTGCATCACCGACCCGAAGGCATGCTGCCTCGTGGACGGCAAGCGCAAGGACTACGACGGCTACCAGGGCCACTTCGCCCTCACGGCGCACCGCTACCAAGACAAGGGTCGGCCGCTGGTGATGGACACGGACAAGTCGCCGATCTTCAAGCCGAGCAACGAGGTCTACGAAGGCAAGGGCGGCCGGCTCTACTCCGGCTGCTTCATCAACATGCAGGTCGAGTTCTGGGCGCAGGACAACAAGACCGGCAAGGGTCTGCGCGCTACGCTGCTCGGCGTGCAGCGCGTGCGTGACGGCGACGCCTTCGGCGGCGGCGCGGCCCCGAGCGCCGACGACTTCGGCGAGATCGCCGAGGGCGCCGACGCCGACGACCTGTCGTGAAGATCACCCCCTCGCATAGCGCTCCGAAGATCGCCGCGACCGCTGACAGATAGAGATCCTCGCCTTCGGGCCAGGCTGCATCCAAGATCCCTTCACAACGGGTCTGGTCGGTTGAAGTCGGTAAGAGCGCTCCCTGCGATGGTGACGACCTGGGCATGTCGTGAAACTGCCCGCATTTTGGTGAGGGTGTCCTCTAGCGAGGAAGAAAGCCACTGAGCGTGTGGAGTCGGAGCACCCGCAAGGGACCGGCGGAACGGGATACCGGGGGACAGCGCCGTATAAAGGCCCCGGGGCACTACTCAACTTGGACAAGCGACCCAAGCACCCTCACCAAAATGCCTGACATCCTCTACCTTGACACCGAGACGTACAGCACGATTCCTCTCAAGGATGGCGTGCACAAGTACAGCGAAGCCGTTGAAGTCATGATCGTCTCTTACGCGCTGGACGATGGACCGGTGCGGGTATGGGACGTGACGGCTGGCGGCGCCATGCCTGACGATCTTGCCGCGGCGCTGGCTGATGAGAGCGTGATTGTCTGGGCGCACAACGTCGCTTTTGACCGCACGGTTATCAAGGCTGGACTGGGCATTGACATCCCGCTTGAGCGCTGGCGCTGCTCCATGTGCTTGGCCTACATGCACTCCATGCCAGGCGCTCTTGATGCGCTGTGCGCGGCGCTGGAGGTGGCGCAGGACAAACGCAAGCTGAAGACCGGCAAGGATCTGGTACGCCTGTTCTGCATCCCGCCGACCGAAGCCTCCGGCCGCAAGCGCGCCACCCGAGAGACGCACCCCGAGAAGTGGCAAGAGTTTCTTGAGTACGCAGGCGCTGACATCGTGGCGATGCGAGAGTGCATTGCAAAGCTGCCGAAGTGGAACCTCAACGAGAGCGAGCTCGCCATGTGGCGGCTGGATCGCGTCATCAACGAGCGCGGTATTGCGGTTGACCTTGAGTTCTGCGAAGCCGCCGTGCAGGCAGCCGATGCGGAGAAGCTGCGGCTTGCCGAGCGCGCAGCCGAGATGACTGATGGCGCAGTGCAGGCCGCCACCCAACGCGATGCGCTGCTTGCGCATTTGCTCAAAGCCTACGGCGTCTCGCTACCCGACATGCAAGCCGGTACGCTTGAGCGCCGGCTGGAAGACCCCGAACTGCCCGAGCCGGTCAAGGAGCTGCTGCACATCAGACTGCAAGCCAGTGGCACGAGCGTCAGCAAGTACAAAGCATTTTTGCGCGCAACGTCCAGCGACGGTCGCCTGCGCGGCACGCTTCAGTTCGGCGGTGCCAGCCGCACTAACCGCTGGGCCGGTCGGCTCGTGCAGTTGCAGAACCTGAGCCGCGTACCGAAGTACCTGAAGAATCAGTACGACTTCGCGGTGGAGACGATCAAGTGCGGCGCTGTGGAACTTGTTTACGACAACGCCATGGACGTGATCGGGTCTACGGTGCGCGGTGCACTGATTGCGGCACCGGGAAAGAAGCTGTGCCGCGCTGACTTGTCCAACATTGAAGGTCGCGTACTCGCTTGGCTTGCCGGCGAAGAGTGGAAGATCAAGGCGTTTGCCAACGGTGACGACCTCTACATTGAAGGCTACTCACGGTCGTTTGGCGTGCCAGTGGAAGAGGTGCGCGCTGACGAGGAAGCTGGCGGAACGATGCGGCTGATCGGCAAGGTCCAAGAATTGGCCTGCGGCTTCCAAGGGGCTGTCGGCGCGTTTGGCAGCATGGCGAAGCTCTACGGCGTGAACCTTGACGAAGACCGCGTGCTTGAGATCGTGCGCGCTTGGCGTGCCGCAAATCCGAACATCGCAGCCTTCTGGTACGACTTGGAAGACGCGGCGATTCGCGCGGTCAAGGTGCCCGGAGAGACTCAGACTTGCGGCAAGCTGAAGTTGCGCCGCGACGGCCAGTGGTTGCGCATTCGCCTGCCGAGTGGCCGCGTGCTGTGCTATCCATCGCCAAAGTTTGAGCCGAAGAAGACCGTTGATCTTGCGACAGGCGAGATGGTTGACAACCCGCACGGTGGCTTGAGCTACGTTGGACTCAACCAATATTCTCGGCGCTGGGAGCGCTTGCGCACATATGGGGGCCGGCTCGCGGAAAATGTGACACAGGCAACCGCCCGGGACGTGTTCGCCGAAGGGCTCAAGCGTTGCGAAGCCAACGGCTACCCGGTCGTCATGCACGTTCACGATGAGGCGATCTGCGAGACGCCCGACACCGATGAGTATAGCGGCGAAGCGGTAGCAAGGTTCCTTGCCACGCCGCCTGACTGGGCCAACGGTCTGCCCTTGGCGGCCGAAGGTTCCGAGACCAAGCGCTACAGGAAGTGACCATGCCCAAGATGTACGACCCGACCACCATGACCATGACCGACACCGACGACACGCCTGAGCGCGAACCGCGCTGCAACCGTTGTGGCAGCACCGACGTGCGCTGGCGTCAGCAGACCGGCAAGTGGGTGCTGTTCAGCAACGAGCCGGGCAAGCTGCACGTCTGCGATCTGGACGACAGCGACTTTGGGGTGGTGCCGGAATGAAGTGCCCCAAGTGCAAGGGCGCCACGGTGGTGCAACAGGTCCGCGGAGGCCGCAGGCGGCGCAAGTGCGTGTCTGAGAAGTGCGCGTATCAGTTCCACACCGAAGAGGTCGAAGTGCCCGCCTTTGCGAACGGCGGCGACCGCCGAAGCGAAGCGTTCAAGGAGTTGCGCGATGCCCCGGTACAACAGCCTCTTTGAACGGCTCGTGGCCAACAGCCATAAGCCCGACGACCAGAACGAGAACGGCTGCTGGTTGTGGACCGGCACGACGGATGGCAAGCGCTGGCCTTACGGTAAGGTCAACGTGCGCATCGACGGCAAGCACACCTCGTTGCGCGCGCATCGCGCGATGGCTCAGCTGTTCGAAGAGAAGCCGCTGGATCCCGAGCATGATACCGTCGAGCACCTCTGCGGCAACCCGCTGTGCGTGAACCCCGACCACTTCGAACTGATCGACCGCGTGGACAACTCGCTGCGGTCGATCATGGAGAAACCGAGAGGCATCTGGAATGGCTAAAGGGCGCGGCCTACGGTCGCACCCGGTTTACGACGTGTGGGCCGAGATGATCCAACGATGCACAAATCCAAGGCATCGGCGCTATGCGGACTACGGTGGCCGGGGGATAGGGGTTTGTCTACGGTGGCGCGGTAGCTTTGCTGCGTTTCTCGAAGACATGGGGCCAAGACCTGAGGGTTTGACACTAGAACGGCGCGATAACAGTCGCGGGTACGAACCCTCTAATTGCTGCTGGGCAACCAGAGCAGAGCAAAGCCTCAACAAGCGGCGCTACAAGAACAACTCTACGGGGTTGTCCGGGGTTGAGTGGGACGCACGCTGCGGAGGTCGGTACAGAGTGAACATCCGTCGACAAGGAAAACGCGTGCACTTAGGGTTCACATCAGATTTCTTTGAAGCGTGCTGCCGACGCAAGGCAGCGGAGGCGGCAGATCGTGACCGAACGCGAGATTGAGGCGTACTTGCATCGCCGCGTGCGGGAAGCCGGTGGCGACTACCGTCGCACCGAGTGGATAGGCCGCGCTAACGGGCCGGACGATCGCATCATGCTTCCAGGTAATTGTTTTTGGGCCGAGTGTAAAGCGCCCGGTAAAAAACCTTCCGAAGCTCAGCTGCGAGAACACGCAAGAATGCGAGAGCTAGGGGAGACTGTTCATGTGCTGGACAGTTTTGAAGCGGTAGATAAGGCGCTAGCACCGTGAGGCATTTCACGCCTCGACCGTGGCAACCGTCGCTGATTGAATTTGGCGTTGACAAACCTCGGTGCAACCTGTTGGCGCGGCCTGGTATGGGTAAAACGCCTTCAGTGTTGGAGGTCTACGACCGGCTGCACTTGGCCGGCGAAGTGCATCGCGCGTTGGTTGTTGCGCCACTGCGAGTGGCCCGGTCAACGTGGCCGGAAGAACCCCCGAAGTGGGACACGTTTCAGCATCTCCGCATTCAACCGGTTGTCGGTACAGCCGATCAGCGCATCGCTGCACTGCGCAACGACAAGGCGGATCTGTACACTATAAATTTCGAGACCCTGCAGTGGCTTGTAGACCGTCTTGGCGAACAGTGGCCGTTTGACATGGTTGTTGTGGATGAGGCGAGCAAGCTGCGTAGCTTCCGGCTGCTGCAGGGCGGCAAGCGCGCCCAGGCCTTGGCCTCGGTTGCGCACACCAAGGTGCGCCGCTGGATCAACCTATCCGGCACCATCGCACCGAACGGTCTGAGCAACCTGTGGGCGCCGATGTGGTTCATCGACCGCGGCCAGCGGCTCGGTCGTTCCTACGACGCTTTCGAGTCCCGCTGGTTCGGCTACAAGCGGGCGCGCGACGCGGTGAACGCGCACAAGACCCGCATCTCGCGCATCGCCTTCCCGCACGCCTTCGGCGAGATCACCGGGCTGATGCGCGACGTGACGTTGGCGCTCAACCCGAAGGATTGGTTCCCGATCAAGGATCCGATCGTGGTGCCGGTGTACGTCGATCTGCCGCCCGAGGCGCGCAAGAAGTACCGCGAGATGGAGCGCGACATGCTCACGCACATCGGCGGCCACGACATCGAAGCCTTCGCGGCCTCGGGCAAGGTGATCAAGTGCCAGCAGCTGGCCAACGGCGCGGTCTACACCGGCTCCGACGAACAGATCGAACGCGACGTGTCGCACTGGGTCGAGGCGCATGAAGAGAAGCTCGACGCGCTGGAGTCGATCATCGAAGAGAACGATGGCGAGCCGATCCTCGTCGCCTATCACTTCAAGCCCGACCTGGCGCGGCTCAAGAAGCGCTTCCCGCACGGCCGCCACATCAACACCAAGGCCGACGAAGATGCGTTCAAGCGCGGCGAGATTGAGCTCGCCTTCGTGCATCCGCAGAGCATCGGCCACGGGGTCGACGGCTTCCAGAACGTGTGCCACATCATCGTCTTCTTCGCCCTGTCCTACGACTTGGACCCGCACGACCAGATCATTGAACGAATCGGGCCGATGCGGCAGATGCAGGCAGGTTTTGACCGCGAGGTGCTGGTCTACCAGATCATCGCTCGCGACACCATCGACGAAATCGTGGCCGAGCGGCTCGTCGAGAAGCGAGGCGTGCTCGACGCCACCATGGACGCTCTGGCTCTCAAACCGAAGGACATCGTATGACCGACAACATCACCCAAACCCTCACCGACCGCGGCACCCGCTACGGCCCCTTCGTCGGCCATGCCGAGGTCACCCAACGTCTCAAGCGCGTGATGGCCGAGGAGCTCGCCAAGCGCGGCAAGGCCCTGGCCGACGACCAGTGGGAAGCACTGGAGATGATCGCGCACAAGATCGGCCGCATCATCAACGGCGACCCGGACTACGACGACTCGTGGGTCGACATCGCCGGTTACGCCAAGCTGGTGTCGGATCGCTTGCAAGGCACCGTCCGCTAGGCGTATCATCTGCTCCACAACTCTCAGGAGTCTGCCATGCGTGACCACCTTCTCGGCTGTCAAGCCTTCCTGCCGCCCGAACCGGATCCGCAAGACCGCACGATCTCGCTGCGCCGGCGATACCCGGTTGGCGTGCCCTCGCGTGCCGTGAACGAACGGGCGCGAGAGTGGGAGAAAGAGATCAACGCCACGCAGGAGATCACGGCGTTCGAAGAGTTCGACCACACGCCGGCAGGCATGATGGCCGACTTCCCGCGCGAGTACGACCTGCAGACCATGCTGCAGGAAGCGGCGGGCCGGTTCAAGTTCTTCGGTGCCGATCTTGCGAAGGGTCCGGACTTTTCCGCGTTCTTGGCCGACTACGACGCCGAACTGCAACGGCTCTGTGGCCTCTCGCTGGCACCAGAAGGTGTCAAGTTCGGGAAGCTCACCGTCGAGTTCAAGTGACGCACTCACCTCTCCCTGACTGGCGCGGCCACAGTGTTGTGGTCGTCGCCAGCGGCCCGAGCCTGACCGATGAACAGATCACACTCATCGAGCATTCGGTCGTGTTCACGATCGCCGTCAACAACAGCTACGCCAAGCTGCAACACCCGGATGTTGTCTACGCTTGCGATTACCTGTGGTGGAAGCTCAACCACATGAAGGCCAAGCAGAATATCCCTCGGCGGCAGCTGTGGACGCAGGATCGCGCCGCCGCCGAGCAGTTCCAGCTATCCCACATCCAGTGGGAGGGTAAGGACGGCCTGGGCAAGCGTGGCCTGCGCGTGAACGGCAACAGCGGCGCCGGAGCGATCAACTTGGCGTACCACTTCGGCGCGCGCCGTATCCTGCTGGTGGGTATGGACATGAAACCGGGCCCGAATGGTGAGAAGCACTGGCACCCCGATCACCCGAAGCCGCTGGTACAGGGCCAGCAGTTCGAAGAGTGGCGCAAGAAGATGGTTGTGCTCGCCGCCGACCTGAAAACCGAAGGTGTGACGGTGGTCAACTGCACCCCGGGGTCGGCGCTCACGTGCTTCCAGACGGGCGATCTGGAGCAGGAGCTCGTGAAGTGAGCACCGCCGTCCTGTGCATCCGGCCCGAGCCGCACTACCGTTGCAACGCCTTCACCGAAGGCCTCAAGCGGCTAGGCTACGACATCACCCATCGGCAGAACCCTGACCCGCGCTTTCGCCCCTCCGGTCGCGACGATCTGTTGGTGCTGTGGAACAAGAAGCGCGGCCACGATGAGACGATGGCGCACCAGTGGGAGAAGCTGGGCGGCACCGTGATCGTCGCCGAGAACGGCTACCTGCAGCAGACCGACAAGACCTACTACGCGCTGGCCACACACGGCCACAACGGCTCGGGTTGGTTCCCAGTCGGCGCCGATGACCGCTTCGCCAAGCTCAGCTTCGCGATCAAGCCTCCGCGCGATGATGGCGAGTACATCCTTGTGCGCGAGCAGCGCGGCATCGGCTCGCAGCTGATGGCCAGTCCACCAGGCTGGGGGCAGAAGATGGTCGCCACCTTGCAACGGCACGCGCCGTTCCCGGTGCGGCTGATGGCGCACCCCGGCGACAAGGGCAAGCTGGAGAAGGATCTCGCGGCGATCTCCAAAGCTCGCAGCGTCGTGATCTGGAGCAGTGCGATCGGCGTGCGGGCCCTGGTCGAAGGCGTGCCGGTGCAGCACTTCGCACCGCACTGGATCTGTGAGACGTGGGGCAAGGGCCGCGAGGCGGCGCTGCAACGCATGGCCCACGCACAGTGGCACTTTGACGAGATTGCCAGCGGCGAGCCGTTCGCTCGCATGAAGGCAGAAGGGTGGGGACCGAAATGGACGAGCTAGGAAGGTTTTTCGTGGTCATGGTGGGCCTGCTGGTAATTGTTGGCTTGCCTTTGGCGCTTCTGATCGGCATCGGTGTGAGCGCCGGCAAAAAGATGTACGACAAGCCAAACGCGGGCAAGCCGCCGCCGCCCTACGACTTGCCGGCCGAGGATTCATGGGAGTGACTACGTGCCCCTGACCCTCTATCCCGTACCCGGCAAGGCAAAGTCCAAGCTGATCTGCAACGCCTTCGCGGCCGGTGCACCGCGGCACGCGACCGGCGCCGTTTTCTTCGGCACCGAGGGCGTGATGTCAGCCTTCCAGCGTGCGAAGCAAGGCACGTGGTGGTACATCGACAACGCCTACACTGACCCGCAGCGCGGACTGTACTTCCGCGTGACCAAGAACGCGCTACAGGTAGACCCGACTGGCAAGGCCAGCACCGGCGAGCGCTTCGCCAAGCTGGGCATCACCGTCAAGGACTGGCGGCACAAGCCTGACGGCAAGATCCTCGTGATCCCGCAGTCGGACGACTTCATGAAGTCAACGCTGGGCCGCAAAGGCGACTGGCTGCGCGAGACGGTGGAGAAGCTCAACGCCTGGGGCTATGGGCCGCGCATCCGCGTGCGGCCGTGGCAGCGCGACAAGACCACGGCATACGTCGAACTGCACCGCGATCTGGGCGACGCGGCGCTGGTGGTCACGTGGAGTTCCGCCAGCGCGATTACCGCCCTCTACGAGGGCATCCCGGCGATCAGCGAGAGCGGCGCCGCGCACGCGCTGACCGGACCTCTGACGCAAGAGCAAGTTGCCCAGCCGCTGATGCCCGGCATTACCGAGCGCACGCGCTTTCTTGAGATACTTGCCGACGTGCAGTTCACACTTGAAGAGATGCGAAACGGAGTGGCATGGCGATGGCTGGAAAACAACTGAAGGGGTGGTTCTCCACCCCGGGGCGGCCGGGCGACCGCACGCTCGACCAACAACTCAACGGCCTGGATCGGCTGTTCATGGAGGCGCGGGGCAAGACGATCCTTGACGTTGGCGCAGCCGAGGGCCTGATCAGCATCGAGTTGGCCAAGGCCGGCGCGATCGCAGTGCACGGCGTCGAGATCGTGCCGGAGCACGTCAAGGTCGCCAACAAGCTGCGTGGTGATCTGCCGGTCACCTTCGAAGTTGGCGACGCCAACGTGTGGCAGCCCCGGCGCAGCTACGACATCGTGATCGCGCTGGCGCTGCTGCAGAAGGTGCGCAACCCCACGGCCGTAGCGGCGCGCTTGGCCGCCTCGGCAATCGACATGGTGGTGCTGCGACTGCCGCCGGCGCACGCACCCACGATCATCGATTCCCGATCCAACAACGAACCCCACCACATCGGCGCCGTCATGAAGAACGGCGGCTTCTATCTGGAGCACGCCGGCAACGACGGCGCGTTCGGCGAGTACGTTGCTTACTACCGGAGAAACAAGTGAGCCGTCTCGTTCCGCTCTACCAAGAGATCGCCGCCAAGGACAGTTCCAACTTCGCCGGCCTGTCCGTGCTGCAGCACGCCGACACGCTGAAGAAACTCGCCAACACCTACAAGCCCAAGACTTTGCTCGACTACGGCTGCGGCCGGGGCGACGCCTACCGCAGCCCCCACAAGCTGCACCACCAACTCGGTATCCCCCGGCCCAACGTGACGCTGTACGACCCGGCCTTCCGCCGCGACGACATCCTGCCGGCAGGCAAGTTCGACATGGTGGTCTGCAGCGACGTGCTGGAACACGTGCCCGAGGATGAGGTGGATCAACTCATCGAGCGGTTGTTCGGGTACGGTCGCCTGGTCGTCTGGGCGTCGGTCTGCTGCCGCCCGGCCAAGAAGACCTTCGCCGATGGCACCAACATGCACGTGGCCGTTCAGCCCTACGAGTGGTGGGAGCGCAAGTTCGCCGCCTACTCCGAGGCTACGCGCATCCCCTTCGTGCTGGTGGAGACCCCGTAACATGGGCTATGGTGATTGGCTGATGGCGGCGGGCGAAGCTCGGCTCGCGCACGAGAAGACCGGCCGCCCTGTGCTGGTCACCGATCCTGTCGGCACGCCTCAATGGTCCGATGTCTTCGAAGGCAACCCGTACATCCTGCGCAAGCCGTTCGCGGCCGGCGGCTTCGTGCGCGTCATCAGTTCCTCCGGCAACCGTCCCTACATCGCGGCCAAGAGTGCCGGTCGGTGGACATGGAAGCCGTACACGCCGATCTCGGCGGAGATGTTCTTCACCGACGCCGAGCTCGCGTTCGCCGAGCCGCACCGCGGCAAGATCATGGTCGAACCCGGCGGCAAACCGATCGGTCACCAGAACAAGTTGTGGCTCCGCGAACGGTGGCGGGAACTGGTCGGCACGATTCCACTACCCTTCGTGCAGTGTGGCCCTGTCATCGGCACGAAGTGGTTGGAGGGCGCCGAAGCCGTTCCGACCACCACCTTCCGCCAAGCACTGGCAGTGTTGTCGGTCTGCCGTGCGCTGGTGACCACCGAAGGCGGCCTGATGCACGGCGCCGCTGCGGTCGGCACGCCAGCCGTGGTGCTGTGGTCGGAGTTCATCGCACCGAATGTCACCGGCTACAGGCAGCACCACAACATCCGGCATGCCACCCGCACCTGCGGCATGCGCGTCAACTGTCCCTCCTGTCGCAAGTCGATGGAGGCAATCACCGTCCGCGAGGTTGCGGACGCACTCACGGAGATCCTGAGCGATGAAGCAAGAACTGGGCTGGTGGTTCCCTGACCACGAGCAACACCTGCCGGCATGGATGCGCAGCCCCAAGGGCTACCTCGTGCTCAACGGCCGCCCGAGTTACCAAGGCAAGAAGCAGCAGGCAGCACTGGCCGCCGTTCGCCAACACCGCACGGCGGTTGACGTGGGCGGCCACATCGGCCTGTGGAGCTACAACCTCGCGGCAGCCTTCGAACAGGTGCACGCCTTCGAACCGGTCGAGGCGCACCGTGCGTGCTTTGCGCGCAACGTGGAGGCCGCCAACGTCACGTTGCATGCTTGCGCGTTGGGCCGGGAGGAAGGCAGCGTCAGCATCCACACAGCGCCGACCAGCACCGGTGACTCGTGGGTCAAGGGTGGCGGCAACATCCCGATGGTGACGCTCGACAGCCTGCAACTGACCGAGGTCGACTTCATCAAGATCGACTGCGAGGGTTACGAGGAGAACGTGCTGCGCGGCGCAATCGAGACGATCAAGCGCGATCTACCTGTCATCATCGTGGAGCAGAAGCGCGACATGGCCACTGCGCGCTTCGGCCTGGAGCCGCTGGGCGCGGTAAAGTTCCTGCAGAGCCTCGGCTACGAGGTCAAGCAGGAGATCAGTGGCGACTACCTGATGGTGCCAGCATGAAGGTCTATATCGGCTACGACGAACGCGAGCACAAGGCTGCCGCGGTGTGCATGAAGACGCTGCTCGACGTGACCCGCGGTGAAATCGACCCGGAGTTCCTCAGCCTCGGCGTGCTGCGATCGCGAGGGCTGCTGACCCGAACCGTCGACCAACGCACGCTGCGCGAGTACGACCTCGTGAGCAACGCGCACTACAGCACGCGGTTCAACATCGCGCGCTTCCTCGTGCCCATCCTGTGCCAAGGTGGCATGGCCCTCTTCGTGGACTGCGATATGGTCTTCGAACGCGATCCGCGCGAGATGCTGCGCGAGGTGCCGTCCCGGCTGCCGCTGAGCGTGGTCAAACACGAGCACGAGCCGACGCGCTCCGTGAAGATGATGGAGCAGGCCCAGAACGCCTACCCGCGCAAGAACTGGTCGAGCGTGATGCTCTTCAACTGCGATCACCCGGCCAACCGCCGACTGAGCCTGTGGGACGTGAACAATCGCACCCGGCAGGAACTCCACAGCCTGTACTGGCTGCACGACGACGAGATCGGTTCGCTCGACCCGGCCTGGAACTGGCTTGTGAACGAGCAGCCCAAGCCCGACAATCTCGGCATCGCGCACTTCACCAACGGCGGCCCGTTCAACGACGGCTGGCCGGGTGCCGAGCACGATGACCTGTGGCTCAAGCACGCGGGCGGCTGATGCGGGTTGAACACCTGCACCCCGGGCTACCTCGTACTATCAGTACGCACCCCAAGGCCCGGGGGATCATCTCAGCAGCCGACATCTTCGTCACCGGCAGCGCCCGGCTGCGGCTCAAGGCCGTCGTCTTCAAGCGTCAGTCCGATCTCGTGCACTTCTGGCGGCATGTGCTAGGCCGACCACACCTGGGGCCGAAGTGCCTCGGCGCGGTCAACGCTTTGGGCTACGAGCAGATCAACGTGCGTGCGGGCCGCGAGCGCTCCACGCTCGTATGCGACCCCCGCTATTTCGCAATCATGGGCCTCGTGCTCGGGCACCTCAACATGGAGATCGTCACGCACGAGTCGGTGCACGCAGCGTTCGCCTATGCCCGCCGGCAGCGCAAGGATCTGTGGGTGTCTCCGGGCGATCTGGAAGAGGAAGCCGTCTGCTACCCCGCAGGCATCATCGCCAAGCGCGTCAACGCTTGGTTGCACGAAGAAGGTCTCTACAAGTAGAAAGGCCGCCCTCGGGCGGCCTTCGTGCGAGCGCGGGAGCGTTCAGCCGGCGGCCAGCTTGTCGATCGCGGCCAAGGCTTCGGCCTTCGCTGCGGCGAGTTCTTCGTCGGTCACGTCACGCCCCTCGGCCTGCGCCTTGGCGATCGCGAGTTGGTAGGTCTGCAGCTGCGTGAGCAGTTGCAGCGAGAGGCCCACGAGGGCGGCTGCGTTCATGGCGTCGTTCCTTTCGTTGCCAGGTAGGCTTGAAGTGCGGTCAACACGGTAATCGTGGCCGCCAGCTTGTCACCTCCGGCCTGCGGGTTGGTCTTGTAGGTCAGCACGGCCAGGTCGATGCCGGCCTCGGCACTGCGCAGCGTCGACACCACGTTGTCGCGGTCGGCGTCACTCAGCTTGCCGGCGGCTCGCAGCGACGTTGCGCTGTT
>WBZU01001308.1_pt1 | contig 18967 bp, 12 predicted proteins | sample 5204311 | NCBI WGS metagenome assembly WBZU01 (sample SAMN12344359, study PRJNA552823) | activated sludge metagenome | biome: Activated sludge suspended growth; feature: Nitrification reactor; material: Wastewater; isolation source: activated sludge from nitrification reactor of wastewater... | reverse complement strand
ATCCGTGACGCCCTGCGCGAAGGCCAGGAACTGATCGTCCAGGTCGAGAAGGACGAGCGCGGCAACAAGGGCGCGGCCTTAACCACCTTCATCTCGCTCGCCGGCCGTTATCTAGTGCTGATGCCGAATAACCCGCGCGGCGGCGGCGTCTCGCGCCGTGTCGAGGGCGACGAGCGCGCGGAACTGCGCGAGGCGATGGATCAGCTCGAAGTACCGCAGGGCATGAGCCTGATCGCCCGCACCGCCGGCATCGGCCGCACCGCCGAAGAACTGCAGTGGGATTTGAACTACCTGCTCCAGTTGTGGCGTGCCATCGAAGGCGCCGCGCAGGCGCAGGACGGCGCCTTCCTCATCTATCAGGAAGGCAGCCTGGTGATCCGCGCGATCCGCGACTACTTCCAGCCCGACATCGGCGAGATCCTCATCGACACCGACGACGTGTTCGAGCAGGCGCAGCAGTTCATGGCGCACGTCATGCCGACCAACGTCAATCGCGTCAAGCGCTACCGCGACGACGTGCCGCTGTTCTCGCGCTTCCAGATCGAACACCAGATCGAGACCGCGTTCGGCCGCCAGGTCGATCTGCCCTCGGGCGGCGCGGTGGTCATCGACCATACCGAAGCCCTGGTCGCAATCGACGTGAACTCCGGCCGCGCCACGCGTGGCGCCGACATCGAGGAAACCGCACTGCGCACCAACTGCGAGGCGGCCGACGAGATCGCCCGCCAGCTTCGCCTGCGCGACCTGGGTGGCCTGATCGTCATCGACTTCATTGACATGGAAAGCAGCAAGAACCAGCGCGAGGTCGAAAACCGGCTGCGTGACGCGCTGCACCACGACCGCGCCCGCGTGCAGACCGGCAAGATCAGCCGCTTCGGCCTGATGGAGCTGTCGCGCCAGCGCCTGCGTCCGGCGCTCGCCGAAACCAGCTACATCCCCTGCCCGCGCTGCTCCGGCACCGGCCACATCCGCAGCACCGAGTCCGCCGCGCTGCACATCCTGCGCATCCTCGAAGAAGAGGCCATGAAGGAAAACACCGGCGCGGTTCATGTGCAGATCCCGGTCGATGTCGCTACCTTCCTGCTCAACGAGAAGCGCGCCGACATCCAGACCATCGAACTGCGCCACAAGGTGAATGTGCTGCTGATCCCGAACCAGCACATGGAAACGCCGGCCTACCAGCTCACGCGACTGCGCCACGACCAGCTCAATCAGGAAGACGTCGCGGTTCCGTCCTACAAGATGGTGGATGCGCCGTCCGAACCGACCTACCAGCCGCCCTCCGCGCAGACCGAAGATCGGCCGCAACGCATGGAGGCAGCCGTCAAGGGCATCACCCCTGACAGACCGGCACCCGTCGCTGCGCCGCAGCCGGCCCCCGTTCCTGCTCCTGCTGCCGCGCCGGCGCCGGTGCCCGAGCGCGCCGGCATCATGGACAAGATCTTCGGCTGGTTCCGCGGAAACCGCCGGCCCGCACCTGCGGCAAACGACGCGCAGGCTGTGACTGCTGCCGCGCCGGCGCAACCGGCAACGCCGCAACGTGCCGAGCGCGGCGAACGCCGCGGGCAGCGCAGCAACCCGCGTGGCGAACGTCGCGAACGGCCCGAACGCGGCGAACAGCGTTCCACGCAGGGGCGCACCGACGGCGAAGCGGGACGCAACGAACGCCCGCCGCGCCCGCCGCGCCCCGAGCGGGGCGAGCGCCCGGAGCGCCAGGAACGCAGCGAAAACAGCCGCCAGCAGGGCCGCCAGCCCAAGGAACCGCGGGAGCCGCGTGAACCCCGAGAGCAACGCGAACCGAGGGAACAACGTGAGCCTCGCGAACCCCGCGAGCCGCGTCAGCCGCAAGCAACTGAGAACACGGCACCCGCACAGGGCGAACTGCTTGCCCCGGCGAACGGCGCGCCTGCTGCCGAGGGTGCCGAAGCCGGACAGCGCAGTCGCCGTGGAAGGCGTGGCCGGCGCAATGGCGAACGCGCCGAACGTGGCGATCGTGCAGGTGGCCAGCCGGCTACCGGCGCGGAAGGCGCGGCCGCCGAAGCGCTCGGATCGGAGGAGGCATCGATCCTCGTGTCTGCCGAGCCGCTGGTAACCGAGGTGCAGACGGCCGCGCCCGAGGCCGCCCCCACCGTTCCCGCCGAGGAGGGCGTGGCGCTCGCGCCCGTGCCTGTCAGCGAACCGGTGGAGGTGAAACCGTCCCCGGACGTCACGGCACCTGCAGCCGAGGCGCCGCTCCCGGTTGTCGCACAAGCCGTGGCCGACAACATCCCCGAAGAGCCGACGCCGCAAGCTGCGCAGCCCCCGGTCGCAGCCGATGCCGAACCGATACCTGCGCCCGCAACCGCTCCGGTGCCACGCGCCACCATGATCGAAGCCGCTGCGGCTGCGTTGCAGGACCGCCCGGTGGCGCCGCCATCTGCCGGCCCGGTCGCCGTCGATCTCGATCAGGCGTTGCAGGAAAGTGGTCTGGTGATGGTCGCAACCAATCCGGATCGCGCCGCACAGCCCGCGCCCGAATCGGCGGCACCGGCGCTCGGCCGCAAGCCGCGCCCGCCGGTGGTGATCGACGCCGCGCCGCTACAGCAGGTGGAAACCCAGAAGTAGCCGTTCAGCGCACCATCCGGAAACAGGGGCCGGCTTGCCGGCCCCTTTTCATTTCTCGGTGTTTTTCAACGAACCAGCCGGGAAGGCGCACCGAAAGGCGATCTGCGGCCGTGCCAGCCTGGAACGGCCATGGTTGCTGGCCGTGCGGGCATGCATGCCCAAGAGCGCCTATCCATGCGGCTCGTGGGCGAGGGATTGGGAAAACTCACGCCTCGCGCAGATGTGCAAGCAGCCCGCGCGCTGCGTCTTCTGCCATGTCCAGCACCGCTTCGAACCCCGCCGGCCCACCGTAGTAGGGATCGGGCACCTCGTCTTCCATGCTGTCTCGGCCGTATCGCAGAAAGAGCTGGATGCGCTCGTGGTACACGGGCGGACATAACTCCATCAGGTTCGCGATGTTCTCGCGATCCATCGCCAGCACGAGGTCGAACAGCGCGAAATCGTCGCGGCGCACCTTGCGCGCGCGCAGCGATTTCAGGTCGTAACCTCGTTTTGCCGCTGCAGCGATTGCCCTCGGGTCAGGCGCCTCGCCTGCGTGATAGCCGTGCGTTCCCGCAGAATCAACTTCAATAACCCCTTCCAACCCATTCTCTTTTATTATTTGTCTTAGAACACCCTCCGCCGTTGGGGAGCGGCAGATATTGCCCATGCAAACCAGCAGGATGCGCTTTTTCGCCGGTAGGCCCATCAGCTCGCTCCGTGTTGGTCAGCGCCGAATGCCTTCTGGCGCAGGCGGAACAGTTCGTCACGCGCAGCGGCGGCCTGCTCGAATTCGAGATTCTTTGCGAACTCGATCATTTCCTTTTCCAGACGCTTGATCTCCCGGCCCAGGTCGCGCTCGCTCATGGATTCGTATCGCGCTCGCTCCTGGGCCAGCGCGTGCGCGCCCTTCTCTTCATCTTCAGTATAAACACCATCAATTATATCCTTGATTCGTTTAACAACTCCTTTGGGAGAAATACCGTGTTCCGTATTGAAACCGATCTGCTTGGCACGCCGCCGCTCGGTTTCGCCGATTGCTGCACGCATCGAATCCGTCTCGCGATCGGCATAAAGGATCGCGGTACCGTTGAGGTGGCGCGCGGCGCGTCCGATGGTCTGGATCAGGCTGCGTGTCGAGCGCAGGAAACCCTCCTTGTCTGCATCGAGGATCGCGACCAGAGATACTTCCGGTATATCAATACCTTCTCGCAACAAGTTAATCCCGACCAACACATCGAATTCACCCAGCCGAAGGTCGCGGATGATCTCGACGCGCTCTACCGTATCGACGTCGGAGTGCAGGTAGCGCACGCGAATGCCGTTTTCGGCCAGGTATTCGGTCAGATCCTCGGCCAGGCGCTTGGTGAGCGTGGTGATCAGCACGCGTTCGTTCTTCGCCACGCGCAGCTTGATCTCGCCCAGCACATCGTCGACCTGCGTCGACGCCGGCCGGACTTCGACCACGGGATCGACCAGCCCGGTCGGGCGCACCACCTGCTCGACCACCTGTCCCTGATGGTTCTGTTCGTAGTCGGCAGGCGTCGCCGAAACGAAGATGGTCTGCGGCATCAGCCGCTCGAACTCGTCGAAGCGCAGCGGCCGGTTGTCGAGCGCCGACGGCAAGCGGAAGCCGTAATCGACCAGATTCTGCTTGCGCGACATGTCGCCCTTGAACATCCCGCCTATCTGGGGCACCGTCACATGCGACTCGTCGATGAACATCAGCGCATCGGGCGGCAGATAGTCGATCAAGGTCGGCGGCGGTTCGCCCGCGGCGCGGCCCGAGAGGTGGCGGGAGTAGTTCTCGATGCCCTTGCAGAAACCCAGCTCGGTCAGCATCTCGAGGTCGAAGCGCGTGCGCTGCTCGATGCGCTGCGCCTCGAGCAACTTCTGCTGCGTGACGAAACACTCGACCCGTTCGCGCAACTCAACCTTGATCGCCTCGCAGGCGCGCAGCACGGTGTCGCGCGGCGTCACGTAGTGACTCGACGGATAGACGGTGAAGCGCGCCAGCTTGTGCTTCTGGTGGCCGGTGAGCGGGTCGAACAGCGTGAGATGCTCGATCTCGTCGTCGAACAGTTCGACGCGCAGCGCGAGTTCGGCGTTCTCGGCCGGAAAAATGTCGAGCACGTCACCGCGCACGCGGAACACGCCGCGCTTGAACTCCATGTCATTGCGCTGGTACTGCATCGAGGTCAGCCGGCGGATGATGTCGCGCTGAGCCAGCTTCTCGCCCTCGCGCAGGTGCAGCACCATGCTGTGGTAGTCGACCGGGTCGCCGATGCCGTATATCGCCGACACCGAGGCAACGATCACGCAATCGCGCCGCTCCATCAGGCTCTTGGTCGCCGACAGGCGCATCTGCTCGATGTGCTCGTTGATCGCCGAATCCTTCTCGATGAACAGGTCGCGCGAGGGTACGTAGGCTTCCGGCTGATAGTAGTCGTAGTAGGAAACGAAATACTCGACCGCGTTCTCGGGAAAGAATTCGCGGAACTCGGCGTAGAGCTGGGCGGCCAGTGTCTTGTTCGGCGCCATCACGATGGCCGGGCGGCCGGTGCGCGCGATCACGTTGGCCATGGTGTAGGTCTTGCCCGACCCGGTCACGCCGAGCAGGGTCTGGTACGACAGTCCGTCCTCGATGCCCTCGACGAGCTTTGCGATCGCCTCGGGCTGGTCGCCGGCCGGCGCAAACGGCTGATGCAAGCGCCACGGACTGCCCTCGAAGCTCACGACGGGCACGTCGGGAGCCTTGATCTGCGCGCTTTCGGAGTGGTCGGCCATGGTAAAATTCGCGGTCCGTCAATCGCTTGGATCCGCGATCCGGATTCGAGGACAAACTCGCATTATTCCGCAATTCGCGGCCCCGGACACACCCGTTCGCCGAGCCGCATCGACCGCAACCTGGAGCATCCATGACCTCTTCGATATTCGCCGCGGTGGAGATGGCCCCGCGCGACCCCATCCTCGGTCTCAACGAAGCCTTCAATGCCGACAGCCGCACCACCAAGGTGAACCTCGGCGTCGGCGTCTACTTCGATGACAACGGCAAGATTCCGCTGCTGGGCGCCGTCAAGGCCGCCGAAGAGGTGCGCCTCAAGGCCGCGCCGCCGCGCGGCTATCAGCCGATCGAAGGCGCCCCCGCCTACAACCAGGCAGTGCAGAACCTGCTGTTCGGCAAGGATTCCGCACTGATCGCCAACGGGCAGGTGCTGACCGCACAGGCGCTCGGTGGCACCGGTGCGCTGAAGATCGGCGCCGACTATCTCAAGCGCCTGAACCCCTCCTCCAAGGTGTACATCAGCGATCCGTCGTGGGAAAACCACCGCGCGCTGTTCGAGTCCGCCGGCTTCGCGGTCGAAAACTACGCCTACTACGATGCGGCGACGCGCGGCGTGAACTTCGAGGGCATGAAGCAGAGCTTCAAGGCGATGCCCGCCGGCTCGGTGGTCGTGCTGCACGCCTGCTGCCACAACCCGACCGGCGCCGACCTGTCGGATGCGCAGTGGAACGAAGTGGTCGAACTGTGCCGCGAGCGCGGCCTGGTGCCCTTCCTCGACATGGCCTATCAGGGCTTTGCCGAGGGCATCGAGGCGGACGCCGTGGCGGTGCGCGCCTTTTCGGCTTCCGGCCTGCAGTTTTTCGCCTCCAGCTCGTTCTCCAAGAACTTCTCGCTCTATGGCGAACGCGTCGGCGCGCTGTCGATCGTCACCGCCAGCAAGGACGAGTCGGCACGCGTGATGTCTCAGCTGAAGCGCGTCATCCGTACCAACTACTCCAACCCGCCGACGCACGGCGGCGCGCTGGTATCAGGCGTGCTGGCCTCGGCCGAACTGCGCGCGATGTGGGAACAGGAATTGGCCGGCATGCGCGACCGCATCCGCGCGATGCGCACCGGCCTGGTCGACGCCATCAAGGCCGAAGGCGTGGCCCAGGACTTCTCCTTCGTCGTCAAGCAGCGCGGCATGTTCTCCTACACCGGCCTGACCGCGGCGCAGGTTGAAAAGCTGAAGAACGACTTCGGCATCTACGCCGTGTCGACTGGCCGCATTTGCCTTGCCGCATTGAACACCAAGAACATCGGCTACGTGGCCAATGCGATCGCAAGCGTGCTGAAGGGCTGATTGCCGTCCGCTTCCAAACGAAACGGGCGCCGAGGCGCCCGTTTCTGCTTTTGTACCGCCGCCGGCACCGCCCCGCTTCAAGTCACTGCACTCTGGCAGGCTCCTGTACAGCCGCATCGGCTGGCGTGCCGCCGCCCCGACGTCCCTTAAGGACGGGATCCGCAAGCGTGCCGGTGATCGAAACCGGCACATTCACCTGATTGGCCGAACCGCGCAACTGCACGTCCATCGCGCCCTCAAGCTTGCCCCCCGCCTGGTTCAAATGTCCGAACGTTGCGAGGGCGCCAGAATGCCCGCGCAAGCTTCCCAGGCGCCATTTGCCGCCCTCGAAGCTGATGTTGCCCTCGAGTTGCTCCAGTCGCGTGTCGCCCCCGCGCACCGGCGTTTCGCTGCGGCTGTTGCGCACCGCCTCGACGAGGTCGAAGCCCTGGAACACGCCGTTGTCTATCTTGAACGGCCCGCTGCCGGACAGTTCGCGCAACGCGGTCGCTAGTCCGTCACCGTTGCCTCTCAGGGCAAGACGACCACCCGCCGTACCCTGTATGCGGGCGGCCGGTTCCAGCATCGCGAGCAGTCGCTGCACGGCGATGCGTTCAAACCGGGCCTGGATCGACAGATCGATCCGCTGCGCCCACTGCGCTGTCGCAGACCCCGAAATGACACCGTCGAAAATGCGCAGGTCGAATGTGTCCGCGCGAAGCGCATCGCGCGTCAGGACGGCCTGGGCGTCGATCGACTCGACCGGAATGCCGCCGGCCAGCGGAAGGCGCCATGCGGTCGTTCCGAGCGTCAGCTTGAGTGCATTCCTGCCCTCCGGCACGGCAGACAGGCTCACGGCACCATTGCCGCCGATCAGCCGGACTTCGGAAATCCCGGCCTGTGGCGTGACGAAGATATCGCCCGAAACATCGTCGAGTGACGCGCCCGCGATCGAGACCGTCGCACGTTCTATGTGAACCCGCTGCACCCTCAAGCTGTCCGCCAGCGGTGAGCGGCGTTCGTCGAGCAGCGCAAGAATCGCATTTCGGTCGATCACCGGTTTCTCGAGCACCACCGTGCCGAGCTTCCAGGACGGATCGCCGAGTGTCGTCACGTAGGGAATCACCCGTACCGACCCGAGCACGACGCCAGGCGACGCCCCCACCCGCACCTGTTCCAGAACGATGCCCGGCGCCGCCGAGAGCGCCAGACGCATGCTGCCGATGGAAACCGGCTGGCCCAGCCATGCCGAAGCCCGGTGTTCCACCTCGCCACGATAGCGATCGTAGGGAAACAGCACGACACCGAGCACGCCGGCAACCAGCAGCAACAAAAGCGCACGGGCCAGATACGATTTCCATCTGACAGGCCGCACATCCGGCCCACGGCGAATCTTCTTGATCCGCACCTTTTTGGCCGGCCGGGGCTCCGTCGGCGGCGCCAACGGCACCTCGGCAACGGGCTCGGCTGGTTCGGCCACGCGTTCGACCGCATGGGTTTTCTCCGCGAACCAGCGCTTCCAGAACGGCGCACTGCGCCGGGGTTGCGCTTCGACCGGCGCTTCCTCGGCAACCGGGAGCTCGTCCATCTCGTCCTCGAGATCGTCGAGATCGATCTTCGGCTCTACCCGCCAGCCTGAATGCTCGGGCAGGACCGAGTCGACCTGCGGCGGCAGTTCGACCGGCTTGGGCGGCACCGGATCGGGCACCGGTATGGTCTTCGGCTCGCCTTCCGGGGCATTGGCCGCCTCGAGACCACGCCGGACGCGGTGCTCCTCGAGTGTTTCGATGAAGCCTCCACGCACCAGTTCGCCGAGGGACGCGCGCAGAAAACCGCCGTCACCCAGCTTGCGCGTCAATTCACCGACGTTGGTCGCGCCATCGACGAGAATCAGGACATTGCGCAGATTGCGCTGGACCAGCCGGGTCCGCTGCAACAGCGCCCGTTCTCCCTCGGGTGTCTTGCAGTAGATCTGATCATCATTCATGACGATATTGTGCGCGATTCCATTGCGTTTGGGTTTGGCGGCAATCCGGCTTGACGCGACCCTGCGAGTTGTCTAACATTCGCGCCTCACCGATTCCCCGATAGCTCAGTCGGTAGAGCGCCGGACTGTTAATCCGTAGGTCCCTGGTTCGAGCCCAGGTCGGGGAGCCAAAGGCTTCAAGGGTCGCATTCTGCGGCCCTTTTGCTTTTCCACAGCATACATTCACGGTTCGCCGAAAGCCGAATTGAGGCAGTTCGTGAAATATGCCCGGCCTGTGTCCGCTCCCTGATCGGGCTGCCGAAAACAAAACGGCCGCGCGTCGCCGCACGGCCGTTTCGCAGAGACCTCGCCGGACCGGTCAGGCGTGTGCCAGCGGATTCGGGTGAAGCGCCTGTCCGCCACCATAGCTGGACAGATCAGTCGGCTTGCCGCCTTTGGCTACCTTTACCGCACAGTACTTGAACTCCGGGATCTTGCCGAACGGATCGAGAGCAGGATTGGTGAGCCGATTGACCGCCGCTTCGTAGTAGCAGAACGCAATGAACAGCGCGCCTTCCGGCGTACCGACGTCGGCACGCGCAAAGAGCACGATCTCGCCGCGGCGCGAGCTGACCGTGATCGTGTCGCCGGCTCTGGCGCCGATGCGCTTGAGGTCGGCCGGATTCAGGGTTGCGACCGCGTGCGGCTCGATCGCATCGAGGACATGCGAACGGCGCGTCATCGAACCGGTATGCCAGTGCTCGAGCTGCCGCCCGGTGATCAGCACCATCGGGTAGTCGTCGTCCGGCTGCTCATCGGCCCAAACCAGCTTCGCCGGGACGAATTTGCCGCGCCCGTCCGCAGTCGGAAACGCCTCGGTGAAAACCACGGGCTCGCCGGGATCGCCTTCCTGCTCGCAGGGATAAGTCACCGCATCCTGCGCCTCGAGCCGCTGCCATGTGATGCCCGCAATCGACGGCATCGCGTTGCGCATCTCGTCGAACACGTCAGCCACGCTGGCGTAGTTCCAGTCGAGGCCGAGGCGTTGCGCCATCTGCTGGATGATCCAGAGGTCCTCTCGTGCATCGCCCGGGCAGGCAAGCGCCTTGCGTCCCAACTGGACCGTGCGATCCGTGTTGGTGAAGGTTCCGGTCTTCTCCGGGAAGGCCGAAGCTGGAAGCACGACATCGGCAAGATACGCTGTCTCGGTAAGGAAAATATCCTGCACCACGAGGAAATCCAGCTCCGCCATCGCCTGACGCGCGTGATCGGCATCCGGATCGGACATCGCCGGATTCTCGCCCATGATGTACATGCCCTTGATGATGCCGGCATGAGTCGCATCCATGATCTCGACCACGGTCAGGCCCGGTTTCGGATCGAGCGCCGAGCCCCACAGCCGCTCGAACTTTGAACGCACATCGGCATTGTCGACACGCTGGTAATCGGGAAACACCATCGGGATCAGGCCGGCATCGGAGGCGCCCTGCACGTTGTTCTGTCCACGCAAGGGATGCAGGCCCGTGCCCGGGCGTCCGATCTGGCCCGTCATCATCGCCAGCGCGATCAGACATCGCGCGTTGTCGGTTCCATGCACGTGCTGCGAGACGCCCATGCCCCACAGGATGATCGAGCCCCTCGACGTCGCATAGAGCCGCGCGACGGTGCGCAGCGTATCGGCATCGATGCCGCAGACCGGCGCCATCGCCTCCGGCGTGAACGCCTTGACGTTACGCTTGATCTGCTCGAACCCCGACGTACGATCCGCAATGAACGCCTTGTCAACCAGCCCCTCCTGGATGATCACGTGCATCATCGCATTGAGCATGGCGACATCGGTGTCGGGTTTGAACTGCAGGAAATGCGTGGCCTGTCGCGCCAGCTCCGAACGTCGCGGGTCCGCGACGATCAATTTGGCGCCTTCGCGCACCGCGTTCTTGATGAAGGTCGCCGCAACCGGATGATTGACCGTCGGGTTCGCACCGATGATGAACACGACCTCCGCCAGTTCCACATCGCGCACCGGGTTCGACACGGCTCCCGAGCCCAGCCCCTCCAGAAGCGCGACCACGCTCGATGCATGGCAAAGGCGCGTGCAATGGTCGACATTGTTCGTGCCGAAACCCGTTCTCACCAGCTTCTGGAACAGGTAGGCCTCCTCGTTGCTGCCCTTCGCCGATCCGAATCCTGCCAGCGCCTGCACGCCAATCCCGTCGCGAATGCGCTTGAGCGATCCGCCCGCCAGATCCAACGCCTCTTCCCAGGTCGCCTCGCGGAACACATCCTGCCAGTTGCTCGGGTCGACCGAAAAATCCTTGCGCTTCGGCACGCCAGGCTTGCGGATCAGCGGCTTGGTGAGCCGGTGCTGGTGATGCACGTAGTCGAATCCGAACCGACCCTTCACGCAGAGTCGCGACTGGTTCGCCGGTCCGTCACGGCCGGTCACCTGCAGAATCCGATTGTCCTTGACGTGATAGGTCAACTGGCATCCCACACCGCAGTAGGGACAAACCGAGTCGACCAGCTTGTCCGGCAACTGCATACCGACATTGCCCGAAGGCATCAGCGCGCCCGTGGGACATGCCTGCACGCACTCGCCGCAGGCTACGCAGGTGGACGCGCCCATCGGGTCATCCTGATCGAAGACGATCTTCGAATGTGCACCGCGGAATGCATAGCCGATCACGTCGTTGTTCTGTTCCTCGCGGCACGCACGCACGCAGCGGTTGCACTGGATGCAGGCATCGAGGTTGACTGCCATGGCCGGGTGCGACACGTCGGCCGCCGGCTGCTCGCGCCCCGGGAAACGCGGTGCACGCACATCCAGCTTCCGGGACCAGTGATCGAGCTCCGAATCGCGCTTGTAGGTGCCATCCGGCATGTCGGCGCCGAGCAACTCGAGCACCATCCTCTGTGAATGACGAGCGCGTTCGCTTTCGGCCTTGACCTCCATCCCGGGCGCCGGCGCGCGACAGCAGGACGGCGCAAGGACGCGCTCTCCGGCGATCTCGACGACACACGCACGGCAGTTCCCGTCCGGCCGATAGCCTTCCTTGTAGCAAAGATGCGGAATCTCGACGCCATGGCGCTTGGCCGTTTGCAGGATGGTCTCGCCGGGTGCCGCAAGAAGCTTGCGTCCATCGAGGGTGAATTCGATTGCCTGGGCCTTCGCGCCGGCGTCAATGGGTGCATTCATGTCCGGTTCCTGTTCCTGCCCGCTCAGGCAATTTCGTGCGGGAAATACTTGATCACGCAGCGGATCGGATTGGGGGCCGCCTGCCCCAGGCCGCATATCGACGCGTCCGCCATCGCCTGCGAGAGCTCTTCCAGCAGGCCGGCGTCCCACTTGTCGGCCTGCATCAGCATGGCGGCCTTCGACGTACCCACCCGGCATGGCGCACATTGGCCGCACGATTCGTCCGAGAAGAAATGCATGAGATTGCGTGCCGCTTCCTTGACGCTGTCGTGCTGGGACAGCACCACTACCGCCGCCGAGCCGATGAAGCAGCCATACTGGTTCAGGGTGTCGAAGTCGAGCGGGATGTCCGCCATGGACGACGGCAGAATGCCGCCGGACGCCCCGCCCGGCAGATAGGCATAGAGCTCATGCCCCTCGGTCATGCCGCCACAATATTCGTCAACGAGTTCCCGCAATGTGATGCCCGCGGGCGCAAGGTGCACACCGGGTTTATTCACGCGTCCCGAGACGGAGAACGAACGCAATCCCTTGCGCCCGTTGCGGCCGTGGCTGGCAAACCATTCAGGTCCTTTCTCGACGATGTCGCGCACCCAATAGACGGTTTCCATGTTGTGCTCGAGCGTCGGGCGGCCGAACAGGCCGACCTGTGCCACGTAGGGCGGACGCAAGCGCGGCATGCCACGCTTGCCCTCGATCGATTCGATCATTGCCGACTCTTCGCCGCAGATGTAGGCACCGGCCCCGCGACGCAGTTCGATCGGCGGCAAGGCGCACGGCGGATCCGCCCGCAATGCCGCCAGTTCGCGCTTCAGGATGTCACGCACCTGCGCGTATTCGTCGCGCAGGTACACAAACACTTCGCCGATCCCGACACACCAGGCGGCGATCAGCATGCCTTCGAGGAAACGATGCGGGTCGCGCTCGAGATACCAGCGATCCTTGAACGTCCCGGGTTCCCCTTCGTCGATGTTGACCGCCATCAGGCGGGGCGCAGCTTCGTTGCGCACGATGCGCCACTTGCGACCGGCCGGGAATCCTGCTCCGCCGAGCCCGCGCAGTCCGGAATGCTCAAGTGCGGCAATCACCGTTTCGGGGTCGCGTTCGCCGCTCACGAGTTGCTGGAACAGCTTGTATCCCCCAGCCTTGCGGTACGCCTTGTACCCGACATGCGCGCCCTTTTCCGGTTCACGCTTGCCCGCCGAAACCGCGGCCGCCACGGTATCGACAGTCGCAGAGGGAACCGGATTGCGTCCGACCACCACGACCGGCGCCTGTTCGCAACGGCCTACGCACGGAGCAGGAATCACGCGCACCGCCCGGCCGAGGATGTCCGGCAGGCGATCCAGCAGGGCATCGGCCCCCGCCATCTTGCATGAGAGCGTTTCGCACACGCGGACGGTCAGTGCCGCAGGAGCCGCCTCGCCCTCCCTGACGACGTCGAAGTGATGATAGAAAGTTGCCACCTCGAAAACCTCGGCCTGGGCCATGCGCAATTCGAGAGCCAGCGCTGCGATGTGCGCCGCCGACAGGTGGCCGAACTTGTCCTGGATCAGATGCAGGTACTCGATGAGCAGGTCGCGCCGCCTCGGCGAGTCGCCGAGCAGCTTTCGGATCCGGTTCAAGGCATCCGGATCGACGGTGCGGCCCTTTGGCGTTCCGCGCACCTTGGCGCGCATGCGGTCGAGGGAAATGACGGTGGTCGTAGTCATGAAATCCGTAGGTCAGAGCGGTTTCGAGTGGTTATCGGCCGACATCTTCACATTGTGAAGCCGACAGCCTAACCTTAAGAGCTGTAGCAACCGGTGTGCCACTGCACCACGTGCTTTGCTTGCTCTGCAGCAATCCATGCGCCGCCACCCCTTGCCGGGCATTCGGGCGAAATGTTGCATCTGCGCGTGACGTTCATGTCACGCAAGCGGAACACCCCAGGAGGAACTAACGCGCCAGATCCCGCGCCTCGGCCTTGAGAAAGGTGAAATGGATGTTGCTGGCGTGCATCGTCGAATAGAGCTGCCAGCCCTCATAGTCCGGTAGGGCCGCTTCCCGGGTCGCGTCCTGCATGGCAACGCCCTGGTCATAGACATCCCTTACTTTTCTTTCCAGATCAGTCAGATAGCTAGCCAGCCGCGCGGCCTCACTTGGCGCCGAAACCGCACCATGCGCCGGTACCACCAGCCCCTCCGACAGGGCTGCACGCCGCTCGAGTGCCGCGCGCCAGACCTCGAGATCGGCGTTTCGCACGTCCGGTATCCTATCGACACTCATCGCTTCGCCAGCGAAAACGACACCGCTACGTCGATCGACCACGACTAGGCTGCCCGGCTGGAATGTGTGCCCATCATGTCGGATCTCGATGTCTACACCGCCGGCCGATTCAACGACGCTGGAGTCGACAATACGGGTCGGCCTTACGATGGCAGCCTTTCCCATGCGCCGTCCGCCAATGGCGCTACGCGCATTCCGGATGCAGTTGGGGCAGTTGTAGAGCATGAATCGATCGGTCTCGCGGTGCGCAAGGATGGGAATCCCGCGCCGCGCAAAACTTGCGTTGCCCAGAACATGGTCGGGCGTGGCCTGCAGATTGATCGCCAGCACTACCGGTTTGCGGGTCACGCGGCGTATCGATTCGAGCATGCGCCAGCCTGCGTTCTCGTTTGCGCCCGTGCCAATCGCCACGACGCCGGAACGGCCGACGACGAATCCGAGGTTGCTGACGAAGCCCCGGTTGTCGGGCGACGGCGCCTCGTTCGGCGCGATCGCAACATACACGCCCGCGGCAATCCGGCGAAAATTTGCATCGTCGGCGAACGCGGGGACCGCCCCGGCGATCCAAGCCAGTACCATCGCAATGATGCGAATGCAGCGAGAACGCAAAAGCGCCGGGACCGGCACGCGCCTTGCTGAGCCGGATGACGCAAGAGCAATCAGGATTACAGAGGAGACTTTGATGCACATGGTGTACAGGGTATTGCTGATGACCACGCTGGCGACCGCCGGCTCGGCCTTTGCCGAGGAGCAGCACACCAACGATTTCCCGACTACTGATCGGGTCGAGTTCGTGCTGGAGTGCATGAACAGAAACGGCGGCGAACAGCAATACATCTACAAGTGTTCGTGTGCCATCGACGAGATCGCGAAGGCCTACAAATACGACGACTATGTCGAGGCGTCAATGGTGGCGCGTTACCGGACCATGGGCGGAGAGCGAAACTCCGTTTTTCGCGACCCCGACAGCATGAAGAAAATGAACAAGGATTACACCACCGTCCTGACGCAAGCACGCAAGACCTGTGGCCTCAAGAATTGAGATCCTTTCGGCAGGCCCGCTCAGGAGCCTGCCGTTCCCGGCTTGACCTGGATCGAACTTTCGAACTTGAGCTGGTTTGAATCGACCACCTCCGCCTTGAGTTCCCCGGGGCCGCGCGGTACGAAGTAGAAGCGCACGTTCGGATTCTCGCTGATCGTGAAATCGACCTCGGCCGACATGACCGGCTTGCCGCCGTAGCTGACGTCGATCTTGCGCACGAAGTGCGCCGGTGTGAATAGCCGGGTCATCTGATCCATCGCCATGCCCGAAAGGTTCGGGTGGCTGATCATCAGTTGCGCCAGTGCAGGCTCGCCCTGCTTGACGTCGCCTTCCACGCGGAACTTCATCTTGCCCATCCGTGCCATCGATTCGGCCAGGTCCTTGCCGGCCGGCGCCGAACAACCACCCGATGCCTTCACATAGTTGGTCGTCATGAACAGGCGGCCGTCGCTCGTTTCGGCGATGGCCCGGACATTGGTGTATTCCTCGATCCGCACGCGCGTCTCGATGTCGGCTCGGCCGCTCTCCGGCGTGAAGGTGAAAATGGCCCCGACCGGTGACGGATTCCGGTCGATGACGAGATAGACCTTCTTCACGTATTTCGATGGATCCTGTGGCATCCGGGTGCGAATCGCGATCGGCACCACCGCTGCATCCTCGGCACGAACCGGTGTTTCCAGTTCGACCAGTTTGGCGCCGTCCTCCTCGATCGTGCGACCGGCAAACATCGACTGTCTAATCATTTCCCAGTTGCCCGCACCGGCCTGTTCCTGCGCGACGGCCGCGTGCGGTGCAGCAAAGGCAATTGCCGCTACGATCGATGCGCATGCCCTCCATACATATCCGTTTCTCACTCTTGTCTCCTCTTGGCGAACGTGCAGACCCCGTCTCACGAAGCCGCGAATCTATCATCGAAAGCTGATAGACCTAGTCTTCCCATTCGAGTTCCGCATACGCTGCCGTCACGTTGCGCTTGTGGTAATCGTCGAACAACAGCCACTTGCCCCGCTGGGTCGCGCCAACCTCGACAGTCGCCGCCTGAATGGTCCGGCGCGCCTTGATAGCAGTACGCGTTTCGTTCCTCACGGCCGCAAGGTATTCCTCCATCCTGTCGACGGCCGGGCGCCAGTTCTCGCCGGCATCGCCATGTCCGGAAACCACGCGCTTTGGATCGAGCTTGCGTATCTCGCCCAGCACCTTGAGCCATCCGACCAGGCTGCCGTCGATCGACGGTATCCGCTCCACGAACAGCAGGTCGCCCGACCACAGCGTGCCGGTCTGCGCATCGAGTACGGTCAGATCGTTGTCGGTATGCGCGGTCGGCCAGGCCCGCAGGTCGAGAATCCGTCCTCCCAGATCGATCGCACGCGTCGAGCCCACGGTCAGGCTCGGCATAACCACCCGTGTCCTGGCAGATGCGTCACCCATCTCCTGGCGCAACCGCTCGAGGTAGCCCCGCTCGCGTGCCGCCAGTGCCGCACCGAGTTTGACATGTCCGACGAATTCGACACCCGGTTCATCCGAAAAGGCGGCATTCCCGAACACATGATCCGGGTGCATGTGCGTGTTGATCACGAAGCAGACCGGAAGCTTCGTCGCGGCCCGAACGGATTCGCGCAACCGGGCCCCGAGTGCCGCGCTCCCGCCGCTATCGATCACCGCGACGCATTTTTCGCCGACCACGAAACCGATGTTGGCAATGGAACCCAGGTTCTCCCGCGTCGCTTCTTCATGTGCGCCGAAATGGACGAACACGCCGGGCGCCACCTGCCGCATCGTCAGCGGAGCGGCAACTGCCGGGGCGTGAAGCGATACCGCGAAGGCGATGACCGCCGCGATGCGCCACGCAAGGCGTGATACGAATTCATGCGTCATGGTTCGGGCTGTCCTCTTGCATCGATCCACACGAACCCGGCGCGATTGGGCATTTGCACCAGCGGCAAGGTCCGTGCATCGAGCGTTCGTTGTCCATCGACCACGCCGTTCAGGAACAGTACGAATGCCGTCACCGCATAGGTCTCGTCCGTCGTCAGCGATCCGGGCGCATTCATCGGCATGGCACGGTACACGAAGTCGAACAATGTGGTCGCGAACGGCCAATAGTTGCCTACCGTCTTGTCTGCATCCGGTCCGGTGAGCGGTCCACGCCCGACGAGATGTCCGCCCGGCCCGCCCTCGCCCGCCGGGCCGTGGCAACTCGCACACTTCTCCTTGAACACCAAACGCCCGCTTTCGACGTCGCCTCGCCCCTGCGGTAGCCCGCGGCCGTCGGGATACACACTGCTGCTGCGTGCGGTGACAAGCTCGGGAGCGGCTGCCTTGCCGAGCATCGGGCCGACCACGCGGTCCGCCGCAACGGCCGGCGTCACCGAAGTCGCAGGGAGGACCAGGGCGGCGAGGCACAAGACCCTAGCGATAGACATGTGTCACCTCGCCGTCGTCCTCCACCTGCCAGGCGGCGATCGCGTTGTAGTGGAAATAACCGTTCCGGCCGCGCTCCGCGACCAGCTTTTCGCGCTCGGGCTGCACATAGCCCGTTTCATCGATGGCACGGCTCTTCAGCACCGCCGGGGCGCCGTTCCAGTGCCACGGGATGCGGAATCGCGTGAAACTAAGCGGCAGCACCGGCTCCTGCAGCTGGGCCGGCGCCCATGTCGCTCCGCCATCCGCCGATACGTCGACGCGCCGGATCTTCCCCCGACCACTCCAGGCCATGCCACGCACTTCGTAGATGCCTCGACCGGGCAGCGTTTCGCCCGGCGATGGCGAGGTAATCACCGATTTGGCTTCCATGACGAAGGTGAACATCCGCGCGCGTCCGTCCGGCATCAATTCGGTATAGCGCGCCGTTTCGTTGCGTGCCATCACCGGCTCGCGCGCGAGTTCGAGGCGATGCAGCCACTTGATGTTGAGGATGCCTTCCCAACCGGGCACGATCAACCGCAGCGGATAGCCATTCTCCGGCCTGATGTGCTCGCCGTTCTGATACAGCGCGAGCATGCAGTCCTTCATCGCCTTGTCGAGCGGAATGCTGATGTGGATGGCGGCCGCGTCGGCACCCTCCGCGATCAGCCATTTCGCCTGCGCATCGACACCGGCTTCATCGAGCACAACGGAAAGTGGCACACCCGCCCATTCGCTGCAGGACACCAGTCCGTGCAGATAACCGGCGCGCGACTGCAGCGGCTCCTTGTTCCAGCCGCTATTGCTGTTGCCGCCGCATTCGAGGAACAGCATCTGCGAGCGCATCGGATAGCGCGACAGGTCGGCCATCGAAAACGTCAGCGGGCGCTTGACCAATCCATGGATGAGGAGCTGGTGACGCTCGAACGGGATCTCCGGCACGCCATTGTGGTGGCGTTCGAAATGCAATCCGGATGGCGTGATGATGCCTTCCAAAGAATGCAGCGGTGTCCAAGACACACCATTGCCCGGCACGGCGCGGTTCGCCGAGATCCAGCGGATCGCCCTTCGTTCCTGCTCCGACGGCTGGCCGTAATTCGAGAATCCGCGACCCGGCTTGCGCATCCAGGGCAACGCATCGTCGCCCGCCCGCGCATCCGCCGACAGCACCATCGCACCTGCCCCCGAGAGAACCAGTCCGCGCTTCAGGAACAACCGGCGATCAAGCAGCCCGCCCCCTGCAACCGGCTGCAAATCTTCGGACGACGGCACATCACGCCGCGCGCGGCTCATCGACAGATCTCCTCGGACATCGTTGTTATGGTGCGCGCCAATCTAGCACAGCCCCCGGTGCATGCTGCCGGCAGCATGTGGATCGAGACCGGACAAAATGGGCAAAGCTT
>WBZU01001306.1_pt1 | contig 18983 bp, 15 predicted proteins | sample 5204311 | NCBI WGS metagenome assembly WBZU01 (sample SAMN12344359, study PRJNA552823) | activated sludge metagenome | biome: Activated sludge suspended growth; feature: Nitrification reactor; material: Wastewater; isolation source: activated sludge from nitrification reactor of wastewater... | reverse complement strand
TGGCGCATGCTCAACGCGCTGGGCGCGGTGTTCACGTTCGGGCTGGGCATCTTCTGGGGATGGCGCTGGTACGCGCCCGCGCACTTCGCGGTCGTGCAGCCGTTCCTCGCGCTCTACTTCGCGTTCTACCTCGGCGTCGCGATTCTCTACGCGAAGCGGGCGCCGCTCGAGTCGAAGAAGCCGGTCGACGCGCTGATCGTGTTCGGCATGCCGGCGGCGGCGTTCGCGCTGGAGGCGGGGCTCCTGACCGATCGGCGCTACGGCGCCGCTTGGGCCGCCGTCGTCGTCGCCGCGATCTACGCGGCGCTCTTCGCGGCGCTGCGGCGGAGGCAGGAGCCGGGGCTCGCGCTCCTCGCGCGGTCGTTCCTCGCGCTCGCGGTCGTGTTCGCGACGCTCGCGATTCCGTTCGCGGTCGACGCCCGCTGGACGTCGGCGTGGTGGGCGCTCGAGGCGGCGGCCGTCTACTGGATCGGCTGCCGGCAGGACCAGCGGCTCGCGCGCGCGTTCGCGCTCGTCCTTCAGGCCTGCGCGGCGGCGGCGTTCGCCGCCGGAGGCCTGCCGCGCGGAGCGATGCCCGCGTTCGCGAACGCGACGTTCTTCGGCGCGGCGATGATCGGCGCGGCCGCGCTCGCCTCCGCGTGGTCGGCCGACCGTCACCGCGACGTCCTCGGTCCGCGCGAGCGCGAGCTCGTGGCCGCCGTGTTCGCCTGGGGCGTCGCCTGGTGGGCGCTCGCGGGCGTCATCGACGTCGTGCGCGCACGTCCCGCGTGGCTCGGGCCGGGACCGGGCAACGCGGCGCTCGCGTGGGTCGCGGCGAGCACCGGCGTCGCGCTCGCGCTCCGGCCCGCGCTGCGCTGGTCGCGGCTCGCCTGGTTCGGTGCGGCGATCGCGCCCTCGCTCGTCCTGGCGGGGCTCGCGCAGTTCCACGACGCGCGCACGACGCTCGCCTGGCCCGGCCCGATCGTCTGGCCGGCCGCCTGGGCGCTGCACTGGGCGACGCTCCGCGCGGTCGAAAGCCCGTCCGGCGAGCGCGGCCCGGGCGCGGGAGGCGTGCCGTCGTGGCTGCGCGACGCGCACGCCGCCTCCGCGGTCGCGCTCGTCGCGTGGGCCTCGTGGGAGGCGAGCGAGTGGACCGGGCGCTACACGCCGCGCGGCAGCGCCTGGATCGCCTGCGCCGCCGCGCTGCCGGCGACGATCGCGCTCGCCGCCACGCGGTGGCGCTCCGCGATGGCGCGCTGGCCGTTCGACCGCCACGCCGACGCCTATGCGACGCACGCGTGCTGGGTGCTCGCCCCGGCGCTCGCCGCGTGGTTCGTCGGCGCGAACGTCGTGTCGCCGGGCGACGCGGCGCCGCTGCCGTGGCTGCCGGTCGCGAATCCGCTCGACGTCGCGCTCGCGCTGGCGCTCGCCGCGCTCGCCGGGTGGGCGGGCGCGCACGCGGGGATGACGCAGGCCGCGCGCGAGCACTGGCTCGGCGGCGCGCTGTTCGTGGCGGGCAACGGCTTCATCCTGCGCGTCGCCCACCACTGGGGGGGCGTCCCCTGGCGCCTCGCGACGCTGATGGCGGACCGGACGGTGCAGGCCGCGCTCACGCTCGCGTGGACCGCGACCGCGCTGGTGCTGATGGTCTGGGCGTCCCGGCGCGCGTCGCGCGCGCGCTGGCTCACCGGCGCCGCGCTGCTCGCCGTCGTCGTCGTCAAGCTGTTCGTCGTCGACCTGGCGGCGCTGTCCGGCCTGCCGCGCGTCGTCGCGTTCCTCGGCGTGGGCGCGATGCTGCTCGCGATCGGCTACTTCGCCCCGCCTCCCTCGCGCGCGGACGGCGCGGCGCCGGAGGGGCCCGCGGCGTGAGCCGGCCACGCCGCGGCGACGAGCGCCGGAAGCGCGAGGCCCGAGCGGGCGGCGATCGCGTGGTCGCAAAGCGGCGTCAGCGGCGTCGCGTCCGGGTTCACCTCGACGACGAGGGCGCCGTGCGCCTTCGCGGTGCGCGGCAGCCCGGCCGCCGGGTAGACCTCGGCCGACGTGCCGGCGACGATCATCAGGTCGCAACGCCGCGCCGCGTCGTCGGCGCGCTCGAGCGCCTCGGCCGGCAGCGCCTCCTCGAACCAGACGACGTCGGGGCGCAGGAAGGCGCCGCAGCGCGGGCAGCGCGGCGGCTCGTCCGCGGCGGGCGCATTCCAGCGGTCGACGACCTCGCCGTCGCGCGAGCAGCGCACGCGCTCGAGATTGCCGTGGAGCTCGACGAGCGAGCGGCTGCCGGCCTTCGCGTGCAGCCCGTCGACGTTCTGCGTCGCGAGCAGGAACGACGGGACGCGGCGCTCGATCTCGACGAGCGCGCGGTGGCCGGGATTGGGAGCCGCGGCGCGCAGCGCGTCGCGGCGCGACGCGTACCAGTCCCACACGAGCTTCGGATGGCGCGCGAACGCGGAGGGCGTCGCGAGCTCGAGCGGGTCGTAGCGCGCCCAGAGCCCGGCGAGCGCGTCGCGGAACGTCGGAACGCCCGATTCGGCCGACACGCCGGCGCCGGTGAGCGCGACCACGCGCCGGGCGGAGGCGAGCGCCTTCGCGAGCGCCGCCGGGATGCGGACGCCGGGGTGGCGCGAATCGTTCACGGGATCGGTCACGGCGGGCGCTGCGAGCGGACCGCGCCAACGATAGCACGCGCGGGGGCGCGTTGACGCCGTCGGAGATCCTCGACGACGCGCGCGCGCTGCACCGCGCCGGGCGGCCGGAAGCGGAGGCGCGCTACCGCGAGGCGCTCGCGCGCGACCCGGGGCTCCACGCCGCGTGGGACGGCCTCGGCATGCTCGCGCTCGCCGCGCGGCGTCGGGCGGCGGCGATCGACGCGTTCGAGCGCGCGGTCGCGCTCGCGCCGCGCATGGCGGCCTATCGCGTGCACCTCGGAGCGGCGCTGACCGGGGCGGGGCGGGCGGGCGAGGCGATCCGCGTCCTCGAGGCCGCGATCGGAATCGACGGGAAGTCGGCGGCAGCCTGGGTGAACCTCGGCAACGCGTGCCAGCGCGCCGGCGATCCCGATCGCGCCATCGAGGCGCTCTCCCGCGCGCTCGCGCTCGATCCCGCGCGCGGCGCCGCGCACAACAACCTCGGCAACCTGCTGAAGGAGGTGGGGCGCGTCGACGAGGCGCTCGCCGCGTACGACCGCGCGCTCGCCGCCGACCCGTCGCTCGCCGCCGCCGCTTCGAACCGCCTCTCGGCGCAGAAGCTCGTCACCGACCGCTCGCCCGAGGCGATCCTCGCCGCGCATCGCGAGCGGGCGCGCGCGATCGAGCGCGACGTGCCGCCGCGCGCCGCGGTGCGCGCGGGCGTCGACGTCGCCGACCGGCCGCTCAGGCTGGGCTACCTGTCGCCCGACGCGCACACGGCGCTGCCCGCGTTCGTCCGCGGCGTGTTCGCGGCGCACGATCCCGGACGCTTCCGCGTATTCGCGTACTTCAACAATCCGCAGCGAGCGGAGCGCGATCCGGCGATCGAAGCGCGCGTGACGCGCCGCGTGCTCGCCGGACTCGACGACGCGCGTGCGGCCGCGATGGTCGCCGCCGACGACCTCGACCTTCTCGTCGACCTCGCCGGCCACACCGGGCACAACCGGCTCGCGATCTTCGCGCGCCGCCCCGCGCGCGTCGCGCTCACGTGGCTCGACTACGTGTCGACGACCGGCATGTCGACGATCGACTGGCGCATCACCGACGAGGTCGCCGATCCGCCGGGATCGGCCGAGCGCGCGAACAGCGAGCGCCTCCTGCGCCTGCCCGTGCCCGCGTGGTGCTGGACGCCGCCGGCCGGCGCGCCGGAGCCGGGGCCTCCGCCTCTCGCGCGGCTCGGGACGCCGACCTTCGGCTCGTTCAACCACGCGATGAAGCTCACCGACGCCACGCTCGCGGTCTGGCGCGCGCTGCTCGCGTCGCAGCCCGCCGCGCGGCTCCTCGCGGTGGGCGTCCCGGCGGGATCGGCGCGCGCGCGCGTGAGCGCGTCGCTCGCGATCGCGCCCGCGCGCATCGAGTTCGTGCCGCGACTCGACGACGGGGGCTATCGCGCGATGTTCGCGCGCGTCGACGTCGCGCTCGATCCGATGCCGTTCTCCGGCGCGACGACGACGCTCGACGCGCTGTGGCAGGGCGTGCCGGTCGTCACGCTGCCCGGATCCTGGACGTGGTCGCGCTCGACGGCGAGCCTCCTCACGGGGCTCGGCGCGCAGGCGTGGATCGCGCGCGACGCGGGCCATTACGCGGCGATCGCGCGCGACCTCGTCGGCGATCCGGCGCGGCTCGCGGACGTCCGCGCGGGATTGCGCCCGCGCGTGGCCGCCTCGCCGATGGCGGACGTCGCCCGCTTCGTCCGCCATCTCGAGGACGCGTACCGCCGGGCGTGGTCGTCGTTCGTGAGCGGCGAGCTGCACCGTGGCGACGCGGCCCGCGTGCTAGACTGACCCGCTCCGTCAACGGGGCGGCGCGGACGCGATTCGCGCGCTTCCCGAACGCGCCTCGTCCATGTCCGGCAACACGATCGGCCAGCTGTTTCGCGTCACCTCGTTCGGCGAGTCGCACGGGCCGGCGATCGGCTGCGTCGTCGACGGCTGTCCGCCGGGGCTCGCGCTCGCCGAGGCGGACATCCAGCGCGATCTCGACCGCCGCCGCCCGGGCACGTCGCGCCACGTCACGCAGCGGCGCGAGCCGGACACCGTGGAGATCCTGTCCGGCGTGTTCGAAGGCCGCACCACGGGGACGCCGATCGCGCTCCTGATCCGCAACCAGGACCAGCGCAGCAAGGACTACGCGAACATCGCCGCGACATTCCGGCCGGGTCACGCGGACTACCCGTACTGGCAGAAGTACGGCATCCGCGACTACCGCGGAGGCGGGCGGTCGTCGGCGCGCGAGACCGCGGTGCGCGTCGCGGCCGGCGCGATCGCGCGCAAGTGGCTCGCCGAGCGCTACGGGGTGATCGTCCGCGGGCACCTGACGCAGCTCGGCCCGATCGCGATCCCGTTCGAGGGCTTCGAGCACGTCGACGCGAACCCGTTCTTCGCCGCCAACGCGTCGATTGTCGCCGAGCTCGAGCGGTTCATGGACGCGCTCCGCAAGTCCGGCGACTCGTGCGGTGCGCGCGTCACCGCGATCGCGGAGGGCGTGCCGGTCGGCTGGGGCGAGCCGGTCTACGGCAGGCTCGACGCGGACCTGGCCGCCGCGATGATGGGGATCAACGCGGTGAAGGGCGTCGAGATCGGCGCCGGCTTCGCCGCGATCGCGCAGAAGGGCACCGGGCACGCCGACGAGATGACGCCGCAGGGCTTCGCGTCGAACCACGCGGGCGGCATCCTGGGCGGCATTTCGACCGGCCAGGACGTCGTCGTGTCGATCGCGATCAAGCCGACGTCTTCGATCCGGCTCGACCGTCACTCGATCGACCAGGCGGGCAACCCGGTCGTCGTCAACACGCACGGCCGCCACGACCCCTGCGTGGGCATCCGCGCGACGCCGATCGCCGAGGCGATGCTCGCGCTCGTGCTCGCCGACCACGCGCTGCGCCACCGCGCGCAGTGCGGCGACGTCGTCACGACGACGCCGCGCATCGCCGCGCAGGCGCCCGCCGACGTGATCGCGCGCCTGCGCGCGGCGCGCAGCGTCGACGATCCGGAGCCGGACGAGGCGTAGCGCCGTTCGGCCGGGCGCGCCCGCCGGCGACGATTCGACACGAGAAAGCCCTGCGCATGCCGAACGACACGGTCGCGTCGCTGATCGCGCGCGCGGCGACGCGAGCCCCGGACGCGCCCGCGATCGTCGCTCCCGACGCCGCGACGCTCGCCTACCGCGACCTCGCCGGCGAGGTCGCGCGGCTGGCCGGCTGGCTCCGGGCGCTCGGCGTCGCGCCGGGCGATCGCGCCGCGTGGGTCGCTCCCAACGGTCCGCACGCGGCCCTCGCGTTCCTCGGCACGACCGCGGCGTGCGCCTCGGCGCCGCTCAACCCGACGCTGAAGGAGCGGGAGTACCGGATCGGGCTCGAGGACCTGCGGCCCCGGGTGCTGTTGCTGGCGGGCGAGCAGCCGGAGGCCGCGGCCGCCGCGCGCGCCCTGGGCATCGATGCGTTCGAATTGCGTGCGCGGCCCGACGGCCTGCCGGGATTCGCGCTGCCGGAAGGGGGCGTCGACGCGGGGGAGGCCCGCCCCGACGACATCGCGCTCGTGCTCCACACGTCGGGAACGACCGCGCGCCCCAAAGAGGTGCCGCTGCGCCAGCGCAACCTCTGCGCGTCGGCGCGCAACGTCGCCGCGACGCTCCGGCTGTCGGAGGCGGATCGCGCGCTCAACATGATGCCGCTGTTCCACATCCACGGCCTGGTGGCGGGGCTGCTGGCGTCGATCTCGGTCGGCGCCTCGGTCGTCGGCGCGCCGGGCTTCGACCCGCGGCGCGTGCGCGAATGGATCGCACGGCTGCGCCCGACCTGGTACTCGGCGGTGCCGACGATCCACATGGCGATGCGCGACGTGTTCGAAGACGCTCCGCCCCAAGGCGGGTTCCCGTTCCGGTTCGTGCGGAGCTCCTCGTCGGCGCTGCCGCCGCCCGTGATGACGGCGCTCGAGGCGCTGTACGGCGTTCCGGTGATCGAGGCGTACGGCATGACGGAGGCCGCGCACCAGATCGCGTCGAATCCGCTGCCTCCGGCGATGCGCAAGCCGGGCTCGGTCGGTCTGCCCGCGGGACCGGAGATCGCGGTTCGCGACGGGGAAGGCCGCGACGCGGCAGAGGGCGTCGAGGGCGAGGTGTGGATCCGGGGCGACACCGTTTCGCCGGGGTACCACGACAACGACGCCGCCAACGCCGAGAGCTACGCGAACGGCTGGTTCCGCACCGGCGACCTGGGACGTTTCGACGCGGACGGCTACCTGTTCCTCACCGGAAGGCTCAAGGAGCTGGTCAATCGCGGCGGCGAGAAGATCGCGCCCGCCGAGATCGACAACGCGCTGCTCGAGCATCCGGGCGTGGCGCAGGCGGTGTGCTGCGCGATGCCGCACCCGACCCTGGGCGAGGAAGTCGCCGCCGTCGTCGTGCTGCGCCCGGATGCCGGGGACGTGACGCCGCGCGATCTCCTCGCGCACTGCGCCTTGCGCCTCGCGCCCTACAAGCGGCCCAGGCAGATCCTGATCGTGCCGGAACTGCCGAAGGGCGCGACCGGGAAGGTGCAGCGGCGCGGGCTCTGGGAAGCGCTCGCGCGCCTGCGCGCGTGACGCTTCGTCGTCGCGACGGACCTCGCGCACGAAGTCGGAAGCTCCGTCGACCAGGGAGCGGACGACAGCGGCCGCCAGGCAAGGCGCCCGATTTCGCCGCGAACGATCGAGCGAATTTCCGGCTCGGTGTCTAGCGGTCGTCCGGCGGCGCCTCCGCCGGCGCGGTTCGCGTCACCGTCGCCTCGACGGCGCCGCGCGCGAGCGTGATCGCCAGCGCGTCGCCGCGCGCGAGCGCGGCCGCGTCGTGCACGATGCGGCCGTCCGGCGCCGCGACGATCGCGTAGCCGCGCTCGAGCACCGCGGACGGATCGAGGTGGGCGAGGCTCTGCGCGAGCGCGGCGAGGCGCGTCGACAGCCGGTCGTGCCGCTCGCGACCGGCGCGCCGGAAGCCGTCCGCGGCGGAGGCGAGCCGCAGGACCTGAGGGAGCGGGCGGCCGAGCTCGCGCGCGAGCCGCGCGCCCAGCGCGTCGGTGGCGAGCGCCGCCGCTGCGTGCGCGCGCCGCGCGGTCGCGGCCAGCCGGACGGCGAGGCCGCCGACGCGGTCGCGCTGCGCGTCGATCCGCGCCTTCGGGTGCACGAGGCCGCGCGCGGCGAGGTCGATCCGCTGGGCGCGCAGCGCCGCCGCGTGCCGCCCCGCGCGCGCGAGGCGGCCGGCCAGCACGGCGACGTGCCGCGCGATCGCGTCCCCGTCGGGCGAGACGAGCGCCGCCGCGCCGGTCGGCGTCGGCGCGCGCACGTCGGCGACGAAGTCGCAGATCGTGAAGTCGGTCTCGTGGCCGACGGCGGACACGACGGGCAGCGCCGACTCGAACACCGCGCGCGCGACCGCTTCGTCGTTGAACGCCCACAGGTCCTCGATCGAGCCGCCGCCGCGACCGACGATCAGCACGTCGACCTCGGCGCGCTCGTTCGCGGCGCGGATCGCCTCGGCGATGCGCGCCGGCGCGCCGTCGCCCTGGACGGGCGTCGGGTAGAGGACGACGCGCAGCGCGGGCCAGCGGCGCGCGAGCGTCGTCAGCATGTCGTGCAGCGCCGCGCCCTGCGGCGAGGTCACGAGCCCCACGGCCCGCGGGAAGGCGGGCAGCGCGCGCTTGCGCCCGGGATCGAACCAGCCGGCGGCCTCGAGCTTCGCCTTGAGCTTCGCGAACTTCTCGTAGAGCGCTCCGGCGCCGGCGAGCCGGACCGTGTCGACGCTGAGCTGGAAGTCGCCGCGCGCCTCGTAGATCGTCGGCGTCGCGCGCACCTCGACCGCCATGCCGTCCGCGATCCTGACGTCGAGGAGCATCGCCTTCTGCCGCCAGAGCACGCAGCGCACCTGCGCCTGCGCGTCCTTCAGCGTGAAATAGCAGTGCCCCGAGGCGGCGCGCACGAAGCCCGAGACCTCGCCCGAGACCCACACGGGCCCGATCGCCCGCTCGATCGCGAGCCGCGCGCTCGCCACGAACAGCCCGACGGGCAACACCTGCGACGCGGCGGGCGGGCGCCCCGGCAGGCTCATCGGGATGGGGTCGCCGGGCGCGACGCGCGACGCGGCGGCGCGCCGCGTTCGACGAGTGTCCAGGACGACGGCGCGGACCGATCGTCTGCCGGCTCGACGCCGCCGCACGCGCGCATCGGTTCGCCGCGCGTCGCGGACGTCTGCGGAGCTCCGATGCAAGCCATTGACGCGATGACGATTTCCGGAGGCGAAAGTTTGGGCATCGCAGACAAAACCTCGACGCCCGCACGACTTAGCGCGCGAATGTACAAGATATGCACACCGGTATCCACAGGATTTGTGGACAACGCGCGCCGCGCCCGGGCGGCGATCGCCCGGAATCCCTCGCCCGGCGCGGGTCTCGGAGGCATCGGGCGAGTCTCCCTGCGGAGGGGGACGTCGGCGGGAGCCGCCGCCGGTTAGAATGCTCGATCCAGACGACTTGTCCATGAACAAAACGCGATGAGCGATGTCACGCCTGCGGCCGGTGCGCCCGCCGCGCGCGGTCGCGCGCCGACCGCCGCGCCGGCCCCCAACTTCCTGCGCGCGCTGGTCGCCGACGACCTCCGCAGCGGCAAGTACGGCGGACGCGTCGTCACGCGCTTCCCCCCCGAGCCGAACGGCTACCTGCACTACGGGCACGCGAAGTCGATCGTGCTGAACTTCGGCCTCGCCGCCGAGAACGACGGCGTTTGCCACCTCCGCTTCGACGACACCAACCCGCTCAAGGAGGACGTCGAGTACGAGGACTCGATCGCCGACGCGGTGCGCTGGCTCGGCTACGACTGGGGGCCGCACCGCTACCACGCGTCGGACTACTACGACGACCTCTGCCGCTTCGCCGAGTGGTTCATCGAGCAGGGGCTCGCCTACGTCGACAGCCAGTCGGCCGGGGAGATGCGCGCGACGCGGGGCACGCTCACCGAGGCGGGCGTCGAGAGCCCGTACCGCCACCGCACGCCCGCCGAGAACCTCGACCTGTTCCGGCGCATGCGCGAGGGCGAGTTCCCGGACGGGGCGCACGTGCTGAGGCTCAGGATCGACATGACGAGCCCGAACCTCAACCTGCGCGATCCCGCGATCTACCGGATCCGGCACGCCTCGCACCACCGCACCGGCGACAAGTGGTGCATCTACCCGCTCTACGACTACACGCACTGCATCAGCGACGCGCTCGAGCGCATCACGCACTCGATCTGCACGCTGGAGTTCCAGGACCACCGGCCGCTCTACGACTGGGTGATCGAGCGCCTCGCCGAGGGCGGGATGCTCGAGCGTCCGCTGCCCCGGCAGATCGAGTTCGCGCGGCTCAACCTCACCTACGTCGTGCTCTCGAAGCGCCGGCTGATCCAGCTCGTCGAGGGCGGCCACGTCGACGGCTGGGACGACCCGCGCATGCCGACGCTGGTCGGGGCGCGGCGCCGCGGATTCACGCCCGACGGCTTCCGCCTCTTCGCCGAGCGCATCGGCGTGTCGAAGTCCGACTCGTGGATCGACATGAGCGTGCTCGAGGACGCGATGCGCGACGACCTCAACGCCGGCGCCGAGCGCCGCGTCGCCGTCCTCGACCCGCTGAGGCTCGTGGTCGACAACTACCCGGAAGGAAGCTCCGAGGTCTGCCACGCGCCGAATCACCCGCAGAAGCCCGAGCTCGGGCGGCGCGAGCTCCGGTTCGCGCGCGAGCTGTGGATCGACCGCGAGGATTTCGCCGAGTCGCCGCCCAGGGGATACTTCCGGCTCGCGCCGGGCGCCGAGGTGAGGTTGCGCTACGCGTACGTCGTGCGCTGCACGGGCGTCGAGAAGGACGCGCAGGGGAACGTGACCGTCGTCCACTGCACGTACGATCCGTCGACGAAGAGCGGCACGCCCGGGGCCGAGGCGCGCAAGGTCAAGGGGAACATCCACTGGCTCGCAGCACAGGATGCGGTCGGGGCCGAGGTGCGCCTCTACGACCGGCTGTTTCGCGTGCCGTTCCCGGGGGCGCGGCTGCCGTGGGGCCAGCGCGCCGGCGCGCCCGCGCCCGAGGAGCCGGCCCCGGCGCACGCGAGCGCCGTCGCGGGAGACGAGGACGAGGACGCGGAGCCGGCCGAGCGGAACTTTCTCGACGACCTCAACCCGGATTCCAAGCGCGTGATCCGCGCCTGGGTCGAGCCGGCGCTCGCTTCGGCGCCGCCCGAGGCGCGATTCCAGTTCGAGCGCCACGGCTACTTCGTCGCGGACCTCGCCGACCATGCGCCGGGACGGCCGGTGTTCAATCGGGCGGTGACGCTCAAGGACTCGTGGGGCCGCGCGGGCGGGTGATCGGTCCGCGGCCCGTCGCCGCCGGCCGCCGTCCGTCGCATCGAAGGAACGCGGTGCGGGCGACGCCGTCGAACGCGGGCGTGCCGGACCCCGCTCCGGGGCGGCCCGCCGGCCTGCTAGACTGACTGGAACGCGGGCGAACCGCCCCCAACTGTGACCGCGCCATGAAACGCATCGTCCTCTTCCTCGCCACCAACCTCGCCGTCATCCTCGTCCTGTCGGTCGTGCTGAAGCTCTTCGGCCTCGACCGGGCGATGACCACGCAGGCCGGCATCGACTACGGCGGCCTGCTCGCGTTCTCGGCCGTCGTCGGCTTCACCGGCGCGATCATCTCGCTCCTGATGTCGAAGGCGATGGCGAAGTGGTCGACCGGCGCCCGCGTGATCGACCAGCCGCAGAACCAGGCGGAGGCGTGGCTCGTCGAAACCGTCCGCCGGCTCGCCACGAAGGCGGGCATCGGCATGCCCGAGGTCGCGATCTACGAGGGCGAGCCCAACGCGTTCGCCACCGGCGCGTTCAGGAACTCCGCGCTCGTCGCCGTCTCGACCGGCCTGCTCCAGTCGATGAACAAGGAGGAGGTCGAGGCGGTGCTCGGCCACGAGGTCGCGCACGTCGCGAACGGCGACATGGTGACGCTCACGCTGATCCAGGGCGTGGTCAACACGTTCGTCGTGTTCTTCTCGCGCATCGTCGGCACGATCGTCGACCGCGCGGTGTTCAAGACCGAGCGGGGCACCGGCCCGGGCTACTTCATCACCGTGATCGTGTGCCAGATCGTGTTCGGCATCCTCGCGTCGATGATCGTCGCCTGGTTCTCGCGCCAGCGCGAGTTCCGCGCGGACCGCGGCAGCGCCGACTACCTGGGCGCGCCGGGTCCGATGGTCAACGCGCTGCGCCGGCTGGGCGGGCTCGAGCCGGGCGCGCTGCCGCAGTCGATCCAGGCTTCGGGCATCACCGACAAGGCGGGCATCATGGCGCTGTTCTCGACGCATCCGCCGATCGAGCAGCGCATCGCCGCGCTGCAGAGCCGCGCCGCGAGCTGATCCCGGGCGCGTCGCTGCGGTTCGCCGGGCGCCGCCGGCACCCCGGGGCGCCCGGCGGTCGCAGGCATAATGGGAACCTCCGATGCGGGCGGGCTGTCGGAAGTCGCGTCCGTGATCCTTTCCCCAGGAGTTCCCCCGATGAAGCCGAGCCTTTCCTTCCGGGCCGCGCTCGCTGCGGCCGCCTTCGCCGCCAGCGGCCTCGCGCACTCGCAAGCCACCGCGCCGGCGCCGGCCGCGCCGGCGTCGCCGTCGACGGGGCCGAATCCGTCGCTGATGACGCCGCAGGCGCCCGCGGCACCTGCGGCACCGCCGACGGCGAGCGCGCCCGCCGCGAAATCGGCGACCGGCGTCGAATCGACCGCGCCGGCCGCGACGCCGGGCGAGCCCCAGCGCAAGCGGAATCGCACGGGGGGCGCCGGGAAGAGCAACTTCATGCCCGCCAATCCGGATGCCACGCCGGTACTGCCCGGTCAGGGACCGAAGGCGCAGGGGGCGAATCGCGGCACGGGCACGTCGGCGCAGGGCGCCGCGTCCGGGGCGCCGCAGGGCCAGGGTGCGGCTCCCCAGAGCGGCAAGGGCGGGGGTCGACCACCGGGCGGCAAGAACGCCGGGAAGGGCAAGTCGGGACAGGGCGCCGGCATGGGCAAGGCGTTCCAGGACTTCCAGACGAAGGAGGAGATGGACGCCTACACGGCGAAGGTGCGCGCCGTGAAGACCTACGACGAGTGCAAATCGCTGCTCGAGACGACGAAGAAGGACCTCGAGCCGCGGGCGAAGGCCGAGAACAAGACCATCAACGTCAATCCGGCGGAAGTCTGCGATCGCGCGAAGACCCGCGGGCGCGTCAAGGGCTGACTGCTGACCCGGCCGCGCCTCGCGCTCCGGCCCGGCGCGGCGGCGGTCCCGACGTCCGGCGCGGGCCGGAAAAGCAACGGCCGGCGAACGCGGCGCGATGCCGCGCGTGCCGGCCGCTTCGATGCGCCGCCTCGCGGCGGCGCGCCGGTGAGGCGGATTACTTCAGGTGATTCGAGATGAGCTTGGTCATCTCGAACATCGACACCTGCGCCTTCTTGAAGATCTCCTTCAGCTTCGCGTCGGCGTTGATCATGCGCTTGTTGACGGCGTCCTGGAGCTTGTTCTTCTTGATGTAGTCCCAGACCTTCTTCGTCACTTCGGTGCGCGGGAGCGGGCTGCCGCCGACGATCGCGGAGAGCGCGGCCGACGGGGTCATCGCCTTCATGAACGCGGCGTTCGGCTTGCGCTTGCCGCCGGCCTTCTTGGCGGGGGCCTTCTTCGCGGCGACTTTCTTCGCGGGGGCCTTCTTGGCCGGAGCCTTCTTCGCGGCGGGCTTCTTCGCGGCGGGCTTCTTCGCGGCGGGCTTCTTGGCAGCTTTCTTGGCAGCTTTCTTGGCAGTAGCCATGGTTCTCCTTCCTGTCGAACGTGGGCGAGCGGACGATGCCGATCACGCTGAAGCGGCCCTCCTGTCATGGGTACCCCGCTCCATCGGCGGCGACTATACCGCATTTTCGCAGGGAGCAAGCGCCTTTTTCATAGGAGGAATCGACCGCGCGCCCCGGGCCGTCCCGGGCGCGGCGCCGGGAGCGCAGCCGCAGGGCGCCCGCGGGTGATTGTCCGGGCGCGGCCGAAGTGCGAGACTCGACGGCGTGTGTGCGCGCAGGCGAACCCGGTGACGCTCGCTCGACGATTGCCCGTGGCCGCCTGGGTGCTCGCCGGCATGCTCGTCGCGAGCGCGCCGCACGCCGGACCGCTGCCGATCTTCGACGCGCACCTGCACTACAACGACGAGGCGCGCGACCGCTGGCCGCTGCCCTCGGTGCTCGCCCTGTTCCGGGAGCACGGCGTGCGCGCGATCCTCGCCACGTCGCGGCCGAACGACGGGACGCGCGCGCTCGCGGAGGCCGCCCGCGCGTCGCCCACGTCGGCGCCGCGCGTCGTCCCGTTCGTCCGGCCGTACCGCGAACACGCCGATCGCGCGACCTGGTTCCGCGACCCCGCGATCTACGCGCTGATCGAGAGCGAGCTCGGGCGCGACATCGGATGGCGCGGCATCGGCGAATTCCACCTGTTCGGCGCGGCCGATGCGGGGACGCCGCAGGTCGGGCGCATCGTCGACCTCGCCGTCTCGCGCGGGCTCTGGCTGCACGCGCACTGCGACGAGGCGGCGCTCGAGGCGCTCTACCGGCACGACACGCGCGTGAAGATCGTGTGGGCGCACAGCGGGTTCACGGTGGCGCCCGCGCGCCTCGCCGAGTGGCTCGAGCGGCATCCGTCGCTCGTGGGCGAGCTCTCGTACCGCTACGACGTGACGAGCGAGGGCCGCGTCACCGACGCCTGGCGCGCGCTCCTCGTGCGCTACCCGGACCGGTTCGTGCTCGGCTCCGACACCTGGATCGACGAGCGGTGGTCGCGCTACGGCGAGATCGTCGCGCTCTACCGGGGATGGCTCGCGCAGCTGCCGCCCGACGTCGCCGCGGCGATCGCGTACGGCAACGGCGAGCGCCTGTTCGCGCCGCGCTGAGCGGGCGCGGCGCGCGCGCCGGGGCGCGATGCTAGAATTCCCCCTCTCCCGCGCGAACGCGATCTCGCCGCCGACGATGGACCTCGCGACTCTCCGCAACGAGTACATGCGGGCGTCCCTCGACGCCTCCGACGTGCACGCCGATCCGTTCCGCCAGTTCGCGAGCTGGTTCGACGACGCGTACGCGTCGAAGGTCCCCGAGGTGAACGCGATGACGCTCGCGACCGTCGACGGCGAGGGCCGGCCCTCGGCCCGCATCGTGCTGCTGAAAGGCGTCGACGCGCGGGGCTTCACGTTCTACACGAACCGCCGTTCGCGCAAGGGCCGCGAGCTCGACGCGAATCCGCACGCGGCGCTGCTGTTCTTCTGGGCCGAGCTCGAGCGCCAGGTGCGCATCGAGGGCGCGATCGAGCGCGTGCCCGACGCCGACTGCGACGAGTACTTCGCGAAGCGCCCGCGCCTCGCGCAGGTAGGCGCGTGGGCGTCGCCGCAGAGCGAGCTCATCCCCGATCGCGCATGGCTCGAGCGCTCGTTCGCCGAGGTCGACCGGCGCCACCTCGACGAGCGCGGCGACGCGGTGCCGCGGCCGCCCCACTGGGGCGGCTACACGCTCGCGCCCGAGGCGTTCGAGTTCTGGCAGGGCCGCCACTCGCGGCTCCACGACCGCATCGCCTACCGCCGCGCGGCCGGCGGCTGGACGATCGCCCGGCTCGCGCCGTGACCGGCGGCGGGCGCGCGCGCCGCCGCGCGTTCGCGACGCTGCTCGCGCTGGGCATCCTCAACCACGCGGCGCTCACCGGCGCGCGCGTCGACGTCGCGCTCGACGCGCTCGCGCGCGGCGCCACGCCCGCGACCGTCGGCCTGCTGATGGCGCTGTTCGCGCTGCTGCCGATGCTGTCCGCCGTCGCGATCGGGCGCTACTCGGACCGCGTCGGCGCCAACGCGCCGATGATGGCGGGCTCCGCGGGACTCGTCGCGGCGACGCTGCTGCCGGCGCTCGCTCCCGGCTACCTCGCGCTGTCCGCGGCGGCGCTCCTGATCGGGTTCTCGTTCACGGTGTTCCAGGTCGCGCTCCAGCACGTGACCGGCGAGATGGGCGAGCCGGGGAAGCGCGTGAAGCGGTTCTCGCTGCTCGCGCTCGCGTTCTCCGTGTCGGGCGTCGTGGGCCCGCTCCTCGCGGGCTTCGCGATCGACCAGCTGGGGCACCGCGCGACGTTCGCGCTGCTCGCGGCGCTGCCGCTCGTGCCGCTCGCGGTCCTCGCGACGCGGCGCATCCCGCTCCCCGGACCCGCGCCGCACGCCGTGCTCGCCGCGCGCGGCCGGTCGCTCGACCTCGTCCGCCATCCGACGATGCGGCGGCTCTTCGCGATCAACGCGCTGTTCGCGCTCGGCTGGGACCTCCACACGGTGTTCGTGCCGATCTACGGCGCCCAGCTCGGCCTGTCGGCGAGCCGGATCGGCACGGTGCTCGCCGTCTTCGGCGTCGCGACGTTCGCAGTGCGCGTCGCGATGCCCTGGGTCGCGTCGCGCGCGACCGAGACGCAGGTGCTCGCGGGCGCGCTGTTCCTCGCCGCGGCCGCCTATCTCGCGGTGCCGTTCGCCACCGGCGCCCTCACGCTGGCCGGCGCGTCGTTCGTGCTGGGGCTCGGGCTCGGCAGCGGCCAGCCGGTCGTCATGTCGCTCCTGTCGACGCGCGCGCCGCCCGGGCGCATGGGCGAGGCCGCCGGGCTGCGCATGTCGCTCATCCAGACGATGGCGGTCGCGGTGCCGCTCGCGTTCGGCGCGCTCGGGACGACGATCGGCCTGCTGCCCGTGTTCTGGGGCGTGGGCGCCTGCCTCGCGACCGGCGGCGTGGTGGCGCGCAGGGGCGCATGACCGGACGCGGTGCGCCGGAGGTCCGCGGGTCGGCCTTCGGTCCGGCCGGGTTCGAAGGATGCGGAGCGAAGGTCGTCGGGCTCAGGCGCGGCCCGCCTTGCGCTTCAGGCGCCCGATGAATTGCTTGCGGAACTTCGCGACCTTCGGCTCGACGACGGCCGTGCAATACGGTTGCGCCGGGTGGTTCGCGAAGTAGTCCTGGTGGTAACCCTCGGCCGGCCAGAACGTCGCGGCGTCCGCGATCTCGGTGACGATCGGGGCGCGCCACAGGCGCGCCTCGCCGAGCTCGCGCACGAGCGCCTCCGCGGTGGCGCGCTGCGCCGCCGATTGCGCGAAGATCGCGGACCGGTACTGGGTCCCGACGTCGTGCCCCTGGCGGTCCTTCGTCGTCGGGTCGTGGATCGCGAAGAACACGCCGAGGAGGTCGCGGTACGGGAGCCTCGCCGGGTCGAAGGTCACGCGCACGACCTCGGCGTGGCCGGTCGCGCCTCCGCACACCGCCTCGTAGGTCGGGCGCTCGACGGTCCCGCCCGCGTAGCCCGACTCGACGGCGGCGACGCCGTCCAGCTCGCGGAACACGGCGTCGAGGCACCAGAAGCATCCGCCGCCCAGCACGGCGGTCTCGAAGGCGGTCCGATCCATCGTCGTCTCCTCGTTTCGTGTCGTCCATCCTACCCCGTCGTCGCCGCGCAACCGAGGGCGGGGGCCACGCGCGGTCGTCCCGGCGGGCCGCGGCCTCGCGCGATCGGCGATAATGCGGGCCGGTCGCGCGCCGGGCGCGGCGCGCCCGGCCCGTCCCTCCACGCTCACCGTGATCGCTTTCCTGCAGGGCGTCGCGTCCCGTCTCCGGGGCATCCGCCTCAACGCCACCGCGTCGAGCCTCGCGTTCACGACGCTGCTCGCGCTCGTGCCCCTCGCGACCGTGGCGTTCGCCGTCGTCTCGCAGTTTCCGCTGTTCGAACGCGGCCTCGCGACGCTCGAGGACTGGCTCGTGCGCGTGCTGATGCCGGGCACCGGCACCGGCGTCGTACGCGACGCGATCAAGGGATTCGCCGAGCAGGCGGCGCGGCTCGCGCCGCTGACGGTCGCGTTCCTCGCGGTCACGGCCGCGATGCTGGTCGCGACGATCGACACCGAGATCAACGCGATCTTCGCCGTGCGGCGCCAGCGGCCGCTCTGGCGGCGCGCGATCGTGTACGTGCTGGGCGTGACGCTCGGGCCCGCCCTCGTCGGCGCCAGCCTCTCGGCCACCACCTGGCTCTTCGCGCAGTCGCTCGAGGTGGTGCCGGTCGGCCCGTCCTTCACCTCGCGGGCCGGCCGGCTGCTGCCCTGGTTTCTCGCGGCGGCGGCGCTGACGCTCGTCTACCAGATCGTGCCGTACTGCCGCGTGCGCTGGCGTCATGCGATCCTCGGGGGCGCGCTCGCGGCCGGCGGTCTCGAGGTCGCGAAGGCGTGGTTCGCCTGGTACGTCTCGAACGTCCCGACCTACCGGCAGATCTACGGCGCGCTCGCGGTGCTGCCGCTGTTCATGCTGTGGCTGTACGTGGGCTGGCTGATCGTGCTCGTCGGCGCGGCGATCGTCTCGGCGCTGACGCCGGGAAGCCGGCGGGTGTCGGATCGCTGACGGCCGGCGGGCGCGCGGCGCCCGGACGTCCGCGTGGCACGCCGCCGCTCGGGGCGCGCCTTGCCGAAACGCGGGCCAGAGGCTACAGTCCGGCGGACTTCGCACTGAGGAGAATCGCAACGTGTGGTCGTTGATCCAGGCCGCGGGATGGCCGATCTGGCCGCTGCTCGCGGCGTCGGTCGTTGCGCTCGCGCTCATCTTCGAGCGCCTCTATTCGCTGCGCCAGAGCATCGTGGCGCCCCCGGGACTGGTCGACCAGGTCTTGGCCGAGTACCGGCAGACCGGAGCGACGCACGAGCTGCTCCTGAAGACCGCGCAGCGTGCGCCGCTCGGCCGCCTGCTCGCCGCGGGCCTGGCGAACGTCAAGAGCCCGCGGCCGGTGATGAAGGAGGCGATCGAGGAAGTCGGCCGCGTCGTGATCCACGAGCTCGAGCGCTTCCTCACGACGCTCGGCACGATCGCGGCGATGGCGCCGCTGATGGGGCTGTTCGGCACCGTCGTCGGGATGATCGAGATCTTCGGGTCGCAGACCGCCGCGGGAAGCAACCCGATTCAGCTCGCTCACGGCATCTCGATCGCGCTCTACAACACCGCGTTCGGCCTCGTCGTCGCGATCCCGGCGATGATCTTCTACCGGCACTTCCGCGCCAAGGTCGACGCGCTGGTCGTCGAGATGGAGCAGCAGGCGACCAAGCTCGTCGATCTCGCGCACGGCGAGCGGTCATGAGTCGCGCGAGCGCCGACGCGCCCACCCTCACCCCCGCCCCTCTCCCGCGGGCGGGAGAGGGGAGATTCGTGCCTGCGGCAGGTGGAGATTCGCTCACCCCCGCCCCTCTCCCGCGGGCGGGAGAGGGGAGATTCGTGCCTGCGGCAGGTGGAGATTC
>WBZU01001305.1_pt1 | contig 18986 bp, 17 predicted proteins | sample 5204311 | NCBI WGS metagenome assembly WBZU01 (sample SAMN12344359, study PRJNA552823) | activated sludge metagenome | biome: Activated sludge suspended growth; feature: Nitrification reactor; material: Wastewater; isolation source: activated sludge from nitrification reactor of wastewater... | reverse complement strand
CGACAACATCATCTCCGTCAGCCAGCTCTACGGCGGCACCTACAACCTGTTCGCCCACACGCTGCCGCAGTACGGCATCGAGGTCCGCTGGGCCGACGCCGACGACCCGGGCGCCGTCGCCCGCCTGGCCGATGAGAACACGAAGCTCGTGTTCGGCGAGACGATCGGCAACCCCAAGCTCAACGTGCTGGACGTCAAGGCCTGGGCCGACGCCGCCCACGCCGCGGGCCTCCCGCTCGCGCTGGACAACACCGTGCCCACCCCGGTCGGCGCGCGCATCTTCGAGGACGGCGCCGACATCGCCGTGCACTCGCTGACGAAGTTCCTCGGCGGCCACGGCACGTCCATCGGCGGCGCCGTCGTCGACTCCGGCAACTTCGACTGGGTCGCCCACAAGGAGCGGTTCCCCGGCCTCACCGAGCCCGACCCGTCCTACCACGGCGTGGTGTGGAGCGACGCGCTCGGCCCGGCCGCCTACATCGGCCGCGTCCGCACCGTGCTGCTGCGCAACACCGGCGCGGCGCTCTCGCCGTTCAACGCCTTCCTCATCCTGCAGGGCGTCGAGACGCTCGCGCTGCGGATGGAGCGTCACAACGAGAATGCGCTGGCCGTCGCCCGCCACCTGGAGGGCCACCCGGACGTCGCGTGGGTGCTCTACCCGGGGCTGGAGTCGAGCGCCTACCACGAGGTCGCGCAGCGCACGCTCCGCGGCGGCGGGGGCGCGCTCGTCACCTTCGGCGTCAACGGCGGCGCCGAGGCCGGCAAGACGTTCGTCGAGGGCCTGGAGCTGTTCAGCCACCTGGCCAACATCGGCGACGCCAAGTCGCTGGCCATCCACAACGCCTCGACGACGCATTCGCAGCTCAACGACGAGGAGCTGGCGGCCGCGGGCGTCACCCAGGACACCATCCGCCTGTCGGTCGGCATCGAGCACATCGACGACATCACCGCGGACCTCGACCAGGCCCTGGCCAAGACGCGGAGCTGAGCGCACTCCCATGAGCACCCGGGGCCTCGGCCTCGTCCGCACCGAGCGGGTCGTCCTCTTCACGCAGGACGACCCGCTGGTGCTGGAGTCGGGGGCGACGATCGCCCCGGTCGAGGTCGCCTACGAGACGTACGGCGAGCTGGACGCCGACGGCGGCAACGCCGTCTTCCTGGCGCACGCCCTGACGGGGGACGCCCACGCCGCCGGCCACCACGGCGATCCCGCGCGGCCGGGCTGGTTCGACATCGCCCTGGGACCGGGGCGGATGATCGACACCGACCGGTACTTCGTGATCTGCGCCAACCTCCTCGGGGGCTGCCAGGGCACGACGGGCCCGTCGAGCCCCGACCCCGGCGACCCGGACGGCCGCGCCTACGGGCTGCGGTTCCCCCTCTTCACCGTGCGCGACCTCGTCGCCGTGCACCGCCGCCTGCTCGCCCACCTGGGGATCGCGCGGCTGGCCGTCGGCATCGGCGGCTCGCTCGGCGGGATGCAGATCCTGCAGTGGGCGCTGGACCACCCTGATGAAGTCGAGCGGGCCGTCCTCGTCTGCGCCAGCGCCCGCCTGACCGCCCAGAACATCGCCTTCTCCAAGGTCGCGCGCACGGCGATCACCCGCGACCCCGACTTCCAGGGCGGCGACTACCTGAACGCCAGCCCGCCCGCCCGCCCCGACGTCGGGATGGCGGTGGCGCGGATGATGGCCCACATCACCTACGTCAGCGAGGCGTCGCTGGCCCGCAAGTTCGACCGCGCCCGCCGAGCGCCGGGCTCGGCGATGACGATGGCCACCGACTTCCAGGTCGAGTCCTACCTGGACCACCAGGCGCAGGTGTTCCTCGACCGCTTCGACGCGCTCTCCTACCTCTACCTCTCCCGGGTCATGGACTACTTCGTCCCGTTCGAGGACGAGGCCCTCGACCTGGGCGCGGTGGGCACCGACTTCCTGCTCGTCTCCTTCGACACCGACTGGCGCTTCGGCACCGAGCACTCCGCCTTCCTGGCCGAGCAACTCGCGGCGGGAGGAGTGGCCGTGCGCCACCATGACATCGCCTCGCCGTGGGGGCATGACTCCTTCCTCCTCGACGTTCCCGAGTACCATGAGGTGGTGCAAGGCTTTCTGCGATGAGGTGCCCGTCCGCGTGCGTCGCGGTCGCCTCGCTCATCCTGGCCGTCGCCGCCCTTGCCCCGTCCGCCGCGGGGGCCAAGGCGGCCCCGACCGTTCCCGCCGGGTTCTTCGGCGTCGCCGTCCACGAGCCGACGTGGGAGGCCAGGGACACCGCCGCCGAGTTCCGCCGGATGCGCACCGACGGCGTGGAGGCGGTGAGCGCCGCCGTCTACTGGAACGCCATGCAGCCCTATCCCGATGCGGCTGCCGTGCCCGAGGACCAGGTTGACGAGTTCACCCTCGTCGACGGGATCCCGACGAGCTTCGCCGCCTCCGACCGGCTCTACGAGCACGCCGCGCGACGCGGCATGACCGTCCTGCCGGTGGTCGTCGGCGCACCGACGTGGCAGCGGGTCGACGCGCGGTCCCTGTGGTCGCCGCCCGCCGACCCGGAGGCCTACGGGCGGTTCGTCGGGCTGCTCGTCAAGCGCTACGGCGCCGGCGGCACCTTCTGGGCCTCCCATCCCAAGCTGCCGAGGGTGCCGACCCGCGACTGGCAGATCTGGAACGAGCCGACCGGCTGGGATGGGCCGCTGACCCCCTCGGTGTTCTGGGACGCGCCCAAGCCCTACCAGGAGCGCTACGTGGCGATGCTGCGGGCCGCGCACACCGCGATCCACGCCCAGGATCCCCGTGGCCGGGCGCTGCTCGGCGGCATCCTGGGCGTCAGCTGGGACACCATCGAGGACCTCTACGCCGCCGGCGCCGGCCCGTACTTCGACGGCGCCGCCATCCACGTGTACACGCAGCAGGCCGAGAACGTGCTCAACTCGCTGAAGTACGCGCGGGCAGTGCTGGACAAGCACGGCGACCGGGCCAAGCCGCTGGTGCTGACCGAGTTCGGCTGGCCCTCGGCGCTGAACAAGGTGGTGCAGAAGAACCGCTATGGCTTCGAGACCAACGAGGGCGGCCAGGCCTACCGCCTGGAGCAGGCCTTCCAGCTCCTGGTCAAGAACCGCGCCTCGCTGCGGCTGACCCAGATCTTCTGGTTCGCCTGGGCGACGTTCGACGCCGGCGACCAGTACGTCTTCGACTACGCCGGGCTGCGCCGGGTCAAGCCGAACGGCACGGTCGTCACCAAGCCGGCCGAGACGCGCTACCGCAGCTTCGCGCGGCGCTACGAGGGCTGCCAGCGCAAGGTCCGCCCCGCCCGCTGCCGCATCTGAGCGCGCGGTAGCCTCTTGCGGCTCGGGCGCGTAGCTCAGTTGGTCAGAGCGCTCGCCTTACAAGCGAGAGGTCGCTGGTTCGAACCCAGCCGCGCCCATGGGGGGAGTGCCGGAACCCGTTCCGGAAAGTCGACCCTCGCAATCCCGCATGAACAGTGGGGTTGTGAGGGGCCCCCGTGGATTCCGGAAACAGGCTGCGTTCCTGCCCGAAAGAGGGCTAGTCCATTCCGGGAATGTTTCTATCGCGCGGCCGGTGATGACCAGCCTATCCTGGGTGTTCATCCACAACGAAGAACGGCCCCGCTCGGGGCCGCTCTCGGTGTTGTTGGTGTCGCGCCGGCGGTCCATCTCTTATACGGCGACTGAGTAGCCGCCGGCGCTGGAGTCGTCGTCGTGCCATGTGGCGGGAGGTCGCGGCTTGATCGCGGCCTGACGGTTGCGGAGCATCAGCTGGTGCTCGATGTCGTTGAGCCGGTCGCGCTGCTCCTCGCCGGGCTTGCGGACGATGCCGAGATCTTGGGCCTCGGCGAGGACCTTCCCGTAGTCGCCGCGTTCATGCACGAGGCGCTTGGCCGTCATGTACGTGAGGCGCGCGCCGATGAGGTGCTCGGTCTCGTGGTCATCGGCCCAGCGGGCGACCATGTGCTTCGGCGATGCGATGCCCGAGTTCTTGAGGTCGGCGAACACGGACTCGATGCGGTTGCGCTTGAGGTAGAGCGCCTGGCGCAGGACGGCGCGCTTGCTGTTCCCTGCCCGGGGCAGGTAGGTGTAGACACGGGCGTCATCCTTCACGTAGGTCGCCACCTCCTTGCAGTTCGGCTCGCCCCCCGGGCACTCCCACCGGATCCGGGCCGCCTGGTGCTTGATGGGGATCTCCGCGAGTGGATCGAGGGGCTTGCCGTCGTCGCCGAGGATCTCCTGCCGCTTCTCGCGCGTCAGGAAGCCTTCGGTCCCGCGGAACTTCATGAGTCCGTGAGCGCACTCGGGCACGCCGAACTGGCCCTTCATCGTTCGGTGTCCCTCGGTCCAGGCCACCTGCGCGCCGTAGACGGCCTCGGACTGCTTGCGGTGGAAGACGGGCCGGATGCCGTAGCCGAACTCGATGATGGCGTTGAAGTCCTGCTCGTCTTCGTACAGGGCGTCGCCGATGAGGTACTCGAGCGGGCAGTCCGGCCAGAGTTCGTACAGGCGGTTGAGCAGCTCGATCGTGGCGGCCCGCTCTGAGACGTTGCCGTCGTACATACCCCAGACGAGCGGGAGGCCGGTGAGCACGCACACGAGCACCATCTCCTTCGTGCCGCGGTAGACCTTGCCGAGCCCGGCCGCCTTGTAGCCGGCCTTCGTGCGTTTCCCGCGGATGAGCTTGTCGTGCCTTGAGCCGTTGCCGCCAGTCGCCGGAATCTGCTCAACGTTCGCCTGGGTGTCGGTGCCGTCGATCGCCGCGTACCGGCCGATCTGCTTGTAGAGCGCGTCGATGCCGGGAAGGTTGCGGAGCTCCTTGATGAGGTCGATGTTCACCTCGCACCAGATGCGGGTGTCCTGCGCCTGCAGCATCGAGTGCATGGAGTCGTACACGCAGGTCTTGCCTACCGCGGCCTCGAGCCGGCCGTGCACGAAGTCCCGCTGATCGCTCGCGTGGAAGTTGTCCATGACGTGCTTGATCTCCGGCCGGAAGCGGTCCACCGCCATCTCCGTGAACACGGCCAAGGTGAAGCTGCGCTTGCCTGGGCGGCCGCGCTTCTGCTCCTGAAGCTTCCCCGTCACCCACGCCCATTGTGCGAGCCGTTTCACCGCTGCCTTCTCGACCATGTTGTTGATCGTGGACTTGTGCGGCACGTTAGGCGTGAGCGTCAGGCGCTCGAGCTGAGCGAGCAGGTCCGGGTGCTGCTTCGTCTTCTCGCTCAGCTGTCGGCGCGCTTCCGCCGACACCTGCAGGTCAGGCCAGCTCGGATGCTTGGCGCGAAGGCCAGTCTCCAGGAGCTCCAGCGCCCAGGCATCCCGGTGCGGGCGGTTGCGCGGCTCGTACTTCTTGCGCTTGTCCGTGATCTGCTCGTTGCTTTCTCTGGGCGACTGGTTGTCAGACGGGTTGCTCATCGGCTCCTTGTCGTGGTCGTGGTTGAGGTTGGGCGGTGTCGTCTCGTGGCTGAGGTTGGTCATGGCCCCCAGCTATCGGGTCCAGCGCAAAACGAGGCGTAGTTGCCCGAAAGAGGCTCTGTAGAGCCAAGAACTGAGCAGGTTCGCCACGCCACACCTCCCCCTTTGTCGTACAAGACGTACGACAAGCAGGCGTGAAGATGGCACTCCCGCTACGCCCGGGACGACGGACTGGCCCGCTGCGGGAGCTACTCCGGCTGCTTCTCTGCGCGACGCTCGAACTCAGCCCTGGCAACCGGGCCGTACTCCACCTCGAGCCGACGCAGTTCGGAGCGCAACCGAGCCCTGTTCCTCCTAAGCGCGTATCGGTATCCGTCACGGGCCTCCGATCGCGCGACTCGGTCCTGAGCCTGCAACCGCCTCAACACTGTCAAGACGACCTTGCGGGATATTGGCGGCCCTGACCTTTCGATGTTCACCATCTCCGTGATCTCTGCCGACGTCCTCGGGGCTGGGTCTCCCTGGTACACGTCGCCTCGAGCGTGGTAGCTGGCGAGCGCAGCGATGACAAGATGCTGAAGCTCCCCGCGCGTACGCGGCTCAGGTTCTTCCTCGGGCACGATGCCGACATGGTGGCGGCAGGCTCGGCGTCCTCAGCGTTCAGCTCGATTCCTACGCCGCGACACCCGGGTCCCTACCCTCGGACCCCAGCTGAGAGGCGTCACCCTGACCCTTGCCTCCTGCGGGGCCGCTGCCACCCCTGCCAGAGAGCGTGGGCGTCGCAGTGCCTGGCTCAACGAGCGGCGTTCGGGGGTTGGCTGCGCCGTGGACACCGAGCTTGCGTGCCGTGACGAGCACGCGGCGCTCCAGCGAGCTGACAGCGCTGTTGTAGGCGCCGGTCGCCCCGTCGAGGTTCTTGCCCACCTTCTCCATATGTCCCGTGAAAGTGACGAGCCGGTCGTGCAGGTCACGCCCGAGCCGAACGATCTCGTCAGCGGACTCGCCGGCGCGGACCTGCCGCCACGAGTACGCCACGGTGTTGAGCAGGGCCATGAGGGTGGTCGGCGTGGCGAGCAGTACCCGCCGCTGGAACCCGTCCTCCATCAGCGCCGGGTCAGCGTGCAGGGCGTGCGCCATGAACGACTCGCCGGCGACGAACAGCACGACGAAGTCCGGTGAACCTGCGACCGCCGACCAGTACTCCTTACTCGCCAGTGACGTCATGTGCTTACGCACGTGGCGGGCGTGCGCGGCCAGGCGATCCTGACGCTGCTTGTCATCGGGGGCCTGGATCGCTTCCAGCAGACCCTGCAGTGGCACCTTGGAGTCGACGACGATCCGTTTCCCGTCCGGGAGGTTCACGATCAGGTCCGGCCGGAGCGTGCCGTCCGCAGACTGCACGGACTCCTGCTCGACGAAGTCGCAGTGCTCGTCCATGCCGGCGAGCTCCACCACCCTGCGCAGCTGCATCTCCCCCCATCTGCCTCTGACATGTGGCGCGCGCAGTGCGGTTGCCAGCCGGCCGGTCTCCGAGCGCAGCTGCTCATGGGAGCGGGCGACCATGCTCAGCTGCTCTCGGAGCGCTCCCTCGGTCTGCTTGCGGTCCTGCTCGAGCAGCCGGACCGCGCCATCGACCCGCGCGAGCGCACAGGTCACGGGCTCAAGCATTCCCGCGATCGCCTCCTCCCGGCCGCCGACGCGCTCGTCGAGTGCGACACGGTGCTCCGCCAGCCGCCGCTCAGCCGTGTCCAGCACCGCGTCGAGGTTCTCGCGCAGCGCACGCGAGGACAGATCCGCGAAGCGCTCCTCCAGACGCGCCATCACCTCCTCGGTACGGATCGGGTCTGCCGCCGGCGCTGCCGCCTCGAGTTCAAGCGCGGCTCGCGTCCGCCGGCGCCCGTAGACGCGGAGCACCACGAGCATCCCGAGGATGAGCGCTCCTACCAGCAACCATTCCCTTGCCTGCGTCATGTACTTCCCCTCGTTTGGTCATGTGCTGCACCGGGAGCAAACGACACTCCGAGCCAGCGGCTGGTCTCAACTGCGCCGGGCCGTACAGGCCCGGAGCGCGACGTTCAGAACTCGCAGGCTTCGACTTCGATGAGGTCTGGCAGGTACTCCGGCCACTCCGACGCCAGCTCATCGAGAAGCTCGTGCGTCGACGGCCGCTCACCCGACGGCCAGATCTCCGACACGATCGGGAGCCCCATCACCGCGTCGATGACGGTGGCGAGCTCCCACCCACTGATCCCTGCAAGTTCACCCGACATGCGCAAACCCCCTGTGCTGCGTCCGGGGCTTCCGAAAGAGCCCCTCTACTAAGGGGTCCGAAACAGAGGGTTTGTACCGTACTTTCACCCCAAGTAGCAGTGTCTGCGCACTTGGGAGTCCCCGGACAGATCGCGGATGGATGAGCGAGCGCTTCCGCCAGCAGACGTGACGGGCCGCGCTCCCCCGAGGAGCACAAAGCCAGGCGCGCGGACGATCCTCAGCCGCAGGATGTCGCTGCGTTGACGGTCGACGGCCTCCTGGGTGCAATACCCTGGGTCGATGGTCCTGCGACCCAGCACGCTGCGCGTGACGGCATTCCTGCTCGTCGCCGCGCTCGGTGTTCACGAGCTGCGGTATGTGCTCGCGTACGGGGGCCGCGCGTCGGACGAACTGGCCCACCAGGGCCACGGTTACCTGATGACGCTGACGCCCTTGGTCGGCGTGATCTTGGCCTTTGCTCTCGGTGGACTGCTGACCGGCTTGGCCCGAAGCGGAGAACGTGAGCCTCCGACCACCGTGCGCTTCCGCAAGCTCTGGCCGCTGGCGACCGCCGGCCTGCTCGTCATCTACGGCAGTCAGGAGATGCTGGAGGGGATGCTTTCTCCCGGGCATCCCGGCGGGATCAACGCGATCCTCGCCGGCGGTGGCTGGGTTGCCCTGCCGTTGGCGCTCGTGGGTGGCCTGGCCACGGCGCTGGCAGTCCGGATCGCCGAGTTCGTCCAGCGGCACGCAGCGCGGCCCCTGGTGATCTCGATCGCGTGGATGGTGCGCCTGTGCGCGCCGCCCCGTCTGCTCGCCCTCCCGCCCGCCTGGGTGCGGATCGAGCGCCTTATCGCCATGCACCTCGCCGGTCGCGGGCCACCCGACGGAGTGTCGATCGCCTAGTCCTGGATCCCCTGGCGCGTGCCAGCGGATCCACCCATCGACCCGTTTCGAGGTTCCCATGTCCCGTACTCAGCGCTTCGCGCTGCTCGGTGGCGCCGTCGTCGTCCTGCTCGCCGTCATTCTCCTCACGCGCGGAGGCGACGAGAAGACGCCCGCCAGCCCCAACGCCACCGCGGTTGCGACTCCCATCACGACAGCAACACCAGACACCACCGTCGCCACGCCGGCGGAGAAGAAGAAGCCCAAGCCCGAGCCGGGCCCCGGCCCGATCCTGACGGTGGACAAGGTCACGACGATCAAGACGCGCGTGGGCAAGACCGTCCACTTCCGCGCCACCTCGGTCGACGACGAAGAAGTGCACGTCCACGGCTACGACAAGTCCATTGAGGCACCGGCCGGCAAGGTCGTGCAGATGCACTTCAAGGCCACGATGCCGGGCATCTTCGAGATCGAGTTCGAGAAGAGCGCCGTGCCGATCGGCAAGCTCGAGGTCGGCGAGTGAGACGCGCTGCGGCCCTCGGAGCGGCCACCACCACCGTGCTGCTCCTGTTGGCGAGCAGCGCGAGCGCGCACGGGCTGGTCGGCAAGCAGGACCTCCCCGTCCCGAAATGGCTGTTCACCTGGGCGGCCGCCATCGTCTTGATCGTCTCGTTCATCGGGCTGGCCGTCCTGTGGCCGAAGCCGCGGCTGCAGGATGCACGCGAGCGGGTCGTCGCTCGCATCCCGGCCGTGGTCAGGGTGCTCTGCGGGCTGGCCGGTGTGAGCGCGTTCGTCGGGCTGGTCTATGCGGGCTTCGCGGGGGTCCAGACCGACGATGCCAACATTCTTCCCACCAGCGCCTACGTGGTGTTCTGGGTGGGGCTGGCGTTCGTCTCGTTCCTGTTCGGCGACGTGTTCCGGGCGTTCAACCCGTGGCTGGCGGTCGGCCGGGCCGCGGGCTGGATCAGCGGCCGGGTCGCCGGGGGCCGGATGCCCGCTGTGCTCGCCTATCCGTCGCGGCTCGGATACTGGCCGGCGGTCATCGGCCTGTTCGCGTTCGCGTGGCTGGAGTTGGTGTACGTCGATCGGGGGCAACCATCGACCCTGGCCCTCTTGACCCTCGTGTACGCGGCGGTCCAGCTGGTTGGGATGTCCCTGTACGGAACGAAGGAGTGGGCAGACCGTGGTGATGCGTTCAGCGTGTACTTCGGCCTCTTCGCCCGGATCTCGCCGCTGCACTGGTCCGGCGGGCGACTCGCCCTGCGCGCCCCGCTGGCCGGCCTGCCCCCGATGGACACCCCGCGCGCGACAGTTGCACTGCTGGCGGTGATGATCGGCAGCACGACGTTCGACGGCTTCACGCTGGGGAGCGCCTGGACGAACGTGGCTCCGTGGCTGCAGGACCGGTTCGCGTCGCTGGGCCTCGGCGCGGAAGCCGCCCTGCAGGCTGGGTTCACCGTCGGGCTGCTCGTGGCCATCGCGGCGGTTTGGGCTTTGTTCCGGATCGGCATCGCCGGGGTCCACGGCGTCGACCGCACCCGGCCGCCGGCCCGTTTGGCGGACCTGTTCGTCCACAGCCTTGTGCCCATCGCGCTGGCTTACGTGGTCGCGCACTACTTCGGGCTGCTGTCCTACCAGGGACAGGCGATGGTCTACCTCCTCTCGGACCCGCTCGGCGACGGATCGGACTTCTTCGGCGGCGCCGCATCGGCCATTGACTACAACTGGATCAGCGCGACCGGCATCTGGTACGTCCAGGTGGTGGCGCTGATCGTCGGCCACGTCGCCGCGCTCATCCTTGCTCACGATCGGGCGATCAGCCTCTACCCCGACCCCCGCCAGGCGGTGCGCTCGCAGTACTGGATGCTCGCGGTGATGGTCGGCTTCACGTCCCTGGCCCTGTGGCTGATCTCGGGGGCAGGATCGTGAACGCCATCCTGGCTCACGCGGGCCACTGGACCACCTCGCTCATCTACCTGGCTCCGGTCCTGCTGATCGTGCTCGCCCTGCTCTGGCAGCGCATCCGCGACCGGCGTGCCGGACGGGCTCCTGACCAGCACGACGAACCGACACTCGACGACATCCTCGACGGAAAGAAGCAGCAATGACCACTCGTATCGGGCTGATCGCCCTCACCCTCAGCGGACTCCTACTTGCCGGTTGCGGCGGCTCCAGCTCCGAGAAGCAATCGACCACCAAGCCGTCGGAGAAAGCGCTGCAGTCGGTGTCCAGCAAGCTGCGCAACGAACTGCGAAGTGCCACCCGCGTCAACCCTGCACAGTTCCCGTCGGCCAAGGGCAAGACGCTGCAGCAGGTCTCCGACAGCCTGACCGGCACCGGCACCACCCTGGGCCTGGCGAGCTCCATCTTCACGCCGGGGATCAACCGGCTGGCGTTCGGTGTCATCGACGGCGAGAACCGCTATGTCTACGCCCCGACGGTGGTCTACACCGCTGCCACACCGACCGAGCAGGCTCGCGGCCCGTACCCCGCTCCTGCGGATCTGCTCGTGACCGACGCGCCGCACCGCAGCCAGAACGCAGCGAACCCCAAAGACCTTTTCGCCGCCATCTACGCCGCGCAGGTCCCGTTCCCCAAAGCGAAGCAGTACGCCATCCTCGTGGTGTCGAAGGTGGGCAAGGACCTGATCGGCGCGGGCGTCAGCGTCAAGGTTGTCCCCAAGGCCAAGGACCCCGTAGCGAAGGTTGGGGAGCCCGCTCCACGGGTGGAGACAGACACCCTCGCCTCGGTTGGCGGAGACAAGGCGTTGCTGGACACCCGGCGCCCGTTCGACGACATGCACGGCGTCTCGTTCAAGGACGCCGTCGGCAAGAAGCCGGTCGCGTTGCTGTTCGCCACCCCGCAGCTCTGCCAATCACGCGTCTGTGGGCCCGTGGTCGACATCGCCGCGCAGCTGAAGGCCAAGTACGGCGATCGCGTGACCTTCATCCACCAGGAGGTCTACAAGGACAACGACGTGGCGAAGGGCCTGCGCAAGCCGCTTCAGGCTTTCGGCTTGCCGACGGAGCCATGGCTCTTCGTGGTCGGGACCGACGGCAAGGTCGTGGAGCGGCTCGAGGGATCGTTCGGGCTCAACGCATTTGAGGCCGCGCTCCAGTCGGCGCTGAAGAAGGAGGAGGCGCCGTAGCCGCAGCCCCCCGTCGCCTGAGGTGTTGCGTTTTCGCACGCACGACTCCTGCTTTCGCGCGAGCCGCAGCCACGCGGCGGTGTCTGCCCGGGGCCTCATTCGTATGACCGTACGGATGTTGGTATGATGGCGGGTATGACCGGCGACACCTGCGACCTGCTCTGCCTCGATCTGCCGAAGGCTGAGGCCATGCGCGACGCCCTGCCTGCTCCCGAGGCCCTGGACGACGCGGGCGCCGCGTTCAAAGCGCTCGGCGACCCGACGCGGCTGAGCGTCGCGCTCGCCCTGGCCGCCGGCGGTGCGGCTTGTGTCTGCGACCTGGGTTGGGTGATCGGGCGTCCGGAGAAGCTGGTCTCGCATCACGTCCGGCAGCTGAAGGCCGCCGGCCTCGCCCGCTCCGAGCGGCACGGCAAGATGGTCATGTACGAGCTCACCGACGCGGGCCGGACGCTGCTGAGCGCCGCACCGGTGCCAGCAGGGTCGCGGTCGTGAGCGCATTCGAGTTGTCCGTCGTCGCCGATGGCCCCAACTTGACGGCATCCCCGACCACGCCCCCGTCGATCTCCAGGGAGCGATACGGGGAGCTGGCTACCCGCGCGCGCCTGCTCTCCTGGTTGTCGATGGTTGTCATCACCGCCGAAGCGGTCGTCGGCATCGTGGCCGGGTTGATCGCGGTGTCCATCGCCCTGGTCGCCTTCGGCCTGGACTCGGTCATCGAGGGCTTGGCCTCCGGGATCATCATCTGGCGCTTCACCGGCAGCCGCACCTTCATCCAGGACGCCGAGAACCGGGCGCAGCGGCTTGTCGCCGCCCAGTTCTTCCTGCTGGCCCTGTACGTGGCCTTTGAGTCCGTTCGCGCTCTCATCGGCGGCCAGCATCCCGAGACGTCCTACGTCGGCATCGCTCTCGCGGTCACCTCGGCCATCACCATGCCCTTGCTCGGTCAGGCCAAGCAGAAGATCGCCGTCGAGCTTGGTTCGTCGGCCACAGCCGGCGAAGGCCGCCAGAACATGCTCTGCGCATATCTGGCCGGCGCCCTGCTGGTCGGCCTGCTCGGCAACGCGCTAGTAGGCGCCTGGTGGCTTGACCCGTTTGTCGGCCTTGCGGTCGCGTTCGTCGCCGTCAAGGAAGGCATTGACTCCTGGAAGGGAGAGAGCTGCTGCACCAGCTCGCCGCTGGAAGGCTTCGCGGTCGACTCCTGCGGAGCGGACGACTGCTGTGCCTGAGCTGGCCCTGGCCCTATTCGGCACCTATGTACTGCTCGCCTTCGGCTGGCGCTCCTGGTTGCAGGCGAGGCGCACCGGCCACACAGGCTTCGTCGGGATTAGCGGCCGACCGGGATCGGCTGAGTGGACTGGCGGTGTCGCGTTCGTCCTCGCGCTCCTTCTGGGACTCAGCGCCCCCGTCCTGCAGCTCGTCGGCGTCCTGGAACCTGTCGAAATGCTTGACGGAACGGCCGGCCACCTTGCCGGCGTCGCGCTGGCCGTCTTCGGCACGATCTGCGCAATGGCCGCCCAAGCGGCGATGGGCACCTCATGGCGGGTCGGGGTCCGTGAGGACGAGCAGACCGGCTTGGTGACCGACGGCCCGTTCGCCGTCGTCCGCAACCCGTTCTTCGCCGCAACCATCCCGACCGCCCTCGGCCTCGCGCTCATGGTCCCCAATGTGTTCGCCTTCCTTGCCGTCGCCGTCCTCTTGGCCGCTGTCGAACTGCAGGTCCGAGTCGTCGAGGAGCCGTACCTGCTCGCCACCCACGGCGACGAGTACCGGCGCTACATGACACGGACAGGACGGTTCTTCCCCGGTCTCGGGCGCCTATAGACGATTGCCGACAAGCCGCCCGGCCTTCCCGCCAGCCGGGCTCGTTCGCTCCACGGCCGGCGGTGCCTCCGCTGGGACCTGGTCGATCGGTCAGAGGTTGATGCCGAGGGTCTTTGCTCCCCAGATCCACAAGGCGTAGGCGAGGGCTGTGACCGCGCAAGCCAGAAGGAGAGACACGGCGAAGCCCAGTCCGGCGCGAAGGGACAAGGGCAGCGCGACGAAGAACGCCAGCGACGGGACGATGACCCAGAGGATGGACCACGACAGCGATGCGACCTGAGCGCCATCGTGAGTGTCGCGGTAGAGCCACACGATTGCCAGAATCGAGGTCAAGGGCAGGGAAACCAGGATGGCGCCCAAGAGCGTGGATCGTCGCGCGGCCTCACTGGCGAAGGCAATGACCAAGCCGGAGATGGCCGCTTTGAGCAAGAGGTACATCGAGCGGTCTGCGTCAGACTGTCGCCGTGGCTGGTGGCGTGGCTGGGCGCGGCGCCAGGGTTCGGTGCTCGCCGTGGTGGCGGATCGCGGCGAGCAGGTCGACCATGTGGTGATCGTGCAGGCGATAGAAGGCGCGCCGACCGTCCCGGCGGACTTGGACAGCGTGCAACTGGCGTAGCACCCGCAACTGCTGCGAGGCTGCGGTCGCCGTCATCTCGCACGTCGCAGCGAGCTGCTCAACGCTCAGCTCAGCTTCGATCAGGGCGTACAACAGCCGAAGACGACTCGGCGCGGCAAACGCAGCCATCGCGTCGGCCAGGCGCTCGGACTCGGAGACCCCAACAGGCTCGACCACGGGTGTGTGTTCTGCCGGATGCGGCACACCGACGACAGTAGCACGTCTGCACACTCATGCAGATGTGGTGTCCATCGCCGCAGTCAGGGGTGTGCCGGACCGCACCCGCCGCCGCCCCGATTCGTCCGGGTCGTTGTGCAGGCCGGCCTAACCCCGCAGCTTCTCGATCTTCGTCTTTCCGCCGTGCTGCAACTCCAGATCGAGCGTGCGCTGCTGGTCGGAGAACCCCTTGTAGTCGAGCTTGGCGACCGTGCCTGCCGGGATCAGGAGGTTGGGATGCCGGAAGGTCATCATGCCGCTCGGCGTCATCCGCTCGAACTTCAGGTCGTAGCGGCCGAAGCGCACGTCGTAGGTGGTGGCCTTGGCCTTCTTCACCCCGCGCGTGTCGATGTCGAACTGGTAGTTGGGCTTGTCCAGCCGTACGGTGAGCTTCGAGCCGCCGGTCATGCGCTTGGCCTTCAGCGCAAAGTCGTAGCTGTCCGGCGCGTCCTCGATGCCGACCCGCAGTACGGGTGATTCGTTGTGCGCTGGGTCGGTCCGCAGCGACACGCGCGAGCCGTCGCCTGCGAAGTGCAGCTTGACGCTCTCACCTCGCCGCAACGCGATCCCCTCGGCGGCGACGCGATCACCCGGACCGATGAACTCCAACCGCTCAACGACCGGTCTGCGGATCTCGGCGCCGTTGACCAGCACGGAGATCGGCCGGTTCGCAGGGATCAGGTACACCGGCTCGGCGTCCTCCTTCCACGTCTTGTTGCTCAGCCGTCGCAGGACCTGAGCGCTGGGGATCTCGTTGACGATCCTGCGGTTCACGTAACCCGTACGCCGACCCTTGGCATCAGTGACCAGGACATGCGCGTGGTTGGTGGCATCCCCCTCCAGGGCGATCTCATTGAACTGCTGCGAACCTGCTTCGGAGGTGCTGCGGTTCTTGCCGTTGCAGAACGGGCACGGCACAAGCCCCTTCGGCGTGACACCGGGATACAGAGCCAGGTTGCTCTCCTGCCCCTGCCCGCCGTAGACCTGCTGAGGGTCGGCGGGGTTGGACTGGGCGATGAACTTCCACGCGTTGGCGTGCCTGTCGAACGAGACAGCCCGGGTGATGCCGGGGTAGTTGTTGTCGTACACCAGGACGGCGAATCGGCCATCGCCGCGGTCCTCCACGGCGTACGGGGTGATGGCGTGCCCGCCCCCGCCATAAGTGCGGAACAGGCCCAGAACGTAGAGCGGCTTGTGCGCCCTCATGCCTTTGATCAACGCGTCGAGGATGTCGTTGGGGGTCCCCGGGATTGCCTTCTGCCGGATCGCGGGGAGCTCCTGCAGCGCGCTGCCCTGGGCGATCGTGCGCTGCAGCGCGGCATTGCCGGTCAGTGCGAGCTGCGCGGGCGATGCGCCGCCGAACCCTTCGGGATACAGCTGTCGCCCGTAGAACCGGGAGGCCGACAGCGCCATGCCGAAGCAATGGCCCGCCGCCAGCGCATCGTTCTCCTCTTCCATCCACGCTCGCGCGGGCGGGATCAGGAGACAGGTGTTGCCGGTACCGCTCGTGCACACCTCGCTGCCGAACAGGCCCTCGACCGCAGCGGGTGTCAGGTTCTTGACCGCAGCCCCCGTGCCGTAGTTCTCGAACGCAAACCCGTCGGCCGGGGGACGGAAGCCCGTGTCGACGATGATCGTGCCGGTGGGTTTGTAGTTCCCCACCGCTCCCGCGGAGGATGCCTGCGGTGTCGTGCCCTGAAGGACCTGGACGTCGGCGGCGTCGCGCTTGGGCGCCGATGAGCCTCCGCATCCTGGCATCGTCATCAGGCACCCCACGACGCCGATGATCAGGACAGATGCAAACCGCGGATTCACTGGCTCACCATCACGAGCATCGTGGCACGTTTCCTGTCGTCGTTGTCTCGGTTGGCCGTGCCGAACATCGTCACGGTCCACGCCCCCGCAGAGACGGATGACGCCAAACTAACATTACAATGTCTGTTAGTATGAGGTTATGGCCGATGACCATTGTGACTTGCTCTGTCTTGATCTCCCTCGCGCGGAGGCGCTGCGTACCACCCGGCTCTCCACTGGCGAGGCAGATGTCGCGGCCGCCGGGGCGAAGGCGCTGGGCGACCCCACCAGACTCACAATCGCTGCGGCGCTACGAGAGGGGGGCGAGCTGTGCGTCTGCGATCTGAGCTGGGTGTGCGAGCGGGCTGAGAACCTCGTTTCCCACCACGTCCGTGCACTGCGCAGCGCCGGGATCGTTTCGTCCCGCCGTGACGGCAAGATGGTCATGTACACGTTGACCGAGCACGGAGCGCAGCTTCTGGCCGCGGTGCTCGCGCCCCGCACGACAGCGACGGCGTGACCCCGCCCATCGCACTACCGATGATCCCCTCGGGTCCGCCCGGTGCGGCGGATCAGGTGGAGGTCGGGCAACCCACGGTCTCGGGACGCCGCTTTCGCGTCGACGGGATGGACTGCGCGGCGTGTGCCGCCACCGTGGAAAGGTCCGTCGCCGCGCTTGACGGCGTGCAGGCGGCGAGCGTGTCGTTCGGGACCGCCACGCTGACCCTGGACGGCGACGTGGCCGACACGACGGTGCTTGCCGCGATCAGCCGGGCCGGCTACCGGGGCCGCCCCGCACACGTCCGTGAGCCCGGTCCCACGCGCCCATTCTGGCGGCGCGACGCCCGGACATTGTCGACCACCGTGTCGTTGCCGATTCTCATGCTCGCAGTGGTGGCCTCGCTGTCCGGCGCGCCGCGGGCCGTAGCCGAGCCGCTGTACCTGCTCTCGATGGTGGTGGCCGGCTGGTCGGTCGCGCGGGCGGCCCTGGCCGGCCTGCGCCGCCGCAACCTGGACATGAATGTCCTCATGGCCACGGCCGCGATCGGCGCCGTGGCGATCGGCGCCTACGCCGAAGGGGCGGCGGTCCTGGTGCTCTTCGCCATCGGGACAATGCTCGAGGCGCTCGCCTTGGAACGCAGCCGCAACGCGGTCGAGGCCCTCATGGAACTGGCGCCCCGGGAAGCCCATGTCGTGTTCCAAGGCGAGGAACGCGTCGTCGCGGTCGAGGAGGTTGAGGTCGGCGACGGTGTGCGGGTCCGTCCTGGTGAGCGCATCGCCGTCGACGGCGTTGTCGCCGAGGGAGCGTCGAGCCTGGACCAGTCCCCGATCACCGGGGAGTCCGTCCCGGTCGACGTGACCGACGGGGACGTCGTATTCGCTGGCTCTCTCAACGTCCAGGGGACACTGCTCATCCGGGCCACGAAGCGGGCCGACGACTCAACCCTGTCGCGGATCGCCGCGCTCGTCGAGCAGGCCCAGGGCAGCCGCGCACCGTCTGAGCGGTTCATCGACCGTTTCGCACGCATCTACACCCCGATCGTGTTCGTCTCGGCGTTGCTCGTGGCGGTCGTGCCCCCGCTGGCCTTCGACGGCAGTTGGGACACCTGGATCTACCGCGCGCTCGCCCTCCTCATCGTCGCCTGCCCGTGCTCCCTGGTCATCTCCGTGCCCGTCGCAGTCGTCTCGGCCGTCGGTGGCGCCGCCCGCCGAGGCGTGCTCATCGCGGGAGGGCAGGCACTGGAGGACCTCGCCCGGGTCGATGTCGTGGCGATCGACAAGACCGGGACGCTCACCCTCGGTCTGCCGAGGCTGGCGAGCGTGGCTCCCCTGAGCGGACTCTCCGATGACGAGGCCCTCGCGTTGATGACGGCGATCGAGCAGCCGTCCGAGCACCCGCTGGCGGGCGCGTTCACCCGCGCCTCACGGGAACGGGCGCTGATCGTCGAGTCCGTGACCGCGTTCGCCGCCCTCCCCGGTCGTGGTGCCCAGGCCACCGTCGCCGGCCAGGCACTCTGGGCCGGCGGCCCCCGTCTGGCCGGTGAGCGCCTCTCGTCCGTGCCGCAAGAAGTCCTGGCGCTGCAGGAGCAGGGGCAGACCGCCCTCGTCCTCGGGCGAGGGGCGGAGGCGCTCGCCGTCTTCGGGGTCGCCGACACGCTGCGCCCGGAAGCCGCGGACGCGATCGCCGAGCTGGCAGGCGTCGGGATCTCGCGTGTCGTGATGCTCACGGGCGACAGCGAGCCCGTCGCCCGGCGCATCGCCGCCGCAGCCGGCGTACGCGAGTGGCGGGCCGATCTCCTCCCGGCCGACAAGCTCGCGGCCGTCCAGGCGCTGAGAGAGGACGACTCGGTTGTGGCGATGGTCGGCGACGGCATCAACGATGCGCCCGCCCTCGCCGCCGCCCGGATCGGCGTGGCAATGGGCGCGGCAGGCAGCGACGTGGCACTGCAAACCGCCGACGTCGCACTCATGTCCGACCAGCTGGACCGCCTGCCATTCGCGCTCGGGCACGCACGCCGTGCCCTGGGGATCATGCGCTTCAACGTCATCGTGTCGCTCGTTGTGAAGGGCGCTCTGGTGCTGCTCGCGCCGCTCGGGCTCGTCACGCTGATCGTCGCTGTCGCCGCCGACGTGGGCATGTCGCTGCTCGTGACGCTCAACGCCCTGCGCCTCCTGGGACACGACCCCAGCGCGGACTAGGGTGCTGGCAGCGCCTCCCCGTGCGTCTCGATCGTGAGCAGGCCTGACCGCTGGTGATCGACCTGCAGCGTGGTGTGGTCGATGTGGAAGTGCTCGTTGAGTTCGACTTCCATGGCCCGCCGGATCGTCGGCACGTCGCT
>WBZU01001304.1_pt1 | contig 18987 bp, 21 predicted proteins | sample 5204311 | NCBI WGS metagenome assembly WBZU01 (sample SAMN12344359, study PRJNA552823) | activated sludge metagenome | biome: Activated sludge suspended growth; feature: Nitrification reactor; material: Wastewater; isolation source: activated sludge from nitrification reactor of wastewater... | reverse complement strand
CCCACGATGCCTGACCGCCGAACCGCCTGGTTCGACGCCCGCCGGCGAACTTGTAGTCCACCGACCGCAGCGTGACCGCTCAGCTACAAGTTCGGCGCCCGCCGGCGAACTTGTAGTCCGCCGACCGTCAGGCGACCTGCCAGCTACAAGTTCGGCGAGAGGGGTGACGGCCCCTCGGCCTACGGACATAATCAGCATTTCCGGCGTTTTGCGAGAGGGCATCCCGGCGGGAAGCACGCGACGACGGGTCAGGCCTCATCGGACAACAGCAACGCCCGGAGGCGACGAACGAGCTCGTCGCGGGTGTCGGTGTCCCAGTCCCGGCCGTCCTCGACGTCACGCTCCATCTCGTCGACGACGTCACGCACGCTGGCCAGAACCACGTACTGGTCGTCGAGTCGCCCGAGCAGATCCCTCAGACGATCTTCGCCCCAGGACATCTCGTCCAGCCGCCGGCGGGCCTCGAAGGCCCTCTGACGACAGCTCCGCCGGCAGTACCTCCGTGGGCGGCCGGTTCCGGCCGGATCGGGCAGCCGGCGTCCACACCACGAGCAGCGGCCGTCGTCCCCCGCCCCCGGTCCCCCGCCCCGCAGTTCCGTCACAGTGACGAATCTAGGGCCGCGGGCGGCGCGGCTGGTGCCACTGCAGGATCTCGTGGGACGGACCGAGCTCGACCACGATGTCGGCTCCGTCGCGCATCGGCTCGATGTGGTCGCGGTTGTTCGGGACGTTGTAGGACTCCCACACCCCCACCGCGGCCTGCCGAAGTCCTGTCTCGTCCAGGCCGCGGAACAACCCGAGCACCGAGGTCGAACCCTCGTCGAGACCGGCGACCAACTCGACGAAGCGATCCACGAACCACTGCCTCAGGAGGTCGGCCTCGGCATGCAGGTAGACCCCGAGGTCCAGACGCGGCCCGAAGGTCTCCTGCAGGACGACCACTCCCTCGAAGATCACCACGTCGACCGCGCCGACCGGTTCGCTCCCCTCCACGACGTCGTAGTCCTCGTGGGAGTACCTCGGTGCCACCACATCGCGATCGCCGGATCGCACCGCGTCGAGGAACCCGCTGGCTCCGAGCAGGTCATATGACTCGGGAAAGCCCTTGCGCTCGAGGATCCCCCGCTCAGCCAGCACCGCGTTGGGCCACAGGAAGCCGTCGCCCGCGACCACGATGGTCACGAGACCACCCTGGCCACGAAGGCGCTCGGCGAGCGCGGCGGAGTACGTGGACTTGCCGACGCACACCGGGCCTCCGATGCCGACCACCACCGGTCGAGCCGTCCTGGCACGGTTCCGATCGGCGACGAGGTCGCTCACGCGGCGGAGCACCGGGTCTGGATCCTGATCGGGCTCGGCGCTGGCCCCGACATCGGAGTCGGGCACCGTCGGATCACCCATGTCCCCACCATGTCACGATCACCCGGGGGATGCTTGACATCGGTCGGCCCGGGGTGTCCCCTAGGGGTGCGGGCCGGACCCGTCCGGTTCGCGCAGCCCAACCCAGGCCACACAAGATCCAGGGAGGTGCCGATGTCCAACCGCCACCGCACTCGTCGGTCCGGAGCAACTTCTGCGCTGCAGGAGGAGCGAGATCTCCGAAAGGCGGAGCACCGACGGGTGCGACGCACGGTCAACCAGAGTCTCCACGTCGCCACCATCGACGGGGAGCTCGATGACCTGGTCCTGGAGGTTCCGCACGCCACCCACGGCTACACCGACGAGCACGACGCCCCCGAGTCCAACGAGGTGCAGCGGCCCCGCAAGCGGGTGCGGCACTGGAAGCAGACCTTCTGGAAGCGGCGGACGAACATGCGGAGGCGGCGGGCCGAGGCCTACCTCGCCTGAGCCGACGTGCCGGTTCACCCACCGATGCTCACGCACGCGGGTGGACCGGTGATCGGATCAGCGCACCGGCGGTCGAGACGACAGCCGGGAAGCAGCGTGCTCCGTTAGCGTGACCGCGTGGTCCGTCGTCGCCCCGACGAGCGCTCGCTCGTCCCGATCATCGACCGGATGGTCGACCAGCGATACGCCATGGCCGTCGAGGTCGTGTCGTGCCTGCGCGCCGAGGATCCCTCGGCCACCGCCGACGAGCTGGCGGAGCGGCTGATCCGCCGCTGTGCCAAGGAGCTCGCGGTGGGTGGAGCGGTCGCCGGCGGAGCGGCCGCGTCGCCGGTCGCGGGCGTGGCGGTCGCCGCGGCCACCGCAGGGGCCGATGCCACCTGGTCGATGGGCCGGCTGTCGGAGATGATCATGGGCATCGGCCTCATCTACGGCCACCCCCAGCACACCGTCGATGAGCGCACGGCGCTCGTGCTCGCCGTGCTCGGCCTGTCCGAGAGCGCTGCGGTCGGCCTGACCGGGGTGGCGGCACGAGTCGGCTCCCGGGGCGGCGCCCGCCTCGTGTCACGCCTGCCCTCGGGGGCTGCCGCCCCCGCCACCGCCGGCGTGACGAGGCGCACCCTCGCGAAGTTGTCGAGCTCCAAGGGACCGTGGAGCCTGGCCGCGCTCGTGCCGTACGGGCTGGGTGCGAGCATCGGTGCGGCGGGCAACGCTGTGCTGGCCCACTCCGTCGGCCGGGCCGCCCGCCAGTACTTCTCGTCGACGATGAGCCCCGCTCCCCCGCGCCACGACCCGGTGTGCGAGGACGCCGGCGAGGGCGAGGTCCTCGACGAGCCCGCCGGTTCCGGACCAGACGATGCGGCAGCGGCGTCCGGGGTCGTCGACGCCGAGATCGTCGACGCGGTCATCGTCGAGACGGTGCGGATCCACACCACCGGCGATCACCCCCCGGCGCCGGGCTGACTCCCCCACCGGCAGCTGCGCGCACCGACCGCAACGGCCGTTCCCGGGAGCGGGGCCGTGGGTAGCCTCGGGCCCATGACCGACATCACCCCGGCGTTGATCGACGGAACCGACGTCCTGACCGCAGAGGTCAACGAGGTCGTCTCCCCCTACGACGGTCGTCCCGTCGGTGCCGTCCCCGCCTGCGGCACCGAGCACCTCGACCGAGCGATCGCGGTGGCGCTCGAGCGCCACCGCGGCGGCCCCCCTCCCGCCCACGAGCGGGCCGCGGTCCTGGACCGTGTCGCGCAGCTGCTGTCGGAGCGGCTCGACGAGTTCGCCCGGTCGATCTCGGAGGAGTCCGCCAAGCCGATCACCACCGCCCGGGTGGAGGCGCAGAGGGCGGTCGACACGATCCGCTTCTCCGCTGCGGAGGCCCGGACGTTCACCGGCGAGATGGTCCCTCTCGACGCCTCGTCGGCGGGCGTCGGCAAGCTGGGCTTCACCAAGCGGGTCCCGATCGGCGTCGTCGGCGCGATCTCGCCGTTCAACTTCCCGCTCAACCTGGTGTGCCACAAGATCGCTCCAGCGGTCGCTGCCGGCTGTCCGGTCGTCCTCAAGCCCGCGTCGAGCACCCCGCTCACCGCGCTGCGCATCGCCCGGCTCTTCGAAGAGGCCGGCCTTCCGCCCGGGTGGATCAACGTCGTGACCTGCAGCGGCCGGGTCGCCAACCACATGGTGCTGCACCCCGACGTCGCCATGATCACCTTCACCGGATCACCCGAGGTCGGCTGGGGCATCCGCGCCGACGCCCCTCGCAAGCGGGTCAGCCTGGAGCTCGGCAACAACGCCCCTGTCATCATCGAACCCGACGGCGACTGGGAGGCCGCCGCCACCAAGATCGCCGTCGGCGGCTACGCCTACTCCGGCCAGACCTGCATCTCGGTGCAACGGGTGTACGTGCACCGAAGCCTCCACGAGGGATTCATCGCTGCTCTGGCCGACCGGGTGGCCCGACTGCGCGTCGGGCCTCCGTCCGATCCTGCCACCGAGGTCAGCGCCCTGATCGACCCGGGCGAGTCGGATCGGGTCAGCGGCTGGATCTCCGAGGCGGCCGGCGACGGCGCCCGGGTCGTGGTCGGCGGGACACGCGGCGAGCACGGCGTGCTGGTCCCCACCCTGCTCGACGGCGTGCGCCCCGACATGAAGGTGTGCCACACCGAGGTGTTCGGCCCCGTCGTCGGCGTCGCCGCCTACGACGGATTCGACGAGGCCCTCGCCCTGGCCAACGACACCCGCTACGGCCTGCAGGCCGCCGTGTTCACCCGCGACATCGGTTCCGCGCTGAAGGCCGCCGACGCGCTCGACTTCGGGGGCGTGATGGTCAACGAGATCCCGTCGTGGCGGGCGGACCAGCAGCCCTACGGCGGAGTGCGCGACTCGGGCAACACCCGGGAAGGTCCCCCCTACACCGTCCAGGAGATGACCGAGCGGCGCATGATCGTCATCCAGGGCTGAACGACTCAGCGGGCTGGAACGACACCGCGGGCTGATCAGAGCCCGTCGAGGAACCGGTTCAGCGCGTCGACGTTGACCCCGCCGGTCGGGACGTGGTTGCGGAACCGGTCAGGCATCCACGCCTGGTCGCTCCAGGCGTCCACCACATCCAGGCTGACCCGGGCGCCACGCCGATCGGCCTCGTCCTTGAGGGCGAGGGAGTGGGAGGCCGGCACGAGGCCGTCGTCGTCGCCGTGGATCACGTAGCCGGGCGGGTCCTGCGCGTCCACGAACCTGGTCGGCGACATGCGAGCCGAGAGCTGATCCAGCTCCGCGCTCCAGAGTGAACCCCAGAACCCCCCGTGGACGGTCGAGAAGTCGTTGATCCCGGCGATGTCGATCCACCCGTCCACCGCGTCCGATCCGGCGTAGACCGGGTCGTCGGAGTTCGAGGCCAGGGCGACGAGCGTGGCCAGCGTCCCGCCCGCGGAGTGGCCGGCGGTGACGATGCGTGTCGTCCCCAGACCGACCTCCGAGCCGTGCCCTCGGACCCAGGCCAGGGCCGCCGCGACGTCGTCGACCGCGGCCGGCCAGGGCGCGAAGTCCCCCCGGTTCAGCCGGTAGTTGACCGACACGACGTCCCAACCCCGTCCGAGCTGGGCCAGGATCGGACCGCTGAGCCCCGTCGGATCGCTCTTGTCACCGCCGGTGAAGCCGCCGCCGTGGACGAAGACGATGGTCCCTCGCGCCGGACCGTCGCCCGTGTGGAGTCGGACGTCGAGCGTCTGGGATCCGTTGCACGGATCGTGCGAGGCCGAACCCGCACCGCAGCCGAGGTAGGCGTCCTGCAGGTAGGGCACGTCGAGCAGGTCCGCGCCGCGATCGGTGCCGAGGGTCTCGGCGACCACCTGCGTGCGATCCGGGTTGGCGACCTGGTTCGGCGGCGGCGGTGGCGCGCACGCCGCGGCGACCACGATCACCGAGACCATCACGGCGGCGGTCAGGAACCGGATTCGCCGAGGGCGGATCCGCGAGACGTCGTCGTGGTGCTCGGTTGCTGCTCCCATGTCCGGGGCAACGGCTCCGTCCCGTCACCGGTTGAGAACATCGGTCCGTTCGACCCACTCGGCGGAGCGGAATCGGGTCAGTTGACCGACGGATCCTCGGGGAACAGGCCCTGGGCCGCTGTCCGGCCACCCTGGCGCCGCATCACCGAACGCCACAGCGAACCGGGATCACCGCACAGCACGTCGTCGGGCAGGGCGGTGACGACGTGCCACGCCCCGGCTGCGATCTCTGCGTCGAGCTGACCAGCGGCCCAGCCGGAGTAGCCGGTGAACAGCCGCACCGCGTCGATGCCGTCCACCCGTCCGTCGAGCAGCGCCTCCATGTCGATCAGCGCGAGAGATCCCGGGAGGGGGGCCACCGGGCCGGTCGGGTCGCTCCCGCTGCCCAGACGACGCCGCCCGAGTGCGAGCACGCCACCGACCGCCACCGGGCCACCGACGAAGAACACCGCGGGCGACAGGACCGGGGCGCACAGCTCGGGCAGGTGCTCGACGACCTCGGTGTCCGACGGGCGGTTCAGCACCACGCCCAGCGCCCCGTCGCCGTCGTGCTCGATCACGTAGACCACCGTCTGGTCGAAGTTGGCGTCGCCCAGGTCGGGAACCGACACGAGGAGGCGGTGTCGCGTGGTCTGCTCCGGCACCACCCCAGCTTCCCAGACGCGCCCCGGCCCCGGCACCGCGGACGATCGCGGGGCCGGGGCCGGGAACAGTCTCTGGGAACGAACCGACGATCAGGTGATGTCGAGCGACAACATCCGGATGGCGTTGCCCCGCAGGATCTTGTAGCGGACCTCGGGGGTGAGGTGCGCCATCATCTTCTCCGCGACCTCCTTGGTGTGGGGCCAGGTCGAGTCGGTGTGCGGGTAGTCGCTCTCGAAGGTGACGTTGTCCTCTCCGATGACGTCGAGGGAGTTCAGACCGTGCTGGTCCCGGAAGAAGCAGCCGAACACCTGCCGGTAGTAGTAGCTCGACGGCGGCTCCGGGATGAGGTCGGCGACACCGCCCCAGGCCCGGTGCTCGCTCCAGACGTCGTCGACGCGCTCGAGCATGTAGGGCAGCCAACCGATCTGACCCTCGGAGTAGGCCAGCTTCAGGTTCGGGAAGCGCACGAGGACACCGGAGAACAGGAAGTCCGACAGCGACGCCATCGAGTTGTTGAAGCTGAGCGACGCCGCCACCGCGGTCGGAGCGTCCGGCGAGGTGGCGGGCATGCGCGACGACGATCCGATGTGCATGCAGATGACCGTGTCGGTCTCCTCGCACGCCCGGAAGAACGGGTCCCAGAAGCCGCTGTGGATGCTCGGCAGACCCAGGTGGTACGGCACCTCGGAGAACGCCACCGCATGCACGCCGCGCGCCGCGTTGCGACGCACCTCGGCGGCGGCCAGGTCCGCGTCCCACAGGGGCACGATGATCAGGGGTTCCAGGTGGCCGTCGGAGTCACCGCACCACTCCTCGACCATCCAGTCGTTGTAGGCGTACACGCAGGCCTCGCCGAGCTCGCGGTCCTTGGCCTCGGTGAAGGCCTGGCCGCAGAAGCGCGGGAACGACGGGAAGCACAGCGACACGTCGACGTGGTTCATGAGCATGTCCTCGACGCGGGCCTTGGGGTCGTAGCACCCCGGGCGCATCTCGTCGTAGGTCATCGGCGTCATGGTCATCTCGTCGCGGGAGTAGCCGACGGCAGCGACGTGGCGCTTGTGGATGTAGACGAGGTCCTCGAAGACCCAGCAGTCGGCCTGCTTGCCGTCGGGGTCGAACTCCTGCTCGTAGGCACCGCCGCCGATGTGCTTCATGGCGCCGACGCCGCGCCGTTCGATCTTGGGACCCCGGTCCTTGAACTTGGCCGGGAGCCACGTCTCCCACACGTGAGGCGGTTCGACGACGTGGTCGTCGACGCTGACGATCATGGGGATCTCGCCGGTCTCCGCGGTGTTGGCGGTACTGCCCTCGACGGTGGTCACGGTGCCTCCTCCCCCGGTCGTGCCGGGTGCTGACGAGCCGTCGGATCAGTTTCTGACGGGTCGTCAGAAACTGTATCGCGGGACCGGGACGGGACGGAACCGCCCGTTCGGCTACTGCACCGGCAGGGTGCTGCGACCGTCGGTGGCCCACCAACTGGCGGTCACCGCGAAGCCCTCCACCGACGAGGTCGGAACCATGGCCTCGAAGCTGCGTCGGTAGGCGGTGCGCGAGATCAGCCAGCGGCCGTCGATGCGCCGGTAGTCGTCGCGGTAGAAGGCGGCGCCGAACAGGACGATGCCCCACTCGGTGTCGACCACCGTGTCCTCGAGCGCCCACACCCCGACCGCGTCGTCGCCGTCGACGTCGATCTCGGGGTGGTGCACCCGGTGGCTGGAGTGGAAGGTCTCCCGGCTCATGTTCCGCGCGATGAACGCCACGATCTCGTCACGGCCCGCGTAGGTGTAGTTCCCGCCGCTGTACTCGGCGACGGCATCGGGCGTGAACAGATCGGTCAGGCCGTCCCAGTCCTTCTGGTCCATGCAGCGCAGGTAGGCGTACTTGAGCCGTGAGATCCGTTCGATCTCGACCAGGACCTCCGGCGTGAGGCCGTCGGAGGCGGGGGGAGCCGGTGACCGCCGGATGCCGGGATCGTCCATCGTCGTTCCTCCGTGATGTCGGTGCGGTGATCCTGACCGCCGGGCGGAGTCGCCGTCAGCGCCAGGCTGACGGAGCGACCACCTCGGCGTCGACCGGCTCTGCGCTCACAGCCGGTCCGAGCTGCCCGTCGATCCGGACCATCGCCGGAGGGACCGCGGGCGAGAACAGGTCGGGCTTCACGATCCGTGGCACCGCGCCGAGGTCGATCGTCTCCTCGGGCTCCTCGGGCGGGGTCCGCCCCCATCTCAACCAGCCGATGGCCAGTCCGGCCAGGAAGGCCCCGAACATCGTCGCCAGCGCGAACACCAGCTGTGCGACACGGATCAACTCGTAGCGCATCTCGCCCCCTTCGCCCCGACCGTCCCCGAACGGTCCCTGCCCCATCCGTCGGATCGAACGTGCCCCCCACGACGTCCCGACGGAAACTGGTGCGGACCCTAGCCCGAGCGGGGTCGCCCGTGGGTGGGTCCCCGACCGCGGGCGTCGTCGAGGAGTCGGCCGAGGAGCGGGAGCGGCAGGCCCAGGACGCCGCTCGCGTGCTCACCGCGCACCCATTCCACCAGCGCCGATCCGGGCCCCGCATCCCGCTCGAACGCCTCACCGTCCTCGAGTCGGTAGGACCCGCTGGTGTCGAAGGGCTCGAATCGCTCGACGTAGGACTCCGCCTCGGTCCGTCCGAAGCGACGCATCTGCACCACTTGGACGTCGATGCCGATGTGGGCGTCGCCGGCCTCGTCGAGGACGACCACGCCGTTGAGCAGGTGGTGTCGCCGGCCCGACAGCGCCGTCAGCTGCTCGACCGCCGCGGCGGGCTCCGACTTCTGGGTGAGCATCCGCCACCGCCCCGACGGCTCGGCCAGCACCCCGACCTGGTCCGCGGCCACGACGATGCGCCCGACGCATCGGGGGGCAACTGCCGCGGCCTTGAGGAGCGCGAGCTCGACGGCCAGGCCGTCGGGGCCCACCGCGTCGAGCCGGTGATCGAGGGCACGTTCGTCCACATCGGGTGCCATCACCTCGACCGGGATGCCCGCGTCAGCCAGGAGCTGGGCCCGGTAGCGGGACCCGGAGGCCAGCACGATCGGGCGATCGACGGGCGCGGTGCCTGCTGCTGCCGCATCGTTCGATCCCGCAGCGACCGGATCGGCGTCGAGGAGTCCCACGGACCGAGAGTGTGGCACCGGTACGCTCACCGACCGTGTCCGCCGACCCCTCGAGCCCGACCCGTCCTGTGCTCGACCGCGCGACCGCGGTCGTCACGATGGAGCTGGAGCGGGGCGTCGTCGGCGACCTGGCCACCCTCGACGCACTGGCCGCCGAGGCCGCCGCTCGCGGCACCCTGGCTGCGTGCGGCCGCCTGGTCGGAGCGGCCCGGTCCCGCGACGTGCCGGTCGTCCACTGCGTGGCGCAGTGGCGCCCGGACCGCCGGGGCACCGCGCTCAACACGCCGCTCACCCGGGCCCTCGCCCGGAACCCGGAGCAGATCCTGGCCGGCTCGCCGGCGGTCGAGCTGGTGGCTGAGCTCGGCGACACGTCCGGGGACCTGACCAGCGTGCGCCACCACGGGTTGACGCCGTTCACCGGCACCGACCTCGACGCGCTCCTGCGGTCCCTGGAGGTGTCGACGGTGGTCGTGTGCGGCGTGTCGCTCAACGTCGGGGTGCTCGGCCTGTGCCTCTCCGCGGCCGACCTCGGCTACCGGGTCGTCGTCGCCTCCGACGCGGTCGTGGGGGTTCCCGCGGAGTACGGCGACTCGGTGATCGCCCACACCCTGGCGATGGTGGCCACGATCGTCACTGTGTCGGACCTGCTCGCCTGAGACAGGTCTGCTCCGTGGCCGATGAGGCCGTGGCCCGGGAGGGCCGGCTCAACCCTTCCCGAGGGCGGCGGCCAACGCGGCGGCACGGTCGAGCACCTCGGAACGGCCCAGACCCGGCACCTGCAACGACACCCAGTCGACGCCCATCGCGGCGAGCGTGGCGACCTCGTCGACCAGTTCGGACAGACCGGCCACCGGGTCGGCGAGGTACCGCGGCAGGGCGAACGGCGTGAAGCAGATGGTGAGCGGTTCGGTGCGACCGACCGACTCGCAGCGTTCCCGGGCCCGCTCCAGGGCACGGGCCAGGCCGTCCAGATCGGCGATGGCGCTGGTGCGCACGTAGGACTCCATTCCCCCCGGAGTCGGGAACGGCGACCACCCCTGGGCCCGGTCGACCGCGCGCCGCAACGCGGCCGGGCTGTTGCCGCCCACCCAGATCGGCGGGTGCGGCCGTTGGAGCGGGCGCGGCTCGGCGGTCACCGAGCGCGACTCGTAGCCGGGGCCGCTGAGAGCGAGCTTCGACTCCGACCAGATGCGGGGCAGCGCCTCGAGGGCGTCCTCGAGGCGGTCGGTGCGATCTTCGAAACCGGCGCCGAGCGCCCGGAACTCGGGTTCGAGGTAGCCGGCGGCGACGCCGACGATGAGCCGACCGCCGGAGACGACGTCGAGCGACGCCAGGGCCTTCGCGGCCAGGAACGGGTTCCGGTACGGCAGGACGTACACGTTGGTGTGCACCAGCAGCCGTCGGGTCGCCACCGCCGCCGCCGTCAGCGCGACGGTCGGTTCCATGGCCTGGTGGCCCCCGCCGGCGAGCCATCGGTCGTCCGGCGCCGGGTGGTCGGTCACGAAGGCGGCGTCGAAGCCGAGGCGCTCGTAGCCGGCGGCGAGCTCGACGATGGCGTCGCCCGACACGAGCTCCGCTCCGGTCGAGGTGCGTTCGACCGGGAGCCCGAGCGTGACCTTCACGCCGCGGTCGCACTCGTCGGTGATGAAGCTGCGGGTCCGCTGCGCCGCCACGTCGGAGACCTCGTGGCCGCCGGGTTCCACCGACACGGTCACTCGTCGCCCGCTCCCGCCGAGGATCGCGGCGGCGTCCTCGGACAGGAAGGCGGGGGTGACCTCGTCGTCGGATCCGGCCAGCACCAACAGCGGCGGGGCGTCCGGGCCCCGATCGAGGCGGTCGAGGAACGAGTCGTCGTCGACGTCGGGCAGGAAGCCGCAGATCGACACCACCGCATCGGGACGGCAGCCGAGCAGGCCCACACACATAGCCAGCGCTCCGCCCTGGGAGAAGCCCACCACGGCGACCGGTCGGCCGTCGGCCTGCAGCCGGAGCACCCGTTCGGCCACCTGGCCGACCGACCGCTCGAGTGAGACCGGATCGGCCCCGCGGGGCCCGGTCGGGAACCAGCTGCGGGTCCCGTCGGGATCCGTCGGCGCCTCGGGCACCACCACGTCCCAGCCCGGAGGGGCGACCCTGCGTGCCCACCTCTCGGCCGAGACCGGCTCGTCGCCGTGGCCGGACAACGCGACGACCACACCGGGACGCGGGATCCGTTCGCTCATCGGGGCAGCCTGCAACCCCCCGCCGCCGTCCCGCAACCGCCACCCGAGCCGCGCCACCGCAGCGCGGCGCCCGCGACGCTTTCGGGCGGCGTCCCCGCACACTGGAGCGGTCGTGCCTGCCCTCCCCCGCCGCCGACGAGCCCGCCGGGCCGATCCCCGAGCGGTCGACCGCTCCGCGCTCGACCGTCAGCTCGGCGACCTCATCGACGAGCACTCCGATGCGGTGTTCCGTCTGGCGGTCGGCATCCTGCACGACCGCCAGCTCGCCGAGGACGTCGTCCAGGAGACGATGATGCGGGCGTGGACGTCGATGGCGGGGTTCCGCGGCGACTCCTCGGAACGCACGTGGGTGCTGCGAATCGCCCACAACACGGCCATCGACGCGCTGCGCCGTCGGCGCGACCAGGCCACCGCTCCGCACGACCTGCCTGAGAGCACCGACCGCAGCGACCCGGCGGACCGGGCGACCGGTCGGGACCGCCTGGCCGCAGTCGGGCGGGCGCTGGCCGGGCTCGACGAGACCAGCCGCGCCGTCGTGGTGCTCCGGGAGGTCGAGGGCATGAGCTACCAGGAGATCGCCGACGCACTCGACGTGCCGGTACCCACGGTCAAGACCCGCCTGCTGCGGGCCCGACGGGCGTTGCAGGCCGTCGACCGCGACGAGGAGGACACATGAGCACCCATCGCGACCCCGGCGACGTCGAGCCGCCCGACACCCACTCGGACGCCGAGCTCGACCGGGAGCTAGCCCAAGGAGACGAGCTGCTCGGCGCCTCGTTGCGGAGCCTGCTCTCCCCACCCTCCGACATCGAGGAGCGGGTCGCTGACCAGGTGTCCCAGCAGCTCATCGGCCGGTCCGCCGCGGGAACCGCGCTCGACCTCCTGGGTTTGGGGGTGCGGACCTTCATGATGTTCCTCAGCGAGGACCCCTCCGGTGCCGACAGGGACCGGGAGCGCCCGGACGACGGGCCGAACCGCGACGAGCAGGACCGGAGGGCCACCGCATGAACAACGGGATCTGGGCGCTGGTCGCCGTGTGCAGCGGACTCCTCCTGGGAGAGCTCGGAGGCCGGCTCGTCCGCGCCGCCCGCGGCGGGCCGGACCGGCCCGAATCGGTGCGCAGCACCGCCCGTGCCGTCGGGTCGCTCGTGTTCTGGAGCTTCACCGCCGTCGGGTTGGTCATCGCCGTCGGGGCGCTCGACATCGAGGCGCTCGAGGACATGGGTGAGACGATCTCGGACTCCCTGCCCAACCTGCTGCTCGCCGCGGTGATGGTGATCGTCGGCTACGCCGTCGCCATCGCGGTGGCCGCGGCGGTCGGTCAGTCGGCCCGTCGGGCGAGCGGCGTCCGCCAGGAGAACCTCGAACGGGTCCTGCGGATCCTGATCACGGTGATCGCCGTGCTGCTCGCCCTGCACCAGGCCGGGGTGAGCGACGGGATGGTCGCGGTGCTGGTCGTGATCGTCATGGCCGTCCCTGCCGTCGCCGCCGCGCTGCTGTCGGCCTTCGGAGGCCGGGAGGTGGCCGCTCAGCTGGCTGCCGGCCGGGCGCTACGGGCCCAGCTGCGCGACGGGTGGACGCTGCGCTGCGAGACCCCCGACGGCGAACCCGTGACCGGGCGCATCATCCGGGTGCACCCGACGACGGTCGAGATCGAGAGCGCCGACGGCGGCCGCGGCCACGTCCCGCACGGCTACCTGCTGGCGCGCCCGTTCACCGTCAGCCCCTGAGGTTCCTTCCGGCCGACCTTCGGCCGGAACGACCGATCTCCGGGCGCTCCGACCCGAGAGCTCTGCGGGCCCACGACGTCGGTCGGAAAGAATTTCCGTCATCGGCCGCGACTTTCGCGACCCGGACACGTCACTACACATGAACGTCGCTGATGCGGCGGGACGACCGGGTCGGCTGCCATCGCCCCGGACACAACCATCGCACTCCCGTCTGCCTGCTGGTGCTGCAACAGGAACACCGAGTGCCCGTCGATCCGGGGGACCCGCACAGGGTCCCCCGGGCCGCGTCCGGGCCTACCATCCGCCGATGGTCCGCCACGTCGTCCTGCTCACCTTCCAGCCGAACACCCCACGGGCGGACCTCGACGCGGTCGCCGACGCGCTGCGGACGCTCCCGGGCCGGATCCCCGAGCTGCGCGGGTACAGCGTCGGTGTCGATCTGGGCCTGGCCGGAGCCGATGGCGGCAACGCGGATCTGTCGATCGTGGCCGACGTCGACGACGTCGCCGGCTACGAGGCCTACCGCGATCACCCCGAGCACCAGCGGATCATCGCCGAGATGATCCGGCCGATCCTGGCGTCCCGGGTCGCGGTGCAACACGAGCGATGACTCCTCACCCGGGCCGTAGTCCGAACCACGTTCGGGTTGCAAGAGGTTTTTCGTGACAGCAGTCACCCCGTGTCGTATGGTGCCGAGCGTCAACCACCGAGGTGGTTGACTCGGTCGATGCGCTCGGGTTCCCCGAGGGCTCCCGGTGTCCGGCAAGGCCGTGTGGAATCGGCACGGGGGGTTTCGATTCCACACGGCCTCCGGCCGTTCTAGGGAGCCTCCGGCCGTTCTAGGAAGCCTCCGGCCGTTCTGGGGAGCCTCCGGCCGTTCCCACGAGCGTCGGGGCGTTGTCGGGCAGACTGCGACGGTGACCGTGAAGAAGTTGACCGGAACCGACGCCTTCGTCATCACCGACCTTCCCGACGCCGAGACCGCGGACGGCGTGGTGCGTTGCGCCCGCAAGGTCCTCCAGGACGGGGCTCGCACGATGGCGCGATCGCGCACCTACTCGTGGGCGCTCCTCGAGCAGCAGATCAGCGGGGCGTCCGCCGGCGTCAACGCGACCGACGACCGCGACGCGGCGCTCCGCACGTTCGTCGATGAGCTGAGCGGCGAGATCGGGAGCGGACGACTCGCGCTCGACCCGGGCAAGGGTGTGACCACCGAGGATCTGGCCGCGTGGGCGGAGCTCGACCGTCGTTCTCCCGAGCACACCGGTCGTCGTGATGACCTGCTGGCCGCCGGGATCGTCGCCGCCGCGGACGTGGCCGTCGGTGGGGTTGCGGGTGCGTCGGTGGCCATCGAGGGCGCCGGCGCCTCGGGCTCCGCCATCGCCGCCGCGTTCGGCGCCGCGGACGCAGAGGTGGTGTCGACCGGCGACGGGCCCGACGTGCTGAGGGACGCCGCGGATGTCCTGGTCTGCGGCTCCAGGCTCGGCCTCGTCGACCACCAGGTGGCCGCCGCGCTCCCCCAGCGGGCCGTCGTCCCCTGCGGCGTCGCACCCGTCACCGCCAAGGGCCTGGCCGTCGCCACCGGGCGCGGGATCGTGGTCGTGCCCGACTTCCTGTCCCTGATCGGACCTCTGCTGGGGTTCCGTCCCGACGCCGGTTCCAGCACCGAGTCCCTCCTGGTGGATGCCGCCGAGCGGGTGCGCACCGTCCTGACCGACGTGATCGGCCACGACGAGGGCGCCTACCTGGGAGCCTGCTACCGGGCCGAGGCGTTCTTGCGGACATGGCAGGAGACCCTCCCGTTCGGGCGACCCCTGGCCTGAGCAGCACGACAGTCACACCGACTGGACAGCAACACCCACAGGACAGCCAGACCCACAGGACAGCCCGACCGTGACCACCCTGGAACACCCCGAGCCGACCGTCGACCTCCCCGCCCAACCCGACGGGGTCCCGTGGCCGACCGGGAGCTGGCCCGAGGGACCTCAGCTCAGCGGGGACCCCGATCGGTTGGCCGCCATCCTCGACCCGGTCTTCGCCACCGAGGAGACCCCGGAGCTCGCCCGGTCCCTGGCGTTCGTCGCCGTCCAGGGCGGCCGCGTCGTCGCCGAGCGATACGGCCCCGGGGTCGGCCCGGACTCGACGCTCATCTCGTGGTCGATGGCCAAGTCCGTCACCCACGCCCTGGTCGGCGTCCTCGCCGGTGACGGCCTGCTCGACCCCGACGCACCCGCCTCGGTTCCGGAGTGGAGCGACCCCGGCGATCCCCGCCGTCCGATCACCGTCGCCGACCTGCTGGCCATGCGCTCGGGACTGGCGTTCGTCGAGGACTACCTCGACGACAGCGTGTCGGACTGCCTCGAGATGCTGTGGGGCTCCGGGGCGGACGACACCGCCCACTACGCGGCGTCCCGACCGCTCGAGCACCCGATCGGCACGGTGTTCAACTACTCGAGCGGCACGACCAACATCCTGAGCCGGTTGATCGGATCGGTGGCGGGCCGCGACGTCCCGTCGCTGCTGCGGGAACGGGTCTTCGACCCGCTCGGGATGTCCTCCGCCACCGCGCAATGCGACGCCTCCGGGACGTGGGTCGGCTCGTCCTACCTGTTCGCGACGGCTCGGGACTTCGCCCGGTTCGGGCTCCTGTACCTGCGCGACGGCGTGTGGGATGGCGAGCGACTGCTGCCCGAGGGCTGGGTCGACTCGGCTCGCACGTTGCGGTCGATCGACGACGAGAACGGCTGGGGGTACGGGCACCACTGGTGGATCCGCGTCGGCGACGACCGCGGCACGTTCTGGGCCAACGGATACGAGGGGCAGATGATCTGCTGCGTCCCGGCCCTCGACCTGGTCGTCGTGCGGCTGGGAAAGACCCCGAGCACCCTGCGACCGCACCTCGAACGGTTCTTCTTCGACGTCGTGGACTGCTTCGCCCCCTGACCCTGCCCCCCACTCCCCCTCCCTTCCCGTTCTGTTCGTTCGTTCACAACGCCTGCGTTGTGAACGAACGAACAGAACGGGAAGGGGCGAGCAGAACGGGAAGGGGCGAGCAGAACGGGGCCTAATCTCGGGCGATGGTCGACCACCGCCCGTCGCGTCCGCCGCGCTTCACCTTCCACGAGTCCGACTCGCTCGCCGATGAGCGCTCCCACCGCAAGCAGCGCCTGGCCGCCGCGTTCCGGCTGTTCGGACGGTTCGGTTTCGGCGAGGGCATCGCCGGGCACATCACCGCCCGCGACCCCGAGCACACCGACCGGTTCTGGGTGAACCCGTTCGGGATGAACTTCCGCCAGATCCGCGCCTCGGACCTGATCCTGGTCGACCACTCCGGCGAGGTGGTCGAGGGCGACTGGCCGGTCAACCGCGCCGCGTTCGCCATCCACTCGCGTGTGCACGCCGCCCGACCCGACGTGGTGGCCGCCGCGCACTCCCACGCCGTGTTCGGACGCAGCTTCTCCACCCTCGGTCGTCCCCTCGCCCCGCTCACCCAGGACGCCTGCGCCTTCCACGACGACCAGGCCGTCTTCGACGACTACACCGGGGTGGTCGAGGACCCCGCCGAGGGCGACCGGATCGCCGCGGCCCTCGGCCGTCGCAAGCTGGCCATCCTGCGCAACCACGGACTCCTGACCGTCGGCACCACCGTCGACGCCGCGGCGTGGTGGTTCATCACCGCGGATCGCAGCTGCCAGGCCGAGCTCCTGGCCCGGGCCGCGGGCACCCCGACCGAGATCGATCCCGCCACCGCGGCGCTGACCCACTCGCAGGTGGGCTCCGACGCCGTGGGGGCGTTCAGCTTCCACCCCCTCTACTGCTGGATCGTCGCCGAGGAGCCCGATCTGCTCGACTGACGCAGCCCTACTGAGGCAGCCCCGCTGGCGCAGCCCGACCGGCGATCCGGCCCACTTGACCGTTCGGTCAAGTAGGGTCCGGGCCATGGACTGGCCCCTGCGCTGCGGCGTCTTCATGGCTCCGTTCCACCCGAACGGACAGAACCCCACCCTCGCCCTGGAGCGCGACCTCCAGCTGGTGGAGCACCTCGACCGGGTCGGGTTCCACGAGGCGTGGATCGGCGAGCACCACTCCGGCGGCTTCGAGATCATCGCATCGCCCGAGGTGTTCATCGCCGCGGCCGCCGAGCGCACCAGCCACATCGACCTCGGCACCGGGGTGGTGTCGCTGCCGTACCACAACCCCCTGATGACGGCTCAGCGCATCGTGCAGCTCGACCACATGACCCGGGGACGGGTGAAGTTCGGCGTGGGCCCCGGAGCGCTGCCCAGCGACGCGTTCATGCTGGGCATCGACCCGGCCGACCAGCGTCGGCGCATGGAGGAGGCGCTCGAGGTCATCCTGCACCTGCTGCGCTCCGACGAGCCGATCACCGTCGAGACCGACTGGTTCACCCTCCGCGACGCCCGCCTGCACCTGCGGCCCTACACCCACCCGCACCCCGAGGTCGCCGTCGCCGCGATGATCTCGCCGTCGGGCCCCCGGGCCGCGGGACGCTTCGGCTGCTCCCTCCTGTCGATCGGGGCCACCCAGCGCGCCGGGATCGACCTGCTCGGCCAGGCCTGGGAGGTCATGGAGGAGCGCTCCGCCCAGTTCGGCAACATCGCCGACCGGCGCCAGTGGCGGTTGGTCACGCTCATGCACCTGGCCGAGACCCGCGAGCAGGCGGTCCGCGACGTCGAGTTCGGCCTGGCCGACTACGCCCGCTACTTCCGCGAGGTCGCCGCCCTGCCCATCTTCCCCGACGCCCCCATCGAGACGATCGTCGACACCCTCAAGAGCTCCGGCGCCGCCGTCATCGGCACCCCCGACGACGCCATCGAGCTGATCCAGCACCTGATCGACGAGTCCCACGGCGGGTTCGGCACGCTGCTGCTGCAGAGCCACGAGTGGGCCAACCCCGAGGCCACCCGCCGCAGCTACGAGCTGTTCGCCCAGTACGTGCTGCCCCACTTCGACCCCCACGTCGCGTCGACCACCTCGTCGATGGAGTGGGTGATGGCCAACCGGCCCGAGCAGCTCGGCGCGGCAATGAACGCCATCGGAGCCGCCATCCAGCAGCACGCCGAGGAGAAGGCGGCGGCCCCACCCAGCTGAGGCACGGCGGCCATGTCACCGGTGAGCCGGCGCGGCTAGCCTCGGATCCACAACCGACGCCGCATCCCGTCCGGGAGAGCTCGGTCCCCGATCCGCCCACGGGCGCCGTCGGGGTCGACGCCGAAGGAGCAACCGCCCCCGGAATCTCTCAGGCCCACGTACCGGGCGGGCAGGCACCGCTGGAGAGCAGCCCACCGACGACGCTGGGCTCACCGACGGGGAAAGTCACGCCGTCACCCGCGGGTCCCGGCACGACGAAGCTCTCAGGTCACGGAACAGCGGGGGGCCGAAGCCTCCCACCGTCCGCGACCCCGGAGACCCCGTGAGCACCGACCCCACACCCGACCAGCCGTTGAACGGGACCCCGACCAGCGGTCCCGGCCCCGACGAACGGGGCTTCGCCGAACGTCACCTCGGCCCCGACGCCGACGCGGTCGCGCACATGCTCGCGACGCTCGGACGGACCGACCTCGACTCCCTGATCGACGACGCGGTGCCCGCGTCGATCCGCCAGAGCCGACCCCTCGGCCTGCAGGCGATCGCCGATGAGAGCGAAGCGCTCGAGCAGCTCCGACGGATCGCCGGCGCCAACACCGTGGTCACCAGCCTGATCGGCTGCGGGTACCACGACACCGTCACGCCGCCGGTCATCCTGCGCAACGTGCTCGAGAACCCCGCCTGGTACACCGCGTACACGCCGTACCAGCCCGAGATCTCCCAGGGCCGCCTCGAGGCGCTGCTCAACTTCCAGACGATGGTCGCCGAACTGACCGGGCTCGACCTC
>WBZU01001302.1_pt1 | contig 19025 bp, 11 predicted proteins | sample 5204311 | NCBI WGS metagenome assembly WBZU01 (sample SAMN12344359, study PRJNA552823) | activated sludge metagenome | biome: Activated sludge suspended growth; feature: Nitrification reactor; material: Wastewater; isolation source: activated sludge from nitrification reactor of wastewater... | reverse complement strand
CCCAAATGTCGATCCGGACGGCCGGTGAGCCGGCCTGATCGGCTATAATCTCGCTCCTTCGCCGCCCTGCCCTGATCGGCCTGGGCAGACCAATCCATTTCAGCAGTCGAGCCGCGAGTCGCATTCCTTGTCATTTCCGTTTCCCCGATCGCCATTACCGAAAATCGGCGAAAGGCTTCAGATCCCTGCGGGCTCTGCTGATGCCCTCCTGATCGCCCAGGCAGCCTCGGAAGCGAGTGCTGGCAGCGAGCGGCGCCTGCTGGCGGTGCTCACGGCCAGCGCTGGCGACGCACACCGTCTGCTGCAGGAAATTCCCTGGTTCGCGGCCCATCTGCGCGTCCGCCTGCTGCCCGACTGGGAAACGTTGCCCTACGACAGCTTCTCGCCACACCACGACCTGGTTTCCGAGCGGCTGGCCACGCTCTATGCCGTCATGCGCGGAGAGTGTGACGTGCTGCTGGTCCCCGCCGGCACGGCGGTCTACCGTCTCGCACCGCCGGCCTACCTGGCGGCCTACACTTTCTTCCTCAAACAGGGCGAGAAGCTCGACCCCGGGCAGTTCCGCACCCAGATGACGCTGGCCGGTTACGCACTGGTCACGCAGGTCGTGGCACCGGGCGAGTACGCGATCCGTGGCGGTCTCGTCGATCTCTTCCCAATGGGCTCGCCACTGCCTTTCCGCCTCGACCTCTTTGACAACGAGATTGAAAGCATCAAGACTTTCGACGTCGACAACCAGCGCACACTCTATCCCGTACCCGAGGTTCGCCTGCTGCCGGCCCGCGAGTTTCCGCTCGACGACACCGGTCGCACCCGTTTCCGCCAACGTTTCCGGGAGATTTTCGAGGGCGACCCCGGTCGCTCGGGGATCTACAAGGACGTTTCGAACGGCCTCGCGGCGGCCGGCATCGAGTACTGGCTCCCCCTGTTCTTCGAGGCAACGGCGACCCTTTTCGACTACCTGCCACACCACACCGTGCTTTGCCTGTACAGCACGGTGCCGGCAGCGATTCAGGACTTCTGGCGCGAGGCACAGTCACGCTATCGCCTGCTCTCCGGCGACCGTAGTCGCCCGCTGCTGCCACCGGCTGATCTCTTCCTGAGCGAAGAAGGGTTCTTCGTTGCCGCCAGGGCCTATGCCAGAATCAACCTGACCGCCGACCATGAAGGTCCGGCACGCAGCCTGCCGTCTCTGGCCATCGACCGTCGCGCGGAAAATCCGCTGAGTCGTCTGCAGACCTTTCTCGCCGAGTTTCCCGGCCGTGTGCTGTTGCTCGCAGAAACCGCCGGACGCCGTGAAACCTTATCCGGACTGTTCTCGGAATACGGCCTGAAACCACAGGCGAGCGCCAGTTTCAGTGACTTCCTGGCGACCGACACGCGCTTGTCGCTGGCGATTGGCCCACTGCATGACGGCTTCCAGCTTGCTCAACTGGCGATTGTCACCGAAACCGAACTGTACGCCGACAGTCCGTCGCGGCGTACTCGCCACGTGGCGCAGCGCAGGGCGTCGGTCGACAACTGGCTGCGGGATCTCACCGAACTGAAGGTGGGTTCGCCGGTCGTGCATGAGCAACACGGCATCGGACGCTACCAAGGCCTGGTCCACCTCGATCTGGGCGAAGGCGAGATGGAGTTCCTCGAACTGCACTACGCCGGCGATGCCAGGCTCTATGTCCCCGTATCGCAGCTACACGTCATCGCACGCTACTCGGGCTCCGACCCGGATACCGCACCCTTGCACACCCTGGGCTCTCAGCAATGGGAAAAAGCCAAGCGCTGTGCCGCCCTGCAGGCTCGCGACACCGCAGCCGAACTACTCGCGCTCTATGCCCTGCGAGCAGCCAGACAGGGTCATGCCTGCGAGTTCACAACCCATGACCATGACGCTTTCGCCGACGGTTTCGGTTTCGAGGAAACGCCTGATCAGGCCACTGCCATCGCTGCGGTCATCGAAGACATGCGATCAGGCCGGCCGATGGACCGCCTGGTCTGTGGCGACGTCGGCTTCGGCAAGACCGAGGTCGCCTTGCGCGCCGCTTTCTGCGCGGTGGCCGGTGGCCGGCAGGTTGCCGTTCTCTGCCCGACCACCCTGCTCTGCGAACAACATTTCCAGACGTTCAGCGACCGCTTTGCCGACTGGCCGGTCAGAATCGCCGAACTCTCCCGTTTCAAGACCGGCAAGGAAGCGGCACAGGCCCTCCAGGAACTGGCCGACGGCAGGCTCGACATCGTCATCGGAACGCACAGGCTGCTGCAGAAAGACGTGCGTTTCAGCCGTCTCGGGCTAGTCATCATCGATGAGGAACACCGCTTTGGCGTTCGCCAGAAGGAAACGCTGAAAGCGCTGCGCGCCGAGGTCGACGTGCTGACCCTGACCGCGACGCCGATCCCGCGCACGCTCGCGATGTCGCTTGAAGGCCTGCGCGACTTTTCGGTGATCGCCACCGCGCCGCAGAAACGCCTGGCGATCAAGACCTTCGTCAGCCGATTTTCCGACGGAGTCATCCGTGAAGCCCTATTGCGAGAATTCAAGCGCGGTGGGCAGGTCTATTTCCTGCACAACGAGGTCGACACCATCGGGAACATGCGCGACAAGCTCGCCAAGCTGTTGCCCGAAGCACGCATCGTCGTCGGCCACGGCCAGATGAACGAGCGCGATCTGGAAAGGGTGATGCGCGACTTCACGCAACAACGGGCCAATCTGCTGCTGTGCACGACAATCATCGAAACCGGCATCGACAACCCGCACGCCAATACCATCATCATCAACCGTGCCGAAAAATTCGGTCTCGCCCAGTTGCATCAGTTGCGCGGCCGGGTCGGACGCTCGCATCATCAGGCCTACGCCTATCTGCTGACGCACGACGAGGCCGCGCTCAACAAGCAGGCCAGGCAGCGCCTGGAGGCGATCCAGATGATGGACGAACTCGGTGCCGGTTTCTATCTGGCGATGCATGACCTCGAAATCCGTGGTGCTGGCGAGGTGCTCGGTGCCAACCAGTCCGGGGAAATGCAGGAAGTCGGTTTCAACCTGTTCACCGAGATGCTCAATCGCGCCGTTGCGGCGCTCAAACTGGGCAAGGAGCCAGACCTGATGCAGCCATTGGCGATCGCCACCGAAATCAAGCTGCACACGCCCGCACTGCTCCCCGACGACTACGCTCCCGATGTCCACGAAAGGCTGACGCTTTACAAGCGCCTCGCCGACTGCGTGACTGCAGAGGCCCTGGCCGACCTGCAGGAAGAGCTGATCGATCGCTTCGGCGCGTTGCCGCCGCAGGCTCGCGCTCTGCTCGACAGCCACCGACTGCGCCTGCTCTGCAGGCCGCTCGGGATCAGCAAGCTCGACGCCAACGCCGAGCAGATCATCGTACAGTTTGAAGCCACGCCGCCGATCGACCCGATGCGCATCATCCATTTGATCCAGAAGGACCGCAACTACCGCCTGGCCGGACAGGACAAACTGATCCTCAAACGCCACTGTGCGAGCCTTGGCGACCGCGTTGCCGCGGTCAAGGACATCATTCATCAACTGAGCACGCAGGCAAACACATGACCACCTTCGACATCGACAACATCAACGTTACCGCCTTCGACCCCATGCCTTCGCCGGAGGAAATCCACGCCCAACTGCCTCTCTCGGCAAGCGCCGCCCGCCTGGTCATGCGCGGCCGTGAGGTCTTGCGCAACATCCTCGACCGCAGCGACCGACGCCTTTTTGTCGTTGTCGGCCCGTGCTCGATCCATGATCCGATCGCCGGACTCGACTACGCGCAACGCTTGAAGGCTCTCGCCGACGAGGTCAGCGAGACGCTCTACCTGGTGATGCGCGTCTATTTCGAAAAGCCGCGCACGACCACCGGCTGGAAAGGCTATATCAATGACCCGGATATGGACGATTCCTTCCGTGTCGATCAGGGAATGCTGAAGGCCCGCGAATTTCTCCTCAAGCTTGCCGAACTCGGCCTGCCCGCCGGCACCGAGGCGCTCGACCCGATTGCGCCGCAGTATCTCGGCGACCTGATCTCCTGGACAGCGATCGGCGCGCGCACCACCGAATCGCAAACGCATCGGGAAATATCATCGGGCCTGTCGACCCCGGTCGGCTTCAAGAACGGCACCAACGGCGACATCGGCATTGCCGTCAATGCCATCCTCTCGGCTGCACGGCCACACAGCTTTCTGGGCATCAACGCCCAGGGGCGCACTTCCATCGTTCGCACGCGCGGCAACCGTTATGGGCACCTGGTCCTGCGCGGTGGCGACGGGCGTCCCAACTACGATACGGTCAGCGTGCAGATCACCGAGCAGGCGCTGCGCAAGGCGGGTCTGCCAATCAACATCGTGGTCGACTGCTCGCATGCCAACAGCTACAAGAAGCATGAGTGGCAGCCGCTGGTGATGGCCGATGCGGTCAACCAGGTCCGACTCGGCAACCAGTCTCTGGTCGGGATGATGATCGAATCGAATCTCGTCGCCGGCAACCAGGCGATTCCGGAAGACCTCTCGCAACTCAGATATGGCTGTTCGGTCACCGACGCGTGTGTCGACTGGCAGACCACCGAGCAGATGATCCGCGGCGCCGCCGGACTGCTGCGCGAGGTGCTGCCCGGTCGAACCGGTTGAGGGACGACCACCCGATTCTTACGGACCTGAAAGAGACTCAACGTGTCTGAACTGTTCTCCCCTTTTCAACTGAAATCCGTCACCCTGCGCAATCGCATTGCCGTCCCTCCGATGTGCCAGTATTCCGCAACCGACGGCGTGGTTAACGACTGGCATCTGGCCCATTACACCGGGCTGGCCCGCGGCGGAGCCGGCCTGGTCACCGTCGAGGCTACGGCGGTCTCCCCGGAAGGACGTATTACCCCAGCCTGCACCGGGCTCTGGAACAATGCCCAGGCTCAGGCACTGGCACCCATTGCCGCGGCCATCAAGGCCAGCGGCGCGGTAGCGGGCATCCAGATCGGCCATGCGGGCCGCAAGGCCAGCGCCAACCGCCCCTGGGAGGGCGATGACCATATCCCCGAAGGAGATGCTCGCGGTTGGCAAACGCTCTCACCTTCAGCCATTCCCTTTGGTGCCAACCTGCCGAAGGTGCCGCAGGCCATGAGCCGCACGGATATCGCCCGGGTGCGTGCTGATTTTGTCGCGGCCGCACGGCGAGCCAGGGAAGCCGGGTTTGAGTGGCTTGAGCTGCACTTTGCCCATGGCTATCTTGGCCAGAGTTTTTTCTCGGTTCATGCCAACCAGCGCGACGACCAATACGGAGGCAACCTTGACAATCGCAGCCGTTTCCTTCTCGAAACGCTGGCTGCCGTTCGCGAAGTCTGGCCGGAACATCTGCCGCTGACTGCCCGCTTCGGTGTGCTCGAATATGACGGCCGCGACACCGAAACGCTCGCCGAATCGATCGAACTGGCCAGGGCGTTCAAGCGTCACGGGCTGGACCTGCTGAGCGTCAGCGTCGGCTTTTCGACGCCGGCTGCGGTCATTCCCTGGGGGCCCGCCTTCCTTGCTCCGGTCGCCGAACAGATCCGCCGGACAGCCGATATTCCCGTCGCGGCCGCCTGGGGCATCGATGACCCCGAAATCGCCCAAAACACGATTGCCAGCGGCCAACTCGACCTGGTACTGGTGGGGCGCGCCCATCTGGCGAATCCTCATTGGCCTTATCACGCCGCGTTGAAGCTCAAAGTCAAACGTGCCGCCTGGTTGCTGCCCTGCCCGTATGCCCACTGGCTGGAACGTTATCGGCCGGCGTGAACGGCCAGCCAAGGGATTATTGAGCAGCGCCCGCAAGGCACGCACCGCGGACGGGGGGTGAATGCAAGTGTTGGGAGATACCGAGATACTTCCCTCCCCCTCGCGGGGGCGATCACCGAGGTCAACGCCTCTCCATCGAACAAGGGATTTCGACCCACACTTTCATTCGCACCCCATCTGGCCTGTGCGATCCGCCGGACTGGCACAGCGCTGTTAGAATCCGGAATTCAACGATTTCCTCAAAAGTTTCCTTTTCCAGGCGCAGGTATGCAGATCACCCTTACCCGTCCCGATGACTGGCACCTCCATCTGCGCGATGGTGCAGCGCTGGCCGCCGTCCTGCCACACACCGCGCGCCAGTTTGCACGCGCCATCATAATGCCCAATCTGCGTCCGCCAATCACGACCGTTGCCGCTGCCGAGGCGTATCGTGCGCGCATCCTGGCCGCGCTGCCACCGGGGGTGACGTTCGATCCGCTATTGACCCTTTACCTGACCGACCATACACCCGCCGATGAAATCCGGCGGGCCGTCTATAGCGACTGTGTGCACGCCGTCAAGTTCTACCCGGCCGGGGCGACCACCCACTCCGACGCGGGCGTGACGGAGGTCAGTCGATGCGCGCCCGCGCTGGAGGCAATGGCCGAGTTGGGGATGCCGTTGCTGGTACACGGCGAGGTGACTGACCCGGCGGTTGACGTGTTCGACCGCGAGCGGGTGTTCATCGACTCCGTGCTGCGGCCTCTGCTGGCGCGGCACCCGCAGCTCCGGATCGTTTTCGAGCATATCACGACCGCTGACGCCGCCGACTTCGTGGCCGCTTGCGGGCCGAATGTTGCGGCCACGATCACCGCTCACCACCTGCTTTACAACCGCAACGCCATTTTTGCCGGCGGAGTGCGTCCGCATTACTACTGCCTGCCGGTCCTCAAGCGCGAACGACATCGCCAGGCCCTGCTGCGTGCGGCCACTTCCGGGAACCCGAAATTCTTTCTCGGAACCGATTCCGCGCCACATGCGTGTGCCAGCAAGGAAGCCGCCTGCGGTTGTGCCGGCTGTTACACGGCGCATGCGGCACTCGAACTCTACGCGACCGCCTTCGAGTCGGCCGGCGCACTCGACCGACTGGAGGCCTTCGCCAGTTTTCATGGCCCCGACTTCTACGGCCTGCCGCGCAATGGCGGCCAGGTGACGCTCGCACAGCAGGATTGGCGAGTTCCCGAAACCTTCGCCTACGCTGATGATGATCGGCTGGTCCCGCTGGGGGCCGGCGAGTGGCTGCACTGGCGGATGCTCGACTGAGTTTGCGTCCTATGGGACTGCCGCCCTTTTTTCGAATTCGCTGGAGGAAATTCCCTTGTTACTGAAAAGGCTTTTCCCCTGCTTGCTGCTGCCGCTGTTGGTGGCCTGCTCGGATCAGCGCGCGTCTTTCGAAATCGCTTCACGCCAGCATTCGCTGACGCTGATTCGTGTGCAGAACTTCTTCTGGGAAAAGACCGCGAGGTACGCGGTCGTCGCAGCGCGCATGCCCGATTGCATGCGTCGGCACGAGATGGGATCGGGAGGGGCTGAAGGCAAGGTCGAGGTCTATGCGCCGGGTAACGACGCCTGGATTCTCAAACAGGGCAAGCGCATGTTTGTCGTCGAGACGCGCAGTTGCGAGGGCTTTGCCAAGCTGGACGGCGAACCCGAGGGCGGCATGGGTCCCCTGCAGGGAACGTTCCAGATGCGCAGCGGAACCCTGACCTTTGTCGCCGCACCGCGTGAGGCCCCCGCCGCGCAGTGAGCGGCACGCCGTGCGCCTGGTTACCGGAGGCACACGGCGTGCGGGCAAAACGCCATCCCCCTTCCGGAAGGCTTTACCGCCGCTCAGCAGGCGTCTGCCAGCACCTTGTTCAGCCAGGCCTCGATGTCACGCAGCTCCTCGAGGCACACCGTATGCTCGGCGGCGTAGCCATGCCACTGCACCGGGTAGTCCGCAGCCTTGAGCAGTTTGGCGGAACGTTTGCCGAGGTCGTAGGGAATCACCGGGTCGGCACGCCCATGCGCCATGAAAATCGGCACGTCGCGGTTGGCCTGCTGCGCTTCCTCAGCCAGGGTCTCGGCAAGCGGCAGATAGCACGATAGCGCCAGGATCCCGGCCAGGCGCCGCGGGTGACGCAGACCGGTGTGCAAGGCGATGACTCCGCCCTGCGAGAAACCGGCCAGCACGATGCGCGCATCCGCGATGCCCCGTGCATTCTCACGGTCAAGCAGGGTTTCGATCTGTTGCGCGGAGGTACGCACGCCTTCCGCCTCCTCGCGTCCCGGCGCAAAATCGACTGAGACGATGTCATACCAGGCGCGCATCACGTAGCCCGCATTGATGGTCACCGCCCGCATGGGCGCGTGCGGAAAGACAAAACGCAGCGCCGGCAACTGATCAAAATCGAATTCGTCTACGATCGGCTCGAAGTCATGCCCGTCGGCACCCAAGCCGTGCAGCCAGATGATTGCGCACTTGGGGGACTCGCCGGTCTGCCGCTCGACAGTGGGCAACAACAGGCTGGCAGAGGTAGCGGGAGGCGGCTTGACAGTCATGGTGGAAATCCTTGTTCTTATGGAGGTCGCCATTGTAACAGTCACCCCGCCTGCATCAATCTGGCAAGACCGACCGCAGGCGCCAGCACGACACGACAGGATCGCGCCTCAAGGTTTGCCGCCGTGATCAGACCTTGCGAATCTGGGTCATGATCGCTTTGGTAATGGCTGCCGTGCCGTCCTGGCCGCGGAATTCGATCGGGCAAACCACGGTCAGCGCCTTTTCGACCGCCCGTTCCAGGATGCGTGCGCCATGTGCCAGCCGGGGTTCGCCATGCTGGTCGGCCAGCCAGTCCAGCATCAACGCTGCTGAAAGGATCTGGGCAACCGGATTGGCGACGCCCTGACCGGCCATGTAGGGTGCACTGCCGTGCGCCGGCTGAAAAACCGCGTGCTTTTCCCCGATGTCGGCCGACGGCGCCAGACCGAGGCTGCCCACGACACCAGCCGCAAGGTCGGAAAGGATGCCTCCGAAAGCGTTCTCGGTCACCAGCACGTCGAAATCCCACGGCGTCTTGACCAGGTTCATGGCCATCGCGTCTACGTATGCGTACTCCGACTTGATCTCGGGGTGTTTGGCGGACACCTCGGCGAAGACCTTGCGGAAGAAAGCCATCGAAGAGAGTACATTGGCCTTGTCGACGCAGGTGACCTTGCCCGTACGCCGCCGGCTCTTGGCGCGTCGTGAAGCGATACGGAAAGCAAACTCGGAAATCCGGCGGCTGCCGTGACGCGAGACCTTCATCGTCTCCCAGGCGAGCTGGTCCTCCTCCACCGTCCCTCGCCCGCGTGAGTAGAAGAGCCCTTCGCTCTGCTCGCGAACGATGACCAGATCGATCAGTGCTGCACGCTTGTCGGCCAGTACGCGCGGCAGGCCAGGATAGCTGCGGATCGGGCGCAGACCGGCGTACAAATCCATTTCAACCCGCAAATCGAACTGTGTGGAGATTTCCGTCCCATCGGGGTAACGGACCTCCGGCAGGCCAAAGGCGCCCAATAGCACGGCATCGGCCTTCTTGCATACGGCCATGCTTTCATCGGAGAAGGCGGTGCCGGTTTTCTGGTAGAAACCCGCACCCCCTTCGAGTTTGCGGTAGTCGAGACCGATGCCACCCAGTCGCTCCAGCAGAATGTCAAGCACTTGCAGGCAGGCAGCCACAATTTCAGGGCCAATGCCGTCGCCAGGAATGACAGCGATGTGAAAGCGCGAATCTCTTTTCATGGTTTCGGTTGTCCTGAAGGTGCAATGCGGATGCGGTGATCGACGGGTGTGGACTAAGACATGGGGCCGGTGCCTGGCCAGGCGCCAGTCCCCCGTCAAGCGCAGCGCTCATGTCGGCACCCTCGCTGTCCACAACCGTGCACACTTTAATTAAACACGCCGCGCGGTCAAGGGCTTTTTGCTGCCGGCATCAAATTTCACGGCCCCGGCCACTGAGCGATGGTAGCCGTATGGTATGTTTATCGTGGAATGGACCTCACATGTAACTGAATGGCGCTAACCTTGATGCAGGGCGTGCTGGCGACGCTGGCTGGCCTTCTCGGTGCTTTTATTGCGCAACATCACCCGCTATGGTCGACATCGCTGAGTGCGTTTTTTGTCGCCTGGTGCCTGGCCGTCTACGGATACCCGCACATCTGGCTATTTGTTCTGCCGGCACTGTTGCCGGTCGCCGGTTTTTCCGCGTGGACCGGATGGATCGGTATCGATGAGTTCGACTTGCTGGTGCTTGGGGCGGCGGTTGGCTGCCATGCACGTATGGCAGGAGATCGATTACGGCGCGGGTCTGAATCCGCCGTGCTCACCAAGCAGTCAGCCGGAACCCGGCGCTTCGCGGAACCATCCATCGACCCGTGCCGGGAACCCGAACGGAACAGGCTCTTTGGCTTTGCACAGATCTGGCTGGGCGCGCTGGCCGTATCCTACCTGTGGGCCATGCTGCGCGGTCTGGCTGATGCAGGCGGCTTTTCCCTGGGGTGGTTCCAGGGTTATGAAGAACCCTTGAACAGTCTGCGCGCCGCCAAGAGCTTCCTGCTGGCGCTGCTCTTGTTGCCAGCCTTGCGGAGCCAACTGCAGACCGGGGCGGCACGGGCGGAGCAATGCCTTGTGGCCGGGATGGCGAGTGGGCTGGGCGGGGTGAGTTTGGCCGTCATCTGGGAACGTAACGGGTATCCCGGACTGCTGGATTTTTCAACCCCCTATCGCAGCACAGCGCTATTCTGGGAAATGCATGTCGGTGGCGCAGCAATCGATGCTTTCCTTGCCCTGGCGGTACCATTTGCGGTCTATGCCGTGGTGCACGCGCGCACCCGATGGCGCTGGGTGGTCGCCGCGTGCCTGGCGGTGGCCGTTGGCCATGCCTGCCTGACCACTTTTTCTCGTGCCGTTTATCTGAGTGTCGGGGTGTCCCTGGTCGTCCTCGCTTGGCGCTTGCCAGTGCCCTGGCTGCGGCGATTCCGGCTGGCCCGCGCCACCGGGCCGGTCGCCATCGCCAGAGCCTCCGAGCCGGAGTCCTGGCGGCAATGGGGAGATCGGTTGCTGGTCAGTGTGCTGATCCTTGAGGTTCTGGCGGTCCTGTGCCTGGGGGATTTCATGGGCCGCAGGGTGTCAGCCGGCGAGCGCGATCTGAGTGGCCGCCTGCAGCACTGGCAAGAGGGCCTGAGCCTGCTGCGTGCGCCCCCGGAATGGCTGCTGGGCAGAGGGCTCGGGCGTTTCCCGGCCAACTATTCGCAGATCGTTCCGGGACGTGCGATGCCAGGTCGCCTGCAGATCATCGAAGCAGGCGAAGGGAGCCATCTGCGCATTTTCCGACCGCCTCACAGCGCACGCGCTGGAGACGCTTTCGAACTGCTTCAGCGCGTCCCGGCGTTTTTTGCAGGGAGCACTTATACGCTGGCAATGGACCTGCGCGCGCCGCAACCGGCAAACCTGCGCGTCGGCTTGTGCCACCAGCATCTTCTTTATGCTGCGAACTGCGCACAGACCGGCCTGACCTTGTCCGGCAAGGATGGCCAATGGGAACACTTTACGCTGGCCCTCACTGCGAGCAAGGACGGCCCCCAAGGTTGGCCGGTACCGTGGCTGGGATTCCTCTCGCTACGGCTGGATGGAGGAGCGGACTTCGTTGATGTTGACCATTTGAGCCTTCTCGATACGAACGGCCACCAGCTACTCGACAATGGTGACTTTTCCAGCGGCATGGCGCACTGGTTCTTCGCTGGCCGCCATTACTTCCTGCCATGGCATGTCGACAGCCTTTTCATCGAGATGCTGATTGACCAGGGAGCCGTTGGCCTGCTTCTGCTGCTCGGTCTGCTCGGCCTGGCGTTTGCCAATCTGCTGCGGGGTCGCGGGCGCGAGCATGCCCTCGCCCCCTATCTGCTGGCCGCTCTGACAGCCTGTCTGGTGATCGGGATATTCTCGAGCGTACTGGACATGCCGAGGCCAGCTTTCCTGTTGTACTTGCTGTCATGCTTTGCCCTGTTCCTCGAAGAACGTTCCCCCTGAGGGACTTCAACGCGCCTTTAGCGTCCCTGAAAACGCCTTGAAGGTGGTCGTCCGAGGTATAATTCCAGCATAAGGCGACCCCAGTGATTATAAAATAATTAATTATATCATATGATTGTATCGTTTTTTCAAAGTCGCGTCTTGATTTTCAACAGGCACAGCAGGGCTTTCTTCCACGGGTATTGTCCCTGGCGTGTGCATTAGGTCACGTTCTCCAATTTTCTGCAGTGATAGCCTTCGTTGCGTGACGTTTGCCGAGCTTTCCTGATTTAAAGCAGCTCTCGGAGCAGCGATCATCAACGAGAAGTATTCAGGTTTATGCTTGCAAGGAGTCTATCGTGATCAAGGTGTTCAATCATTGGTTTCATCGGACAACGATTGCCCAGGTGGCCGTTGACCTGATGTTCCCGGTTGCGTGTGTGGTCCTTGCCGCCACGTGGATCGGGCATGGCGCTCCGCTCGCGCTGGAGCAGGTCGCCTTCTATGCCCTGATTTTCGCGCTGACGATGATCGTCCTGAATGCCTGGCTGGGCATTTATAAGCGGGTGCATAGCCGAACGCGGGAAGAGACCCAGGCGCGCGCGGTGCTGTCGCTCTACCTGGCGATTCCGCTGGCGTATATGGTGTTTGCGCTGCTTTCGGTAGCCGAGGTCGATCGCGATTTCATGTTATTGTCCGGCTTAGCGGCGCTCTTTGCGACGCTGGCGCGGCGTGTGCATCTGGCGCACAGCCGCACCAGTTCCTTGCTGAGTCACCGCGTGCTGGTTTTCGGGGTCGGTGAGGAAGCGGAAAACGTCGGCCGCGTACTGCGTAAATCGGATCCGGATATTCATATCGTTGGCTTCTATCCATCCGTCAACGACACCGAGATCGTTGTTCCTTCGCAGGTCATTCTTTCCCAGGATCGGTCGCTCTCGGACACGGCGCATGCCTTGAGAGTCGACGAGATCATCGTTGCCGTGCGCGAGCGCCGCGGGGGCTCACTCCCCTTGCGCGAACTCCTCGACTGCAAGCTGTCCGGAGTCCGGGTGCTCGATCTGGCGAGCTATTTCGAACGTGCCCTTGGGCAGATCCGCCTCGATTCACTGCGTGTCGGCTGGCTGATTTTTGGCGAGGGCTTTCGGCAAAGTTGGCGGCGGACGACGATCAAGCGGCTGTTCGATATCGTGGTGGCATTCCTGCTGCTGCTGCTTGCCACACCGGTAATGCTGCTGGCAGCGATCATGATCGTCCTCGAAGATGGTTTTTCGATTTTTTATCGGCAGGAGCGGGTCGGTCTCGATGGTCGTTTGTTCAAGATCATCAAGTTTCGCAGCATGCGCAACGATGCCGAGAGTGACGGCAAGCCGCGCTGGGCGATGGTCGATGATGATCGTGTGACGCGTGTCGGGCGTGTCCTGCGCAAGCTGCGTATCGACGAATTGCCGCAGTTGTACAATGTGCTGACAGGGGATATGAGTCTGGTAGGGCCACGTCCGGAGCGCCCCTATTTTGTCGACCAGCTGACACGTGACATCCCGTTTTTCGCGGTACGCCATAGTGTCAAACCAGGACTCACCGGCTGGGCGCAGGTGAGTTATCACTACGGGTCGACGATCGATGATGCTGTCCAGAAACTGCAATACGATCTGTATTATGTCAAGAATCACAGTCTGTTCCTTGATGTGGTCGTTCTCTTCGAGACTGTCGGCGTGGTCTTGACGGGCAAGGGTGCCCGGTGAATCCGTCTGCGCCGAGCTAGACCATGATTGCGGATGGTCATCCGGAAGGAAAGGATAGATATCGTTGATGGACAGCAAGATGGCAATGGTCACTGCCTGGAGTTACGGCCTGGCGGCAGTTCTGGCAGCCTTCCTGACGCTCTACCTGGCGTCCGGCTGGCGCGCGGGTGGTCGCAGTCGTGCGATGTTTCTGGCGGTGAGCCTGTGCGCACTGTGGGGCGGGCTGTCTCTGGCCTTTGTGATGACCGGAAACGTGGTTTTTCTTGCCGGCAGCCTATTGGCCGATGTGCTGCGCTTCGGTGGCTGGTATTTCTTTCTCCTCGTCCTGATGAAGCCGGAACCGACCGATGCCGAGGGTGCGCCGGCGCGCTTTGGCTGGCTGAGCGGCTTCGCCTGCCTGCTGGTCATCATTGCTTTCATCTCGCAGCTTTTGCTGGTGTTCGGTATTGATCTCATCGTACCGTCACAACGAGTGGTCCTGTTCGTGTTTCTGGCGATGACCGTCTTCGGTCTGGTGTTGGTGGAGCGCTTGTTCCGTAACGTCTCTCCGGACTTCCGCTGGAGCATCAAGCCCTTGTGTCTCGGGCTGGGTGGTGTTTTCCTGTTCGACCTGTATCTGTACTCGGATGCCTTGCTGTTCAACCGGGTTGACGCGGATGCCTTCAGTATCCGCGGCTTTGCGCATGCCCTGGGCTTGCCCTTGGTGGCTTTGTCGGCGATTCGCAGCCATGACTGGAAAAGACGTTTGGTGATGTCGCAGCGTGCCGCCCTGCAATCGGTAACGCTGCTGATCGTTGGCGTCTACCTGCTATTCATGGCAGCGGCCGGCTATTACGTACGTTTCTTTGGTGGCGAGTGGGGGCGGGCATTGCAGTTGGCGCTGTTCTTTGCGGCCTTGCTGGTGCTGGCGGGACTAACCTTTTCGGGTTCCATGCGGGCACGCCTGCGTGTGCAGGTGGGCAAGCACTTTTTCAGCTACCGCTACGATTACCGTGAGGAGTGGCTACGCTTTACCCAGACCCTGTCCTCACAGGGCGGCTTCTCCGGCATGGGACGACATGTCGTGCGTGGCCTGGCTGACATGGTCGAGAGCCCGAGTGGCGCACTGTGGCTGAAGGACCCCTCGGGCCAGTTCTTTGCTCAGGCAGCGCACTGGAACATGCCCGCTTCGTCCGCGACCGAAGATGTCGGGAGTCCGTTGTGCAGGTTTCTGATCGATAGCGGTTGGGTGATCAACCTCGAAGAGTATCGTTCCCTGCCGCGTCGTTATGATGGTCTCGAGATTCCGTCCTGGCTGGTCGAGGTACCGAATGCTTGGCTCGTAGTGCCACTGACGACCGGGAATGAACTGATCGCCTTCGTGGTGCTGGCGACAGCCCGTACCAAGATCGATGTGAACTGGGAGGTCAATGATCTGTTGAAGACAGCCGCTCGGCAGGCCGGCGCTTTTCTGGGTCAGATGCAAGCCAGCGAAGCCCTGCTTGAAGTCCGGAAGTTCGACTCGTTCAACCGCATGTCGGCCTTTGTCGTGCATGATCTCAAGAACATCATCACCCAGTTGTCGCTGATGCTCAAGAATGCCGAGCGTCATCGCGACAACCCTGAATTTCAGAAAGACATGCTGATGACCGTTGAACATTCCGTCGAGCGCATGCGCAAGCTGATGATGCAATTGCGCGAAGGTGCGACGCCGCTCGATGGTCCGCGGGGCATTGACCTGGCGGGAGTCCTGAGACGGATTCAGACCGCCAAATCCGGGCAGGGACGGGATATCGAATTGAAAATCGAGGAGAAGCTGGTCGCTCGCGGGCATGAAGACCGGATCGAACGGGTGATCGGCCATCTGGTGCAGAACGCACTGGATGCCACCGAGGATCGTGGGCGAGTGTGGGTCCGACTGACCCGACAAGGGATACACGCCCTGGTTGAAGTCGGCGATAGCGGGCACGGCATGAGTCCAGAATTCGTCCGCGAGCGCCTGTTCAAGCCTTTTCAGACGACCAAGCCGACGGGAATGGGCATTGGTGCTTACGAAAGCTTTCAGTACATTCACGAATTAGGCGGCAAAATGTCTGTCGACAGTGCGGTTGATGTCGGCACGCAGGTAGACTTGTTGTTGCCATTGTTTAATGTCGGACACACCACAGCGTCCGCTGACTTGCTGAAGGAATCAGAATGAGCGCAGAGAAGCTTCCGCACCTGTTGATCGTTGAGGACGATCACGCGTTGCAGAAACAGATTCGCTGGGCTTTCGACCAGTACGAGGCACTAACTGCGGATGATCGTGAGAGTGCGCTGTTGCTGGTACGACGCTATCAGCCGCCGGTGGTGACGATGGATCTCGGATTGCCACCAGACCCGGATTCGGTCTCCGAAGGTTTCAAGTTGCTCGAAGAGATTCTGACGCTGGCTCCGGATACCAAGATCATCGTCCTCACCGGTCAGAACGATCGCGCCAACGCGCTGCGTGCAATTGCTCTGGGTGCCTATGACTTTTTCGCCAAGCCATTCGAGATTGAAATGCTGGGCCTGACCATCCAGCGCGCCTACCGCCTCCATGAACTGCAACAGGAGAACGAGCGACTGCAGGCGATGCAGCAACCCGCCGTACTGTCTGGTTTGCTGACCCGTGATCCGGAGTTGTTACGCATCTGTCGCACCGTCGAGCGGGTTGGCGTCACCGATGCGACGGTGTTGTTACTGGGCGAAAGCGGCACCGGCAAGGAGCTTCTGGCGCGTGGCCTGCATGAGGCGTCACCGCGTCGGCGCGAACGCTTCGTGGCCATCAACTGCGCGGCCATTCCGGACAACCTGCTGGAGAGCGAACTCTTTGGTTACGAGAAAGGGGCTTTCACCGGGGCTGCCAAGATGACGCCAGGCAAGATCGAAACAGCCCACAATGGCACGCTGATGCTTGACGAGATCGGTGACCTTCCGCATTCGCTGCAGGCCAAGTTGCTGCGTTTTCTGCAAGAGCGCGTCATCGAAAGGATTGGCGGCCGGCAGGAAATTCCGGTCAACGTCCGGATCGTTTGCGCGACGCACCAGAATCTCAAATTCCTGATCAACGAGGGACGTTTCCGCGAAGACTTGTACTATCGCCTGGCGGAAATCATCGTCAATATCCCGCCCTTGCGCACCCGCTCCGGTGACGCCGCCTTACTGGCGCACGCCTTCCTGAGGCGGTTTGCGGCCGAGAACAATCGCGGCAACCTGACCCTGCGCGAGGATGCCGTACGGATGATAGAAGCGTACTCCTGGCCAGGGAACGTGCGTGAGCTGGAGAACTGCATCAAGCGGGCGGTCATCATGGCCGATGGCAATCAGATTACCGCTGATGACATCGGTTTGGCGGGGGATCATCAGGAGGACGCGATCAAACTGGATCTGCGGCATGCGCGTGACCACGCAGAGCGGCGAGTGATCATCACCGCACTGGCGCGCGCCGACGGAAACGTCGTCCGCGCCGCTGAGTTGCTCGGTATCAGCCGCCCGACACTGTACGACATGATGCACAGATTTGGACTGAAATAGCGTTTTTCCTGTCAACGTTGACCGATCTCATAGGGGCTCTGATGAATACTGGTAACTCGATCCACCTGCTGCGCAAGGCCACCGCTTCAGCACTGCTGGCTACTCTTCTGTTGGTGGGTTGCGGCGGGGAGAAACCGGAAACCATGCTGAATTCGGCAAAGGCATTTCTGGAGAAGAACGACCACAAGGCAGCCACAATCCAGTTGAAGAACGCCTTGCAGCAGGACCCTCAACTTGCCGAAGCGCGTTTCCTGTTGGCCAGGGCGCTACTCGAAGGAGGCGATGCGACCGGTGCTGAAGTCGAGTTACGCAAGGCACAGGGCTTGAACTATCCTGTCGAACAGGTAACGCCATTGCTGGCGCGCACCATGCTGATGCTCGGGCAACCCCAGAAAGTGACCGAAGAGCTGGCCAGAGCGCAGCTCACGACACCGGCAGCAATCGCTGACTTGCAGACTTCGGTGGGTCACGCCTATCTGATGCAGGGCAAAGAGGATCAGGCTGTGGCAGCTTACGCGGCAGCGCTGGCGGCACAACCAGGCTATGCGCCCGCCTTGCTCGGCGAGGCGCGGCTGAAAGCGGGCCGCGGTGATCTGCCGGGGGCTTTGGCCTTGCTTGACTCGGCTCTTGAGAAACAACCCGGGCTGTATGATGCCTGGCAGCTCAAGGGCGACATGTTTGCTGCCCAGGGCGACATCGCGGCGGCAATGAATGCCTATCGGAAGGTGCTGGAAATCAAACCGCACTATTTGCCGGCGCATTCGACGATCATCCGGATCCTGGTAGCGGAAGGCAAACTCGAAGAGGCTGGCAAACAGATCGAGACGCTCAAGCAGTTTGCCGCCAATCATCCGCAAACCCAATACCTGCGGGCCATGCTGGCCTACCAGCAGAAGGATTATGCAGCGGCCAGGGACGCCATCCTCCTGCACCTCAAGGCCTCCCCAGAGAGCCCTCTTGGCCTGCAACTGGCGGGCTTGATCGAGTACGAATTACAGGCTTACCCGCAGGCCGAAACCTACCTGCTCAAGGCACTGCCGAAAACCCCGCCACTCGGTCTTGCGCGTCGCGTCCTGATCGCCAGCTATCTGCGCAATGCCCAGCCGCATAAGGCTCTGGGCATCCTGGAGCCAATCCTCGACAAGATCGACAAGGATTCGAACCTGCTGGCGCTGGCTGGCCAGGTATTTCTGCAGAATGGTCAGATCGACAAGGCCGGAAGCTACTTTGCCAAGGCCGCAGCGCTCGACCCGAAAAATTCTGCCACGCGCACTTCGCTGGCGCTGGTCAACCTCGCAAAAGGCGACAGCGATGTGGCCTTCCGTGATCTGGAACAGGTGGCAGCAGCCGATACCGGCATCCGGGCCGATCTGGCCCTGATCACGGCGCACCTGCAACGCCGCGAATTCGATCAGGCACTCAAGTCCATCGCGGCACTCGAGAAGAAACAGCCCGACAACCCGCTGACGTACAACCTGCGCGGCACCGCCCTGCTTGGCAAGCGCGATGCCGCAGCGGCCCGCAAGAGCTTCGAGAAGGCCCTGGCCCTGAACCCGGCCTTTTTACCGGCAGCAGCCAACCTGGCCAATATGGACCTCAACGAGAAGAAGCCGGAGGATGCCAGAAAGCGTTTCGAGTCGGTGCTCGCGAAAGATCCGAAGAATGTGCAGGCGTTTATGGCGCTTGCCCAAATGCGTGCCAAAGAAGGCGGCACGACCGCAGAGGTTGCGACCCTGATCGGCAAGGCGGTGACGGCAAATCCGACCGATCCGGCACCGAGACTGGCTCTGATCGGCCTGTATCTGAGCAAGAAGGAGGTCAAGAGTGCGCTTGCCGCGGCTCAGGAGGCAATTGCCGTGCTACCGGAACGACCGGAGATCCTGGATGCTTCCGGACGTGCCCAGCAGGCCGCT
>WBZU01001301.1_pt1 | contig 19037 bp, 12 predicted proteins | sample 5204311 | NCBI WGS metagenome assembly WBZU01 (sample SAMN12344359, study PRJNA552823) | activated sludge metagenome | biome: Activated sludge suspended growth; feature: Nitrification reactor; material: Wastewater; isolation source: activated sludge from nitrification reactor of wastewater... | reverse complement strand
CAGGGGCGGGGGGCGAGGGGCGGGGGGCGACCTCCGCGACCTCGTTGACCATTGACCGTTGACCGTTGGCAATTGGCAATTGCACCGATGCAGGTTTTGGCACCACTGGCGTAGCGGGCGCGGGTGGCGGCGCCACGATCGGCTGTACCGGCGACGCCGGCGCGGGCGCAGCCGGTTGTACAAATGCGACGGGTTCGGATTGCGCTGCTACAATGGTCGCCGAACTCGCCCCTCGCCCCTCGCCCCTCGCCCCTCCTGCCATCATCGCTTCCAAGCTGCGCAGCGATTGTTCGGCCACGTTGAGAAAGGCCATGTGCGCGTCGGCGGTCTGCTGCTGGAGGCGCTGGAGGGCATTCACCCAGGCCAGGCCGTCGCCTTGCGGGGCAACAGGGACCGGCGCCGGTGCTGCTACCGGCTGCGGGGCAGGCGGAACAGGCATTGGCGCGGCTGCGGGCACGGGCGGCGCAGATTGCACGACCGGCGGTGCGATGGGCGCACCTGCCGCAGCGGGCGGCAGTGCAGGCGCGGCCGGCTGTACCTGGCGCGATGTCGGGGCCGGTGCGGGCACTGCGGGTGCGGATGCCGGTGCGGTCGGTGCTCCTGCTGTCGAACGACCGTTGCTGCCGGCGGCCTTTTCATGCGTTGCGTTGGTTTGATTCACGGGCGCGTGGTTTCCATTGCGCGCCGGATTGGGCGCGGCTTTGCCGTTGACGGGCGGATAGGGTTTGTTGTAATTCACGCCGCTGAGGTTGACGGCCAGCTTGGGTGTCTTGCGCGTGCGCGGGTCGTCGCCCACGGCGACATCGTCCCACAGCCGCTCGGCGGCGAAGTCCACGCCGGCCGCGGCAAGCTGGCCGAGGCCATGCCACAGGCTGGTCAGCCCGTGCTGGCCTTTGCGGTCAAACGCCACGACACGATGCGGCCGGTCCTTGAGACAGCTTTTCACCAGGTTGGTCAACACCGTGCCGGGGCCGACCTCGACAAAGGTGCGCACGCCCGCGGCATACATTGCCTCGATCTGCTCGGCGAAGCGCACGGGCTCGGCAATCTGGCCGGCCAGCGTCTCGCGGATGGCATCAGGCACGCTGGAATAGGTCGCCGCCATGCTGTTGGCATAGACCGGCACCAGCGGTTTGTGGATCGTGATGTGCTCCAGAAAGGCGCGGAAGGGCGCGGCAGCCGGCCGCACGACGACGGAATGAAAGGCCGTCGAGACAGGCAGGCGCTGGAAACGAATCGCCGCCTGGCGCAGCTTTTCCTCGGTGGCCTGGATCGCGCTCTCGATGCCCGAAATCACGACCTGCTCCGGGCTGTTGTGATTGGCAACGACGACGCCCGTGTTCCAGCTTGCCAGCAGCGATGTCACTGCGTCGGCGGCATGGGAGATGGCCGTCATCGCGCCGGGGAACATGGCGGCGGCTTCGGCCATCAACTCGCCGCGCTTGCGCGCCACGGCAAAGAAGGACTTGCGGTCGAGGACACCCGCCGTGAGCAGGGCGGTCACTTCGCCAAAGCTGTGGCCGCCGACCGCGTCGGGCGTGATGCCCAGCTTCGCCAGCAACGCCAGCAGGCTCAAGCTCATCGCGCCGATGGCCGGCTGTGCCCAATCAGTGGCACGCAGGCGCGCTTCCTGGGCGGTGCGCTCGTCGTCGCTGAAAACAGGGTGCGGGAAGACCACATCATGCAGCCGCCCGCCCTGTTCAAACTCCAAATTGGCGGCTTCGTCCCACACGGCGCGGCTCTCGTCAAAGGCCATTGCCAGGTCGCCGCCCATGCCCACATACTGGCTGCCCTGGCCGGGAAAGAGAAACGCCAGCTTGCCGTCGCGTGGATTCCCCTGTTCGCCCGAATAGAACCAGCCGGCCGGCGACTGCTGATCGCTGGCCGGGTCGCGCTCGATGGCGACCGCGGCAGCGTCGAGCTTGGCACGCAGGTCCGCCAAGTCGCGGGCGACGATGGCGAGGCGCACGTGCGCGTCTGGCTGGAAGGCAAGCTGGCTGGCGCGGGCAAGCACCTGGAAGCCGGCGCTATCATCAAAACCGGCTGGAAGCTCGCGCGCCGCCGCAATGAGTTCGGGCATGGTGGCGCCACTGACCAGGAACAGCTCGGTCGGCGCCGCACGGAAGGTGTCCTTGCGCGCAGGCCCCGTATACTCTTCGAGCGTGACGTGGAAGTTGCTGCCGCCGAAGCCGAACGACGAGACGCCGGCGCGCCGCGGATGCGACGCATCGCGAACCCACGGCCGCGTTTGGGTATTGAGATAGAAGGGGCTTTCTTCAACCGCCAGGTTGGGATTGGGGCGGTCGACTTTGATCGTTGGCGGCAGCACCTTGTGATGCAGCGCCAGCACAGCCTTGATGAGCGAAGCAGCACCGGCCGCGCCTTTGGTGTGGCCGATCTGCGACTTGACCGAGCCGATGGCGCACCACTGTTTGTCCTCCGGATCGGCCTCGGCGAAGACGCTGCTCGCGCCCTGGAATTCGGCGACGTCGCCGGCCTTGGTCGCGGTGCCATGCGCTTCGAGCAGCTCGACGGTGCGCGGCGAATAGCCTGCGACGTCATACGCGCGGCGCAGCGCGTTGGCCTGTCCCGACGACTTCGGCGCGTAGACGGCCGTGCCGGCGCCGTCGGAACTCGACCCGATCCCGCGGATCACGGCGTAGATGCGATCGCCGTCGCGTTCGGCATCTTCCAGCCGGCGCAGCGCCAGCATGCCCAGCCCTTCGCCCAGAATGGTGCCGTCGGCCTTGTCGGAGAAGGGGCGGCAGTCACCACTGACCGAAAGCGCCGGCGTCTTGCTGAAGCACATGTACATGAGGATGTCGTTGAGGGTGTCCACGCCGCCGACGATGACCATGTCCGACTGGTGGAGGTAGAGTTCGCTCAAGCCCATGGCCAGCGCCGAGAGCGAGCTGGCACACGCCGCGTCGACGACGCAGTTGGTGCCGCCCAGATCGAACTTGTTGGCGATGCGCCCGGCGATGACATTGCCCAGCAGGCCAGGGAAGGAAGCCTCCGTCCACGGAACGTACGAATCGGCGATGCGATTGCAGATAGCTTGCGCCTCGTCCTCGGGCACGCCGTTGGCGCGCAGGGCGTTGAGCCAGATCGGGCGTTGCAGCCGCGAGCCGAGATGGACGACCAATTCGGTGGCGCCGGTGGCGCCCAGGATCACGCTGATGCGGCTCTTGTCGACGTGCCGGAAATCGCCGCCGGCCGCGTCTTCCAGCACCTGCTGGGCGACGATCAGCCCGAGCAACTGGCTGGTGTCCGTCTGCTGGATGACGTTGGGTGGCACGCCGAAGGCCATGGCGTCAAAGGGCGTTTCGCCTAAAAAGGCGCCGCGCTTGCCATAGGTTTTGTCGGGTGCGGCGGGGTCGGGATCGTAATAGTCGTCAATCAGCCAGTAATTGGGAGGGATTTCCTTGATCTGGTCCTGACCCTCCACGATGCTGCGCCAGAATTCGCGCGCATCGGCGGAGCCAGGGAAGAGCGCACTTACACCGACAACTGCAATTGGTGGGGAGGCAGCTTCGCGGTGTTCTCTTTGGTTACTCATTGATAGGTTTGATCCTTATAGAACTGACATACAATCCTGCCTGTGCACCAGGACGATAGCGCAGGGCGCACAGGGCTGTGATGGCCTCAATCGGTGTTGCTGCCCGGCCAAAAAAGGGCCGCGGCGCATAGAGTGTGAAACCCCGTGCTACTGCAATGGTCGCGGCCGGAAGCCGAACGCAGCCGCCGGAATCGGCACACCGTAGCTGCGCAACTGCGCCGCACGGGTGACGTAGGCGGCGCCTTCGAGCAGGTTCAGCGCCACCTGCACGACTGTGCGATTCTCCGGCTTTTCGAGGAAGGAGCCCTTGACCCAGGCATTGAAGGCACCCATGGCCGGCCCGCACCAGATCTGGTAGTCGAGACGGCGGTCGCTTGCGCCGTCGATGGGCCAGCGGCTGGAACGTCCCAGGTAGGAGCGGAAGACCAGCGCCATCTTGTGCTTGGGGTCACGTTCGGCGCGCTCGATTTCGTGCGGGCCGCGCACTTCGAAGAATTTGCGCGCCTCCGCCCACACCTCGCCGACCGGCTGGCGAAACATCTGCTGCTCAATGCGCGCCAGTTCGTCAGCCGGAATGGCGTCGAGCGAGGGGAAGCGCGTGTAAAGGCTGTAGAGCGTCGCCGCACGCGAGGCGAACATGGTGCCGCGCTTGAGCACCTGCACCTTGACGCCCAGCTCGAACATATCGGCCGAGGGCGCCATGGTCATGTCGGCCAGCTCGGCCAGCGCAAGCATGGCCTTGGCATCGTCGGAGACGCCGGCCTCGCGGCAGCTCTGGTTGACGGAGCCGGTGAGCACGTACGCCGCGCCCAGGGCAAAGGCCGATGCAACGGACTCCGGCGTGCCTAGCCCGCCCGCGGCGCCGACGCGGATGGGGCGGGTGAAGCCGTGGCGTACGACCAGTTCGTCGCGCAACTGGGCGATGGTCGGGAAGAGCGAGCCCAGCGGCCGGTTGTCGGTATGGCCGCCCGAATCGGACTCGACGGTGATATCCTCGGCCACGGGCAGTTGCCGGGCCAGCGCCGCCTCGTCGGCCGTCAGTTCGCCGGCCTGCACCAGCGCGTCGAGGATGGCTTGCGGCGGCGGCGACATGAAGTGCTGGGCCACCTCCGGCCGCGAAATCTTGGCGAAGACGTGGTTGGCGCGCTGGATGCGGCCCGACGCGTCGCGGGTGACGCCGCTGAACGCATAGCGCACGACCGCGGGCGTCAGCGCCATGAATGCCGATGCTTCCACCCGGCGCACGTTGAAGCGCAACAGCAGCCCGACGATCAGACTTTCCAGTTCCGGCTCCTGGGGCGAGTGGATGAGGTTGACGCCCCACGGCAGCCGATCGCCCAGCGTCGATTGCAGCGTAGTCAGCGCCTGCTCGACGCGCGCCGGGCTCAGCCCGCCGGCGCCAAAGAAGCCCAGCATGCCCGCGCGCGCCATCTCGATGACGACCGCCTCGGAAGCGATGCCGCGCGCCATGGCGCCGGTGACGTAGGGGAAGCGCAGGCCGTGTACTTCGAGAAAGGCGCGGTCGCCCAGCCACTCGGGATAGAGCGGCGGCAAGATGCCAAGGCACGGATGGCTGACCATCTCTGATGCGGCGCCGTTCGTGTAGGTCAGCGGCCGAAACGCGCCGCCAATGCCGATGCCGACGCTGCCCGCTGTGCCGTCACGCACGACATAGGCTGGCTCGCGGAAGGCCGCAATTGCCGCCGGCAACGCATCAGGCGCAAAAGTGGCCGCTCCGCCGCCGCCGATCCACTCTCCAATCACTGGTAATCCGTTGCTCAATGGTCTTCTCCTGGGAACCCGAAATCATGCGCAATTCTCGGCGCACGACGAACAGGCCCGTGCGCTTGGGTTTGGTTCTCCCATGAACAACGTTGACCACGGGGACCGGACGAGAATTGCGTCTCCGTGCGGCCTGCAAATGGCATTGAGCCGCGATGGTACGCGTTTGGACTTGGGTGGATTTGCCTGGCGGAGTCGATGCGGCCGGCTGCCTGCGCTCCACAATCGCCAGCGTTCGTTGCGGGCGTTCCATCGTCGCGCCGCGTCATAAGCTGCATGTTGAAAGCAAAACCGATTCACTTTAGCACAATCGGCCCGCGCGGGGTAATCGCACGCGCTCTTGTGGCGATTATGGTTACCGGCCGGCCGCGTGGCGCCCTGGTATACTATGCCCACGGTTCGGGGAAGGCAGTGCGCAGCAAACGGAGGTAGCCGCATGAATCGCGTCGACCGGCTTTTCGCCATTACCTTGATCTTGCAGCGCAAGCAGCGCGTGCGCGCCCAGGATCTGGCGCACACCTTTGAGGTCAGCGAACGCACGATCTATCGCGACATGACCGCGCTGAGCGAAAGTGGCGTGCCGATCGTGGCGCTGCCTGGCGAAGGCTACGAATTGGCGGAAGGCTATTTCCTACGTCCCATCACCCTCACACCGGAGGAGTCGCGTGCGCTCTTTCTGGCCGCACAGATGCTCATCAGCCACACGACCGGGCGCGTGCCGGCCGATGCCGAGCTGGCGCTGGCCAAGGTCGCGGCCGTCATGCCGCACGAACTGCGCGCCGAGGTCGCGGCGCTCGCCGACATCATGGGCTTCATCGCACCGGCGCAGCGCTTCGACCTGGACGAGCCGCGCCTGGCCAGGCTGCAAGAGGCGATTCGCGCGTGCCGCATCATCTGGATCCGCTACCATGGCTTTGCCAGCAATGACGTCAGCGAACGCCAGGTCGAGCCTCACCGCCTGTGGTACTTCCAGGGCGCGTGGTATCTCGACGGCTTTTGTCGCGTGCGCCAGGATCTGCGCGTCTTTCGCCTGGATCGCATGGATGAGTTGAAGGTCCTGCGCACGACCTTTGCGCCCCGACAGGTGGAACGCCAGCCGGGGCGGACCATCGAAGCCCGCATTCGTTTCGCGCCCGCGGCCGTGCGCTGGGTACGCGAGCGCCAGCACTACGCCTGGGTCGACGAGTACACCGACGCGCACGGCGTCGTTATGATCTACCGGCTGGACACGTTGCAGGAGATCAAGCCGTGGCTGCTGGGCTGGGGTGCGGCTGCGGAGCCGCTGACGCCACCCGAGTTGCGCGAGGAGATTCGCGCCGAGGCGAACAGGATTCTGGAGATCCTGACATAGGGTTGTCAGGGGTAGGTGAGAGAATCAGGCCGTTGAATCAAACGCACATTGAGACGAAAGGGAGTTTCTCATGCAAAACGGTCTGACAGTGGAACTGGTTACTTTCAAACTCAACGAGGGCGCCGACGAGGCGGCCTTCCTCCAGGCAGCGGACGCCGTCATGGCGGATATCCGGCAGTTGCCGGGCTACGTGCGGCGCGAATTGCTCAAGGGTGACGACGGCCAGTGGATCGACGTCGTGCACTGGCGCAGCCGCGACGATGCACTGGCTGCCGCCGAACTGTTCAACACGCTGCCCTCGGCGCAAGCGTTTGGCAGCTTCCTCGACGCCGGCACTATCGCCATGCTCCATCCGGCGCAGGCGCTGGTGTGGGGCAACTGAGGATGTCGCACATGACAACCATGATCATCACCGGCTCGGCGGTCGACCGCCGAGCCGCGGACGCGGCACACCACCCGGCGCGCATGGTGGCGATGGAACAGGGAACGGGCGATGTGGTTGTGTTGCTGCACGGCTTTCCCGGCAATGCGCGGGATTGGGAGGCCGTCGCCACGGCGCTGAGCCGAAAATTTCGCGTGATTGTGCCGGACTTGCTCGGCTTTGGTCGCAGCGATGCGCCCAATAGTTTTGTGGAGTTGAATATCGCTGCGCAGTCTGCTGCCCTTGAACACCTGCTGGCGGAGCGCAACGGCACACGCTGCGTGCTGGTCGGCCAGGATTATGGCGGCACCATCGCAGTGACGCTGGCCGCCCGCCGCCCGGATCTGGTCGCCGGCCTGGTGCTTTCGTCCTGTAACTTCTTTCGCGATCCCGCGCTGCAAGCGCCGATGAAGCTGCTGCCGGTGCCGGGCATCGGGCGCGCGGTGGAAGCCGTACTCTTTTCGCCGCCTTCGCTGCGCACCATGGCCCGCAACGGGACGCGGCGCGGCGAGCGGCTGCCGGCAGTCAATTCGCCGTCCGAAGTCGCTTCGATCCGCACGATCTTTGCCACGATCCTGCGCGACTTGCCCGCCCACTTCGGCACGGTGGAGGATGCACTGCCCGTGCTGGCGGTGCCGGTATTGGTGGCGTGGGGTGATCGCGATCCCTTCTTCGCCGTGCCGCATGCCCGTCGCGCCGCGGACGCCATTCCCAGCGCGCGGCTGCGCTTGTACGAGGGCGTCGGGCACTTCCCACATTTCGAGGTGACAGAGACGTACGCGCGCGACATTGCCACGCTCTGCGCCGCAGCATTCGCCGCCGAGCGCTAGCGGATGCGCTCGATCAAGTGCTGCACGGCGTCGATCTCGTCCTGGTTGACGGTGTGGTCCATGCCGGGATAGATGCGTGTGTCGACGGCCGCGCCCAGGTTGGCGAAGATCTGTGCCGTCCGCTCGACGCGCGCCAGCGGGATGTGAAAGTCGACGTCGCTACAGCCGAGCAGCACCGGCGTGCCGTCCAGCGTGCCCATGTAGGCGCGTGGCTGGTCGCCGTTTTCGATGAGGCCGCTGCTCAGGCCGATGACGCCGGCGTAGCGCCGCGGGTTGCGTGCGGCGTACTCGGTTGCCAGGCAGCCGCCCTGCGAGAAGCCGAGCAGGAAGATCTTGTCGTGTGCGATCCCGGCAGCCACCAGCGAACCGACCAGCTCGTCGACAACCTGGAGCGCGGACGAGAGCCACGGTTCGTTGGCGGCGACCGGCGCAATGAAGCGGTTTGGATACCACGTCGCGTTGGCGGCCTGCGGCGCCAGGAAGGCCACGTCTGGGGCGTCCAGTTCGTGCGCCAGGTAGAGAATGTCCTCCGCCGTTGCGCCGCGGCCGTGGATCATGATCATGGCGGCGGTTGCCGCTACGGCATCAGCGCCGTAGCGCGCCACGGGTATGCCCTGGTGCAAAGTTGCCTGTGCCATTCGTTTCTCCCTTTTCCCAGAATCAGCCGGGTAGCCGTTCCATCAACTCGATACGGTTGCCAAACGGGTCGGAGCTATGCAGCCGGAGATGCATAGCTTACCGCGGCGGCGTCCAGGCCGGAAGTTTGACCGGCTTCACGGCACGCGCGATGGCCGTGCGGTGCTGTTCCAGCCACGGCGGCAACATGAGATGCGTGCCCAACTCGGCGACAGGCTCATCGACGGGAAAGCCCGGACCCGCCGTGGCGAGTTCGACGATGTGCCCGTCCGGGTCATTGGTGTAGATGCTCTTGAAGTAGACACGATCCATGACGGGCGAGACGCGCAGGCCGGCGCGCAGCAACTTCTCGCGGAAGGCAAGCTGCACCTCCTCGTCGGGCACGGCAAAGGCGTAATGGTGCGTCTGCCCGGCGCCCATGCGCACGCGCGGTTCGCGATCCGGTTTGCGCTCGAAGTAGGTGATGAGCGTCCCCGGCGCGCCGTCGCCCACGCCCCAGTACCAGTGCGCCGAGTCGGGGTCGTCGAAGTTGGATGTCATCTTGACGCGCTGCAACCCTAGCGTATCGACCAGGAAAGCGTTGGTGCGTTCGATGTCGGAGGCAATCGCCGTGATGTGGTGCATGCCCTCCGCTAGCGCCATGTCGGCCGTGATCGCGGGCACCGGCTCGGGCCAGGTGAGCGCGGCGATGCGTGCCGCGTCGCGGTTGCGTACGACCATTTCAGCCGGCGGCTCGCGCAATGCCTGGCCCAGCGCACCGGCCGCCTCGTCGACCGTCCATCCCGGCCCATCGGTGGCAATCTCGACGATGGTGCCGTCGGGGTCGCGGAAGTAGATCGACGTGAAGTAGTGGCGATCGAAGGGGCCGTCAACGGCGATACCCAAGTCGGTAAGACGCCGCTTCCACTTCAGCAATGCGTCGTAAGTCGGCACGCGCAGGGCGAAGTGATGCGTTCCGCCGATGCCCGGTCGCCCGGCCGGCGCGCCCGGCCACTCGAAAAAGGTGACTGCGGTGCCCGGCCGGCCCGTCTCGTCGCCAAAGTACAGGTGATAGCTCTCCGGCGCGTCGAAATTGACCGTGAGCTTGACCAGCCGCAGCCCCAGCACCTGCGTGTAAAAATCGATCGCGCGCTGCGCATTGGCGGCGACGATCGTGATGTGATGCAGTCCTGTAATTCCCATTTGCGTTCCTCCGTATCTCACAGCCAGCCGGCTGCCGAAACTTCGCTACGAGTCATTGTTACGCACTCATGCAGATCCGGCAAATTCGTTTGATGTTAAATTATTATTTCGGGCTTTATGTTGGTCGCCCAGTACATCGGTATTGACAATACTGTGTATTACATAGTATACTGGAGGCATGGGCGCAAAGAACACTTCTGTGGTTGATCCGCAAGCATACGAGAACCTGGCATCGGAACTGCGTCGCGGCCTGGTGGTATTGATGGTGCTGAGCCAGTGCGAGGAGTTGCAGTACGGCTACTCGCTCAAGCAGCGGCTGGGCGAGGCGGGGCTGGAGGTGAGCGAGGGCACGCTCTATCCGCTGCTGCGCCGCCTGGAGTCACAGGGGCTGCTGGAAAGTCGCTGGGAAGTGGTCGACGATCAGCGGCCGCGGCGCTACTACCTGCTCAGCGCCGTGGGCAGGGCGATGCTCGGGCAGTTGGTGGATGAATGGAAGAATCTGGTCGCCACTTTGGAGCGGCTTGGAATTGGAAAGGAAGCAGAAGCATGAACGCGCAGGAATGGATCGATCGCTATGTCAACGCAGTCGGCGCGGCGCTCCCCGTGCGTGAGCGGGGCGACGTCGAGGCCGAAATCCGCTCGCTTATCCAGGACGAACTGGAGGCGCGCGGCGTCACCGACCTGGCCGCGGCCGACGAACCGACGGTGTTGAGCGTGCTCGAGCAGTTCGGCCGGCCGGAGGCGTTGGCGGCACGCTATCACGCGCCGCGCTCGCTCATCGGGCCGGCGCTCTACCCGACCTTTCGCATCGTCACGACCATCGTGCTGCTGGTGTTGACGGGCGTGTGGGTCTTTGGGATTGCCGTGAACGTGGGCATGGGGCGCGGCATGCTGGACAACCCGCTGGAAACCGTCGGCGGGCTGGTGGGCGGCCTCTTCCAGACCTTCGGCACGCTCGTCTTCGTCTTCGCCTTGATCGAGACCTTCTCGCGCAGCAAGATTGAGGCCGAGACCGCTGATCAGCCATGGAATCCGCGCTCGCTGCCCAAGGTCGAGACCTCCGAACGCGTCAAGGTCGGCGAGTTGGTGGTCGGCATCGGCTTCAACCTTGTCGCAATCGTGATCTTCAACGCCTATCCGGAGTGGATTTCCGCCATTTCGGTGACGGACGGACAAGTGACGGTGACGCCGTTGCTTTCGGAGAACTTCATGACCTTCGTGCCGTGGCTGACCATTCTCTGGTCGCTGACCATTGCGCTCAACGCGTACGTGCTGGCACAAGGACACTGGCGACCATTGACCCGCTGGCTGGAGGTCGGGCTTGCCCTCTTCGGCCTGGCGATTCTGGGCTGGATGCTTGTCGATGGCCCGCTGCTGGCTTGGGCGGCGCTGGAGCCGGTCGCCAAACTCGTCGTCGCCATCGTCTTCGCCGTCACCGCGATCAGCGCCGTTGTGCAGATCTACCGGCTGGTGACGCGAAGTATGATGCGTAATGAGTAATGAGTAATGCGTGATGCGTGACTCGTAATGCGTAAGGCTGGGCCGGGCTTGCTTGGGCCTGACGTTTGACGTTTGACCCTTGAGGCCTGACGTTTGATACATCACGCATCACTCGTTACGCATCACGAATTACTCATCACGCTTCCCAACAGCCGCTTTTCGTCCCCCTGCTTTGCACGTTTCCCGCTTTGCCTTCATACTCTAGCCATGGGCAGCCAGGACCTCGACATCATTCTGACCCACGAACGGACCGACTTCGACGCACTGGCGTCGATGCTGGGCGCGTCATTGCTCTTTCAGGACGCCCTCCCCGTGTTGCCGCGGCAGATGAATCGCAACGTGCGCGACTTCCTGACGCTCTACAAGAACCACTTCCCGTTCATTCCGGCCGATGAGATGCCACGGGGCAAGGTGCGCCGCGCCATCCTCGTCGACACGCGCGCGGCCAACTCGCCCAAGGGCACGCAGCCCGACACCGAATACATCGTCATCGACCATCACGCGGCCCTGGCCGAAAAGAACCTGATGAGCGAAGCGCGCAAGCTGCTGCCCCAGGCGCACGAACTCTGGTGCGGGGCGACGGGCGCCAACACGACGCTGCTCGTGGAGAAGCTCATCGAGTACGGCATCCCGGTGACACGCGTCCAGGCGACGCTGCTGGCGCTGGGCATCTACGAGGACACGGGCAACCTGACCTACGCCTCCACGACCAGCCGTGACGCGGCTGCGCTGGCCTGGCTGCTGGACCCCGAACGCGGCGTCAACATGAGCGAGGTCAACGAGTTCCTGCACCATCCGGTCAACGACGAGCAGCGCAATCTGCTCGAGTTGTTGCTTGACAACTGCGAGACGCTAGAGATCGAAGGGCACAGCGTCATCATCACCATGGTGACCGCGCCCGGTTTTAGCGACGAGTTGAGCACGCTGGCCGCCCGCCTGCGCGACTTCTACGAGCCCGACGCCCTCTTCCTCGTCGTCGACCTGGGCGACATGATCCAGGTCGTGGCGCGCAGCACGACCGACTCCATCGACGTGGGCAAGGTGGCCGAAGCCATGGGCGGTGGCGGACACAGCCGGGCGGCCGCCGCACACCTGCGCGGGGCGCGGCTCAAGACCGTACGCGCACAGATCGAGCACCTGGTGCGCCTCTATGCGCGGGCGGCGTTGACCGTGGCCGACCTGATGAGCACCGGCCGGCCGCAGATGCTCGATCCTGACATGACGATTGTCCAGGCCGACGAACTCATGCGCCGCTTCGGCCACGAGGGCTTTCCGGTCGTCACCCAGGACGAAGAGGGGCGCGACCGGCTGCTGGGCGTCTTCACCCGGCGCGAGGCCGACCGTGCCATCGACCATGGGCTGGGCGACCAGGCCGTGCGCCGCTACATGCGCTCGGGCGAAGTTCTGGTGCACCCGGATGACTCCATCGCCACGCTGCGCCGGCGCATGATCGACAGCAACTGGGGGCAGATTCCCGTCGTCGACGAGCGCGGCGACATCATCGGCATTGTCACGCGCACGGACCTGATCAAGCTGTGGGATGAGTCGTCGCGGCCCGACCGCCTGGCCAGCGAGCTGGGACAGCGGCTACGCCATGCGCTCAATCCCGTGCAGCATCACCTGCTTGAACTCATCGGCATCGAAGTCGAGCAGATGGACTACGACGCCTATGTCGTGGGCGGCTTTGTGCGCGACCTCATGCTCGATGTCGTCAGCCGGCGCGCGCTGACGCTGGACGTGGATATCGTCATCGAGGGCGATGCGATTGCCTTCGCCCGCCACATGCAGCGCAAATATGGCGGGCGCGTCGTCGAGCATAAGCGCTTCGGCACGGCAAAGTGGCTACTGACGCGCGACGATGCGCCGGTCAAGCTGGCTGCGCTGCTGGCCGATCTGAACGGCGCCGGTGCGCTCAAGGACCTGCCGCCGCATCTCGATTTCGTCACCGCACGCACCGAGTTCTACACGGAGCCGACCGTGCTGCCGACGGTGCAGCAGAGCAGCATCAAGCTCGACCTGCACCGCCGCGACTTCACGATCAACACGCTGGCGCTCTGCCTCAACCCCCAGCGCTGGGGTGAACTGCTCGACTTCTGGGGTGGCTTGCCCGACCTGCGCGCCCGCCTGGTGCGCGTGCTGCACAGCCTGAGCTTTGTCGACGACCCGACGCGCATCCTGCGCGCCGTACGCTACGAACAGCGCTTCGATTTCACCATCGAGTCGCGCACCGAGGAACTACTCGGCGATGCGCTGGAACTGCTCGACCGCGTGACACCGGCGCGCATCCGTCACGAACTCGAGCGCATCCTGCAGGAGGACCGGCCGGAGAAGGCCATGTTGCGCCTCGACGAGCTGGGCATCCTGGAGCAGCTTCACGCCGACCTGTGCATGACCGGCGCCATGGCGGGCCAGTTTGCCGCCCTGCGCGCACACCGCGCCGAGCCTGACGCCGACCCGCTGCTTGTCGAGGCGCCGATCGAGCGGCTCTATATTGCCATCATGGGCTTCCCGCTCACCGTCGAGGCGCACAAAGCACTTCAGGAACGCGTGGGGCTGCGTAACGAGACGCAGCGCCTCATGCACAGCATGGAGCTTCTCCACCGCTACCTGCCGGTCCTGGCCGACCCGAATGCCCGCCCCAGCCAGATCGTGCACGTGTTGGACCAGGTGCAGCCGGTCGGCCTGGCGTTGATGCCGATCATCTGCCAGGACGCGCAGGTTCTCGACGTGGTCGAGCATTACCGGCAGCGCTGGCAGCACATTCAGCCGGAGCTGAGCGGCGACGATCTGCGCCGCATGGGCATCCCGCGCGGGGCCATCTACCGCGCCATCCTCGCCGAGTTGCGCACGGGGCGCCTTGACGGCACGCTGCACAGCCGGGCCGAGGAGATTGCGTTGGCTGAATCGCTGGCTGCCGTGCAGTAATCGCGATTCTGCTTACGTCGTGTGTCGACGGAAACCCTTACCGGCACGCCTGGTCGTTCGCCCTTCCTCTGGCTCATCTGCTACAATTGCGTTCACAGCGGTGACGTGGCAGCAAGACCCTTACCGTGGGAGTGTGACTATGGATCTGCGTTTCTGGGCTGACGTTTCCCTCATCTATCTGATCGGCATGCAGCTTGTCCCGACAATTCTGATGATTGTCGCGCTCTATTTTGTCGTGCGCGGCATCATGATCGCGCGGCGCAAGGCGACGACCGGCATCAAGCTGGCGCAGTACTATGTGGGAATCGCCCGCACGCAGACGACCCGCTTTGCCGACAAGGCAGCCGACCCGCTGATCCGTAGTCATGCTGAGGCCGCGCGCGGCGAAGCCGTTGCCCGTAGCCTGCTGCCACACCGTCCCGCGTCCACAACATCAACAAAGGAGCAAGATGCATGAGCCACAAGATGCGCTCAGTGCTGGTCGGTATCGTGGCCGGCGCCTTTTTGGGCGCGGCCTTCGCCTGGGTTGCCAGTGATTCGAGCGACGAAGGCAACGGCGATGCCGTCGCCGCCGTGAAGCAACTTGGCCCCATGGATTACTTCGCATTGGGGATCGCGATTCTTGGGCTGGCCCGCCAATTTGGCGGCATGCTCAAGAAGTCGTAGTCGCCCACAAATTCGATTGCTCGGCCCGCCCTTGTCTCGCCTGCGTATTGCCGGCCGGCAGGCGGCGGGACGCCTATCTCCCAACCACTTATCACCACAAAGGAGTGCCAGATGACTGCGAATCTTGGGAGCGCCGAACGTCCGTTGCGGGCTGCCATTATTGGCGCCGGACCATCGGGTTTCTACGCGGCGGCATCATTGCTCAAGGAAGGCAACAACGTCACGGTCGATCTCTTCGACCGGCTGATTGCCCCGCATGGGCTTGTGCGCTACGGCGTGGCACCCGACCACCAGAACATCAAGGCCGTCGCCAAGACCTATGACCGCACGGCCGCCGAGCCGGGCTTTCGCTATTTTGGCAATGTCGACTTCGGCAAAGATATCACGCACGAAGATCTCAAGAAACACTACGACGTCATCTTCTACACGACCGGTGCGCAGTCGGATCGCAAGCTGGGCATCCCCGGCGAAGACCTGCCCAACAGCATGTCGGCGACCGAGTTCGTGGCGTGGTACAACGGCCATCCGGATTACCGTGACCTGGAAGTCGACCTGAGCTGCAATGCCGCCATCGTCGTGGGCGTGGGCAACGTGGCCATGGACGTGGCGCGCGTGCTTGCCAAGTCTATCGACGAACTGGAGGACACCGACATTGCCGACCATGCGCTCAAGGCGCTGGCCAAGAGCAACATCAAGGATATCTACGTCGTGGCGCGGCGCGGCCCGGCGCAAGTGAAGTTCACCAACGCCGAGATTCGCGAGATGGGCCACCTGGCGATTGCCGATACCATCGTACTCGACAGCGAACTCAAGCTCGACCGTGCCTCCAGCGCCGAGATCGAGGGCGACACCGCCATGCAGAAGAATCTCGACTACATGCGCGCCTTCGCCGAGATCGGCGAGACCGGCAAGCCGCGCCGCGTGCATTTCCGCTTCCTCCTGTCGCCCGTCGAGATCATCGAGGAGAACGGCAAGATCGCGGCCGTCAAGATGGAGAAGAACGAACTGCGCGCCTCGGTCAGCGGCGATATCAAGCCCTCGGGCACGGGCAAGTACGAGACCATCCCGGCCGGCATGATTTTGCGCTCCGTCGGCTACAAGGGCGTGCCTATGCCCGGCGTCCCCTTCGATGCGCGCCACGGCGTCATCCCCAACGAGGTCGGCCGCGTGGTCAACCTGGAGACGGGCAAGATCGTGCCGGGCGAATATGTCGCCGGCTGGATCAAGCGCGGCCCCACCGGCGTCATCGGCACCAACAAGCCCGATGCCATCGAGTCGGTCAACAGCATGTTCGATGACCTGCAGAAAAACAAGCTCGAACCGGCGCCCGATCCCGACCCGGAGGCCATCCTTGCCCTGCTGAAGGAGCGCGGTGTCCGCTACGTGACAAAAGACGAGTGGAAGAAGATCGACGCCGTCGAAGTTGCCGAAGGCAAGAAACGCGGCAAGCCGCGCGTCAAGATCGTCAAGCGGGCCGACATGCTGGCTGTCCTCGAGAGCTAGCCACCAAACGGTCACGATGCTTCACAGGTCTGCCGGCAGAACGCCGGCAGACCTTTTTTGTTTCCTCAAAACTGTGGCGGTTGTTGTAACGATCGGTTGCTGTTCGCCGCGCCTCGCTTCTGGTGAAATCTGAGTGTCAAGATATTCGTGCCGGCGGGCTGTCTTGGTTCGCCGGCGCCAGCAGCGAGGGGATTCGAAAAATGAACTCATTTCAAAACGGGCGGCGATTCGCCAATCATTTGCATGGGCAGCGCGTGCTTCTGCGCGCCCTGCTCGCCTGCTGGCTTGTCGTAAGCAGCGGCTTGCCATTGCTGCCATCGACGGCCCAGGCTTCCGCGGCAAGGGTGACCACACCGCCGCCGATCACGCCGTGCGCGGCCAACGCGCTCATGTCGACGTGGCAGGGCGTCGCCACCTTCAGCTATGACGGCACGCGCACCGTCGACAACGAGAGCGCACACGTGCGCCGCAGCGCCGAAATCGCGGTGACGCTGGGCAGCCGCCAGGCCGGCGCCATCGGCGACCCGACCGTCTACTGGTCGGTGGTTGGCGCCAGCGGGACCGCGCTGGCCGATGACGGCCACACCTGGAACGACGGCACGCCGCACAGCGAAACGCTGAAATTCGACGGCGCGGTGAGCCAGGTGATGGGTAGCCTGCAACTCAATACGGCGAACTGCACGTACCGGTTGGAGTTGCAGACCCATTTCCTGGGCGTCTACGAGAGTAGCGACGGCGGCGGCGCATCGCAGCCGGGCTGGAACGCGTTTCTCACCGCTCCACGCGCGGCAGACGCGCAGGGCGTCTTGCAGGGCAACGCCGCGGCGGCCCTTACCTTCGAAGCCGATTATAGCCAGGACCAGGCCGGTCTTGACGACGGCGCCATCCCCAGCGCGCTGCGTTCGCTGGCCATGCAGCAGGGCGCGCCCGATGCCGGCGCCGCAACCGTCACCTGGAAGCTACAGGCGTCGACGGTACTGCCGCACATCACCGGCGTGCGCTTCGAGCAGCAGCGCGTGCCCAGCGGCGAGTGGGTGGCCCTGCCCGCCAACCGCACAACCGATGGCAACCTGGTCAAGATCACGGTGGACGTAGAGAATCCAACCGATGTACTGCTTGCCACGACAATCCGGCTGCTGGAAGCCGAGACCATGACTCCGCTGCCCAATGGTATCTTCAAAGCACCGCTGGCTGGCGGCATGACCCATCACGTCGAGTTGACGTGGGACACGCAGGGCTGGACCTGGTACGATCCGCAGTGTCCCGAGTGCTACGCGGCGGCGCATCCCAACCATCGCATCCTCGTCCAGTTGATCACGCAGGAGTGGCTCTTCGACGACCACGAGGAGACCGTCACGGTCAAGCCCAAGCCCGTTGTGCTGGTGCATGGCATGTCCAGCAACGCCGACACGTGGGCGGCCTATCCCGGGCTGCTCCAGGCGCGCCATCCGCTGTGGGCCGCCTTCCCCGCGCCCAATCTCAAGACGGGCAACGACCTGATCAACGCCCAGGCCAGCAATACCGTCATGCAGAATGCCCGTGAGCTCAATGCCTACATCGAGACGACGCGGGCGGCGGAGCAGGCGTGGCACGTCGACCTGGTGGCGCACTCCATGGGCGGGCTCATCTCGCGCCAGTACATCCAGCGCTTTATGCCGGACGCGCCCGTGGCGGACGAGCGGCCGCTGGCCGCGCACCTGCTCATGCTCGGCACGCCCAACCGCGGCTCGATCTGCGCCAAGGCGCTCACGCTGGTGCAGTGGCTGGCCGACAATCCGAACCTCAATGCGCCCATGGACCTGATCCCGGAGGTGGTGGCGGGCTTCAACCAGCGCGTCACCGAGCAACGCGGCGTCAGCTTTGCCGTGCTCGCCGGCTGGCTCTACACCTACCCGTGCGACCCGCTCAACCCCACGCCGAGCGACATCGTCGTCACCGTGGAGAGCGCCAAGTACATCTACAGCGACACCGAGGACACGACATCGCTCCACACGGCGATGACGTCAAGCGGCGGCGACTTTGCCAGCTTCGTCCTGCCGCGCCTGACCGTGGGGCGAGCGGACCTGGCGCCATTCGCTGCTTCTGCGAGCGCGACACCGGCCACGATCGCGCCGGCCTCGGCGCCAGCCGCCGGCAGCGACATGCAGATCGCACAGCTCATCGACGAGAGCGTGCCGGCCGGTGCGGTGCGTGACTTCGCCATCGACGTGCCGGCGGTCAGTGCGCTTGGCATCTCCGCCGTGGCGGCGCCCGCAATCGCACTTGCGCTTGTCGACCCGGATGGCGCTGTCGCGGCCAGCAGCGCGGCCAACGATGATGCCGCGCATGAGCCGATCCGGGCGCTCTCCGTGGCGTCACCCGCGCCCGGCGCCTGGCGCCTGCGCGTCACGAACACCGGCGCGCAGGCCGCAGATGTCGCCGCGGGCGTGCTGCTGGCCGGTGATGCGCTCGCCGCGCGTATCACCTTTGGCGCGGCGCAGGGTGCCACCACGCCCGTCGAGATTGCGCTGACACGGGCCGGTGTCCCGCAGCCTGGCGCGGCGCTGACTGCACTTGTCATCAATGGCGACGGCAGCCAGCAAGCGCTTGCCCTGCGCGACGACGGCCTGCAAGGCGACCGCGTCGCCGGCGACGGCATCTACACAGGCGCCGTCACACAAGTGGGCGAGGTCCTGCCCGTCG
>WBZU01001298.1_pt1 | contig 19038 bp, 18 predicted proteins | sample 5204311 | NCBI WGS metagenome assembly WBZU01 (sample SAMN12344359, study PRJNA552823) | activated sludge metagenome | biome: Activated sludge suspended growth; feature: Nitrification reactor; material: Wastewater; isolation source: activated sludge from nitrification reactor of wastewater... | reverse complement strand
CCGACGACGATGCGACGACCTCGCACGACGAGGCGACCACCACCGACGACGAGGCGACGACCGCCGACGACGTGACCGCACCGACCGCCGGTGGGGAGGTCCGATGACCGACGACCGGGAGCACCTCGACGCCTTCTTCGGGCGCGCCCGGGTCACCACCCTCGAGCGGCCGGCGGCTCCCCGCACCGCCGGCCGCCCGAGCGAATCCGCCGCCCCCCGCCGGACCGCCGGGCCCGCCCGCACCGGCGGGGGCGAGCGCCCCACCCGGCGGACGGCCACGCCGAGCCGCCGCTCGAGCGCGCCCGGGGCGGCGGTCGCCGAGCGCACCGCGGCGCCGACCGCCCGTGCCGCCGCGGCCCGGGTCGCCGCCCCGACCGCCCGGACCACCTCGGTGCGGCGGAGCGCGATCGCCGGCCGGGGCCCGGCCCCGTCGGGTCGCCGGGCCGATCGCTCGGCCCCGGTGGTGGGTCCCGACGCCCGCCCGCCGCGGGGTCGCCGGCCCTTGCGGTCGGCCCCCGGCGCCGCCGATCGCCTCGCCGACCGGCGTCGCACCCGCCGCCGCCTCTGGGTCTTCGTGGTCGGCGTCCTGGTGATCTGCGCCGGGATCGCCGCCAAGCTCGCCTACGTCCAGGTGGTCCAGCGGGACTCGCTGATGGCCTACGGCGCCTCGGGCCGCGACACGTCGCGCGTGCTGCCCGCGGTCCGCGGGGCCATCTACGACCGGTCGGGCCGGGCCTTCGCCCTGTCGGTGGCCGAGCCGGCGGTGGTCGCCGATCCCACCGTGATCGCCGAGCCCGCGGTGGCCGCCGCGGCGCTGGCTCCCGTGCTCCACCTCGACGAGGCCGACCTGCGCTCGACCCTCGCCCGCTCCGACACCCGCTACGTGGTCTTGGCCCCGACGGCCGACCAGGCCACCCAGGCCGCGGTGCGGGACCTGAACCTCAAGGGGGTCTCGTTCGAGGATCGGTACGTGCGGGAGACCCCGACCGGCGACCTCGCCCGCGGCGTGGTCGGCAGCACCTACGGCGACGGCGCCACCGACGACAAGGGCCGCCAGGGGCGCACCGGCTTCGAGCTGGCCTTCGACCGCCAGCTGGCCGGCCAGCCCGGCCGCCTCAGCTACGAGCGGGCCCCGAACGGCGACACGATCGCCGGCGCCCCCGAGCACCTCGAGCCCGCGGTGCCGGGCACCGACGTGTACCTGACCCTCGACCAGGCGTTGCAGTACGCCACCGAGCAGGCCCTCGGCGCCCAGGTCCAGGCCACCGGCGCCGTTCAGGGGATGGCGATCATCTCCCGCCCGAGCACGGGCGAGGTCCTGGCGATGGCGAGCATCGCCCGCGGCGAGGACGGCACGGTCGGCCCCACCGGCGACGACCGGCCGGTCAGCACCCAGTTCGAGCCCGGCTCGGTCAACAAGATGATCACGGTGGCCGGCGCTCTCGAGGAGGGCCTGATCGCCCCCGACACCCCGATCGAGGTGCCCGATCACCTCCAGGTGGGCGATCACGCGTTCACCGACCACGACCCGCACCCCACGTCGGTCTGGTCGCCGACCGACATCCTGGTGACCTCGTCGAACGTCGGGACGATCAAGATCGCCCAGCTCCTCGGGGCCGAGCGGGTCGACCGCTACCTGCGGGCCTTCGGGTTCGGGGCCGAGACGCCCGGGTTCCCCGGCGCCATCGACGGCCAGCTGCTGCCGCTGGCCGACTGGTCCGGGACCAGCATCGGAGCGATCCCGATCGGCCAGGGGATCTCCGTGACCGCCCTCCAGATGCTGGCCGCCTACAACGTGATCGCCAACGACGGCGTCTATGTCGCCCCCAAGCTGGTCGGCGCCACCGACGACGGGACCGGCCGGAAGGCCACCGCCACCTCGGCCCAGCGGCGGGTGATCTCCGCCGCCACCGCCCAGCAGGTCCGCTCGATCCTGGCCAAGGTCGTCAGCGACGGCACCGGCCAGCCCGCCCAGGTGCCCGGCTACATCTCCTTCGGCAAGACCGGCACCGCCCGGATCCCGCAGTTCGGCGGCGACACCAAGGACGCCTACAAGGACGCCGACGGGCGATACCACTACGAGTCGAGCTTCGTCGGCGGCGTCGACGGCGCCGACCTCTCGATCATCGTCACGATCCAGGACGCCAAGACCTCGATCTACGGCAGCGACGTGGCCGCCCCCGTGTTCGCCCAGCTGGCGTCGCTCACGCTGCGCCACGAGCAGGTGCCGCCCCCGTCGCTGACCACGGCGGCGGTGGACGTGCCCGAGCTGTCGGCGTCGGCCCGCGACGTCGAGGGCGAGGATCCCGGACTGGTCACCGAGACCACGCAAGGCTAGAGCCCGTGCTCCTGTCCGAGCTGGTAGCCGAGCTGGCCGACCGCCCCGCCCTCCGCCCCGTCCGCGCCGCCGCCGGCGACCCCGACCTCGTCGGGATCACGCACGACTCGCGGGCGGTCCGCCCCGGCTGGCTGTTCTGCTGCGTCCCCGGCGCCACCACCGACGGCCACGACCACGCGCCCGCCGCGGTGGCCGCCGGCGCCACCGCCCTGCTGGTCGAGCGGCCGCTCGGCCTCGGGGTGGCCGAGGTCCTCGTCTCGTCGGTGCGGGCGGCGATGGGCCCGGCGGCCGCCGCCCTGGCCGGCCACCCGTCGGACCGGCTCGACGTCGTCGGCGTCACCGGGACCAACGGCAAGACCACCACCGTCCACCTGCTGGCCGCGATCCTCGACCACGCCGGGCGGCCCTGCGAGGTGATCGGCACCCTGACCGGCGCCCGCACCACGCCGGAGGCGCCCGAGCTCCAGGGGCGCCTGGCCGCCGCCGTCGCCGCCGGTCGCACCTCGGCGGCCGTCGAGGTCTCCTCCCACGCGCTCGACCTGCACCGGGTGGACGGCACCCGGTTCCGGGTGGCGGTGTTCACCAACCTGAGCCGCGACCACCTCGACCACCACCACACGATGGCCTCCTACTTCGCGGCGAAGGCCCGGCTGTTCGAGCCCGACCTCGCCGACCGCGCCGTCCTGTGCACCGACGATCCCCACGGTCGCCTGTTGCTCGACGCCGCGGTCGTTCCCAGCGTCGGGTACTCGCAGGCCGACGCCATCGACCTGCGCCTCGGCGTCGACGGGTCCCGGTTCCGCTGGCGGGGGATCCCGGTCGAGATCGCCCTCGCCGGCCGCTTCAACGTCCTCAACGCCCTGGCCGCCGCCACCGTGGCCGCCGAGCTGGGGCTGTCGCCCGACCAGATCGCCGCCGGGCTGGCCGCGGCGGGGCCGGTGCCGGGCCGCTTCGAACGGATCGACGAGGGCCAGGACTTCCTCGCCGCGGTCGACTACGCCCACACCCCCGACGGCCTCGAGCAGCTCCTCGGCACCGCCCGCGAGCTGGCCGGCCCCGGGCGGGTGCTGGTGGTCTTCGGCGCCGGCGGCGACCGCGACCAGACCAAGCGCCCCGAGATGGGGGAGGTGGCCGCCCGCCTGGCCGACGTGGTCGTGCTGACCACCGACAACCCCCGCGGCGAGGACCCAGCGGCCATCATCGACCAGGTGCAGCACGGCATGGACGCCCCCCGAGACCTCCGGGTCGAACCCGATCGACGCGCCGCCATCGCGCTGGCGGTGGCCGAGGCCCGACCGGGCGACGTGCTGCTGGTGGCGGGCAAGGGCCACGAGACCACCCAGACCGTCGGCGACTCGGCGGCGCCCTTCGACGACCGCGTCGAGCTGCGTCGCGCCCTCGCCGGCGGGACCGGCCCGACCGCCACGGGGGTCGCCTCGTGATCGCGCTCCTCATGGCCGGGGGGATCAGCCTGGCCGCCTCGCTCGTCGGCACCCGGTACCTGATCTCCTGGATGCGCTCCCACCACATCGGCCAGCCGATCCGCGAAGAGGGCCCCCAGGGCCACCAGACCAAGGCGGGGACGCCGATCATGGGCGGCCTGGCCATCGTGGTGGCCGCCGTCGTCGGCTACACCGTCGCCCACCTGCGCAGCCGCGTCGTGTTCACCCGCTCGGGCATCTTCGTGCTGGCGCTGGTGGTGGGCGCGGGGATCGTCGGGTTCCTCGACGACTTCATCAAGACCACCCGGGCCCGCAACCTCGGCCTCAACAAGCGGATGAAGGTCCTCGGGCTGCTGACGGTCGCCGTGGCCTTCGGGGTGGCGTGCGTGACGCTCACCGGCGTCCACACCACGCTCTCGTTCACCCGCTACAGCTCCTTCGAGACCTCGAAGCTGCTCGACATCGATTTCGGCCCGATCGGCTGGGTCGTGTGGTCGGTCCTGCTGATCATGGCCACCACCAACGGGGTGAACCTCACCGACGGCCTGGACGGCCTCGCCGCCGGCTCGTCGCTGTTCGCCTTCGCGGCGTTCACGGTCATCGGCTTCTGGGCCTTCCGCAACCCGGCGATCTACGACGTCGAGCACGCCCTCGACCTCGCCGTGGTGGCCTCGGCCATGCTCGGGGCCTGCACCGGCTTCCTCTGGTGGAATGCCCACCCGGCGCGCATCTTCATGGGCGACACGGGGTCGCTGGCGATCGGTGCCGGGCTCGCCGGCCTGGCTCTCACCCTGAACACCTCGCTGCTGCTGCCGGTGATCGGCGCCCTGTTCGTGGTGGAGACGCTGTCGGTGGTCATCCAGGTCGGCGCCTTCCGGGGCTTCCACGGGCGGCGGGTGTTCCGCATGGCCCCGATCCACCACCACTACGAGCTGAGCGGCTGGCCGGAGACCACGGTGATCGTGCGCTTCTGGATCGTCGCCGGCCTCGCCACTGCGCTCGCCCTCGGCCTGTTCTACGCGGACTTCACCACGCTGCCGGGGGGTCGCTGATGACCGCGATCGGCCACCCGAGCCTGCGGGGCCGCCTCGCCCCCCGCAGCGCCACCCGCCGGTGGTACTCGCTGCCGGGGGAGGCCACGGGGGCGTCGATCCTGCTGGCCGCGGTCGTCACCGTCCTCAACATGTTCGGCCTGGTCATGGTGATGTCGGCGGCGTCGGTCATCTCGGTGCGCGAGGGCGGGCCGCCGTGGTCCTACGCCCAGCGCCAGGTCGTGTGGACGGTGGTCGGCTGCCTCGCCCTGGTGGCCACGTCGTGGATCTCGATCGACTTCTGGCGTCGCCACGTCCGGGTCTGGCTGTTCACCACGATCGGCATGCTGGTGGCGGTCCTGATCCCCGGCATCGGCATCACGGTCAACGGCGCCACCCGCTGGATCGGCGTCGGGCCGCTCCAGCTCCAGCCCTCCGAGCTGGCCAAGTTCGCCCTGCTCCTGTTCTGCGCCGACCTGCTCGACCGCCGTTCGGCCCACCTCGACGACTGGCGTTGGGCCCTCGCCCCGGTGCTGGCCTACCTCGGCATCGTCGCCGCGCTGATCATGAAGCAGCCGAACCTCGGCACCACGATCATCATCGCCGCCATGGTGCTGGTGGTCCTCGCCGCCGCCGGCGTGCGGCTGCTGCCCCTCGGCCTGGCCGCCGGGGCCGGGGCCGCGGTCGCCACCGCCTTCGTCGCCTTCACGCCGTTCCGCCGGACCCGCTTCCTGCGATTCCTCAACCCGATGGGCGACCCGCTCGACTCTGGCCTCCAGAACGTGCAGTCGCTGGTGGCGCTGGCCAACGGCGGGATCCTCGGCCGGGGCCTCGGCCGGTCCACGGCCAAGTGGGGGTTCCTGCCCTACGCCTGGACCGACTTCATCTTCGCGGTGATCGGCGAGGAGCTCGGCCTGCTCGGTGCCCTGTTCGTCGTGGTCCTCTTCCTCGCCCTCGCCGGCGTGGGCACCTGGGTGGCGTGGCGGGCCGCCGATCGGTTCTCGATGCTCGTCGCCGTCGGGATCACCGCGTGGCTCAGCGTGCAGGCGCTGATGAACATCGGGGCCGTGGTCGGGCTCATGCCGATCACCGGCGTGCCGCTGCCGTTCGTCTCCGCCGGCGGCTCGTCGTTGGTGACCAACCTGGCCGCGGTGGGCATGCTGATGAACATCGCCCGCCACCCCGCACCGGCCGAGCGCCGGACGCCTCGCCGCGCTGCGGCCCGCTCGTGACCGAGCGGACCTGGGCCCTCGTCGCCGGGGGCGGCACCGCCGGTCACCTCCTGCCCGGGTTGGCCGTGGCCGGGGCCCTGGTGGCGCGGGGCCACGACCCCGCCTCGATCCACTTCGTCGGCGCCGAGCGCGGTCCGGAGGCCGAGCTGGTGCCGGCGGCGGGGTTCACCGTCGAGGTGCTGCCCGGCCGCGGGATCCAGCGGCGCCTCACCCCGGCCAACCTCAAGGCGGTGCTGGACCTGCTGCGGGCGCTGGTGCGGGGGATCGCCATCGTGCGCCGCCGCCGGCCGGCGGTGGTCGTCGTGCTCGGGGGCTACGCCTCGTTCGCCTGCGGCGTCGGCGCCGTGCTGGGCCGGGTGCCGCTGGTGCTGCTCGAGCAGAACCGGCGGGCCGGGGCGGTGAACCGGGTGCTGCGCCGCTTCGCCCGGGCCGCCGCCGTCTCCTTCGAGGGCACCGACCTGCCCCGGGCCACGGTCACCGGCAACCCGTTGCGGCCCGAGATCCGGGCGATGGCGGAGCATCCCGACCGCGACGGCGCGTGCGCGGCGCTGGGCCTCCCGGCCGACCGGACCGTGGTGGCGGTGTTCTCCGGTTCGCTCGGCTCGCGGCGGATCAACGACGCGGTGCGGGGCCTGGTCGACCGCTGGGCCGATCGGGCCGACCTCGCGATCCGCCACGCGGTGGGGCGCGGGAACTTCGATGCCTACGCCGCCCACCTGCCGGTCCTGCCCGAGGGCGGGTTGCTCTACCAGGTCGTTCCCTACGAGGACCGGATGCACCTCCTGCTCGACGCCGCGGACGCGGCGGTGACCCGCGCCGGGGGCACGGTGTTCGAGCTGATGGCCGCCGGCCTGCCCGCCGTGCTGGTGCCGCTGCCGATCGCCACCCGGGACCACCAGACCGCCAACGCCGAGGCGGTGGCGGCCACCGGCGGGGCGGTCGTGGTGGCCGACAACGAGCTCGACGTCGACCGCCTCGAGCACGAGCTGGGCGCGCTGCTCGCCGATCCTGCGGCGCTGGCCGCCCGGTCGCGGGCCATGCGGTCCGCCGCGGTGGTCGACGCCGCCGAGCGGGCCGCGCTGGTCGTCGAGGCGGCGGCCCGTGGCTGAGGACGGTCCCGCGCCGCTGGTGCTCGACCGGCCGACCCGGGTGCACGTCGTCGGGGTGGGCGGCGCCGGGATGAGCGCCATCGCCCTGCTCCTGCGGGCCGAGGGCCACGAGGTCTCCGGCGCCGACGTCACCGCCACCCGCGCCTGGCCCGACCTCGAGGCCGCCGGGGTGGCGCTGACGATCGTCGCCGCGGCCGACCTGTTCGCCGCCGCGCCCGCCGGCACCGAGGTGGTCGCCCACTCCACCGCCTTCCCGGCCACCGCCGACGACCTCGCCGCGGCCACGGCGGCCGGCCGCCGGGTGGTGCACCGGGCCGGGATCCTCGCCGCTCTGTGCGCCCTGCGCCCGACGGTGGCGGTCTCGGGCACCCACGGCAAGACCTCGACCACCGCGATGCTGGCCACCCTGCTCGACGGCATCGGCGCCGACGCCTCGTGGCTGGTGGGCGCGGTGCCCGCCGGCCTGGGCCGGGCGGCGCGCTGGGGTGCCCCCACGGCACCGTTCGCGGTGGAGGCCGACGAGAGCGACGGCTCGTTCCTCGAGTTGGGCGCCGCCACCGCGGTGGTCACCAACGTCGACGAGGACCACCTCGACCACTGGGGCTCGATCGCCGAGATCGAAGCGGCCTTCGACCGCTTCCTCGGGGCCGCCGGGCGGCGGGTGGTGTGCATCGACGATCCGGCGGTCGACGGCCGCGCCGACCCCCGCGCCTCGCGGCTCGCGTCGGCCCACGGTGCGGTCACCGTCGGGGAGGCCCCGGGCGCCCGGTACCTCCTGCACGACATCGAGGTCGATCACCTGACCACCCGCTTCGGCCTGGCGGTCGACGGCCGGGAGGTCGGCCCGATCAGCATCGGCACCCCCGGTCGCCACCACGCCAGGAACGCCGCGGTGGCGCTGGCCGCCGCCGTCGAGGTCGGGGTGGATCTCCCCGCCGGCGTCGCCGCCCTCGCCGCCTATCGGGGGGTGGCCCGTCGCTTCGAGGTCTTGGGCGAGGCGGGCGGCGTCACGGTGGTGGACGACTACGCCCACAACCCGGGCAAGGTCCGCGCCCTCCTGGCGTCCGCGCAGACCGCGGGGTGGGGCCGGGTGGTCGTCGTGTTCCAGCCCCACCGCTGGTCCCGCACCCGCGACCAGGGGGCGGCGTTCGGTGCCGCGCTCGCGCTGGCCGACGTGGTGGCCATCACCGAGGTGTACGGCGCCGGCGAGGAGCGGCTGGCCGGGGTGAGCGGCCGCTCGCTGGTCGGTGCGGTGCTCGACGAGCGCCCCCACGCCTCGGTGGCGTGGCTGCCCACCCTCGACGACGTGGCGGGGTGGGCGCCGGGCGCCCTCCGCGCCGGCGACCTGTGCCTGCTGGTGGGGGCCGGCGACGTGGCGTCGGTGGCGCCCCGCCTGCTCGCCGCGCTCGGCGGCCGCCGGTGACCGACGCCGCCTCGGTCCTCGCCGCGGTGGCCGAGCCCGACGTCGCCCTCGGCCCGCTCACCACCTATCGGGTCGGCGGCGCGGCGGCGTGGTTCGCGCTGGTGGACGACGTCGCCGCGCTCCGCCGGCTGGCGGGCGCGGTGGCCGCCACGGGCATCGAGGTGCTGGTGGTCGGGCGCGGCTCCAACCTGCTGGTGGCCGACGCCGGGTTCGACGGGTTGGCCGTCCAGCTCGGCCCGGGCTTCGCCGAGGTCGAGGTCGACGGCACCACCGTGCGGGCCGGCGCCGCGGCGTCGCTGCCCGTCGTCGCCCGCCGGACCGCCGCCGCCGGCCTGACCGGGTTCGAGTGGGCGGTCGGGGTCCCGGGCTCGATCGGCGGCGCGGTGCGGATGAACGCGGGCGGCCACGGCTCGGACCTGGCCGCCTCGCTGGTGGGGGTCCGCGTGGTGGACCTCCGGGCCGACGAGGATGGAGAGGTGCCCGCGGCCGACCTCCAGCTGCGCTACCGCTCGTCGGCCCTCGCCGCCCACCAGGTCGTGGTCTCGGCCGAGCTCGCGCTGGCCCCCGGCGATCCGGCGGCGGCCGAGGCCGAGGTGTCCGACGTCGTGCGCTGGCGTCGGGCCCACCAGCCCGGCGGCCAGAACGCCGGTTCGGTGTTCACCAACCCGCCCGGCGATTCGGCCGGCCGCCTGATCGACGAGGCGGGCGCCAAGGGCCTCCGGCTCGGCACCGCCGAGGTCTCGCCGAAGCACGCCAACTTCATCCAGGCCGACGCCGACGGCTCCGCCGACGACGTGTGGCGCCTGATGGTCGAGGTGCGGCGGCGGGTCTTCGACCACGCCGGCGTCGTGCTCCACCCCGAGACCCGCCTCGTCGGGTTCGATCCGATGCCCGACCCCGGAGCGGCGCGGTGACCACCGACGTGGTGCGGGACGGGTCGGTCCGGCGGGCGTCACGGCCACCTCGGCCCGCCCGCCCGGCGACCCCCCGACCGGCCGCCCCCCGTGCCGCCCGGCCCGCCCCGGACGTGCACCCCCGGATGGCGGCGCGGGCCACCGGCGTCGCCCGTGAGGGCGCTCGCCGGCGCGGTCGACGGGTGCTGCGCCTCCTCCTGGTCGTGCTGGTGGTCGCCGGCGCCTTCGTGGTCACCCGGTCGCCCCTGCTCGACGTCGACCGCGTCGTGCTCACCGGGGCGGAGCGCACCGATCGCGCCACGCTGCTCGACGCGCTCGGCATCGCCCCCGGCCGGCCGATGGCCTCGATCGACGAGGACGCCTCCGCCGCCCGCCTCCGCGCCCTGCCGTGGGTGGCCGACGCCTCGGTGGCGGTCGACTGGCCGGGCACCGTCCGGGTCCGGGTCCGGGAGCGCACCGCGGTCGCCCAGGCCGGACGGGGCGCCGCCGCCGTGCAGGTCGACGCCGAGGGCCGCGCCCTCGGCCCGGCCGACGCCGAGCGGCCGCTGCCGTCGATCGGCTCGGTGGCCCCCGAGGTGGGGGAGCGGGTCAGCGCCGCCGCCCGGGTGCGGGCCGGCGCGGTCGCCGGCCTGCCCGGCGCCCTGCGCTCGCAGGTCGACGAGGTTCGCACCGACGACGGGTCGATCGTCGCCGAGCTCGACGACGGCATCGAGGTGCGCCTCGGCGAGCCCACCCAGCTGCGGACGAAGGGGGAGGCGGTGCTGGCCCTGCTCGACCAGGCCGATCGGACGACGATCGCGTCGATCGACGTGGCCGTCCCCGGCGCCGCAGCCTTGACACGCAACGATGGGGGCGGTGCATGATGTCACCCCGCCGTCGAGCTTTACATAACCATAGACCTCAGGTCGAGGTCGAGCCCTGGGACGTGGACCCGTCCTCCGAGCGATCCCGTGGAGGGAACCACCATGGCCGGTAATCCGCAGAACTACCTGGCGGTCATCAAGGTCGTCGGCGTCGGCGGCGGCGGCGTCAACGCCGTGAACCGGATGATCGACGCCGGCCTCAAGGGCGTCGAGTTCATCGCCGTCAACACCGACGCCCAGGCGCTGCTGATGAGCGACGCGGACATCAAGCTCGACATCGGGCGGGAGCTGACCCGGGGCCTCGGCGCCGGCAGCGACCCCGAGGTCGGCCGGGCCGCCGCCGAGGAGCACCGCCAGGAGATCGAGGAGGTCCTCCAGGGGGCCGACATGGTCTTCATCACCGCCGGCAAGGGCGGTGGCACCGGCACCGGCGCCGCCCCGGTGATCGCCGAGCTGGCCCGGGGCCTGGGCGCCCTGACCATCGGCGTCGTCACCCGCCCGTTCGCCTTCGAGGGGCGCCGCCGCTCGGTGCAGGCCGAGGCCGGCATCCAGAAGCTCAAGGAGAAGGTCGACACCCAGATCGTCATCCCGAACGACCGCCTGCTCACGGTGTCGAACGAGAAGACCTCGATGATCAACGCCTTCAAGATGGCCGACGAGGTCCTCCTCCAGGGCGTGCAGGGCATCACCGACCTCATCACCACGCCGGGCGTGATCAACACCGACTTCGCCGACGTGAAGATGATCATGAGCAACGCCGGGTCGGCCCTGATGGGCATCGGCCACGCCACCGGCGAGGGCCGGGCGCTGAGCGCGGCTCGCGCCGCCATCTCCAGCCCGCTGCTCGAGGCGTCGATCGAGGGCGCCCGGGGCATCCTCCTGTCGATCGCCGGCGGCAGCGACCTCGGCCTCTTCGAGGTCAACGAGGCCGCCGAGGTCATCCACGGCGTCGCCCACCCGGACGCCAACATCATCTTCGGCACCGTCATCGACGACGAGATGGGCGACGAGGTGCGGGTCACCGTCATCGCCGCCGGGTTCGATCGCTGGGAGGAGAAGACCGGCCGCTCGGGCCGCTCGGGCTCGACCTCCACGTCAGGTTCGGGCTCGACCTCCGCCTCAGGTGGGGGCCGCGGCGAGCGTCCGTCCCGCCGGGCCGACCTGTTCGGTCCGGAGGGCGACGACGACGGCGGCGATGCCGACGGCGACGGCGACGAGTTCGACGTCCCCTCGTTCCTGAAGTAGCGATCGGCCCCCTGGGCGGCGCCGGCCGGTGACCCCGTCGTGACCGTCCGCTGGACCTTCACCGACCGCGGCCACGGCGACCTCTCGATCGGCCAGCCCGAGGAGGTCCTCGCGCCGCGCCGCGCGGCTGTCGCCCCCGGACCGTGGACCTGGCTGCGCCAGGTGCACGGAGCCGACGTCGTCACGGTGGCGTCGCCCGGTGCGGGGGCCGGCTCGGCCGCCGACGCCGCGGTGACCGCGACGGCCGGCGTCACGCTCGCGGTGCAGACCGCCGACTGCGCGCCGGTCCTGCTGCTGGCCGACGGTGCCGTCGGGGTCGTGCACGCCGGCTGGCGGGGGCTGCTGGCCGGGGTGGTCGAAGCCACCGCGGCGGCCCTCGCCGAACTCGGGACCCCGCCCACCGCCGCGGTCCTGGGCCCGTGCATCCGGCCCCGCTGCTACGCCTTCGGGGAGGCCGAGCTCGACGAGGTGGCGGCCCGATACGGCGACACGGTGCGGGCCCGCACCGCCGATGGCGCCCCCGCGCTCGACCTCGCCGCCGGGATCGCCGCCGCCTGCGCCGGGCTCGGCCTCGCGCTCGACGACGCCGGCACCTGCACCGCGTGCAGCCCACGTCACTGGTCGTACCGGGCCCGGGCCGACGCCGGTCGCCAGGCGCTGGTCGCGTGGATCGAGCCGTGACCGCCATCGCGCCGCCGACGGCCGCCGAGGTGGCCGAGCGGGCCGATGCCGTCCGGGAGCGGGTCCGGGCCGCCGGGGGCGACCCCGCCCAGGTGGCGTTGGTCGCGGTCACCAAGGGCTTCGGTCCCGAGGTCGCCTCGGTGGCCCGGGCCGCCGGCCTGGTCGACCTCGGCGAGAACTACGCCCAGGAGCTGGCGGCCAAGGCCGCGGTGGTCGACGGCGTGCGGTGGCACGCCATCGGCCGCCTCCAGCGCAACAAGGTGCGGTTGGTCGCCCCGGTGGTGGCGCTGTGGCAGTCGGTCGATCGCCTCGCCCTCGGCCAGCAGATCGCCCGCCACGCCCCGGGTGCCGCCGTCCTCGTCCAGGTCGACGCCTGGGGCGAACCGCAGAAGGGCGGCTGTCCCGCCGCCGAGGTGCCCGCGCTGGTCGAGGCCATGGCCGCCCTCGGCCTCGACGTGCGGGGCCTGATGGCGGTCGCCCCCGCCGGGCCGCCGGCCGCCGCGGGGCCCGGCTTCGCCGCGGTGGCGGCCCTCGCCGATCGCCTGGGCCTGCCCGTCCGGTCGATGGGCATGTCGTCGGATCTGGAGGTCGCCGTGGCCGAGGGCTCGACGATGGTGCGGGTGGGCGGGGCGCTGTTCGGGGTTCGACCCCCTCGGCAGGGTTAGGCTCGCCCCGATGTGGAGAAAGGCGATGGTCTACCTCGGGCTCGGTGACGACGCGGAGTACGAGCGGTACGAACCCGAGTACGACGACGACCACCACGAGCCCGAGCGCCCGGTCCACCACGGCCGCCCCGCGGGGGCGTCCACCTCGGTCGCCACCGTCGGCGGCGGCATGGGATCGGGCTTCGGCGGCGGGCTCGCCGCCGAGGAGTCCGGGATCGGCGCGGTCCGGCCCATCGGGCGTTCGGGCGACCTGCGGGAGTCGGCCCCGGTCGGTCCGTCGTCGGCCCTCGGCGGGACCGTCCGCCCCCGCAACCAGGTCGTCCGCCCGATCTCGGTCGTGGCCAACGCCAAGCCCGACATCGTGTCGCCCACCTCGTTCAACCAGGCCCAGGAGGTGGCCGACGGCTTCAAGGGCGGGCGCCCGGTCGTCATGGACCTCCAGCGCGCCGATCGTGAGCTGTCGCGCCGGCTGATCGATTTCGCCAGCGGGCTCTGCTACGGCCTCGGCGGGAAGATGGAGCGCCTCACCGGGCAGGTGTACCTGCTGACGCCGGCCAACGTCGAGGTGTCCGCCGACGAGCGCCGGCGGCTGCTCGAGCTCGACCTCGACGACTGAACGCCACCCGTCCGGGTGAGGCCACCCCGAGGGCTGGAGGGGTCCTGACCCCGCCGTCAGCGCGGCGGTAGTCTCACGCGATGGAGTTGACCCTGAAGCGCCTGCTCGAGCAGGCCGAGTTCACCAAGAAGCGTGGCGCGTACGACGTCGTCGAGGTGGACGACTTCCTCGATCGGGCGGTCGCCATGGCGGCCAAGGTGGAGGCTCGACTCAACCAGGCGCTCGACGAGGCGGCCGCCGCGCAGGCCGCCGCGGCCACCGCGGAGGCCGTGGCCGCCGAGGCGGTGGCCACCGGCACCGGCGGCGCGTCGGGTCCCACCAAGGCCGAGGTCGAGGCCGAGGTGGAGCGCCGCGTCGCCGCCCGCCTGGCCGAGCTGCCCGCGCCCGCCGCCTCGCCGGCGTCCGACGAAGAGGTGGCCGAGGAGGCCCGGCGCACCCTCGTGATGGCCCAGCGCACCGCGGACGCCGCCGTCAAGGAGGCCCGGGAGGACGCGGCCAGGCTCCTGGCCGACGCCCAGGCCAAGGCCGACGCGGTCCATGCCGATGCCGACGCCGCGCTGAGCCGGAGCCGGTCGGAGGTGGCGGCCGAGGCCGCCGCCGAGCGCTCGGCGGCTCGTGCCCGCCTGTCCGGCGAGGTGCGCGAGGTGGAGTCGGCCCGGGACGCGGTGCGGGCCGACGTCAGCACATTGGAACGTCACCTGGAGGCCCAGCGGTCCCAGGTGCAGCGAGCGATCGCCGACCTCCAGCGGGTGCTCGACGATCCCGGCGGGTTCCGCACGCTGCCGGCGCCGGCGCTGGCCGACACGGCGGTGCCGACGATCGCCGACCACGACGACCTGCTCCCCGAGCCGATCCCGGCCGCCGCCCCCGCTCCGGTCGACGAGGCGCCCGCGGCCTCCGAGCCCCCGGTCGAGCGGGCCCCCGCGCCCGAGCCGCGATCGGAACGGCCGGAGCGATCGGACCGGTCGGAGCGACCGGCGCCGCCGGTGGCGATCCTCGCCGAGGCACCCGGCCCCGAGCCCCTGATCTTCGACGAGGTCGATCACGAGGCGCCCGGCGCGGACGAGCCGGCCGATGCCGGCCCGCCCACGTCCCCGTTCGCGGCGATCGAGCTCGAGGACCCGGTCCCGGCGCCGCGGGCGGCCCGCCCGGCCCCGCTCGGCGAGCCGGACTCCGACGACGACGCATTCCTGGCCGAGCTGCGCAAGGCGATGGCCGAGGGCGAGCCCCTCGGACCGCGCGATGCGGCGACGCCCGGCGCCCTGGGGGACATCTTCGACGACGACGAGCGACGCAGCCGCCGCTTCGGTCGCCGGCGCTAGTCCTCGTGTCGCAGGCCGCCCCGGCCGGCGGGGCCGTGGCGCGATGAGCCCGCTCGACGCCGACGACGCGTCGACCGCCGCCGATCCGGCCGCGGCCGACGGCTCCGTCGACGCACCGCCGGCCCCCCGTCCGCCGCGCCTCGTCGGGCTGATCGCCGCGGTGGGCGTGGCCACCCTCGTCATCGACCAGCTCACCAAGCACTGGGCGGTCAACTCGCTGGTCTCCGGCCCCAGGGACGTGATCTGGACGCTCCGTTTCCAGCTCCTGTTCAACGACGGCGTGGCCTTCAGCATGGGCAGCGGCAAGGGCATCGGCCCGTGGATCAGCGTGTTGGCGCTGGCGATGGTGGTCGGGCTGTCGCTCGGGGCCACCAGTCGCCACCGCATCGGCGCGGTGGCCGCCGGGCTGATCGCCGGCGGCGCCTTCGGCAACCTGGCCGACCGCGCCTTCCGCGGCGACCGGGGCTTCATGCACGGTGCGGTGGTCGACTTCATCGACCTCCAGTGGTGGCCGGTGTTCAACGTGGCCGACGCCGGCGTGGTGGTCGGGGCGGCGCTGCTGGTGCTGGCCTCGTTCCGCGCCCCGGCCGACGAGCGCTGACCCACCGGTGGACCAGCCCGCGTCGTCGTCACCCGTCGAGTCGAGTCGACCCGGTCCGGTCGGCGCGGTCGTGCGCGAGGTGGTGCCGGCCGCGCTCGACGGCCAGCGGGTGGACCGCGTCGTCGCCATGGTCACCGGCCTGAGTCGGACCGAGGCGTCCGAGCTCGTGCGAGCGGGCGCGGTCGTCGTCGACGGACGGCGCGCCGAGCGTGGTGCGGACCGGTTGGCCGAGGGCCAGGAGCTCGAGGTGGCGGTGCCCGAGGCGGCGGCCGACGCCGGCCCGACGCCCGACCCCACCGTCGAGGTCCCCGTGGTCCACGAGGACGCCGACGTGGTGGTGGTCGACAAGCCCGCCGGCCTGGTCGTCCACCCGGGTGCCGGCCACGCCGACGGCACGATGGTGTCCGGCCTGCTGGCCCGCTACCCGGAGCTGGCCGCGGTGGGCGACCCGATGCGGCCGGGGATCGTCCACCGCCTCGATCGCGGCACGTCGGGCCTGCTGGTGGTGGCCCGCACCCCCGCCGCCTACCGCTCGCTGGTGGCCCAGCTCCAGGCCCGCTCGGTCGAGCGCCGGTACCGCACCCTGGTGTGGGGCCACCCGGAGTCGCCCCGCGGCGTCGTGGACGCCCCGATCGGCCGGTCGCCCCGCCACCCCACCCGCATGGCGGTCACCACCGACGGCAAGCCGGCCCGCACCCGCTACGAGGTCGTCGAGCGGTTCGAGGAGCCCACGCCCACCGCCCTGGTCGCCTGTCGGCTCGAGACCGGCCGCACCCACCAGATCCGGGTGCACCTCCACGCCATCGGCCACCCCGTGGTCGGCGACGACCGCTACGACGGCATCCGCCAGTCGCTCCCGTGCCCCCGCCCGTTCCTCCACGCCGAACGCCTGTCCTTCGACCACCCCGCCACCGGCGAACGCCTCACCTTCGACTCCGACCTCCCAGCGGACCTCACCGAGCTCCTCGCCTCCCTGACCTGACCCCGCTGGCCGCCCGGCGGACGCGGACCGCGCCATGGACCACGGCGTGTCGTCCGTGGTGGTTCAGCTGACCGGGGCGGGCCAGGGGGCTTGGCCGCGGGCGATCTCGGCCACGTCGGCGAGGGTGCGGTCCTCGAGGAGGCGGCGCATCGCCTCGCCGGCGTCGGCCCAGACGGCGAGGAGGACGCACTGGCCCTCGTGGTCGCAGGCGCCGTTCTGGTGGGGCTCGCCGAAGTCGCCGACCACGATCGGGCCGTCGACCGCGCTGACGATGGCGGCGAGGGTGATCTCCTCGGCGGGCCGGGCGAGGACATAGCCGCCGCCGACGCCGCGCTTGGACCGCACCAGCCCGGCCCCCTTGAGGGCCAGGAGGATCTGCTCGAGGTACGGCTGGGGGAGCGCGGTGCGCTCGGCGATGTCGCGCACCGACGTGGGTCGCCCGTCCTCGTGGAGGGCGAGGGACAGGAGCGCTCGGCAGGCGTAGTCGCCGCGGGTGGAGACCTTCACCGGGGCGCCGGAGCGGTCGGGCGGGGCGGGGTCCGGTCGTGGTCCACGGCGGGGAGTCTACGAACCGAGGTGCGGAGCGGTCGCCCGTCGCGGCCGGCCGTGGCCTGTCCCTCCGGGCGGACGATCGGCGACCGACCGGACGGGGGCCGGGGATCGGTGGTCGCCAGGAGCGATCCGCGCCCGCCGGGCCGGCGTTCGGGCGGCGATAGGTTGGACCGCCGTGGACGAGCCCGTGCTGCCCGACTACGCGGGCGCCTGCATCAGCAACGTGGTCCCCGCGCTGCTCGACGGCGCGGTCGACCCGCCGGCCTGGCTCCCGGCGGCCGCGCTCGAGGCCGATCAGGTCGTGCTGCTGGTGCTCGACGGGGTGGGCTGGGACCAGCTCCAGGACCGCCTCGCACTCGCCCCCACGTTGGCGGCGATGGCCGGCGGGCCGGTCACCAGCGTGGCGCCGTCGACCACCGCCACCGCGCTGACCTCGATCGCCACCGGGCTCACCCCGGGCGAGCACGGCGTCGTCGGCTACCGGGTGGCGGTCGACCACGAGGTGCTCAACATCCTGCGCTGGACCACGCCGGCCGGCGACGCCCGCCGCCGGATCGACCCCCACGCCTTCCAGCCCCACGACGCGTTCTGCGGCCAGCGTCCCGCCATCGTGACCAAGGCGGAGTTCGCCAGCTCCGGCTTCTCGGGCGCCCACCTCGCGGCGGTGCGCTTCCGGGGGTACCGCACCAACTCGACGATGCAGGTCGAGCTGCGGCGGGCGCTGCGAGCCGGCGAACCGTTCGTGTACGCCTACTACGACGGCGTCGACAAGGTGTCCCACGAGTACGGCCTGGCCGAGCACTACGACGCCGAGCTGGCCGCCGCCGACCGCCTGGTGGCCGACCTGCTCGGCGAGCTGCCGGCGGGCGCGGTGCTGGTGGTGACCGCCGATCACGGCCAGGTCGACGTCGGCGACCGCGTCCTGTCCCTGCACCCCGACGTGGCCGCCCAGGTGAGCTTCCAGTCCGGCGAGGGCCGGTTCCGTTGGCTGCACGCCCGGCCGGGCCGGCGCGAGGCGCTGGCCGAGGCGGCGCGGGAGCACCACGCGGACGTGGCCTGGGTCCGGACCCTCGACGAGACGATCGACCAGGGCTGGTGGGGCCCCGTCGTCACCGATGCGGCGCGGAGCCGTCTGGGCGACGTCGCCCTGGTGGCCCGGGAGCCGGTGTCGTTCCACGACGACGCCGACACCGGTCCCTACCAGCTCGTCGGCCGCCACGGGTCGCTCACCGCGGCCGAGATGTACGTCCCCCTGCTCGTCGGAGGAGCCTGAATGTCCGATCCCACGTCCGATCCCACCGCCGCGCCCGGCGGCCGCGACCGCCTCGCCGCCGCGCCGCCGGAGGCGTCGGCCGCCGAGCCCGAGGTGGCGCGCGGCGAGCTGGTCGAGCCCGCCGACGCCGCCGCCGAGCCGGCCGAGGAGGAGCGCCGGGAGGCGGTGGAGGAGCCGGCCAAGGTGATGCGGATCGGCTCGATGATCAAGCAGCTGCTCGAGGAGGTGCGCAACACCGAGCTCGACGCCCCGGCGCGCGACCGCCTCCGCGACATCTACCGGACCTCGATCCAGGAGCTCGGCACCGCGCTCTCGCCCGACCTGCGCGACGAGCTCGAGCGGGTGACGATCCCCTTCGGCGAGGGCGACGCCAGCGCCGCCGAACTGCGGATCGCCCAGGCCCAGCTCGTCGGCTGGCTCGAGGGCCTGTTCCACGGCATCCAGGCCACGCTGTTCGCCCAGCAGATGGCCGCCCGCAACCAGCTCGAGGACATGCGCCGCCAGCTCGGCCCCGGTGCCGACGGCAGCGGCCCGGGCGGCCCCGGCGGCCCGGGGATGGTCGGCCCCGACGGTCGCCCCCTCGACGCCGACGCCCGCTCCGGCACCTACCTCTAGCCACCCCCTCGCCACCCCCCGAACTCGAACCTGCACGGGCTGGGCGGCGGGGTGGCGCCGTGCTCGTGCAGGTTGGCGTCGGGCTCGAACGTGCACGGGTCGGGCTGCGGGGCGGCGCCGTGCTCGTGCAGGTT
>WBZU01001297.1_pt1 | contig 19047 bp, 17 predicted proteins | sample 5204311 | NCBI WGS metagenome assembly WBZU01 (sample SAMN12344359, study PRJNA552823) | activated sludge metagenome | biome: Activated sludge suspended growth; feature: Nitrification reactor; material: Wastewater; isolation source: activated sludge from nitrification reactor of wastewater... | reverse complement strand
GTCGGCAAGACAGTGGTGGTCGAGGGCCTCGCCCAGCGCATCGTCGCCGGCGACGTGCCGGAGTCGCTGATGGGCAAGCGGGTCATCTCGCTCGACATGTCCTCGATGGTCGCCGGCGCCAAGTTCCGCGGCGACTTCGAGGAGAGGCTCCAGGCCGTCCTCAACGAGATCAAGGACTCCGACGGGCAGATCATCACCTTCATCGACGAGATGCACACCGTCGTCGGCGCCGGCGCCACCGGCGAGGGTGCCATGGACGCCGGCAACATGCTCAAGCCGATGCTCGCCCGCGGCGAGCTGCGCATGGTCGGCGCCACGACCCTCGACGAGTTCCGCAAGTACATCGAGAAGGACCCGGCGCTCGAGCGCCGCTTCCAGCAGGTGTTCGTCGGCGAGCCGTCGGTCGAGTCGACCATCGCCATCCTGCGCGGCCTGAAGGAGCGCTACGAGGTCCACCACGGCGTCGACGTCGAGGACCCCGCCCTGGTCGCCGCAGCGGTCCTCTCGGACCGGTACCTCACCGGGCGGTTCCTGCCCGACAAGGCCATCGACCTCGTCGACGAGGCCGCCGCGAGCCTCAGCATCGAGATCGGGTCGGTCCCGACCGAGATCGACGTGGTCAAGCGCCGCATCGACGGGCTCGAGATCGAGCGCGTCGCTCTCGAGAAGGCCACCGACGCCGGCTCGGTCGAGCGCCTCGCCGCGCTCGACGCCGAGCTCGCCAACCTCCGTGAGAGCTTCGACGGGCTCAACGCCCGCTGGCAGGCCGAGAAGGACCAGGCCGACGCCATCTCCGAGATCGCCGAACGGGTCGAGGCGCTCAAGGTCGAGGCCGAGCGCGCCGAGCGCGACGGCGACTTCACCCGGGCCTCCGAGATCACCTACGGCCACATGCCGGTGCTCGAGCGCGAGCTCGACGCCGCCAACGCCGCTCTGGCCGAGCTCCAGGGCGACTCGCCCATGCTCAAGCGCACCGTCGACGAGCAGGACATCGCCGAGGTCGTCGCCCGCTGGACCGGGGTGCCCGTCGCCCGCCTGATGGAAGGCGAGATGTCCAAGCTCGTCCGCCTCGAGGACGTGCTGCACGAGCGGGTCATCGGCCAGGACGACGCCGTGTCGGCCGTGTCCAACGCCATCCGTCGCAGCCGCGCCGGCCTGTCGGACCCGCACCGTCCGATCGGCAGCTTCCTGTTCCTCGGGCCGACCGGCGTCGGCAAGACCGAGCTCGCCCGCAGCCTGGCTGACTTCCTGTTCGACGACGAGCGGGCGATGGTCCGCATCGACATGAGCGAGTACATGGAGAAGCACTCGGTCAGCCGCCTCATCGGAGCGCCTCCCGGCTACGTCGGCTACGACGAGGGCGGCCAGCTCACCGAGGCCGTGCGCCGGCGTCCGTACGCCGTCGTGCTGCTCGACGAGGTCGAGAAGGCTCACCCCGACGTGTTCAACGTGCTGCTGCAGCTGCTCGACGACGGCCGGCTCACCGACGGTCAGGGCCGCACGGTCGACTTCACCAACGTCGTGCTGATCATGACCTCGAACCTGCCCGGTGACCCGCGGGACTTCTTCCGCCCCGAGTTCATCAACCGGGTCGACGAGATGGTCCGGTTCCGGGCTCTGGAGCCCGGCGACCTGGCCGCCATCGTCACGATCCAGCTCGACCACCTCCGTGGCCGCCTCGCCGAGCGCCGCATCGACCTGGTCGTCACCGACGACGCCCTGGCCAAGCTCGCCCACGACGGCTACGACGCCGCCTTCGGGGCCCGTCCGCTGAAGCGGCTGATCCAGCAGCAGGTCGGCGACCGGCTGGCGATGGCGATCCTCGAGGGCAAGCTCGCCGAGGGCGACACCGTCACCGTCGGCGTGGCCGACGGCGAGTTCGTCCTGGCCTGATCGCCTTGACGTCCCTGGTCGTCTCGTCCATGCTCCCCGGACGCGGTCGGGGGTCTGGCTGACGACGAGGGGTGGTGAGATGGCTGGGTCCAGAGCTGGACGAGATCGACACCCGAGGGTCTCGGCAGCTGCACTCGGCCTGGCGGTCGTTCTGGTCGTGGTGGTGTGCGCGCCGCGGTTTGCTACCTATCGCCACATCGACCCCGGCGACATCGCGCTGACACCTCAACCCAACGGTTGGTTCTTGGAGCTGGACGACGGCTCGCCGATCGGTCGGTACTCGTTCGACAACTACTCCTACATCGCCTACGTGGACGAGTTCCGTGGCGAGTTCGACCGGTACCCGATCTACGGTCCTTGGATCTGGAGGCTGCTGCCGAGTTGGCTCGCCGCACAGACCCCGATCGATGATCCAACGGTCGCCTTTGCGGTGATATCGCTGACGTTCCTCGTGGGGGGAGCACTCGCGCTGGTGGCGACATCCGCTCGGAACGGTCTGGACCGACGGGGACAGATGATCGTGGGTGCGTTGTACGCCGTCTCGTTCCCGATGCTCTGGTACGGCACATCCGGTTACGTCGATGGTCCGCTGATGGCGATGCTGTGCGTCGGCCTGTTCGCCATCCAGTCCCGTCGATGGTGGTTGTACCTACTGCTCCTACCCGTCGGCTTCCTCGTCAAGGAGTCCTACATCTTGATCGTGCCGGTGGCGCTTGCATATCAGTGGGCGCGGTCCCGGCGACCGAGGGACTGGCTTCCCACGCTTGTCGCGTCGATCGTCATCGTTGCCGCGACGTGGTTCGGGATCCGTTGGTTGTTGCCGACACCTCGCGTTCTGGATTGGATCCCACGGCTGCCGCGCCTGCGTTGGAACCTCTCTCGCCCCGAGGCGGTGGGGAGCCTTCTGTTGACGTTTGGCGTGGCCGTACCCTGCGCGGTTGTCGAGGTCCGGCATCGGTGGCGAACCCGTCTGCAGGACCCCGAGTTGTGGTCGGAGGACCTTCATCTGGTGGTCGGACTCGCGGCGGGATTCCTTGTGGCGGTACACGGATTCCTCACGGCATATGCAGATGGTCGCCATGCGTGGACCACGTATCCCTTCGCGGCGATCCTGGCCGCTTCGTACCTGGTTCGGCGGTGGAAGGTGGGGCCACGATCTGGCCTCGATGATGTCGCCGAGGGGGTAGCAGTTTGAGCACGTCGGATGACCACATCGACGCCGAGCACGCCTCGATGCGTTCCGTGGCACGAATAGGTGTTCTGCTCACCCTCATCGTCCTGGTCATCGGTTCGCTGAACTTCGCTCGTTACGACTGGACCGGGCTCCAGCTCAACCGGACACCCATGACCGCCACCAAGGACGTCAGCTCACGCTGCGTCGAGCACATCGGGCCCTACACCACCGAGTCGGGACGCGTCGTGGCGCCGGTGGTCGTCGACGAGCAGCAGTACATGAACCTGGTCGAGTTCTACCGGGGGGTGCCCCGGGAGGACCTGCAGCTCACGTGCCTCTACGACCCGTTCACCTTCAGATCCGGGACGTCGTGGATCGCCCACTTCCTGCCGTTCGAGGAGGGCCTTGCGCTTGGAATCACCAACACGGTCATGACCCTGCTGGGGCTGTGGCTCGTGCTGCTGGCCCTTCGCGCTCAGGGCTTCGACGCCCGCGTCGTGCTGGCTGCTGGGTCGGTCTACGCCGTGAGCTGGAACGTGTTCTTCTTCGGCACCGGCGTGCTGGTCGACTCCTCGGTGGTTGCCGCCATCGCGCTCTGCTGGTGGCTCTTGTCGACGCGTCGCCCGTGGTTGGTGTGGCCGGTGCTACTCCTCGGCTACCCGCTCAAGGAGACCGTCGGCATCGTGCTCCCGGCGATGGCGGTCTGGGCCTGGGTCGAACACCGCGAGGGTCGACGATCGACCGCGGCGGCGGCGGGACCCGTCATCGCCGCCGCCGTCGCGTTCGTCGTCGGGGTCGCAGCGTGGCGGGGGATCCTTCCCGCGCCCGACGCCGCCTGGCCGGTGAAGCCGAACCTGCAGAACACGTTGCACAACATTGGTGACGTGGTCAGCCTGGGGTCGTTCGCCGTCGGCGCCGGGCCGTTCCTCGTCCTCGGGTTCCTCGCCTACCGCCGCGAGGCCCGGCGCTCCGGCTGGGTCCGGGCCGCGGTCGACCCCGCGGTGATCGGAGTGCTCACCGCGCTGGGGATCTGCTTCTGGTCGGCGATCACCGTCGACCTCACCCCCCGCCTGTTCTGGATCGGCACGCCGTTCGCGGCGACCCTCGTCGCCCGCTGGTTCTCTGACGGCCGACCTCGAGATTGGCTCAACCAGCTGACGGTCCCGGGCCTCCCCGCCGATAGCGGCTGACGGGGTCGTCAGAGCTTGGACCTGAGCGTCAGCGTCGTGGTGGCGACGTCCGTCGGGTCCATCGCCTTGTACTTGGGCGCCAACGGTTCCCCCACCAACTGGAGCGGGTCGTCGCCGGCTGCGTGCTCCTCGGTGATGGGTGCGGCCGACCGCTCGTGCAGCGCGCGGTACTCCGACGCGCGTAACCGGTTCATCGGCTGAACGTCGTTGTCGATCCAGCGCCACACCCGGTCCGAGTACTTCAGGAAGTGGTACACGCTCACCGAATCGTCGACGTATGCGTCGTGGTCGCACAGGTCGACGAGGTGCGACATGACCGTTCCCGGTCCGGCGATCTCGCGGGAGCACACGAGGATTCCTTCCAGCACAGCTCAGCGATCCGGTCAGCGTCTACGGAACCGAGGGGATCGAGGAGGCCGTCTCGGGGGTGTCGATCACCCCGCGCAGTGCCTGCTTGACCCGGTCCTGAAGGTAGACGCAGACCTTCTGCGGGTCCGCTAGGAAGGACATGCCCTTCTGCGGGACAGCCCTTGCTATCTATCTCCCGCCTGTCCGGAGCCAGGATCGCCGCCTGGCGCGGCCGAGTCAACCCCGCGGATCGGTCCGACGAGTAGTCTCTGACGTCCCCTACCGAGGAGAGAGCAGTGCCGGCGACCGTCGTGGTGGGCACACAGTGGGGTGACGAGGGCAAGGGCAAGCTGACCGACCTCGTCGCCAAGGAGATGAACTCCGTCGTCCGCTACCAGGGCGGCCACAACGCCGGCCACACGCTGGTGGTCGACGGCGAGTCCTTCGCCCTCCAGCTGATCCCGTCGGGGGTCCTCTACGACCACATCACCCCGATCATCGGCAACGGCGTGGTCGTCGACCCGGTCGTCATGCTCAGCGAGGTCGACGCCCTCGAGTCCCGCGGCGTCGACTGCTCGCGCCTGCGGGTGTCCGGCAACGCGCACCTCATCCTTCCGTACCACCAGGAGCTCGACCGGCTGATCGAGCGCCACCTCGGCAAGAACAAGCTCGGCACCACCAAGCGGGGCATCGGCCCGACCTACGCCGACAAGGCGTCTCGGGTCGGGTTGCGGGTCCAGGACCTGCTCGACGCCGACATCTTCCGCGAGAAGCTCGACGCGGTGCTCGCCGAGAAGAACCTGGTGCTGGCCAAGATCTACAACCGACTCGGCTTCGACCCGGCCGAGCTGGCCGACCGCTACCTGACCGAGGTCGCGCCGCGGGTCGCCCCGTACGTGGCCGACACCGTGTCGCTGGTGCACGAGTCGTTGGAGCGCGGCGAGCACGTCCTGTTCGAGGGCGCCCAGGCCACGTTCCTCGACCTCGACCACGGCACGTACCCGTTCGTCACCTCGTCGAACCCGATCGCGGGCGGGGCGTGCGTCGGCGCCGGGGTCGGCCCGCGCCACATCGACCGGGTCATCGGCATCGCCAAGGCGTATGTGACCCGCGTCGGGTCCGGCCCGATGCCGACTGAGCTGTTCGACGAGACCGGTGACCGCATCGTCGACCTCGGCCACGAGTACGGCGTCAACACCAAGCGTCGTCGCCGCCCCGGCTGGTTCGACGCGGTGATGCTGCGCCACGCGGTGCGGCTCAACTCGCTGTCCGAGGTCGCGATCACCAAGCTCGACATCTTCGACACGTTCGAGACCATCAAGGTCTGCGTCGCGTACGAGGTCGACGGCGTCCGCCACGACCACCTGCCGTACCACCAGTCCGACCTCCACGCCGCCACGCCGGTCTACGAGGAGCTGCCCGGCTGGCAACAGGACCTGACCGGGGTCCGTGAGCGCCACGACCTGCCGGCCAACGCCGTCAGCTACCTGGAGTTCCTGCAGGATCAGATCGGCGTGCCCATCGGCGTGGTCGGCACCGGTCCGGGGCGCGACCAGCACGTCATCTTCTCCGGATGAGTTCCCGACCCCGGACGACCTGCTTTCTCCGGCCCGGCGCGCGTCCCGAGGGGGGACCCTCGGGTGGGTGACCTGGATCTGGACACCACGCTGTCGCCGCTCGACGGCGCCCGAGCCGACGGAGTCGTCCGCTTCGGGGTCGACCTCTCCGACGACTGGCGGATCTGGACCCTGAACGGCGGCTACGTCGCCGCGGTGGCGCTGCGGGCCGCCGGCGCCGTCACCTCCTTCGACCGACCCGCCTCGATCTCGCTGCAGCTGCTGAGCGGCGCCGTCGCCGGTCCGGCCGAGGTGTCGGTGCGCAGCGCTCGTCGCGCCCGCAGCGCGGAGTGCCTGGCCGTCGTCATCGACCAGGGAGGCCGCCGCATCGCCGAGGGCCACGTGTGGAGCGTCGCGTCGGTCGCCGACGGGCCGTCCCACGACGACGCCGGCGATCGGCCGGCCGGCCCGCCGCTGTCCTACCCGACGATCCACGAGCACATCGCCGCTCGGGGATCCGACGCCCCGGCGGCGCCGGACTTCCCGTTCTGGGGCAACTTCGAGTCGCGGCCGATCTCGTGGGTCGAGGACTGGGACGACCGGCCGGCAGGCCCCGCCTTCGCCGGCGACTGGCTCCGCTTCGCTCCGACCGCGACCTTCGCCGATCCGTTCCTCGACGCAGGGCGCGTCGCCGTCGCTCTGGACGTCTACTCGTTCCCGTCGCTGGTGCGAGCGCACGAGCCGCCGATCGGTTGGACGGCGCCCAACATCGACCTGCACTGCTCGTTCCATCGTCGCTCCGACGACTCGCCGTGGATCCTGGGAGTCGGCCGCACGCCGGTCGCCGAGGACGGCCTGGCCGGGTTCACCGCCGAGGTGTGGTCCGAGGACGGTCGCCTGCTCGCCAGCGCCGGCGGGCAGATGCTGGTCCGGGCCGTCGGCTAGAACTGCCGCCGTGAAGGTCTGCGTCATCGGCAGCGGAGGACGGGAGCACGCGCTGGCCGACGTGCTCGGACGGGACGCCGAGGTGGTGGTGACCCCCGGCAACCCCGGCATCCCCGGCTCGGTCGCGACGCCGCCCGAGGAGCTCGAGGCCGATCTGTTCGTGGTCGGGCCCGAGGTGCCGCTGGTCGACGGCCTGGCCGACCGCCTGCGGGCGTCGGGCCGGCGGGTCTTCGGCCCCGGGGCCGACGGGGCCCGGCTCGAGGGGTCCAAGGCGTGGATGAAGGAGCTGGTCGCCGCGGCCGGCGTCCCCACCGCCCGCCACGGGACCTTCGACTCGGTCGAGCCTGCCCACGCCATGCTCGACACGCTCACCCCGCCGTTCGTGATCAAGACCGACGGCCTGGCCGCCGGCAAGGGCGTCGTGGTTACCGAGTCGCTCGCCGAGGCCCGCAACGCGGTGGGCGACTACCTGTCCGGGGTGTCCTTCGGCGACGCCGGGCGCACGCTCGTGATCGAGGAGGGCCTCAGCGGCCCGGAGCTGAGCGTCCTGGCGGTGTGCGACGGCGAGCGGGCGGTGCTGCTGCCCCCGGCACAGGACTTCAAGCGGATCGGCGACGGCGACTCCGGCCCCAACACCGGTGGGATGGGTGCCTACTCGCCGGTCCCCATCGTCACCGACGACGTCCTCTCCACGGTGATGGACCGCTTCGTCGGCCCGACGCTCGCCGAGCTGCGGCGCCGGGGCATCGACTACCGCGGCGTCCTCTACGCCGGGCTCATGTTCACCGCGGACGGCCCCAAGCTCATCGAGTACAACGTGCGCTTCGGTGACCCCGAGACGCAGGTGGTGGTGCCCCGCCTGACCAACGACCTGGCCCAGCTGCTCGCCGAGGCGGCCGACGGCCGGATCCGCTCCGAACCCACGGTGTCCGACGACGCGCACGTCACGGTCATCGCGGCCGCCGAGGGCTACCCCGGGGCCCCACGCACCGGCGACGTGATCGCCGGCCTCGACGCGGTGGCGGGCCTGGACGGCGTGGCGGTGTACGCGGCCGGGGTGGGCTCGGACCCGTCCGGTCGGTTGGTGACCGCTGGCGGCCGTGTGCTCGACGTGTGCGGTCACGGGGCCACGATCGCCGAGGCCCGTCAGCGCGCCTACGACGCGCTCGGCCGGATCTCGTGGCCCGGGATGCAGTTCCGCACCGACATCGCCGGCGCTGCGTCTCTTCCGTCGTGACCGCCGAGCCGGTGAGCCCGTCGTGACGGCTGAGCCCGTCGTGACGGTTGAACCCGTCGTCGGGGTCATCGGGGGAGGCCAACTCGCCCGCATGCTGGCCGAGGCGGCGTCGCCGCTCGGCGTGCACCTCCGTGTCCTGGCATCACCGTCCGACGAGGGTGCGGCCGCCGTGGTCGCCGACACCGTCCTCGGCGACCACTCCGACGCCGCGACCCTCGACGCGTTCGCGGACTCGGTCGACGTGATCACCTTCGACCACGAGAACGTCGATCACGGCCTGCTCTCCGCTCTGGAGGCCCGGGGCGTGGCCGTGCGGCCGTCGGTCGCCACGCTGCTGTACTCCGACAAGGCCCACCAACGTCGGCGCTTCGCCGAGGCGGGTATCCCCGTGCCGGAGTTCCTGGTGCTCGACCCGACCGGCGATCCCGACCGTCCCGCCGGTGCGGCGACGTGCGCGGCCGACGCCGTCGCGTTCGCCGAACGCCACGGCGGTGTCGCGGTCGTGAAGGCCAGCCGCGGCGGCTACGACGGTCGGGGCGTGTGGATGCTCCCGGCGTCGGACATCGGCGCGTTCGTCGAGACCTGGACCGGAGCGCCGCTGGTGCTCGAGCCCCGCCTCGAGCTGAGCCTCGAGCTCGCAGTCCTGGCGGCCCGCACGCCGTCGGGAGAGGTCGCCACCTGGCCGCTCCTCGAGACGGTGCAGGTCGACGGCATGTGCGACGAGGTGCTGCTGCCCGCCGCGGTGCCGGCCGAGCTCGAGGTGCGGGCGCGGGCGCTCGGAGCCCGGGTCGCCGAAGAGGTGGGGGCCCAGGGTGTCATCGCCGTCGAGCTGTTCGTCGTTTCCGGGTCCGACGAGCCCGATGATGCCCATGGAGCTGACGCGACCGGGCCCAGGCTCTTCGTCAACGAGATCGCGCCCCGCGTCCACAACTCGGGTCACCTCACGATCGAGGCCAGCGCCACCTCGCAGTTCGAGCAGCACCTGCGAGCGGTGCTCGACTGGCCGTTGGGTCCGACGCACTCGGTCTCACCCGGCGCGGTGATGGCGAACGTCGTCGGCACCGACGCGCAGGAACCCCGCCGTCGTCAGGCCCGGGCGCTCGCCGAGGTCCCCGGGGCGCACGTGCACCTGTACGGGAAGACGCCTCGAGAGGGACGCAAGGTCGGTCACGTCACCGTCCTGGGAGACGACCGGGACCGTGCCCGTCGGGACGCCAACCGTGCTGCCGACATCCTCGCCGGTCGCCCCTCCGAGATGACAGGATCGACGTCGTGAGCGCACACCCCGAACCCCTCGTCGGAGTGATCATGGGGTCCTCGTCGGACCTCGAGGTCATGACGCCCGCGGTCGATGTCCTGGCCGAGTTCGGTGTCATCCACGAGGTGCACGTGGTGTCGGCCCACCGCAGCCCGATGCGCATGGTCGACTACGCCCAGCAGGCCGCGGGTCGGGGACTGCGGGTGATCATCGCCGGCGCCGGGGGAGCGGCGCACCTGCCCGGGATGGTGGCCGCGATGACCGTGCTGCCAGTGATCGGCGTCCCGGTCCCGACACGCCACCTGGGCGGGGCCGACTCGCTGCACTCGATCGTGCAGATGCCGTCGGGCGTTCCGGTCGCGACCATGGCCATCGGCGGGTCCGCCAACGCGGGGCTGCTCGCAGTGCGCATCCTGGCGCTGTCCGACGACGATCTGCGGCAGCGCCTCGAGGAGCACCAGCGCGGGTTGGAGCGTCACGCCCTCGACCAGGACGCCGGGCTGCCCCGCTGACCACCGCTTTGTCCCGCACAGACGCGGTGATCACCGCGTCTGTGCGGGACAGAGCGAGGGGGTGGGGGGTCAGAACACCTGCTTCCAGCCGCCGGGGAACTCATCGGGGCTGCGGTCGCCGTCGAGCAGGCTGGCCGCCTGTTGCTCCTCGACGCTCGGGACCGTCTCGACGGCCTGGCCCAGACCGGATGAGTGCATCTCGGAGCGGGTGACCGTCGTCTGGCGGCGGGCCTTGACCCGCTGCTTGACCTGGCGACGTCCCAACTTGGGGAGCCCCTGATCGCGGCGGCTGATTCCGCCCTTGGCCAGCGCGCAGGCCAGGCACAACGGCGGCTTGCGCAGGCCGAAGGGGAACACGACGCACTCGGGGCAGAAGTCGTGGCCGCACGAGCTGCACGCGAACTCGGCGATGTTCATGGGGTGCTTCACGCAGCAGTCGGACACGTCTACCTCGGTTGGGTCCATCCGGAAGGTCCCGATGGGGATCGGCCGTTCCGCCCCCGCCCTTGAACATCCCGCCCTCCGACCCCCCAGAACGGTGGGGGTGCGTTGTCGCCGGGGGTGCGCGGTGGGCGATGATGAGGCGGTGAGCGTCCCCAACGTCCTGGCCGACCGATACGCGAGCCCGGAGATGGCCGAGCTGTGGTCCGCCGAGCACAAGATCGTCCTGGAACGCCGGCTGTGGATCGCCGTCATGCGGGCCCAGCGGGAGCTCGGCATCGACATCCCCGACGAGGCGATCGACGCCTACGAGTCCGTCGTCGACGACATCGACCTGGACTCCATCGCCGCCCGCGAACGGGTGACCCGTCACGACGTGAAGGCTCGCATCGAGGAGTTCTCCGACCTCGCCGGCCACGAGCACGCCCACAAGGGCATGACCAGCCGCGACCTGACCGAGAACGTCGAGCAGCTCCAGGTGCGCACCGGACTCGAGCTCGTCCGGGACCGGGCCGTCGCCGCGCTGGTCCGGCTGGCCGAGCTGGCCGAGACCCACGCGGACACCGTCATCGTCGGCCGCAGCCACAACGTCGCGGCCCAGGCGACCACCCTGGGCAAGCGCTTCGCCAACGCCGGCGAGGAGCTGCTCGTCGCCGTCGACCGGCTCGAGGCCCTCATCGACCGCTACCCGCTGCGCGGGCTCAAAGGCCCCGTCGGCACCCAGCTCGACCAGTCCGAGCTGCTCGACGGCGACCTCGACCGCCTCGACGACCTCGAAGCCGCGGTGGCTCGCCACCTCGGCTTCGAGCGCGTGTTGACCAACGTCGGGCAGGTCTACCCCCGCTCTCTCGACCTCGAGGTCGTCTCCGCGTTGGTGCAGCTGCTGTCGGGGCCGTCGTCGCTGGCGCTCACCCTCCGACTCATGGCCGGCAACGAACTGGTCACCGAGGGGTTCCGGCCCGGTCAGGTCGGTTCGTCGGCCATGCCCCACAAGATGAACGCCCGCAGCTGCGAGCGCATCAACGGGTTCCGGGTGATCCTCAACGGGCACCTCACGATGGCGGCCGGGCTGGCCGGCGAGCAGTGGAACGAGGGTGACGTGTCGTGCTCGGTCGTGCGGCGCGTCGTGCTGCCCGACGCGTTCTTCGCCGCCGACGGCGCGTTCCAGACCCTGATCGACGTGCTCGACGGCTTCGGGGCGTTCCCGGCGGTGATCGAACGGGAGCTGCGGCGGTTCCTGCCGTTCCTGGGCACCACCAAGGTCCTGATGGCGGCGGTGCGGGCCGGTGTCGGCCGGGAGACCGCTCACGAGGTCATCAAGACCCATGCCGTGGCCACCGCTCTGGACCTGCGCGAATCCGGTCGCGACGACAACGACCTGCTGGACCGCCTGGCCGGTGACGCTCGGCTCGGGCTCGACGCCGCGGCTCTGCGCGACGCCCTCGGCGATCCGGCCTCGTACGCGGGCAACGCCTCCGCTCAGGCCCGGACCTTCGTCGAGCAGGTGGCGGAGCTCGCCCGACGACACCCCGACGCCGCGACCTACGAAGGGGCCCCGGTCCTGTGAGCCCGCTTCCGCTCCCGCACGTCCACCGCGGCAAGGTCCGTGACCTCTACGCCGTCGGCGAGGACCGACTCCTGATGGTCGCCTCGGATCGGCTCAGCGCCTTCGACGTGGTCATGGCCGAGCCCGTGCCCGACAAGGGTCGGGTGCTCACCGCCATGTCGGCCCACTGGTTCGCCGAGATCGACGACGTCATCGGCAACCACCTGATCTCGACCGACGTGGCCGACCTCCCCGCCGAGGTCCGCCGTGATGACCTGGCCGGTCGGATCATGCTGTGTCGCCGCGCCGAGATGCTCCCGGTCGAGTGCATCGTCCGCGGCTTCGTGGCCGGCTCGGCCTGGAAGGAGTACCGCGACCGGGGCACCATCCACGGCATGGCGGCGCCAGCCGGACTCGTCGAGGCGGACCGGCTGCCCGAACCGATCTTCACGCCGTCCACCAAGGCCGCCGTGGGTGACCACGACGAGAACATCACCTTCGACCGTGCCGTCGAGATCCTCGGCGGCGACGTCGCCGATGCCGCCCGGGAGGCCAGCCTGGCCATCTTCGCCCGAGCCTCAGAGCGGGCCGAGGCGGTCGGTTTCCTGCTGGCCGACACCAAGTTCGAGCTCGGCTGGGTGCCCGATCCGGACGGCACGCCCCGACTCGTGCTGGCCGACGAGGTCCTCACCCCTGACTCGTCGCGCTACTGGGCCATGGAGGACTGGAACCCGGGCGCCACCCCACAGGGCTTCGACAAGCAGCCGGTCCGGGACTACCTCGAGTCCCTGGGTTGGGACAAGCTCCCCCCGCCGCCTGCCCTGCCCGCCGAGGTCGTCGACGCCACCGCGACCCGCTACCGCCAGGCCTACGAGCGCATCTGCGGCCGGTCCCTCGACGACTGGCCGGGCGGACCGGCGTCGTGAGCGAACGGATCCAGGTCCCGACCGGACAGCTCGACGTCGGGAACCGACGGCTCGGTGTGGGAGAGTTGGGGTCATGATCTTCGACGTGACCGTGGAGGTGTCCCTCCGCCCCGGCATCGCCGACCCGCAGGGAGCGACGATCGAACGGGCCCTGCCCGCCCTCGGCTTCGACGGGGTGAGCGGGGTGTCGGTCGGCAAGTCGATCCGGTTCCGCGTCGACGCCGCCGATCACGCCACGGCGTCGGCCCTGGTCGACGACCTGTGCCACCGCTTCCTCTCCAACCCCGTGATCGAGGACTCGACCGCCACGATCTCGGCGGTCGACGCAGCCTCCGGCGCAGCCGCCGTGTCCGGGGCGGTGTGATCGTGGCGGTGAAGGTCGCGGTCGTCGCCTTCCCCGGCACCAACTGCGAGATGGACGTCGTCGAAGCGGTCCGCTCGCTCGGCGCAGAGGCACAGGTCGTCTTCCACGACGGGGACCACCTCGACGGCGTCGACGCGGTCGTCATCGCCGGCGGGTTCGCCCACGGCGACTACCTGCGACCCGGGGCGATCGCCCGGTTCTCGCCGATCATGCCCGCCGTGGGCGACTTCGCCGCCGAGGGCGGGCCGGTCGTGGGCATCTGCAACGGGTTCCAGGTCCTGACCGAGGCCGGTCTGCTGCCCGGGGCCCTCCAGAAGAACGCCGGGCTGAAGTTCCGCTGCGAGACGTCGGAGCTGCGGGTCGAGACGACCGACAGCGCTCTGACCGGGGAGGCGGAGGTGGGTCAGGTGCTGCGCATCCCGATCAACCACTTCGAGGGCAACTACACCTGCTCGCCCGAGACGTTGGCCGAGCTGCGGGCCGAGGACCGGATCGTGCTGCGCTACGTCGACAACCCCAACGGCTCCGTCGACGACATCGCCGGCATCTGCAACGCCGGACGCAACGTGGTGGGGCTGATGCCGCATCCGGAGCGGGCCGGCCACGAACTGCTCGGTTCGACCGACGGTCGGGTCCTGATCAGCTCGTTGCTGTCCGCGGCCGGTGCCCGTTCGGCCGTGTCCGCCTGAGAGGGAGTCGCCGCCCACCCCCGGTCGTTCGCGGCGACGGCCGACCCCGATGGTCGGCCGTCGTCATGATTCGGGGATCCCGGTCGGGATCGGGGACGATCAGGATCCGGCGCGGGAGATGCCGGCAGCCTTGAGGACCGCGGCGGACACGCCGTTCTCCCGCCAGGCGGCGTAGGAGATCTTCTTCCGGGCGCTGTAGGACGCCGCGGCGCCGATGAACGCCTTCTCCAACGCGGGCATGTCGACGTCGACCTTGGAATCCATGGCGTCGAGCTCCTTCTGGAGGTCGATGCGCTCCTGGGTGAGCGACAGCCGCTTCATCGGGTCAGCGCCGCCGTCGAGCTCGGCGTTGATCTTCTCCAGGCGGGCATTGATCGAGTCCGGGGTGCGCTTGCGTCCCCGCTTCGGTCGGGTGAGCTCCAGTGCGTCGAGGTAGTTCTTGACGGCTCGGGCCTCGGTCCGACCGGCGGCCATTGCCGCCTTGTGCTCATCGGAGACCACGCGCTTCTTGGACTTGGGTGCTGCTGCCATAGTCGGCAATTCCAGCACTATGAGTGTGGCAATTCAAGCCAACTCGACCGGTCTGCGATCCCGACGACCCTCCGCCGGACGGGTGCAATCGGGCGGAGTGGATCATGGGCGATGAACCGAGATGTGCCGTTCGTCATGACGCGGATCGTCGGTCGCGGCGCTGGTCAATTCGGGCCAGGGTCATTGAAGGGTGTTCGAACTGTTGCCCGCACGGTGCTTGTGCGCATGATCGATCCGACTGAACCTCCATTTCGAGGGCGTATCCCACCGGGCAGTAGTTTGCGGTCATGGCCGCAGCCGAGCACACACCTCGCAACGGGGACGCGCACGACGAGAGCTCCGACGGGGAGCCGGTGCACCGGGCCCTGGGACTGACCGACGACGAGCTCGACCGGATCCGCGACACGCTCGGACGCGAACCCAACCACCTCGAGCTCGCCATGTACTCGGTCATGTGGTCCGAGCACTGCTCCTACAAGAGCTCGCGGATCCACCTGCGCCGGTTCCCGACCGAGGCGCCGTGGGTGCTGGTCGGACCGGGCGAGGGCGCGGGGGTGGTCGACGTCGGCGACGGGATCGCCGCCGCGCTGCGCATCGAGAGCCACAACCACCCCTCGGCCATCGAGCCCTACCAGGGGGCGGCCACCGGCGTGGGCGGGATCCTCCGGGACATCTTCTCGGTCGGGGCCCGTCCGGTCGCAGTCATGGATCCGCTGCGGTTCGGTCCCCTCGACGACGCCCGCTCACGCTGGATCGCCGAGGGCGTCGTGTCGGGCGTGTCCGGCTACGGCAACTCCGTCGGCGTCCCCAACGTCGGCGGCGAGACGGTGTTCGACGAGACCTACCAGGGCAACCCCCTGGTCAACGTCCTCTGCCTCGGTCTGATGCCGACCGAGCGGCTGGTCCTCGGCCGCGCCGAGGGCGTCGGCAACCTGGCGGTCCTGCTCGGATCCAGCACCGGTCGTGACGGCATCGGCGGAGTGTCGGTCCTGGCCAGCGCCGGCTTCGGCGACGACGAGGCCGACGCCGACAAGCGTCCCAGCGTGCAGGTCGGCGATCCGTTCGAGGAGAAGCGGCTGATCGAGGCGTGCCTGGAGCTCCTCGACCGCGACCTGGCGGTCGGCGTGCAGGACCTCGGCGGTGCCGGCATCACCTGCGCCACCGCCGAGACAGCCGCCAAGGGCGGCGCCGGCATGGACGTCGACGTCGACGCCGTGCCCCGTCGCGAGCCGCACATGGCGCCGTTCGAGGTGATGACCTCGGAGTCCCAGGAGCGGATGCTCGCCATCGTCGAGCCCGACAAGCTCGACGACGTCCTGGCCATCGCCCGTCGATGGGAGGTGCAGGCCACGGTGATCGGCACCGTGACCGACAGCGGTCGCCTCCGCATCGTCACCGCCGCTGACGGCGGTGGTCCCGAGGTCGTGGCCGATGTGCCGGCCAAGTCGCTCGAGGACGAGGCGCCGCTGTACGACCGTCCCCGGTCCGAGCCGGCGGACCTGGCCGTTCGACGGGAGGACTCGGCCAACAGCCTGCCCGCGCCGTCGGATCCGGGAGCCGACCTGCTCGACATGCTCTGCGACACGTCGTGGGTGTGGTCCCAGTACGACCACATGCTGTTCCTCAACACCGTGATCGCACCGGGCGGCGACGCCGCCGTCCTTCGCCTCAAGCACCCGACGACCGGCGTCGACACCGGTCGCGGGATGGCGATGACCACCGACGGCAACCACCTGTGGTGCGCGGTGGACCCCCGGCTCGGATCGACGATGACGATCTGCGAGTCGGTGATGAACCTGGCGGTGGTCGGGGCGCGCCCGGTGGCCATGGTCAACTGCATGAACTTCGGCAACCCCGAGCACCCCGAGGTCATGTGGCAGCTGTCGGAGTCGGTCGACGGCCTGTCGGAGGCCCTGGTCGCCTTCGGGATCCCCTGCATCGGCGGTAACGTCAGCCTCTACAACGAGAGCCGGGGGGCCGACATCGACCCGACCCCGGTCGTCGGGCTCCTCGGTCTGATCGAACCGCTCGAACGGGTGCCGCCCCGCCCCCGACTCGTCGAGGGCGGCGCGTTGATCCTGGTCGGCGACACCGTTCGCGAGCTGTCGGGTTCGCGGTGGGCGGCGTCGCAGGGCCACCGTGGCCGCGGCCGCCTGCCCGAGGTCGACCTCGACGCCGTGTCGGTCGCGGCCGGCGTCACCCGGGAGCTGGTCGCCGCCGATCTGGTGCTCGGCGCGCACGACGTCTCCGGTGGCGGGCTGGGCCTGGCGGTGGCGGAGATGGCGGTGGCCTCCGGCGTCGGAGCGACGATCGCCCGGATCGCCGATCACGTCGACCTGTTCTCCGAGTCCGCCGGACGTGCGGTGCTGTGCGTCGCACCGGACCGCGTGCGCGCGGTGCTCGACGTCCTCGAGGCCCACGGCGTGGCCCACTCCCGCATCGGCGAGGCCGGAGGGGACCGGATCGTGGTCAAGGACCTGCTCGACGTCGGTCTGGCCGAGGCGGCCGACGTCTGGCGGAACCGTCTGCCCGACGCGATCGGCTCGGGCACCACCCAGGGCTGACCAGCGACCGCGCGACACTCCGCGTACCCTCGGAACCTCCACCCCCGGAGGAGCGTGATGGTGTCCCGCCGATTGTCGATCCGAGCGTTGGCGACCGTCGTCGCCGCGGTGGCGTTCACCGGATGCCTTGCGCCCGATCAAGCCGATCCGACCGGCCACGCCCCGTTCGGCAACCTGGAGCTCGTCGCCCAGAGCGGCTCGGGCGTGAAGGTGGTCGGTTGGGCGATCGACCCCGACACCTCAGCCCCGGTCGACGTTCACGTCCGGGCGGGCGGCCTGGGGGATCGGGTGGAGCCGGCGGACCGGAGCCGTCCCGACGTGGGTGCTGCCTACCCGGACAAGGGCGGCGACCACGGGTTCGACGTGTTCATCGATGGACTCGGAGCCGGCCGACACCAGGTGTGCGTATGGGTCCCCGACGTCGGTGCCGGTGGCGACACCCGGATGCTCGGTTGCCGGGATGTGGTCATGTCGTTCGACCCGTTCGGGAACCTCGAGGCGGCCACCGGGTCGGCGGAATCCGGCCGTGGCGACGGGATCGTTCGGGTGGTCGGCTGGGTGGCCGATCCCGAGACGACCGACCCCACCGACGTCGGAGTCGTGCTCGACGGGACGGCATCGGTCATTCGACCGACCGACGTCGCTCGGCCCGATGTCGCCGCCGCCTTCGGCCTCGGCCTGTTCCGTGGCTTCGACATCTCGGTTCCCGCTCCGACCGGCCGTCACCGGGTGTGCATCGTCGCCGGCAACGTCGGATCCGGCTCCCCTCGGTTCGTGGGCTGCTCCGACGTCGTCGTCCAGGCTCCGTCGGACCGGCGTCCCGATCTCCGGGTCGACTCGATGGTGCCGATGGGTGGCTCGGCGGTACGGATCCTCGGCACCGCCACCGACCCCGACAGCCCCGGGCCGGTGACGGTGCACGCCCGAGTCGACCTCGGCCCGTTGACGACGACGATCACGGAGCCCGACGGCTCGTTCGAGTTGATCGTCAGCGGCCTCGGACCCGGCACCCATCAGGTGTGCGTCATCGCGGTGGACATCCCCGGGACCGTCCCCGGTCTGACCGGCGACCGCTTGTTGCCGTGCACCGACGTCACCCTTGAACGGTGACGCGAAGGACGAATCGCCTCGGCACGTGTTGACGGGTCGCGTCGCTCCGTGTTGACGGGTCGCTTCGCTCCCAGCCCGTCGGCCCCGCTGCACCTGGGCAACCTGCGCACCGCGCTGCTCGCCTGGGCGGCGGCGAGGTCGCGTGGCGGACGGTTCCTGATCCGCGTCGAGGACCTGACCACCTCGGCCGGCGATGAGCGGACCGCCGCGGTCGCGGCCGACCAGCTCGCCGACCTCGCGGCCGTCGGCATCACCCACGACGGTGAGGTCGTCCGGCAGTCCGAACGGCGCCACCTCTACGACGCGGCCATCGCCCGACTGGTCGACGCCGGGCTCACCTACCCGTGCTACTGCACCCGCCGGGAGATCCGGGACGCGGCGGTCGCTCCCCACGGACCTGACCCCGACGGCGCGTACCCGGCGACCTGTCGGCACCTCAGCGCTACGGCCCGCCACGCCCTGGAACGCGATGGCCGCCGCCCGGCGCTGCGCCTCCGGGCCGACGGGGCACGGGTGACCGTCACCGACGAGATGGTCGGGACGCTCTCCGTCGTGGTCGACGACCTGGTCCTGCGACGGGCCGACGGCGAGGTCGCGTACAACCTGGCCGTCGTCGTCGACGACGCCGACCAGGGCGTCACCCAGGTGGTCCGGGGCGACGACCTGTGGGAGACCACACCTCGACAGGTCCTCCTGCAGCAGCTGCTCGACCTCCCCACCCCGGAGTACCTGCACGTCCCGCTCGTGCTCGCCGCCGACGGCC
>WBZU01001296.1_pt1 | contig 19050 bp, 19 predicted proteins | sample 5204311 | NCBI WGS metagenome assembly WBZU01 (sample SAMN12344359, study PRJNA552823) | activated sludge metagenome | biome: Activated sludge suspended growth; feature: Nitrification reactor; material: Wastewater; isolation source: activated sludge from nitrification reactor of wastewater... | reverse complement strand
ACAATGCGAATTTAGGAGTGAATCCGAAATGTTGTAGTCTGCAAGACTCCATAGACCGCTGTGTATGCGCATGCTCAGCAATGGTCGTTATTACTAGCAATCAAGAAAACACCTTATGAAATTATATGATGTCTGCACTCGCAAATTCTATGAAAAAGATGGAGAAAAGCGCTGTAAGTGGTATAAAGCGGGTATGATGAAGACTACCGACAAGGGTTCTATCTATGTCAGATTATTTAATCAGCCACAAACTGATTTTTTCGTTTTTGAAAAGGAAGAGCCACAATCGCTTCCGGAAATTCAAATTGAAAAATAGTCGAATTGAAATTACAAGTTAATTATTTAAAACTGATGCAAACCAGCACCACGCCTGTTCCCAATTTGCTCTTTGACATATATTTGAAAGAATTGAAATTAGCTGAATTGAAAGTTTTGCTAATCATCATTCGACAAACCCTTGGTTGGGCTGATAAGCGTGGGAGATCTGGTAGAAAGGAAATAGACTGGATTTCCAGCAGTCAACTATGCCAGAAAACACGATGTTCCAAACGCAGTATTACTTCTGCAACCGATGTACTTGTTAGAAAAAATCTCATCACAATTTTTGATGAATGCAATAATATTCTGAACACTCCCGAAAAGAGACAAGGTAAAACTAAACTCTATTACCGCATTGCCAATCCTGTGGATTGCACTGTGGAAAACAATTGGAAAAACTCATCAACTTCTGCAATTCTTGCGGAGGATATAAGCAAAAAATACACATCACTTCTGCAAAAAGTGCAGATAACAAAAGAAACTCTACAAAATTAAATCCTACAAAATAATTATTATTAAAAACACAAACCAAAAATGACCACCAAAACCTATCCGTACACCTATGATCAACTAAGATTCTTCCGAAACGAAATTAAAAAAGCCGGAGGAATTGATGAGTTAATGATTCTGAAAGAAGCTTTAAAGAAAGATGGAAAAACAACTTTGATTTTAACTCAGGAAAATATTGAAAGCTACAAGAAAAAGCATATAATCGGAGTGTATGAATCACTACAGAATAACTACAACACAACCGTTCCTTATGTCTTCTGGAGCAAGCTTTATGAGCTTGTTAATAGGTTTATTGGGAAGGAAATATAAAATAAATTTTGACTTGTTGTTTATAATTCTAATTAGATAATAGACGAGCCAATTAAATTGAAATTCAGCTACTGTTTATGCGAAATTGAAAAGAAAACTTTAAACTATCGATGATTTAATCATCACTAATCTTTGTTCTTAATCTTCTTAGATAAGCCTCCATTTTAAAAATTTCCCATTCTTCTTCTGAACATTCTTCATAAGTATCGCAATACTCTTGCTTGGTTGTTGGTAAATTACAAATTGATGTTTGATTAAACGTTCCTTTATTAAGGATTTTGTTTTCAACTGGATTTGATTTCATTTTTTTAGAGTTTAGTTAAAATTTCATTTTGTCAGTTAATTTTAAGTAGTCAATCCTTCATTATCGATTTAACTATATTAGTTAAATGAATTTCCAATTTATTGTTACTCATTCCCTTATTGTGATTTTTTCTTAGCCTGTTATTGTCAAACTTTTCACCGCTGGCTTTGATAAAGTGATTTGATGTCATCAGGAACGGGCTATTTGATGGAGGGATAGCATTTGCATAAATCAATTCTGATATCAAAAATGTTAATGCATTTGATGCACCATACCATCTTATTTCTCCTTGACTAGCACTTCGACCTAAGAAATGGTTCTCGAAAAGTTCGAATTTGCATTGAATAAATCCGGCATCAAAAAGCAAGTCATATAGAAGTCGTAATTTTGTTACAGTGAATAACCATCCAATAATTCTGATAGTGGAATTATTGATATTTAAAGAGGAGCTTGTTTTCTCAATATTGATTTGACATTGTTTCGGTTTAAAAATAGTTTGACCTGTGGTTGAAGTAAAATATACGTTCAACCCTTGTGATTGCTCAACATCTACATAAACTGTTAGGTGTATCACTTTCGCCATTTTGACCTCCCGTGTTTAGGTTTGTCCAAATGTTAAATGTTCTGACCATTTACTTTTTTGTTTTTTTTGTTGAAACTAAATTTAGTTCTTGCCATTCTGATTGGCAGCAATAACAATGTGCCTCAAAATACTGATGAATCGAGGCTTTTTGCCACCAACACGAATTGGTCTTCTTCTTTTTTGGAGAACTGATGTGGTTTTTCATTGGTTTGAGTTTAGGTTAATAATTCAGTTGAAAAACAGTGATAAAAATTACTAAACCTTAACTTAGAGGAAGGATTTTGTTCTAATTTTGCAGCGGAGTTTTCCACTTTTGGACTTGATATTGCCGCTCATTGGTGTAAGATAAATCTGCGGGGCCTTCCTCTAAATATTGGGCTTTCGCTTCAAGGAGCTTTTGTAGTTGTAACCTACGGAGCTCCTTATTTATTTTTACAGAAGTAAAAATAAATAAGGGAATTAATACAGCCTAATAAATTCGGAGCTATCAGGTTCTACTTCTCTACTTAATATTGGAATATAGAAAAGAAGAACGAAATAGAAAAAATGTTTTTTTTCTAAGTAAATTCTGTTTTTTTCTATTTTTATCTAAAACTTTCTACTTTATGGAATTAGATGTAATGTTATTCGAAGACATTTTAAAAACTCTTTTTGATGTTGGAAAAATCCTTTATAAGGATAAAATTTTTGTTGAGCAGACCGATACATCGATAAAGGAAACTATAGGAGAGGAAATCGAAAGGGAATATAAACAGGGATGTAAGGTTTCAAAATCTACCTTTAAGAATTCTAATAAAAAAATTAATGATGCATATGAGGCAGATATTGATAGTACAACTGTTCACAATAGAACAATATTAACAATAGAGAGCGTTTTTGAGCATTTTATTAAATCCGATTTTGAGGAACCCCTTTTAAGGGAAAAAGTAATCGAAGTCCAAGCCACGCTTCGAGATGCGCAAAATCCAAGTATTCATATTCAGACAAAAGGTGAGCGAAGAATGAAAACAGAGTCCGTCCCTCCTCATCTTGTTGGTGTTTACCAAGGCTATTTTTTGCGCCCATATGAAGAGGATTCCAAACCTCATATTTCAAAGTTAGTCCTCTATATAAAGGAAAATTCAGCAGTCTACGTTAAATCAACCAAACTTGATTATGATGCTGGCAAAGTTATTTACCAAGACAGTAAACCTATTCTTGTTTGCAAATTCGAAGGCACAAATAATTCTGCAACGCATATTTTTCAGTTTAGTTTAACATATACACGAAATACATTTTCTGATAATCCAGTCCTTTTCGGAATTTACGGTGGAACCGATCCTAAAGATACTCTGCCTGTTTGTGGAAAAATAATATTTGAACAAAAATCAAAGCAAGGTGATGATTTAGAAAAGGCATTTAAAAACACTAAGGCGGAAAATTACAGACATGAAAATTCTATTGCAGATTTTTTTAAAAGTAATTATAGAGTTTTTGATTTTTTAAGAGGTAATAAATACATTGAAGATGTCAACTTTTTTAAAAACTATTCAATACATTATGATTTAAAAAAATATGGAATTGCAGGAGTCTATTCAATTTTTTCTCTTGACAGTAGTGAGTTTGATTTAAGTATAGGTGTTATGAAAATTGACAGACTTGGTGGTGTGGAGATTAAGGGCAGTTTTGATAGGTCTTACAAGGGTTTTGCAAAAATATTTGGAGAAGGAATACTGTCAATAAACATATTTGAAAGGAAGACTGATGGCTTATCCTCAGATGATTACTTTTTTAATTATTTAGTAAAAGTATTGTGGGACGATAAAGGGGATAATACTCACGATTTTTATCACGGAATTAGAACCATTGTAATTAAAAATGAGAGTATCCAAAAGCCATCAGCAGCAAGGGTTATTATTAAAAAGGAAATGAGAGCTTTTGAAGATTTAAAATTTGAGCGAATCAATATCTTACCTTATGAGTTTGATAGGAATGTTAAACCTAAGAAATTAATATTAAAAACAAAAAAGAAAACAATCGACTATAATGGACAAGAAGAATTTATAAAAAATGTAATTAAATATTTACAAGGTGATGCCAACAATTTACTAGTTGCAAAGGGAGTAAAACACCCTCGTTTTATTAAGCATGAGGATTATGCACTTGTTTATTTTAATGCAGCAATAAATTTTGCTAATAAGGGCGAAGAACCTTCAGCTAAGGCTAACTTTGAAAAAGCAATACTCCATGGATTTTATGGTAAAAAATATTTGGCTATATACAAGAAGGAATTAACAAATCGCTTTTTAACTGCTAGAGGAAAGGCAATAATAAAGCGGTTTAAAAATAAAAAACTTAATGGTACAGAATTCTTCTACTTCAGTTAATATTTGATCCTAAAGTGTTATTTAAAATATTATTTACAAAAGTAGACCTTTAGTAGATACTACCTTCTGTCTATCCAGCGACAGCCTTTATTTTATTGCCCTAAAATAGTTTTGCATTGTAAAAACAATTACAATGTCAGAGCGCATATACATCTCCGAAATAAAAATCAGATTATCCTACAAAGATACACGTTCAGTAATACGATGGTGCATAAACAATCGAATTGGACTATATAAAGATATAGGCTCAAAGAAATTGTTTGCGTTTAGAATTGATTTTGAATCTGTTTATTCTCCAAATAGAATTTCTTCCGAAATGTTGAATGCATCAATGAATTTTTATCCCCAAGTTGCAAATCTAAAGATCGAAAAATCGAGAACTTATATCCCACAAGGAGAACACGAAAAATCTTACCTGTCTATGTTGCAAAATATAATTCACAAGATATGATGCTACTAATGGGAAATATGGAACCATTGCACATTCCACAATCTAAGAAATGGAAGGGCCTAACTGTTTTTTGCAATAAATGCAAAACAAGTGTCTATGATATTTGCAAAGACAGCGGGAAGCCAATAAAAAAATGTAATTACGGTGATAGACACACCTTCAAGGTAACAGCGCATGTTCCAGGAACAGAGAATGCACGAAAAACATTGATGCTTGATACAAGAGATGTGGATGAAGCAATAAAGGAGGCAATAGATTTTTTGAAGTTAGTAAAGGAAAATTCTAAAGCAGGAAATATTCAAACTAAGCCAAGCGAGAGAATAGAAATAAAATCGGAGAATGAGCCACATATATTAATTCATTTATTAGCTAAATATCTTGCTTGGTTAAACAATGAAGGTTTGCCAAAAAGCTTAATTGTTGAGCGGGATAGGGATTATATTAAAGATATTGAACGGGCGTATATGTTTTTGGTTGAATGTTTAAGCAAAGCAGGTTACGATATGAACACATTTTCAGTTCATGATATCGATTATATTATAGTGGGAAAGGTAGTAGATGCTTTAAATAATAAGGAATATTCAAATCGGACGATTAATAAAATTCTAACCTATTACTCTTCAGTATTAAAATGGCATTCAGAATATTCTGGTCAACCAGTTAGGAATTTTTTTAAACACCATAGGTTTGAGACAAATTACAACCCCAAACAGTTCCCCAAGGAGGAATTTGAAGCATTGCTAAGGCAGATTACTCCTGAAAATGGAATAGGATATGACAATGGAATTAAACCAAGGCGAAATTATTACTACTCATGGCTGCCATTTGCATACAGACTAGCATTGGAAACAGGCAGAAGAAGGGAAGAGCTGACGACAATGAAATGGAGCGATATCAAAGAAATAAATGGAGAATTGTGTATTTTGGTTTTGGATATTAAGGTTAATCGAATTAAGAAAAGACTCACTGAAAATCAAAAAAGGTACAATCCAACACCAGTCACACCTGAACTAATGCAATTGCTAAGTGAAATGGGCTATGAAAAATACAAAGGAACTGATAATTACATATTGGCACCAGAGGTAAAAATAAGTAGGGGCAAGGTGATGTGCAACATACTCAGCCGTTCATTTGCGCACTATTACAAACAACTGAATACAGGTAATAAACTTACTTTCAAGAGTCTCAGGAAGGCAAATTTTACTCAATTACAATTGAAATATGGCGATAATGCTCGATTCATATCTGGACACACTTCTACAAATATTTTGGGAACAAGGTATGTAGACCATAATGCAGTAGCAGTGAGAGCTCTAGATATAATTAAGAATGAAAAGGAAGTTGCTCGCCAAAAGGAACTTGAAAAACTTCGAATTGAATCAAATAATAATGAACAACAAAAGGACTTAAATCTCTAAAAAATGAAGACAATTAGAACTTTCCGCGCTCCGTTTCCGCACTCCTCTAAAATTCGATTTCAAATTGGGATCAATGCCAAAACCTGTGGGGAATAAAATTTAAGCAAACAATTTAGCGAGTCTAAAAAGGAAGAAGTTGACATCCTTTACTCCTCTGTATTGCGCCCTAAAAGCTTTTATTTTTGCATTGAATGATTCAGCAGAAGCATTGGTACTTCTATTACTGAAGTAGTTTAAAATTCTTGGATAGTGATTCTGTATTGTTCGGGCTATCGTGTTGAAGGACTTAAATCCGGATTTTTCAACTGCTTCATGCCATTTGGCCAAACGAGTTAGTGCATATGTTTTATCTTTTGTATTGCTGTAAATCCAAGATAATCGCTGAGCTAATTCGTATGCTCTTTTTAAATCGGGATATAGTTCAAACAAAATATTCGCTCTCGTTGCCTGTTCAAAAGTCCAGTTTTTCTCAGATTTATACAACAGATAACGACTTCGTGCAAGTAATTGCTTTAAGGTTTCACCATTACTTAGCAGTTGAAGATGATACTGTTGCTTCGTCAATTTAGCTTGATCAATAGCATCGTTTTCAGCTTCAATAGCATTCCATCGATGTTTTATTCTAATCTCCTGAAGTGCCTCTGTTGCTAATTGTTGAACATGGAAACGGTCTATAACCATAGATGCATTTGAGAAGCACCTTCTAACAATCAAGCCCATGTTGCCTGCTAAATCTAAGGTTACTTCCTTTACTTTGTTTCGAGCTTTTGCAGGAAGTTGCTGCAGCAGTGGAATGATGGCTTCAGAACTAGTTCCCTTTAGAATTGCCACCATTGAACCCTTTTTGCCTTTGGCGGATTTATTTGTAACTACTGTATAGAGTTCACCATGTGATAAGGAGGTTTCATCAATGGATAAATTGGGTCCAATATTCTCTGGAAAAACTAAACCTTCGCTCGCATTCTGACAATGCTCCCACTGCTTAAATCCGCTTAGTTTATTTCTGTACTGACGTTGCAAACGCTTCCCATTTACTCCGTAAAATGATGCTATTGTTTGTAGGCTATGAGCCTGTGTATCGGCGGAACTCTTTTAAAAAAGCCGCAAAATCCTTGGTGATTCGCGTTCCCTTAGCTACTAAATCCCAGTCCCTAAATACTACTTTTCCTGTGTCTTCATTTAACCATCGCCTGCGGGTGATATGCAGAAAAACTTTTAACCCCCGTATTGGAAAATCTTGTATAGTAACTTTGTCGAAGAAGCCCTTTGATACTAACTTGTGCGAGGCAAACTCTTGGGGTATATTGTTTAATTCTTTCAGGTACAAATGAAGTTCTTCTCCTGTTTTCTGTACATCTGTTAACTCAAAATATTCTTCGATGGATTCTGGTAAGATTAGTTTTACTAAGGAATTAAAGGAGTCGTTCATGGATTATTTTTTTCCAGCAAAACTCAACTTAAATTTTATTCCCCACAACTTTTAAGCTTGATCCTCAAATTGTTTACCTTTTATTGGGAAAGAAAAAACGCTACAAAGCACTGTTTAAAGGCTTTGTAGCGTTTAGTACCCAGGGCCGGGATCGAACCGGCATGAGGGTTAACTCACTGGTGTTTGAGACCAGCGCGTCTACCAATTCCGCCACCTGGGCAATTCCTTTGGAACGGGCTGCAAAAGTATTTATTTTTTTGAAATAAGGAACATAAAATTCAATGCTGTTCCAAAATTAAACGTGAATTAAAAAACAGCCTTTGCAATTTGGCGCACTGCTTCTGATTTTCCCATGGTATAATAATGCAAACAAGGCACCCCAAATTTAATTAGTTCCTTTGATTGGTTTATGCTCCATTCAATTCCTATTTCTCGCGCTGCTTCGTCATTTGGAGCTTTTGAAAAAGCATCTGCCAAATCAAAGGGAATATCTATGCTAAATATTTTGGGTAAAATGCTCGTTTGTTTTTTTAAAGTCATTGGCTTTAAACCCGGTATAATGGGTACTTGAATTCCCATTTCTCGAGCAGCTTTTACAAACTCAAAAAATTTAGCATTGTCGTAAAACAATTGAGTAATTACAAAATCAGCACCTGCATCAACTTTAGCTTTTAAATTCAATAAATCAATCTGCAAATTGGGCGCTTCAAAGTGCTTTTCGGGATAACCTGCTACGCCAATGCAAAATTCAGTTGGAGTAGCTGTACCCATTTCCTCATCCAAATAGGCACCATTGTTGAGTTCAACAATTTGTTTCACTAAATCAACAGCATATTTATTTCCATCGGGTTCCGGAATAAAAACTTGTTCAGTTTTGATAGGATCGCCGCGCAATGCCAATACATTGTCAATACCTAGGTACTGCAAATCAATTAAGGCATTTTCAGTTTCTTCCTTGCTAAATCCACCACAAATTAAATGTGGCAAGGCGTCGGTTTTATATTTATTGATGATGGCAGCACAAATTCCAACTGTTCCCGGACGCTTTCGAATAAATACCTTTTCAAGATATCCACCACTGCGCTTTTTATATACATACTCCTCGCGATGGTAGGTAACATTAATAAAGCTGGGCTTAAAATCAATTAAGGGGTCAATACTTTGGTAAATAGAATCAATACTCTTACCTTTTATAGGAGGTAAAATTTCGAACGAAAAAAGTGTTGATTTCGCTTTGCTAATGTGTTCTGTTACTTTCACTGCTTAAATTTTGGAAAGCGCGAATTTACTGCAAATCCAATAAAATGCAAAACACCAAGTTGAGCTAGGGGATTCGTAAGGTTTATTTACGAATTACAGATTCAACCCAGGATTTTCCCCAATTATCAAGTTCTTCGGCACTCCACAATTCGGGATAAAAAATCCGTTTTTGAAAACGAGGAGGGAGGTATTTTTGCCAGTTGGTTCCACCCGTTGCAGGTACATCCGAATCTTCAGCAGATAAATAGCGGGCTGCACTTTTATAATGACACAAAGGCCAGTTTACATTTACATTTACATCCAATTGACGCAAGGCATTTATAACATCTTCGCTTTGTCGATCTTTAGCACTGAGCGACAAATACTTTTGCCACACATTTTTGGTTTTATACAAATGGGCCAACCCTAAAAATTGTTCGGTATATTTTTTTTCAAATTGCTTTAAAGTCAGTGTTTTTTTGCCGGTTGCCAGTTCTGTTGCACCTTGTTTCCAGTAAATGTGCTCAAACATTTTTTCAATGCTTGCAGTTTTTGAATCTATTGTAGGTCTTACTTCTTTGTCTACCAAATAATATAAATCGGTGCAGCTCATTTCAATCATTCGATATTGAGCGCTTTGAAAGCCACTGGCAGGTAATAATGCCATGCGGTAAGTTAAAAATTGCTCCTTTTCCATACCATCAATCATGATATCGAAACTTTTGGTAAGTGCTTCAAAATAGCGATTGATGCGAGTTACACGCTTTACGAAAAAATCTTTGTCGAGAGTTTCCTTCCAACCTTTGTCATGTCCGTTTTTTTCAACGATGCGACCATTATTCGAAATTTGTTCCAATTCGTGCAAGGACAATTTAAAATACAGTTCGGTAATTTGATGATAAATGATAAAAATTAACTCATCCGGAAAATCAGTTTTGGGATTCTGTAATGTGAGCAATTTATCAACATGCACATAATCCCAATAAGTCAGATAATTGCTGATTAGCAAGCCATCTAAATAGGACTTTAAATCTTGTCCCATAGCTTGGTATTTATCGTCGAGTAAATTTATTTTTTGAATAATATCTGGACTGAGTTCCATAAAATTTTGTTTACTGACAAAAATAGAAATATTAATTAGCTGCCGAACTGATTGCAATCAGTTATTTCAACCGATTACCTGCTAAAGGTTAATCAGAAATTTTTGAAATAGGTGCTGCTAAACCGGAGTAGGAGGCTAAATCCATTTTTATAGAACCAACCAGTATTTCGGCTTGTGCCCTTACAGGAATATGATTCGCATCATCGGTAATCCATACATTTAAATCTTCTTCCTTTTTAAACACGCGACCTTTTTGTACAACCGGACGAAATTTTAAGCATTTAAATACACCAAGATCCGTTTCAATGGTCTCTTTTCCGATGTACTTAATTTTCATTTCAAAAATCTCGTTGTCTACAAAACTGGGTATCGTAAATATATCGCCTTCTTTGGCTTTGCTGTAATCAATACATCTTGAATAATAGAAAGAGGAGAGCATATCTTGCACATTATCGGGAGTTTCGAAATGCTTGCCATCTGCAATTACTTTATTTTGAAAAGGATTAAACACATAATTCTGGTTGATTTTATAACCCCCTTCATCTACCCGTCTTAAAAATACCCAAGGAACAATGGCTTCTGCATCAATAAAGGTTTCGTAGCGATCGCGAACTTTAAAAAACCAATCAAATGCACCACGACTTTTACCTGTCCCCACGATGTGAAATGCGTCGCGGTTACCATATTTTTTTTCTTCATCCAATACTTCAAGTCTGGCAATACCGGCATCAATTATTCCATAATGCACACGGTAAGTAATAACCTCACCTTTTTTAAATGCATTGTTTTGAATGCTACGTAATTCCTGTGCTTTAGTGGTTGAAAGAAAAATCAAACTAAGCATTAAAACAAGTTTCAGTAGCTTATTGATAGTTTTCATTTTTAATTTTTTATTGCGGGCCACTTACTCAAAAAATAAGCCAAGCTTTTAACATTTGAATAAGTTGAATTATTTCCACTAGTTTCATTCGAAGTTAAGACTTACATTACAATATTCACAATTTTACCAGGAACAATAATTATTTTTTTTGGCGCTTTTCCTTCCATTACTTTTTGAGTTTGATTGAGTGTAAGTACTGCCTTTTCAAGGTCTTCCTTACTTAGCGACAATTCAAACTCATAATTAAATTTTGTTTTGCCATTGAATGAAATAGGATAATTGAATGAATTTTCAATTAAGTATTCTTCGTTGAATACCGGAAATGCGGCATAAGTAATAGATTCAGTATGACCTAGTTTTTCCCATAATTCTTCAGCAATGTGAGGAGCATATGGTGCAACCAGCACTGCCAAAGGCTCAAGTATTTCGCGTTTGTTGCATTTGGCATCGGTTAATTCATTCACACAAATCATAAAATTGCTAACCGATGTATTGAAAGAAAAACGCTCAATATCTTCCGTAATTTTTTTAATTGTTTTGTGTAGAGTTTTTAATTCAGACTTGTTGGCAGCTACTTCAGTAACCAACCACTGTTCATCTTTTTGATACAGTCTCCAAAGCTTGCGCAAAAAGTTGGAAACACCTGTAATTCCATTGGTATTCCATGGCTTGCTAAGTTCAAGTGGTCCCAAAAACATCTCATATAAACGCAAAGCATCAGCACCGTACTGCTCTACCATTAAATCAGGGCTCACCACGTTCCACTTTGATTTCGACATTTTTTCAACTTCATGTCCACAAAGGTATTTTCCATCTTCTAACAAAAATTCGGCATTCGCATAATCGCTGCGCCATTGTTTGAAAGCATCAATATCCAACACGGAATTATGGACAATATTTACATCCACATGCAAAGCACTAACTTGGTGGGTATCTTTTAATCCGGATGAAACAAAGGTGTTAGTGCCATTTATGCGATATACAAATGCACTGGTGCCTTGTATCATCCCTTGGTTAATTAGTTTCTTAGCTGGTTCAGATATTGAAATGCAACCTAAATCGTTTAAAAATTTTGTCCAAAAGCGCACGTAAAGCAAGTGGCCTGTGGCATGCTCACTTCCTCCAATGTACAAATCCACTTCTTTCCAATAATCAAGTGCTTCTTTTGAAGCGAAAGAAGCAGTATTTCCGGCATCCATGTAACGTAAGAAATACCAGCTACTGCCTGCCCATCCAGGCATGGTACTGTATTCGTACTCGTAGACACCTTTGTATTTCCAGTCCTTAGCGCGAGCCAAAGGAGGCTCTCCTGTTTCGGTAGGCAAATAGGTATCTACTTCAGGCAACATTAGAGGCAATTCGTTCTCAGCTAACACATGTGGAATACCATCTTTGTAATATACAGGGATTGGTTCGCCCCAATAGCGTTGTCTTCCAAAAATAGCATCTCTCAAACGGTAGTTTGTTTTACCTTTTCCAATACCTTTTTCTTCAATTTTGCTGATTATTTTCTTTAAAGCGGCCTTCACTTCCAAACCATTTAAAAAGTCAGAATTGATAAGGGTACCTTCTTTACCATCGAAGGATTCTTTTTCAAAGTCCCAATTACCAGAAGGTTGAATAACAATTGGTTTGGATAAATTAAAATGCGAAGCAAAAGCATAATCGCGTGAATCATGCGCCGGAACAGCCATAACCGCACCTGTTCCATACCCAGCGAGTACATAATCGCCTACCCAAATTGGTATTTTTGCACCTGTAAATGGATGTTCCGCAAAAGCACCTGTAAAAACTCCTGTAATCTTTTTAACATCACTCATACGGTCGCGTTCACTGCGATTGGTGGCGTAGGTAATATATTCATCAATGGCTGATTTTTGCTCAATGGTGCAAATTTTTTGAACCAACTCATGCTCCGGTGCCAGGGTTAAAAAGGAAACACCAAATACTGTATCGGGGCGCGTTGTAAATACTTCTATCACATCCTTGCTTCCGGCTATCTTAAAATTGATGCTCGAACCTTCTGATTTTCCAATCCAGTTTCTTTGTGCTTCTTTAATGCTTTCAGTCCAATCAATACTTTCCAAATCACTGAGCAATCTTTCGGCATAAGCAGTAATGCGCAAACACCATTGCCGCATTAATTTTCGCTCAACTGGATAACCACCTCGTTCACTAACACCATCCTTAACTTCTTCATTGGCAAGCACAGTTCCAAGTTTAGGGCACCAATTAACCATGGTGTCAGTTAAGTAAGCCAAACGAAACTGCTGTAAAATTTGTTCTTTGGTTGCAGCACTAAAATCTTTCCATTGCTGGGCGCTGAATCCATTGTGGTACAATTCAAGATCGCCTGTAAGCACATTGTCTGGAGTACCACTAAAACCAACTGTTTCAAATTGATGTAGTAAAAGTTCAATTTTTTCAGCTTTGTTGCTTTGGGGGTTGTACCAAGAATTAAATAATTGAATAAAGATCCACTGTGTCCATTTGTAGTAAGCTTCATCAGAAGTGCGTACTTCTCTTTCCCAATCGAATGAAAAACCTAATTTATCTAACTGTTCACGGTAACGAGCAATGTTTGTTTTGGTAGTAATTTCAGGATGTTGTCCGGTTTGAATTGCATATTGTTCTGCTGGCAAACCAAAGGAATCGTATCCCATAGGATGCAACACGTTAAAACCTTTGTGACGCTTGTAACGTGAATAAATATCGGAGGCAATATATCCAAGTGGATGACCTACGTGCAAACCTGCTCCGCTAGGGTAGGGGAACATATCGAGCACATAATATTTAGGTTTATCGGTTGAAACCGGGGTGCGAAATGTCTTTTTTTCTGCCCAGTATTTTTGCCATTTTTTTTCGACTTCACTAAAATTGTATTCCATACAGCTGCTTGTTCGTTTCACACGAATGTGAAAGTTTGTTTTGAATTAGTTGATTTTAGTTTGAATCACTTAAATTTGATTCAAACCAAAATGATTGAGTACTTATTTTGGCTTGCGAAAGTAAGAAAAAAAGGGCTATTCAAGGATGCATCTGAAGCATGCATTCATTGGCAGATACAATTTTTTATTACTTTAGCGCAAATTTAAAATCAGCTTCGTAGTTTAATGTCAAGGAAAGAAGAAAAGTACGCATTAAGAAAATTAAAATCCTCTTATTTGTCAACAGTTATCAGCGTTTCGTTGGTGTTGTTTATGTTAGGTTTATTAGGACTAATTTTATTGCATACCAAAAAACTTTCTGATTATGTTAAGGAAAATATAGGACTTACAGTAGTTTTAAAAGATTCAATCAGAGAGGCCGATATTAATCAATTTCAAAAATCGTTGGATGCTGCGCACTATGTAAAATCAACGGAATTTGTAAACAAAGAACAAGCTGCGGCAACTTTGAAACAAGATTTAGGCGAAGATTTTATTCAGTTTTTAGGATATAATCCATTGTTATCAAGCATTGACGTGCATTTGAAAGCAGATTTTGCGAATTCAGATAGCTTGCGCTGGATTGAAAAGGAAATCACCAAAAATGTGAATGTAAAAGAAATTTATTATCAAAAATCCTTGGTTGATTTAGTGAACGAAAATGTAAAAAAAATTGGCTTAATAATTTTAGTATTCTCATCGCTTTTGCTGGTTATTTCCATTGCACTTATTAATAATTCTATACGGCTTTCAATTTATAGTAAACGCTTCATTATTCGAACCATGCAGTTGGTTGGAGCAACACAAGGATTTATTCGTAAGCCTTTTGTTTTTAGTGGGATTCGTCATGGTATTTATGGTGCGTTAATAGCAATTGCTTTACTTATAGGAATTATTTATTGGGCGCAAAGTGAGATTCCTGAATTAATCGTGTTACAAGATGTTGATTTATTTGCCTCATTATTTGGAATCGTGCTATTTTTGGGCATCTTTATTACCTGGATATGTACTTACTTTGCAGTGAGAAAATATTTACGGTTAAAAACCGATGATTTGTATTATTAATTTTTGAAAACACATTAAAAAGTAGAACACAATGAGTAAAGATAAAAAATCAACTGCAGCTGCAGTCCCTGTTCACAAAGGAAAAAAGGAAGGATTTGCTTTTGGTCCTGAAAATTACAAACTCATGATTATCGGTTTAATTGTACTTTTTAGCGGCTATTTATTAATGGTAGGAGGCGGCTCAGATGACCCTGCTGTTTTTAATCCCGAAATTTTTAGTTTCCGACGAATTACTTTGGCGCCAATTGTAATTTTAGTAGGCTTCGTGATAGTTTTAATTTCTATCATGAAAAAATCAAAGTCATAGTCTTTTGAAAGACTTGCCATTCCTGCTAATATAGCCGGTATAATTCATACAACATGACCTTAGTTCAAGCTATTCTCCTTGCTATTATTGAAGGAATTACTGAGTTTTTACCCATCTCGTCTACCGGCCACATGATTGTGGCTTCTTCTGTAATGGGAATTGCTGCAGATGATTTTACAAAGCTGTTTACCATTGCAATTCAATTGGGAGCAATACTTTCGGTGGTTGTGTTGTACTATAAAAAGTTTATTCAGTCGTTTGATTTTTACAAGAAGTTACTTATCGCATTTATACCGGCAGCAGTAATCGGTAAGTTACTCAATGATTATATTGATGCATTGTTGGAGAATGTTGTAGTAGTTGCAATAAGTTTACTCTTGGGTGGTGTTATATTATTGTTTATAGATAAATGGTTTCAAAAATCTGCAGAGAAGGGTGAAGAAATTCCTTCAGATGCAAGTGCTTTAAAAATAGGATTGTTTCAATGCATCGCTATGATACCTGGAGTATCGCGCTCAGCAGCTAGTATAATTGGTGGACTTAGTCAAAATCTTTCGCGCAAAGCAGCCGCTGAATTTTCATTTTTTTTAGCTGTTCCAACAATGTTTGCGGCTACTGTTTATAAACTTTATAAGTATTTTAAAGATGGCGCGGTGTTAAATGCTGAGCAAATTAATTTATTTGTGTTAGGGAACTGTGTAGCCTTTATCGTTGCATTATTGGCAATAAAGGGATTTATCGGCTTCTTAAATAAAAACGGATTTAAGGTATTTGGTTATTACCGAATAGCAGTGGGAATTCTTATTTTACTTTTACACTTCTTTCTACATCCACTAACCTTAGTATAATTGGTTTTTGTTAGTGAAAAAATGCGCAAAATCAGCAACAGCGAACTCAACCGAATTTCAAAAGAAGCGTATAAAGCATTACCAAAGTTACCCATCGTTGTGCTTCTTGATAATGTTCGCAGTCTCAACAATATTGGTTCAGCATTTCGAACGGCTGATGCTTTTTTAATTGAAGCGGTTTATTTGTGTGGTATAACAGCATGCCCGCCTCATGCCGAGATTAATAAGACTGCATTGGGTGCCCAGAATACAGTTTCATGGAACTATTATAAAACAGCTTCAGAAGCAGTTGTTGAATTAAAACAAAAGGGTTATCGAGTGTGTGCCGTTGAGCAAGCAGAACATAAAGTATATCTTCAGGATTTTATACCCACTATTAACGAACCTTTAGCATTAGTTTTTGGAAACGAGGTTAAAGGTGTGGATGATGCTGTAATGCAAATGGTTGACACCTGCATTGAAATTCCTCAATTTGGTACCAAACACTCTTTAAATATTTCTGTTAGTATAGGAGTTGTTTTGTGGGATATTTGTTCCAAACTAAGAAAATAATTTCCTGGGTATAAAATTGCGTCAAAGCAAAAGCAATCTTGTTGCTTAGCCCATATTTTCTATCTTTGCCATCCCTTTTGGAGGGATTAACTGTTTGATTTTTATGTCTGATTTTAAACGAACTATAGTTACAGCAGCCTTGCCCTATGCAAATGGTCCTGTACATATTGGTCATTTAGCCGGTTGTTACTTGCCGGCCGATGTGTACGTGCGTTATTTGCGATTGATGGGTGAAGATGTATTATTTATTTGCGGCAGCGATGAGCATGGTGTGCCCATTACAATTAAAGCAAAAGCATTGGGAATTAGCCCGCAAGAAGTAGTGGATAAATACCACCACATCATGAAAAATTCGTTTGCGGAATTTGGGATTTCATTTGACCATTATTCACGCACTTCTGCAAAGGTGCATCATGAAACGGCATCCGAATTTTTTACTACGCTTTACAATAAAAATAAATTTACAGAGCAGGTTACTAAACAATACTACGACGAAGAGCAAAAGCAATTTTTAGCAGATAGATACATTGAAGGAACATGCCCCAAATGTGGAAATGAGCATGCTTATGGCGATCAGTGCGAGCGATGCGGCACATCTTTGAGCCCTATGGATTTAATTAATCCAAAATCAAAATTGAGTGGAAATAAACCTATTTTAAAGGAAACGAAACATTGGTTTTTACCATTGAATGAGTATGCTGCAGATTTACGAAAATGGATTTTAGAAGAGCATGCAAACGATTGGAAGAGCAATGTTTTAGGGCAATGTAAATCGTGGATTGATAGTGGCGATGGATTGCAACCTCGTGCGATGACACGTGATTTAGACTGGGGAGTTCCAGTGCCATTGCCCGATTCAGAAGGAAAAGTTTTGTATGTATGGTTTGATGCACCGATTGGTTATATCTCTGCAACCAAAGAATATTTTGCTGATAAAAAGGGGAAAGAAGAAGAATGGAAAAAGTATTGGCAAAGTAAGGATTCTCGTTTAGTTCATTTTATTGGGAAAGATAATATTGTGTTTCACTGCATTATTTTTCCCGCTATTTTAAAAGCGCATGGAGATTATATTTTACCGGATAATGTTCCAGCAAATGAGTTTTTAAATTTAGAAGGAGATAAGCTTTCTACTTCGCGAAATTGGGCTGTGTGGTTGCATGAATATTTGCAAGAGTTTTCGAACAAGCAAGATGAGCTGCGTTTTGTATTAACGAGTATTGCGCCCGAAACCAAAGACAGTGAATTTAATTGGAAGGATTATCAGGCTCGCGTGAATAATGAGTTGGTGGCCATATATGCCAATTTTGTAAATCGAGTGTTGGTATTGACTCAAAAATACTACAACGGAATTGTACCTCAATACCACGATTTACATGACATTGATAATAATCTATTAGAGCAAATTAAGGAAGCTAAGCAATCAATTAAGGAAAATATTGCCAACTATAAGTTACGAGATGCCTTGTCTGATTTAATAAATTTAGCTAGAAACGGGAACAAATATTTAGCTGATACTGAACCTTGGAAATTGATTAAAACAGATGAAGAGCGAGTGAAAACGATTCTTTATTTTGGATTGGAAGTAACTGCCTATTTAGCTGCTTTAAGTGAACCATTTTTGCCGCATACTTCAGAGAAAATTTTAGAGATGCTTCAATTAAAAAAACTGAATTGGTCAAGTGATTTGGAAGGTCAAATACTAACACCTGGCCATCAGTTGGGCGAAGCAAAATTATTGTTTGAAAAAATTGAAGATGCTGTGGTTGAAGCACAAATTGCAAAGTTACACACTCCTTCGGGCAATGCAGTTGTTGAATCGGCAATAGGTTATGCCGCTTCTTTAGCCGAAGTGGCAGCACAAAAACCGGAGACTAGTTTTGATGATTTTTCGAAGATGGATATTCGTGTTGGTACAATTTTACAGGCCGAACGCGTACCCAAAACGGATAAGTTATTAAAGTTATTGATTGATACAGGTATTGATCAACGTACGGTAGTTTCGGGTATTGCAGCTAATTTTAATCCTGAAAATATTGTTGGACAAAAGGTGAGTATTTTGGTGAATTTAGCACCTCGAAAAATAAAGGGGATTGAATCAAAGGGAATGATTTTGATGGCTGAGAATGCAGCAGGGGAATTGGATTTTGTGGCGCCATTGAAGGAAAATGTGAATAATGGCGCAACAATAAAGTAATTAACAAGCATCACTTTTTTTTCGAAACTCAACAGCTATTTCTTAATACACAAATCTCATTAAAACAGGCGCCATAGTTCAACGGATAGAATAGGAGTTTCCTAAACTCTTGATGTGGGTTCGATTCCCGCTGGGGCCACTAAAAGCTCAACCCAATAGTTGGGCTTTTTTTTTAATTTCATCATTGCAATTTTCTTTACCGATTATATAGCAGTGTAGTTGTAAACTACACTGAGTGGGGTTTTAAC
>WBZU01001295.1_pt1 | contig 19061 bp, 17 predicted proteins | sample 5204311 | NCBI WGS metagenome assembly WBZU01 (sample SAMN12344359, study PRJNA552823) | activated sludge metagenome | biome: Activated sludge suspended growth; feature: Nitrification reactor; material: Wastewater; isolation source: activated sludge from nitrification reactor of wastewater... | reverse complement strand
GAACTGCGCATCGGCCGTGCCTGCCGCATGCTGGTGGAGACCGGTGAGTCCGTGACCAACATCGCCTTCGACTGCGGCTTCCGAAACCTCGCGAACTTCAACCGCTGGTTCCTGGAGCTGACCAAGCTGGTGCCGCGGGAGTATCGCCGCCGCATGGCCGTGCGCTGAGTGCGCGCCTCACACCGGGCCGGAGCCCGCGGTGCCCCGATGCTGGCTGGGACGCCAGCCGATCCAGTTCTTGAACGTGTTCGAAAACACGAAGGGGTTCTGGTAGCCCACCGCGTTCGCCACCGTTTCGATCTTGGCATCCGTGGTGGACAGGAGTTCGGCGGCCTTGCGCATGCGCAGCCAGATCACGTGCTGCATGGGGCTGCGGCCCAGGGCTTTGCGGCAGAGACGCCGCAGATGCTCCGGGCTCACATGCGCCTCCGCCGCCAGTGCGGTCAGCGTCCAGTCACGGCCGACATTCTTCGACACACGCTCCCACACGCGGTGCAGGCGTTCATCCTGCTGCCACGGCTGCACGAAGCGGCTGACGTGCAGGTGAATGAGTTCCACCCAGTGAAACAGCGCCGCAGGCAGTGCGGCCCCCATGGAGTCGGCAATCAAACCCTCCACTGCATGGAACAGCGGCTGGCCGTCGAAGGTCGCCAGCACAGGCGAGCTGGATGTCAGCAGAGGCTTCTGCTCCGGAGACTGCTCGTAGCGCACCCAGACGCATCGCCAGTCCTTTCCCTTCACCGCGTGGAACGCATTGGTCATGAACGCCGGCAGCGCCACCGCCATGCCTTTGCCACACTTCTGCCAGCGGCCATCCACCAGCACGCGGCCCTCACCTCCCACGCAGGCCAGAAAGTAAACGCCGCCCTGGTGCTGGCGCACGATGCGATAGGGCGCGCGCGCCGTCATCACGCCGGCGTGCACGATCTGTCGGGAGGCGAGCGGCGCGCACAGGGGGGCTTTGCGCAGCCAGTCGCGGTTGTCGCGCGTGCTGGCGCGCACCACCTCAAACGCGGTGCGCGCGCCGTGGATGTGCGTTTCGGAAAGGGCGACGGCCATGGGCGGACGGCATCAAAGCACGACGGCACAGGCAGGCAAAACCTGAATTGCGCACGGTGCGACTGGCGTTCAGAACGCCTCATCATGATCCGCTCCTCCTTTGTCCTCCTCGCCGCACTGATCGTCCCGTTCGTTCACGCCGCCGATACGCCTGCGCAGCTTCCGCTGTGGCCGCACGGTGCTCCCGGCTCCGAAGCACGCGTGAATGATCCGGAGAAAATGGACGGCAGCAATTGCTCCAACGTCCACAACCCCTCCATCACCCCGTTCCTGCCTGCGGCGGATGCCAGCACCGGCGTGGCGGTGATCGTGTGTCCCGGCGGCGGTCATTCCAAACTCTGTCTCGGGCATGAAGGCTACGCGCTGTGCCAGTGGCTGGCCGACCACGGCATCGCCGCGTTCCTGCTGAAGTATCGTCTCGCACGTGAGCCCGGATCGACCTACACGATCCAGGATCATGCGATGGCGGATGCCCGCCGCGCCATCCGCACCGTGCGCACGCGTGCCAATGAATGGCATGTGCAAAAGGATCGCATCGGCATCATCGGCTTCTCCGCAGGTGGCGAACTCGCAGCCTTTGCCGCGATGCAGTCGGACCCGGGCAAACCCGATGCGGAGGACGCGATTGAGCGTGCCAGCAGCCGCCCCGATTTCCAGGCGCTGATCTACCCGGGCACCAGCGGACTCTTCAGCGCGGAGAAAGGCATGCCGCCGCTGTTCATGGCCTGCGGTTACGGCGACCGGCAGGACATCTCCGAAGGCCTGGCCGAGCTGTATTTGAAATACAAGCGCGCCGGCGTGCCTGCCGAACTGCACGTGTATGCCAATGTCGGCCACGGCTTTGGCTATCGCGACGGCACCACCACCGCCGCAGGGAAATGGGTGGACCGCTTCCGCGAATGGCTCGTGGAGTCCAAGCTCATCAAGCCGTCGAACTAGCGTGTGGGTTTTGAATAGGCGGACGACGCACGTTTTTGATTCCTGATTCCTGAATCCTGACTCATGATCCCCGCGTGGCAGCGTCATGCTGTCTGAATCAGGCCTCACGAATCTCAACTCAGGAATCATCACCATGCCCAACCCTTGGACCGGAATCGGTAACCCCTACACCCGCCAGGAAGTCGTCGATCGCTTGAACGCGACGCTCGCCAAAGGTGAACCCATCATTGCAGCCGGCGCAGGCACCGGCATCAGCGCCAAGTTCATCGAGAAAGGCGGCGCCGATTTGATCATCATCTACAATTCCGGACGCTTCCGCATGATGGGGCACGGCTCCACCTGCGGGCTCATGGCCTACGGTGACGCGAACGCCATCGCCATGGAGATCGGCGAATACGAAGTGCTGCCCGTGGTGAAGGAAATCCCCGTCGTGTGCGGCGTGCATGCCACCGATCCGCGCCGTCGCATGTGGCACTGGCTCGGTCGCGTGAAGGAGATGGGCTTCAGCGGCGTGAACAATTTCCCCACCCACACCATCGTGGACGGACACTTCCGCCAGGTGCTGGAAGAAACCGGCATGAGCGTGCAGAAGGAATTCGAAATGGTCGGCCTCGCGCATCGCATGGACCTGTTCAGCATCGTCTACGTCGCCACGCCGGAGGAAGCCATCGAGATGACCAGGCAGGGCGCGGATGCCGTCATCGCCCATGTCGGCACCACGGTTGGCGGCAGCATCGGCGTGGTGAAGGCCGTGGTGGACTGGGATTACACCTGCAAGGTCACGCAGGACATCATCGACGCCGCGAAGAGCGTGCGCAAAGACGTGTTCACGCTCACGCATGGCGGCCCGATCAATACGCCCAAGGACGTGGAATACATCCTCAGCAAGACCACGGCGGACGGCTTTGTCGGCGCCAGCAGCCTGGAGCGCATGGGCGTGGAAGATTCGCTCACCGCCCTCACCCGCGAGTTCAAGCGCGTGCCCGTCAGCCGGGCAAAGTAACGCACGATCCGGCATCCGCGTGTTTGCACCCGGCGATTCCTTCGTAGGATGGCCGGCATCATGAACATCGTTCTGCTCGACGCCCATACGGCCAATCCCGGCGACCTCTCCTGGAGCGCTGTGGAGTCTCTCGCCACTTCCTGCACGATCCATGTCCGCACGGAGGTTTCAGAGATCGTCTCCCGCGCGCGGGATGCGGAGGTGGTGATCATCAACAAGACACCGCTCAGCCGTGAAACACTCTCCGCCCTGCCGAAGCTGCGCTACATCGGCGTCACCGCCACCGGTTACAACGTGGTGGACATCGCCGCCGCCCGCGAGCGCGGTATCGTGGTGACCAATGTGCCGGGCTACTCCACCGCCAGCGTTGCCCAGGCCGTCTTCGCCCTGCTGCTGGAACTCACCAATCACACCGGGCACCATGCCGGCACCGTGGCGCGCGGACTCTGGGCCGAGTGCCCGGACTTCTGCTACTGGCATCAGCCGATCGTGGAACTGCATGGTCTCACGCTCGGGCTCGTCGGCCTGGGCGATATCGGCACCGCCGTGGCGCGCATCGGGCTGGCGCTGGGCATGAAAGTGCTGGCCGCGCGTCGCACCTGGGCGCTGCCACCGCCGGATGGCGTGCAGCCTGCGAGCATCGACGACGTGTTCGCGCAGAGCGATGTCGTCAGCCTGCACTGCCCGTTGACCGAGGACACGAAGCACCTGGTGAATGCCCAGCGCCTCGCACACATGAAGCGCACGGCTTACCTCATCAATACCGCCCGCGGCCCGCTGGTCGATGAACCGGCGCTGGCCGCCGCCCTGAACGAAGGCCGCCTCGCCGGTGCGGGACTGGACGTGCTCAGCGTCGAGCCGCCCGAGAAGAACCACGTGCTGTTCCAGGCAAAGAACTGCCTGATCACGCCGCACATCGCCTGGGCGAGCAAAGCCTCCCGCGCGCGGCTGATCGAACAAACCGCCACGAACATCGCACGCTGGATGGCGAACGATGCGGTGAACGTGGTGAGTTGAAGGTGCGCGCCACGGCTCAGCGCTCCACGAGGCTGAACATCAGCTCCGCCTCGCTCGTCACCTGCCCGTTCACGGAACAGCGGCCGATCGCCTGGGCCACGCTGCGTTTGACTTTGGTCACCTCCGTCTCGATCACCAGCACATCCCCCGGCAGCACCGGGCGACGCCACTTCACTTTATCCGCACTGAGGAAGTAACCGATCTTCCCCTCGTTCCCCGGCATGCGCAGCAGCAGCACGCTGGCCACCTGGGCCATGGCCTCCAGCTGCAGCACGCCCGGCATGATCGGGTGGCCGGGGAAGTGCCCCTGGAAGAACGGCTCATTGATCGTCACGCACTTCACGCCCGTGCACTTGTTCTCGCCCTCGAAACCCACGATGCGGTCCACCATCAGGAACGGATACCGGTGCGGCAGAATGCGCTGCACCTCGATGTTATCCAGCACCGCATCGCCCAGCGGCACATTCACCGGCGCGGGCACGGCGGCGCGCATATCATTGTAGGTCTTCATGATCGTGCGGGCCATCTCCGTGTTCGGCCCGTGACCGGGGCGCACCGCGATGATATGCCCCAGCACGCTCACGCCGGAGAGCATCAGATCCCCGATGATGTCCAGGATCTTGTGCCGGGCGAATTCCTCATTGAACCGGGCCGGATGCTTCGACAGCAGCGTGTCCCCGCGGATCACGACCGCCGCCTCCAGCGTGCCGCCTTTGATCAATCCCTTCTCCAGCAGCGGCGCCACATCTTCGTAGTAAACAAAGGTGCGTGCCGGCGCGATCTCCTTCTCATAGATCTCCGGCGTGATCTCCGTGCTGTAATACTGCGTGTTCCGCCCGCCGGGTCCCACATTCGTGCAGGAGATGCGGAACTTCTTGTCCGGCACGATGTGCAGGATCGTGCCGTCGCGCGTCTCCTGGTAAATCGGCTCCCGCACTTCAAAGATGCGCCGCGGAGCGGACTGCACCTTCACGCCCGCCGCCTTGATCAGCTCCACGAAGGGCCGGGAACTGCCGTCCGCGATCGGCGGCTCGTTCGCATCCATCTCGATGATCGCATTCGTCACCCCCATGCCGCTCAGCGCACTGAGCACGTGCTCCACCGTGTGCACCTTCACCGCGCCTTCCGCGATGGTCGTGGCGCGCTCCACTTTTTGCACCCGGTCGGCCAGCGCCGGGATCAGCGGCTGGTCCTCCATATCGACGCGCCGGAACTTGATGCCGAAATTCTCCGGCGCCGGCTGCAGCGTGAGTTTCACCGGCTCACCGGTGTGCAGAGAGGTTCCAGCGAGAGTGGCGGGCTTGGCGAGAGTGTGCTGACGGTCCGTAAATGGCATAGACCCGCGGCATTAGCCCGATGCCTTCCAGGGGTCAACCCTCGAAGAACACATCTGCCATCAAAGCCGGACCGCCCGCCGGGAGCGGCACCTCACGGCAGCACGCTCGATTTGCCTGCCACGCACCAGAGCATCTTCTCCGTGCGCACGTAGATGCGGCTGTCGCCGATGGCCGGCGTCGCATTGATCGCGCTGTCCAGCTGGCTGGCGCTGAGCTGCTTGAAGGCAGGCCCCGCGCTCACCACGATCACATCGCCCTGCTGGCTGCCGCAGTAAATCTTCCCGTCCGCATACACCGGGCTGCTGAAGAACTTGCTGCTGCCCTGGCTGCCGGTCAGGCGCTCCTCGTAGAGTTCCTTGCCGGTCTTCACCTCCACGCACTTCAGAATCCCGCCATCGCCCAGCAGGTAGAGCAGGCCGTCCACGATCAGCGGGGAGGGCACATACGGCAGGCCTTTGGTGATGTTCAGGCTCAGCGGCTTCGGCTTCGCGCCCGTCAGATCCAGCGCCGCCGTCTCCTTGCCGCCGCCGCCCGAACCGAACGTCGTGAAATAGAGCCCGTCACTAAAGCCCGCGCTGCCCAGGCTGCGCTGCTTGAAGCCCGGATTGTGCTGCCAGTTCATCTTCCCCGTCTTCGAATCCACGCCGAAGACACCGCTGCCCGTATCGGACAAAACGATCTCCTTCTTCCCGGCACCACCCGGCACCTCGCGCACGACCGGCGTGGAGAACGTATTCAGGCAGTTCGGCAGATTCAGCACCCAAACCTGCTTCCCCGTGGCCGCATCCAGACCGAAAACACCGCTCTTCCAGTTCTTCGCCGCCGGGTCATCGGTCAGCGGCTTGCCATTCTTCTCCGTATCGAACTCGCTGCGCACCACCATCACACCGTCCACCACCAGGGCGGACACCGCCGTGCCGTGCTCGTGCACGTAATCGGCCACGTGATCGTTGTGCCAGAGCAGGTTGCCTTTGTGATCCAGGGCCAGCGCCTGGATGCTGTTGCCGCTGCTCCAGTTCACATAGATGCGCTGCTCATCGATGAACGGCGTGCTGGAGGCGAAGCTGTTGAAGTTGTGAATGTGGTGCGACACATACGGCTCCTCGTGCTTCCACAGCGGCTTCCCGTCCTTCGCGCTCAGCGCCATCACCGCCCGCTTGCCCGATTCCGTCTCCGCCGTGACCACCACCATGTCACCCCAGAGCACCGGCGAGGACCAGCCCTTGCCCAGCTCCACCTTCCACACTGCACCGCCGCCATCCACCGCCACCGGCATGTTCTTGGAGGCCGACTTGCCCGCCCCATTCGGACCACGGAAGCGCGCCCAATCAGCGGCAGGGGACGACGTGCAGGCAATCAGCAGGAGGAACGAAGCAGCGAGCGAGAGTTTCATGAGCGTGGAGAAAGAGGAGTGAATCGAACGAGAAGAAGAACAAGACCAGACAAGACAAAAGCGAACGAAGCAACACAAAGCAAACCCGGGCGAGGCAGGCCACCCGCCGCCAGGGAGCCTCCCTGCCAGCGAACGCGTGCCGCCAGAGAACTAGACGACCCGGTGCATTCTTTCCGCGGGGGCGTTCATCAACTTCGCGGGCTGCTTCTTTCGATGCCTGTCCGCCTGTTCGGGGAGCGGTGTTGAGCCGCTGCCGGGTGCTGCGCGAGAAGAAAGTAGCCAGCTCGCTCCGCGAGTTGAGCCTGACGGCCCCGCATGCCGGCTGAGCTTCCGCCGGCCATTCCCAGCGCGGTGGAATGCGAAGCGCTGCGGCACCACTCGCGGGAGCGAGTGGGCTACTTTCCACGCCGCCCGGCGGAGTGTGGGGAACGTCCCGCCGAGATTCGGCGCAGCATCCCGGAGTCTCGGGAACCTCCCGCCGAGATTCGGCGCAGCGTTCCGGAGTGTCGGGAACCTCCCGCCGAGATTCGGCGCAGCATCCCGGAGTGTCGGGAACGTCCCACCGAGATTCGGCGCAGCGTTCCGGAGTGTCGGGAACCTCCCGCCGAGATTCGGCGCAGCGTTCCGGAGTGTCGGGAACCTCCCACCGAGATTCGGCGCAGCATCCCGGAGTGTCGGGAACCTCCCACCGAGATTCGGCGCAGCATCCCGGAGTGTCGGGAACGTCCCACCGAGATTCGGCGCAGCATCCCGGAGTGTCGGGAACCTCCCACCGAGATTCGGCGCGACGACCGGGAGCCCCAGCACCTGCCTCCCGAACGCGCGTGTGAGGTGCCCCAGGCAGCCCCGGCTCCGGGCGCTGATCCCGGCCGCCAATCGGACTGAAAAACCTGCGCCCGACGATCCCGTCGCGTCCCCTGCCGGGCAATCATGCGATTCAGACGGAAGGCCTTGTGCGAGCATGCGCCCATACTTGCCCATGATCCGAATTCGCAAACGCCACCCTAATTGCCAGTGCGTGCAGGCGGGCACATTCTTCCAGCCCGGTTGCCTTTCCGTGAGCTGATCCAGCGCATGGGGGGCGATAGTGAGCGCGCGGCACATGCGCAGAAAGGTTTTCTCCTCCGGGTTCCCCTCGCAGGATTGCGCCTGTCCCCCCTCCCACACCGCCCGGCATGCGGGTCCGCACCGGGCGGTTCCGGTCAGATCATTGAGCTTTGATTCCCACCTCGGCTCCGTGATGCAGGTCGATCCAGATCGTTGCCTCCTTCGCCGGCTCTGCGGTCAGGCTTCGCTGGAATGATGCCGCTATCGCGGCAGGGCAGTCCAATAGTAGAGCCGCACGCGTCGCCTGATCCAGTCGTCCAGTTCCAGCACTTCGCGGTAGGTCTTGCTGAAGCCAAAGCAGTTCACCGAGAGCGACATCAAGTCGATCAGCGTGATGGCGCAATCCAATCTCTCGCTGCCCATCACTCCTGCGGTGAAGCGCAAATCGTTAGGACAAGCGCCAAACAGGCCCGCGGCAGGAACGCTGTGCGCTGCGTCCGACGGAGCGCAAATCTGGCGATTTGTCATTCGGCGTTCGACATGGCGTCGTCCTTCGTCATTCGTGCGTGATCCTCTTTCTCCTTCCGTGCCCAAGCTCCGCTTCAATTCCGCCACCATCACCGGTCTCGTGCTTGCCAAAGTCGGCAATCCGCAACGGGACGAACCTCTGCAAACCTCCCGCGAGATCTTCCGCGTGGACCAGGCTGACCGCGAGACGCTGAGCGCGCTGTTTCTGAAGCCTTTCAAGAACCTCATGCCTCACCGGTTCTTCCATCACTCATCGCTCACGAAGAACGAGGTGAACCAGTGCGCCAAAGCGATCTTCTCCGCGCCCGGACGTCTGCTGGAGAGCGGTCTGGACATTGCCCGCCGTCTCTACTCGAAGTCCACGCATCCGAATATCAAGTCCGGCGACCTGTGTGTCGCGCTGATGGATGACATCGAGATCGATGGCACGCTGGTCAACGCCCTCTGCCTCCTGAAGTCGGAGTGCATCGTGCCGTTCCTGAGCATCTCGACCGAAGACGGCGATCTGAAACTGCACACGGAACAAGGCATCAATCCCGAGAAGATCGACAAAGGCTGCCTCATCCTCAATCACACGCCGGACACGGGCTACTTCGTGCTCACGTTCGATCGCGGCGGCGAGGTCCGCTTCTGGAATCGCGAATTCCTGGGACTGCAGGCCGTGCCTGATGCCGCGTTCCTGACGCACACGTTCGCAGACATGGCGGTGAATGCAGTCAAGCACCAGCTGGATGAATCCATCCTGCCGGAGGAATCCAGCGCCGCCGCGCGCGAGGTGATCGCCTACTTCGATGAGCGTGAGAACTTCGATCTCCAGGAGTTCGAGGAACAGGTGCTGAAATCACCCGATGCAGTGGCCCGCTTCGCCGATGCGCGCGCGAAGGCGGAGGAAGATCATGGCCAGCCTCTGGAGACGAATTTTGAGATTTCGCCCAAGGAGGTGAAAAAGACCCGCAAGCTCGCCGCCACGGTTCTGAAACTGGACACCGGTGTGGAGGTTCACATCAAACCCGGGGGCGCGGCAGAACCCGTGCTGGAGCGCGGATTCGATGACAAGAAGGGCATGAAGTTCATCAAGATCTTCTTCAATGAGGATCTGACGGCGGTGTAGCCGGCGCCCGTGGATCACGAGAGCCCTTGATCCCTGCGAGGCCAGACCTGTCGGCCTTCCGGGGTGCCGTTCATCTGGGGCGTGATCAGCTTGCCATGATCATCGCCACCAAAGCGAAACGGTGCCCGGTCCTGGAGGACACGGACACCGTTTGGTGAATTCGAAGCGCGAACGAAACCGGATTAGGAAGCCGATGAGAGCTTCGGCGTGGCACGACGTGCCTTGGTGCCACCGTAACGCTGGGCGAACTTGTCGATACGGCCCGCGGTGTCGATGAAGCGCTGTTCGCCGGTGAAGAACGGGTGACAGGCGGCGCAGATACCGACTTTCATGTTCTGCACGGTCGAGAGTGTCTGATACACCGCGCCGCACGTGCAGGTGATGGTGGTGTCGTAGGTTTTAGGATGGATGCCGTCTTTCATGGAGGTGGGGTCCACGTGATCTCAGGCGGGTTAATCCAAGCGGCCCGGAGCGTGGGGCGCGGATACTAGAGGACAACACCTGCGGGTCAATCAGAAACTCAAGTGGCGGCTCCTGCCGCGACATGCGAAATCCCCCCCGTTCATCCACCCATGGCCGAGCCTCTGACAGTCCTGCGAGCTGACAAATACCTGCACCACGTGCGCATCTTCAAAACCCGCACCCTGGCCACCCACGCCTGCGACCTGGGGCATGTGCGGCTGGGCGGACAGCCGGTCAAACCCGCGCGCGATTTGCGCATCGGCGATGTGCTCGATGTCACCCGCGGCGACCTGCAAATGGTGCTCCGCGTTCTGGCCTTGCCGCCGAAGCGTCTCAGCGCGCCCGATGTGCCAGCGCACTGCGAGAATCTGACGCCACAGGCCAGCATCCAGCGTGCGGCCGAGGCGAGGCAGCAGCGCCAGGAGGCGGAGCGATTCGCCCCGACGCCTTTGTCCAAGAAGGACATGCGCGCGATTCGCAACCTGCTGGGAAGGGATTGATCCCCCTCCCCATCACTCACATCAGCACCGGCCCTCCCGCCGTCAAATCAGCGAGCCGGGCAGCCACCGAGATTACGATCTCCGCCGCCTGCCGGGCCTCCTCCATCGTGTTGAAAGCCGAAAAGGAAAACCGCAGCGTGCTCGCTGCATGCCCCGCATCGAAGCCCATCGCCTCCAGCACTGGCGACGGATGCACGGACGCCGCGTGGCAGGCCGAGCCGGCCGAGCAGCTCACGCCGCGCTCATCCAGCATGATCAGCAGCCCCGCCGCATCCAGCCCGGGAAAGGTCAGGCTGCTGGTGTTATCCAGCCGCCGTGCGCCGTCGCCATTGACGAGTGCCCCGGTGGCTCCCACCACCGCTTGCTCGAAGCTGTCCCGCATCTCCCGCACCCGCGCGTGGCCGGCTTCGCATGCCGAGATCAGTGCCGTGGCAAGTGCCTGTGCGAAGGGCACATTCTCCGTGCCGCCGCGCAGGCCACGCTCCTGACCGCCGCCGAGCAGCAGCGGCTCAAACCGGACCCGACGGCTGGCAAACAAGGCACCGATGCCTTTCGGCCCGTGGAACTTGTGCGCGCTCAGCGACAGAAAATCGACGGGCACCGCCCGCAGATCGAGCCGCAGTTTGCCCGCCGCCTGCACGGCATCCGTGTGCAGGAGCGCGCCGCCGGCATGCACCACATCCACGATCTCTTCCATGGGTGCGATCACGCCGGTCTCGTTGTTCGCCCACATGATCGAGACCAAAGCCGTGTCACCCTTGTCCAAGATTCCCTGCAGCGCTCGCACATCGATCTCCCCGCTGCGACGAACCGGCACGCGTGTTACCCATCCCCCCTGCTCCTCCCAGCGTCGGGCAGGCTCCGTCACGGCCGGGTGCTCGGTCGCGCCGATCACCAGCCGGCGGCGCGCCGGCCACGACTGTTTCGCGGAGGCGATCACGGCGTTGTTGGATTCCGTGCCGCCGCTGGTGAACACGACTTCATCAGGCGTGACACCCAGCCGCTCCGCCACGGCGAGCCTCGCGCACGCCAGCCTTTTGGCCGCCTCCCGCCCGCTGCGATACATGGCCGAGGGATTGGCCCAGAGGTCACGCAAATCACCGCCCAGTTCCTCCAGCACAGCCGGATGCAGCGGCGTCGTGGCGTTGTTGTCCAGGTAGATCATCCCCGGCAGCATGGACGGTGAATGCGCTTTCCGAAATGCGATTTTCGAGTTTCAGATTCCGCGCCTCCAGCTAATCTCCGCGCCCCTATGCTCGACATCAAACTCATCCGCGACAACGCCGACGCCGTGAAGCAACGCCTCAACGCACGCGGCACGGACTACTCCGGCGTGGTCGATGAGATCCTGGCCATCGACTCGCAGCGCCGCGCCGCCGAGACCGAGCGCCAGCAGCTTCAGTCGGATCGCAACCGCATCAGCAAAGAGATCGGCATCGCCAAGAAGAAGGGCGAGGACACCAGCGCCATCGAAGCCCAGGTGCGCGGCATTGGCGAACGCATCTCCCAGATCGGCACCGACGCCGATGCAGCCGATGCACGGCAGCGCGAACTCATGCTCACTCTGCCGAATCTCCCGCACGAAGCCTGCCCCGTGGGTGCCAGCGCGGATGACAATCCCGAAGTGCGCGTGTGGGGCACGAAACCCGAATACACCTTCGCGCCGAAGGACCACATCGCCCTGACCAAAGACCTCGGCATCGTGGACTTCGATGCCGGCATCAAGATCAGCGGCAGCGCCTTCGTCGTGTATCGCGGCGCCGGTGCGAAGCTCGAGCGCGCGTTGATCAATTTCCTGCTCGACCTGCACACCACGCAGCATGGTTACAGCGAAGTCGCCGTGCCGCACCTCGTGCGTCCCGAGTGCCTCGTCGGCACCGGCCAGCTCCCGAAATTCGAGGACCAGCAATACAAGTGCGAGCGTGACAACTTGTATCTCATCCCCACCGCCGAAGTGCCGGTCACGAACCTGCACCGCGAAGAGATCGTGCCCGTTGAATCGCTGCCCATCCGCTACGCGGGCTTCACCCCCTGCTTCCGCAGCGAAGCCGGTGCCGCAGGCGTCGGCACGCGCGGGCTCATCCGCATGCATCAGTTCGACAAAGTGGAGCTGGTCAAAATCACCACCCCGGAGACCAGCATGGCCGAACTCGAATCGCTCACCGCGAATGCCGAGAAAGTGCTGCAGCTCCTGAATCTGCACTACCGCGTCATCGAACTGTGCACGGGCGACATCGGCTTCGGCAGCGCGAAGACGTATGACATCGAAGTCTGGGCACCCGGTCAGAACAGCTACCTGGAAGTCTCCAGCTGCTCGAACTTCGGCGACTTCCAGGCGCGGCGCATGAACCTGCGTTTCAAGGACGAACAGGGCAAGAACCGCATCCCGCACACACTCAACGGCAGCGGCACCGCGCTGGCCCGGCTGTTCGTCGCCGTCGTGGAAACGTATCAGCAGGCCGATGGCAGCATCGCCCTACCCGAGGCCCTGCGTCCTCACTTCGGTGCGGATCGCATCGGCTAAGGCAGTCCGGCACCGCTCTCCCGGGATGGCCGGCGGGGTCTGGGGCCGGGTGTCGTTAGGGAAACCTTGGGGGTGGGTGCCGGGCACTGGTCTTTTCCCTGCCCTCGCTCTGGACAAAGCCATCCCTCTCCGCCCATACTGCGCGTCGTGTCCGCCCCTCCCAAGGTCTTCATCTCCGCCACCAGTGGCGATCTGCGCAGCGTGCGTCAGATCGTCAAGGAAGCCCTGCTCACCATCAACTGCCACCCCGTCGAGCAGACCAACTTCGAGCCCGACTGGCGCACCGTCTCGGACATGCTCCGCGGTAAGATCGCCGACTGCCAGGCCCTCATCCACATCGTCGGCCTGCGTTATGGGGCCGAGCCCGATCCCGCCACGCTGCCCCCCGGCACCCCGCGCCGCAGCTACACGCAGATGGAATACGACCTCGGCTGCCAGCTGCACGCCGAGCGCGGCGACGACGGCTTCCGCGTCTATACCTTCCTCTGCCCCGAGGACTTCCCGTATGACACCGGCGCCGCCCCCGAGCCGGAGGACAAGCAGCATCTCCAGCGCGCGCACCGCACCGCGCTCATGGACAGCCCGCGCCTGTATGAGCGCGTGCATGACAACACCGAACTCCAAGCCCGTATCCTCGCCCTGCGGGAGCAAGTGCTCTCGTTGCTAAAGGATCAGAAGGAGGTGAAGCACGAGGTCCACCGCACGCGCAGTCTCATCCTACTCCTCCTCTTACTCCTCCTCTTACTCATGGGCGGCTTCTACGTCGCCAGCCGCCTCCTGCACCGCGACCTCACCACCGTCATCGAATCCCAGCACCTCGACACCGCCAAGGTCAAGGAGCACCTGCGCCAGTCCTCCGAGCACCGCCTGGAGCAGGACCTCCAGGCCGCCGACCTGGAGAAGAAGTCCGACGACCGCCAGCGCCTGCGCGACGCCGCGCAGGCCGCGCACCAGAGTCGCCTGGCCCGCATCGATGAGCTGGCCGCCAGCTTCGCCCTCATCGAAGGCCGCGCCGACGCCACGGCGGAGGTGAAGGAGATGAGCCGCATCCTGGCCGAGGAAGGCGTCGATCCCGCCCTGCGCTACATCGAAGGCCAGCGCACCGAGCTGCTCCGGCGCGTCGCCGCTGCCGATGCCGCGCACACCGAGCGGCGCCGCGCCCAGCTCCAGCCGCTCTTGCAGGCGGCGGGCTTGCAGGAGACCAAGGGCCAAACCAGCACCGCCCGCGCCAGCTACCAGGAGCTGCTCAAGCTGGATCCCCAATGGCCGGAGGCGTTGCTCGCACTCGCCCGGGCCTATGGCGATGAACGGCAGCGGGCCGGTGACTGGTATCCTGGGCATACCATGACCGACACGCTCGCGGAGGCAAACACGGCTATCAGCCACGCCGAGAGCCTCCCAATGAACAGCGAAGGGCAGCCCAGCGCCGGACGTCTCGTGCTTGCCAACGCCCTGACTTGGGCTGGAGCTATCTTGATGGAGCGAGGTCAAGCAGGGGACAAAGCGAAGGCGTATGACGCCTTTACGCGCAGTCTAACCCTCGCGGAGAGCTATGCTGCCGCCAACCCCGACAGCGCCCAGGCCGCGCGCGATGTGTCGGTGAGCCTCAACAAGCTGGGCGACTTCCTGGCCCAGCGCGGCCAGCCCGGCGATGCCGACACCGCCTTGCAGCATTACCAGCGCAGCCTCGATCTGCGCGAAAAGCTGCTGGCCGCCAACCCCGACAGCGCCCAGGCCGCGCGCGATGTGTGGGTCTCATGCGCGAAGTTGGGGTTGCACGCCGAGCGCACGGGCCAGGGCGATGCCCAAGCGTGGTGGCGGCGGGCGTATGAGATCCTCAAGGGAATGAAGCAGAAGGGCATGTTCCTTTCGCCCTCGGATTTGGAATACTTGGAGACGCTGCGCGCGAAGGTGGGGGAAGCAAAGTAGCCCTCTCGCTCCGCGAGAGGAGCCTAGTGCTCACGCCAGCACGATCCTCTTTCGGACTGCGATGACGCTCGGCTGCGGCGGGAGCGGTTCGCTCATCTCGCGGAGCGAGATGGCTACTTTGGCGCAGGGGCCACCCCTTGAAGCCTTTTGGATAAGCGCGCAGCTCATCCCAGAAGCCCAACGGGCTTCCGTCTTGCAGCCCGGGGTTGCCGGAGCGCAGCGCAGGCTACCCCGGGTGGCCTCACGGAGGCAGAAGCGCAAACCCACGACAGCGCCAGCTCAAAGCACCCGCCAGCAGCGCTCGTTGCAGGCGCTGCTGGCGAGCCGGTCGCTTTGACGGACCTCATCGTTTGCGCCCCTGATCGCTTCGCTCAATCCCAGGGAATCGCTCGTTCCTCGCTCATCCCTGGGCTGCATGACGGGAGCCTTTCAGGCTCCAGCAGGCGGGGGAAGCAAAGTAGCCCTCTCGCTCCGCGAGAGGAGCCTGGTGCTCACGCCAGCACGATCCTCTTTCGCACTGCGATGACGCTCGGCTGCGGCGGGAGCGGTTCGCTCATCTCGCGGAGCGAGATGGCTACTTTGGCGCAGGGTCCAAGAGGCGCTCGCGGCATTCGTCTTTGGCTTCGCCGGGTGAGACGTCTATGATGGGCGCGCCGGATGCACCTTGACCTCACTCATCTGAAACCCTCGCAGCGCCATCTCATCGGCGTGTCCGGTGGTCGTGATTCGGTGGCCCTGCTGCATGCGCTGCATCAGGCTGGCTTCGCGAAGCTGATCGTCTGCCATGTGAACCACAAGCTGCGCGGTGCGGCATCGAACGCGGATGCGCGCTTCACGCAAAAGCTGGCTGAAAGCCTGGGCTATCCGTTTGAGACGTGCGCGGTTGAGGTCGCCAAAGAGGCCCGCGCGACGAAGGAGTCGCTTGAGGCGTGTGGGCGGCGCGTGCGGCACGAGTTCTTCGCCCGTGTGGCAAAGCAGCACCGGTGTCCGCGCGTGATCCTGGCGCATCACGCGGATGATCAGGCGGAGACCGTGCTCCTGCGCCTGCTGCGCGGCACCGGGCTGGCGGGGCTGGCGGGCATGTGCCCCTGCACAACGATGCGCATCGCGGGACACACGCTGACGTTTATCCGTCCCCTGCTGGCGATGCGCCGGGCCGGGATCAATGCCTTCGTGCAGGAGCATGGTATTGCCTTTCGTGAGGATGCTTCGAACAACGACACCCAGCACGCGCGCAACCAGGCGCGCCTGGAGCTGCTGCCTTTGCTTCAGGAGATCACGGGCCGTGATCCGGCGGCCCCTCTCGTCAATCTCGCCCGCATCGCCGCGCGTGATGACGACTGCCTGCACGCGGTGACGGCTGAAATGATCGAGCGCGAGGGTTTGTTCGCGACGGATGGTGCGTTGTTGCTGAAGCCCTCGCTAAAAGGCTCGCACCCGGCGGTGCAGCATCGCGTGCTGCATGGGTGGCTGAAGGCGCGGCGCATTGGCGACATCAGCACGGATTTGATCGAACAGGCGGTGCGCCTGATCACGCAACGCGATCCCGCGCGGATGAATTTGCCAGGAGGCGCGCAGCTTCGGCGCAAGGCGGGTGCGCTGCGGGTGGTGAAGTTGTAGCGGCGGCGCGGCGATGGCGCGTGGGATGCACGGCGCAATCGATGCCCCTGCGTCGCTTGCACTTCCCCTGAATCGCGACGTAAGTCCGAACGACGATGGAACCGCCCTTTGACCGCCCGAGCCTGCCGCATGTGCCCTACCGCTCGCCCCAGGGTATGCCGCCCGTGCCACAGCCGGAGCCGCCGTGGTGGAAGCGTATCCTGGCGCCCTTCGCGGCAGTGCTCGCGGTGATTGCGAAATTCTTCGGCGCGATCAAGGCCTTCCTCCTGCCCGCTTTCAAATGGCTGGGCGCCCTCAAGTTTGCCGGTGCGCTCAAGTTCCTGCCTGTGCTGCTGAAGACCGGGGGCAGCATGATCATCACCATCGGCGTGTATGCACTGTGGTGGGGCTGGAAGTTCGCGCTGGGTTTTGTGCTGCTGATCTTTGTGCATGAACTCGGCCACGTGATCGCCGCGCGCTGGATGAAGCTGAATGTGAGCGCACCGGTGTTCATTCCTTTCGTCGGCGCGAGCATCCTGATGCGGCACATGCCGCCCAACGCCTGGGTCGAAGCGATCGTGGGCATCGGCGGGCCCGTGGCAGGCACGGTCGGCGCACTGGCCTGCCACGTGATCTTCACGCAGACGCAGCAGCCGATCTGGCTGGCGCTGGCCTACTCCGCTTACTTCCTGAACCTGTTCAATTTGATCCCGCTCACGCCGCTCGATGGCGGTCGCATTTGCGCGGCGCTGTCGCCGTGGATGTGGATACTGGGGTTCTTCATCATGATCGCGATGATCGTCACGCGGGGCTGGATCAGCCCGGTGATGATACTCATCATGCTGGCGGCGCTGCCTCAGGTGTGGGGTTTGTTTTGGTCGCGGACACCGGAGCAGCAGCGCTACTACACCGTCACCCGGGGGCAACGCTTCACCATGGCGGTAAGCTACGTGGCGCTGGCTGGTCTGCTTTTTTATCAGATGGAGGGCGCGATGAGCACGCTCCAGGAACTGGGCAAGTGGCACCAGTGGTAAGCACGCCAAAGTGAGGCCGGTCTGCGAGAGCGGTCTGGCGGCGAGCGTTCAGCGCCCTGCCATGACACGTGCCTCCATCCTCGCCCTGCTCCCGTTGTTTGCCCTGATCGTCCGCGCCGAAGACAAACCGACTATCGGCGTCGGTGCCAAACCCATCGCAGGAGCCGATGTCATCGTGGATGGCACACGCGCGCTGCTGGATGACAAGTGGACTTACTGGCATGGGCCGAGGTTTGCCTCATCGCTGCCAATCAAATGGAAGATCGTGGAGGATCCGGTGGATGGCGGAACCTGTCTGATGACGGATGACCGCGCCGCCGACGGCGGAAAATATGGCGCGGCGGATATTGTGACGAAGAAGACCTACCGCGACTTCCGGCTGCACATCGAATTCCTGATCATGAACCCCAAGGGCAACAGCGGCGTGTATCTGCAGAACCGCTTTGAGATTCAGATCCAGGAGGGTGACAAAACGAAGCACGGCATGGGCGCTGTCATCAATGAGACAGACTCTCCCTACGATTGCTTTGCCGGACTGCGGAAGTGGAACGCTTACGACATCGTATTCCGTGCCGCGCGGTTCAAGGACGGCAAGCTCGTGGAGCAGCCCATGGTCAGCATGTATTTCAACGGCAAGCTGGTGCACGACAAGGTGCGCATTCAAAAAGTCTGGGGCGGCCCGAACTCCGGCGTGGACGGCGGAAACGACGGTGGCAAGGGACTCACCGATACCCCGCAGGGCTTGAAGCTGCAATGCGAGGGGCACGACGTGCGGTATCGCAACGGGTGGATCATGGATCTGAATCTGGGCGACGGTCCCACCGACTTCTAAGCGTCCGGAGATATCCGGAGAAACATAAAAGAACCTTGCCCGATGGGCGCGACCCGCTAGACTTCGCGGCTTTATTTTCCGCCCTACTCCCCCCGCCAACTTCACGATGAACAGTCTCTTCACCAACAACGCCATCTCCCTCTCGATCACACTCGCGATCGCGGGCCTGGCCACTGCTCTGCTCCTCATCCGCAAGATCCTTGCCAGCCCGGCAGGAAACGAGCGCATGGCGCAAATTGCGGGAGCCGTTCAGGAGGGAGCGAAGGCCTATCTCGCGCGCCAGACCCGGGCCGTCGTGTTGATCGCTGTGCTGCTGATGGTGGGAGTCTATTTCGCCCGGGGCGGCGAGGCTTCGGTGGGATTCCTGATCGGCGCTGTTTGCTCGCTGGCCGCAGGTTACATTGGCATGAACATCGCGGTGCGCGCCAATGTGCGCACGGCACAGGCCGCCAGCCAGGATGCGCACTCCGCTCTGAAAGTCGCGTTCAACGGTGGCGCTGTCACCGGACTGCTCGTGGTGGCGCTGGGTTTGCTTTCAGTCGCGGGCTTCTACGGGGTGATGGTGAAGATGCACGGAGTCAAAGAAGCGGTGGATGCCCTGGTGGGTCTCGCGCTCGGCAGTTCGCTGATCTCGGTGTTCGCTCGTGTCGGTGGCGGTATCTACACGAAGGCCGCCGATGTCGGGGCGGATCTCGTTGGCAAGAACGAACAAAACATCCCCGAGGACGATCCGCGCAATCCGGCCAC